>ENA-ORXI01000226-ORXI01000226.1-sediment-metagenome-genome-assembly--contig:-NODE-226-length-45409-cov-27.287126_pt1 | contig 45409 bp, 37 predicted proteins | sample MGYA00237861_ERZ511468 | MGnify/ENA primary metagenome ERZ511468 (study PRJEB26299, sample SAMN06266213) | sediment metagenome | isolation source: Hudson Canyon methane seep mesocosm | place... | reverse complement strand
GAAGCCAGTGAATTTTTTCTCGTTGAAAAATTAGCCGAAGAAATTAATCGTCTGGTGCGTGAAGAATTTAAGGTGCCATGGGTGAAATTAAGCTTAAATAAACAAGGGGCGATTGGCGAAGGTACCGATGTCGGTATTATTATTGAGCGCGGAACAAAATAATCGCCATAAAAAAAGCCCCGCTATTCAAACAATAGCGAGGCTTTAGCAATCAGGGAATAAGCTAAAAAGCTTACATCATGCCACCCATACCGCCCATTCCACCCATGCCGCCCATATCAGGCATTGCAGGTGCAGCTGCTGCATCGCTAGGCTCATCAGCCACCATCACTTCAGTGGTAATCATAAGACCTGCAACCGATGCTGCATTTTGTAATGCAGAACGCGTTACTTTAGCAGGATCTAAAATTCCCATTTCAATCATATCGCCATATTCAGCGGTTGCTGCGTTGTAACCAAAATTTCCTGCACCTTTAGCCACTTCGTTAAGCACTACAGAGGCTTCATCACCTGCATTGGTAACAATTTGACGTAAAGGAGCAGACATTGCACGACGTAGAATATCAACACCGATTTTTTGGTCGTGATTAATACCTTCAACGCCTTCAAGAGCTGAGATTGCACGAACCAATGCAGTACCACCACCGGCTACAACGCCTTCTTCAACCGCTGCACGTGTTGAATGTAATGCATCTTCAACGCGAGCTTTTTTCTCTTTCATTTCAACTTCAGTTGCTGCACCGACTTTAATCACCGCAACACCGCCTGCTAATTTAGCAAGACGTTCTTGTAATTTTTCTTTATCGTAATCTGAACTAGCTTCATCAGCTTGAGCACGAATTTGTGCAACACGTCCTTTAATCGCATCTTCAGAACCGATACCATCAACAATCACGGTATTTTCTTTGGTGATTTGAATTTTCTTAGCCGTTCCTAATTGATCCAATTCAACTTTTTCAAGTGATAAACCAATTTCTTCAGAAATAACAGTTGCACCAGTTAAAACAGCAATATCTTCTAACATCGCTTTACGACGATCACCAAAACCTGGAGCTTTAACAGCCGCAACTTTAACAATACCACGCATATTATTAACCACTAATGTTGCTAATGCTTCGCCTTCAACATCTTCTGCGATGATTAATAAAGGACGACCTGCTTTTGCAACGTTTTCTAGTGTTGGTAGTAAATCACGAATGTTCGAGATTTTTTTATCGAATAATAAGATAAATGGGCTTTCTAACTCAATGCTCATACTATCTTGGTTATTGATGAAATAAGGTGATAAGTAACCACGATCAAACTGCATCCCTTCAACAACATCTAATTCGTTGTCTAAACCAGTGCCTTCTTCAACAGTGATAACGCCTTCTTTACCGACTTTACCCATTGCTTCAGCAATGATTTGACCCACAGACTCATCAGAGTTTGCAGAAATCGTGCCTACTTGAGCAATGGCTTTGTTATCTGTACACGGTGTTGCTGATGCAATAATCGCTTCAACTGATTTAGTTACCGCTAAATCAATACCGCGTTTTAAATCCATTGGGTTCATGCCAGCCGCAACTGATTTTAAACCTTCGTTTACAATCGCTTGTGCTAAAACAGTCGCAGTGGTTGTGCCATCACCAGCAACGTCAGAAGTTTGTGAAGCCACTTCTTTAACCATCTGTGCGCCCATATTTTCGAATTTATCTGCTAATTCGATTTCTTTTGCAACAGACACACCATCTTTAGTGATGGTTGGAGCACCAAAACTTTTATCTAAAACCGCATTACGCCCTTTAGGCCCTAATGTTGCTTTTACTGCGTTTGCTAAAATGTTTACGCCATTTGCCATTAAGCTACGTGCGTCATCGCCAAACTTTACTTCTTTTGCTGCCATGTTAATAAATTCCTAATTAAATAATAATGATTAAATACAGAGTTAAATAAACTGAATTATGCCAAGATACCAATAACATCTTCTTCACGCATCACAATCAGCTCTTCACCGTCCACTTTGACTTCAGAACCTGAATATTTGCCGAATAATACTTTATCGCCAACTTTGACTTCTAAAGCACGTACATCACCGTTATCAAGCTGTTTACCATTACCTACGGCTAATACTTCGCCTTCGCTTGGTTTTTCAGTTGCTGAACCTGGTAAAACAATACCACTAGCTGTTGTCGTTTCTTCTGCAACACGCTTAACAATTACACGATCATGTAAAGGACGTAAATTCATTGTTATCTCCTAAAATACTATTAAAAATAAAAAATTATAAAAACTGAATGATTAAATTTAGATGTGTCTTATCGCTGTCTATGGCATCATTCCACTCTATTCAAAATGACCTAACCCTTAAAATATAATGAATGATAATCAACTGCTCCGTTATAGTCGCCAAATTATGTTGCCGCAAATCGATATTGAGGGGCAAGAAAAACTCTTAAACGCTCATATTCTTATTATCGGGGCTGGAGGACTCGGTGCACCAGCAGCCATGTATCTTGCAGCAGCAGGCGTAGGCTCCATAACAATTTATGATGATGATGAAGTTGATTTATCCAATTTACAACGACAAATTGCACATTACACCAACGATATTGGGACAGATAAAGTCATTTCAACCCAACAGACTTTAAATAATATTAATCCTGATGTTAAAGTCACCGCAATCAAACAACGCCTAACAGGCGACGCGTTATTATTGGCTGTCAGTCAGGTGGATGTGGTGCTGGATTGTTCGGATAATTTTGCCACCCGTTTTGCTATTAATCGTGCTTGTGTTCAGCATAAAAAACCCTTAGTTTCTGGGGCAGCGATTCGGTTTGAAGGGCAGGTCAGCGTATTCTCTGCAACCGACACTAGCCCTTGCTATCATTGCCTCTATACAGAATCAGGTGAAGAATTACAAAACTGTGCCACCAATGGAGTCATCGCTCCGCTGACAGGGATTATTGGCAGTGTTCAAGCCTTAGAAACCTTAAAAATCATTATGGGGATTGGTGAAGTATTAGCGGGTCGTCTCTTATTATTAGATGGACTTACGATGGAATGGCGAACTATGAAATTGAAAAAAAATATTCACTGCCCAGTTTGTTAACACATTCCCACGCTGGAGCATGGGAACGATAAAAATGAAGGCTAAAGCCTTCGCCCCAATTTTGACTAAAAAATATGCTGTCGTATTAAATGGTTACCTTAAATACCCCTTGCAGCCCTTATATATCACCTCATGTTGAAAAGCCTCGTGTGGTTTAGCCTCAGAGGGATTTTTTTGACGTATATAAAGTAAAGAAAGAATACAAAATAAAAAAAACCACAAACCATCGCGACATTAGGCAATAATTTGACCTTAGGCAGCTAGCACCTAAAAAAATGCAGACGTTGCTTAAAAATAAAAAAGTGTGGTTTTTTTATAACTAGATGGTTTTTATTATGAAAAATAGGTTTTACTGAAGAAATACAGAAAAAAATCAGATAGATTTTTTTAAAAAATTTGATTTGTTTATTATTTTTAGTCGATAATTGAACCCGAACTAACGAAGATTCGATCTCTTCGTTAGCCCGTAACTTATAACCAACATCACTGGCTAAACAGCATGATTTATTTTATCGATTCCCCAGATAAATCTGCAAGCGCCAAAGGAAAAGTATCATGGCAACGCAGACAATTTTTCGTAGTTCGCACCATATAAATTATACCGTTTTAGGTAATGAACTTATCAACCAACCCAAGCATGGACTTAGCTTTCGGGCAGTCGGCCTGCTCACCTACCTGTTATCAAAACCTAAAGATTGGCTAGTCAAGCCTGAACATTTAGCCTCACAGCGTATGGAATCTTTGTACATCATTCGGCAAATATTGCGGGAATTACGTGAACAAGGTTATGTGATTTTAGAACGCCTCAAGACCGGTTGTACTCTTTGGTTTGTCTACGATACACCACAAAAAAATCCGCTTAATATTAAGGAAACTATCGCTGATTTAGCGGCTGAAACCCCCGTTGAAGCTCCAAAACTATCAGACAGTCTTGAAAATATTATCCCACCCGTTATTCAGTCTGTCGTAGATGATGAACCTGATGAAGCATTAGAAACTCTGTTCACTTATAGCATCGAGCCAACAAATACAGACACAACAAGCACTGAACCAGCAAACACTGACACGACAAATACCGACACCACAAACACTGCACCAACCAACACAGACACAATCAATACCGATACCAGCGAACTTAATAAAAATTTAGTTTTCCCTGAAATACTCAGTGCTAAACAGCGGCAACAAGCTGAATCCCTGTTAAAACAAGCACCATACGCTTTACAGGCAGCCATTTTAAGCGTGTTATCCAGCGGCTTGAAAAAAGAGAGAATAAAATCGCCGTTTGCCTATCTCAGAAGCTTGGTTAATAAGGCTAATAACGGTGAATTTGAAGTTCCTATCGTTCAAAAACCGCGACTAGAATCATTAAGTCATACCCCTTTTGCTGAGCAAGTTGATCATTTTCCTGAGATTGATAATCTCGAATATTTCATTGAGCTATATCTAAGACTCGGTGAAGTCGCGTTGAAAAGTATGTCTAAAGATTATCAAAAACAAGTATTGGCGGCTGTTGCTTAATTTCCTTACTTTTTACTAAGAGAATGGATTTAGGATTAAAAAATTAAAGTACATTTAACGCCTACCCATCCTAAAGAGACAGGCTCTTGTGGCTTATAATGATAAAATCAAAAACACTTCTGTCCTCACTTACCTCTCTCGGAACCTTTAAGATGAAACTTATTAGCTTTATTTACCAAGATATTCAACGCATCGGAGCGGTCATTGATAATATGATTATTGATAGCCTCAATGATGATGCAATACCTGATGATATGATTGCCTTTTTAGAGGCTGGCAACGTAGCACATCAAGCTTTACAGCAACGCATTGATTCTGATTATCCACGGTTTGCTCTCGCCGAGGTGACATTATTAGCCCCGATTCCTCGTCCGCCTAAATTTCTAGGCATTGGCTTAAATTACGCTGACCATATCAATGAAACCGCCTTAGAAAAACCTGAATTTCCGATGTTTTTCACCAAACAAAGTAGCTGTGTGATTGGAAACGGCGAGAGTATTCATTTGCCTAAAGTCTCCGAAAAATTAGATTATGAAGGTGAATTAGCGGTGGTTATTGGACAAAAATGCCGTCATGTATCGCTTGAAAAAGCCCATGAAGTCATCGCTGGCTATACGATTGTCAATGATGTCACGGTACGTGATTGGCAATTTCGTACTGCAACCTGGACCATAGGCAAGTCATTTGATACCCATGGCCCGATGGGACCGTGGTTAATCACCCGCGATGAGATTAGTGACCCGCATAATTTAAGCTTAAAAACCTGGGTTGATGATGAACTACGTCAATCATCTAACACCCAACATATGATTTTTAATATCTATGAAATGATTGCTTACTTAAGCCAAGCCATGACCTTAGAAGTCGGTGACGTGATTAGTACCGGCACACCTAGCGGTGTGGGTGTAAAAATGAAACCTCGTGGTTATTTAAAAAACGGTCAAACCGTGACTATAGAAATAGAAAAAATCGGTACTTTAACCAATAACGTCATTAACGAGCCGGATTCGTTCATCAATTAATTTCAATCATAATAAAACTTTACTACTCCCTTATAAACAAGTAAATTTTCGCTTAGTTTAATAAAATTCAGTGATTCAAGGTGTTTTAACGCATGACAGATAATCAATTTTCATCCATTGCTATTTCTCCCGCTCAATTAACCAATCTTGATAGTTTAGGCTATCACACCATGACCCCTATTCAAGCCAAAGGCTTGCCGGTGGTTTTAGAAGGTAAGGATTTAATGGCGAATGCTAAAACGGGCAGTGGCAAAACCGCAACCTTTGGCATTGGTTTATTAGAGCATATTAATCCGCGTTTTTTTGGGGTACAAGCGCTTATTCTATGTCCTACCCGCGAACTTGCCGACCAAGTGAGCAAAGAATTACGCAAATTAGCCCGCAGTACTGCGAATATTAAATTAGTGGTGTTATGTGGCGGCAAGCCTTCAAGTATTCAAAAAGCGTCGTTAAAAAATGGCGCACATATTATTGTTGGCACACCCGGTCGCGTTTATGACCATTTAGAACGCGGAACATTAGATTTAGATGGCTTAAAAACCTTAGTCTTAGATGAAGCCGATAAGATGTTAGATATGGGCTTTGCAGATAGTGTCAATGATGTGATTAGTTATGCACCCGTTAAACGCCAAACCTTATTATTTTCAGCGACCTTTCCGGATGCTGTGCGTAAGATGGGACAGCATATTTTAAATGAACCAGTGACCGTTTCTGTTGATGTTGAACATGATGATTCTGTGATTCAGCAAACCTTTTATCGTGTCACTCATGAAAACCGCGAACAAACATTATTACGTTTATTTGCCACTTACCAGCCGAAAACCAGTGTGATTTTTTGTCATACAAAAATTCAATGTGATGAGGTTGCCGAGTATTTACGAAGCCATAAAGTTGAAGCGCAAGCGATGCACGGTGATTTTGAGCAATATGATCGTGATAGAGTGCTAGTACAATTTGCTAATAATAGCTGTCCTGTTTTAGTGGCAACCGATGTTGCGGCACGCGGTTTAGATATTAAATCATTAGAGCTAGTGATTAACTTTGAATTACCGCGTGACCCTGAAATTTATATTCACCGTATCGGGCGTACAGGACGTGCAGGCGAAGAGGGCAAGGCGTTAAATTTATTTACCGATAATGAAAAACAACGGGTAAAAAGTATAGAGAATTATCTAAACAAGCCTGTGGTAATAGAAAAAACCAACGATTTAAGCCCGCCTTCAAAATTTTCTTTATATGCACCGATGACAACCTTACTGATTGATGTAGGTCGGAAAAGTAAAGTCAGAGCCGGTGATATTTTGGGTGCCTTAACCCGTGATGCAAAATTAGTCGGGGCACAAATTGGTAAAATTGATATTTTTGATACTTTTAGCTATGTCGCTTTTGAGCATGAGATTGCTAAAGAGGCATTACAGTATTTAAATAGTGAGCAGGGAAAAATCAAGGGGCGTTCAGTAAAAGCACGGCGTGCTTAATAAGCAATTATATGTTGAAAATTAATGAGCTTATCTTTATCAAATGGCCAACATAATTCATGCTGTTCATCTGGGCTTAAAAGTACCGGAATTTTAACGGCATAGTTTGCTTGATATTGCTCGTGCTCCGCAATATCAATTTTAGAATAGGGTATCTGTAAAGAGACTAACAGCGCTTCTGCTTGCTCACATAAATGACAAGCCGAAGTGCCTAATAAAAAGAACTGACTCAATGCCCAGCCTGTTTTTCTAGCATGCCCATTAAAAAAGCAGAAAGCACAAAGGTTAAATGAATAATCACAAACCAAAGCAATTTATCATTTTCAACATTTTCCAAGTTCATAAAAACTTCAAGTAAATGAATCGAGGAAATTGCCACAATGGATGAGGCGACTTTCATTTTCAATGAGCCGTAATCATGGGTACCTAACCATGATAACTTTTCGACACCTTGTTCAATATCCAACTGTGAAACAAAATTATCATAACCGCTAAACATCACAATAACGACTAAACTGCCCACTAAGGTAAAATCGATAAAAGAGAGCAATTTTAAGGTTAACTCAGTTTCATTCATTTCTAACACATGAGGCAAAAAATGATACAGCTCCTGAAAAAATTTAACTGACAAAGCGGCGAGTATCAGTGTCATGCCTAGATAAACCGGTGCAAACAGCCAACGACTCATATAAATCAAGCGTTCAATTTGTAATTCCAATTTTTTTCCAACGGTTATTGCTTTTTCTTGCTGTAAATCTGACATTTAAAGTCCTGCTAAGATGGCGGCACTATCATTTTCAGGGGTATCAATGGCTTTTATTAACTCGGTCTGTTCTAACATTTCTAAGATACCTGCACTAAAAAATGGCGGTAGCGTGGGACCGATGCGCACATTTTTAATGCCTTTAGAAAATAATGCTAACATCATTAAAATCGTTTGTTGTTCATACCATGCAATATTAAAAGACACTGGAAGCTCGTTCAATTTTAAATTTAATTGCGTTGCTAGATGTTCTAAAAATTTAATGATGGCATAAAAATCATGCGCTTGACCGACATCTAATAATCGTGGAATACCGTTAATATCACCTAGCTCTAATTGATTAAAACGATATTTGGTATCACCTGCGGTAATGATTAAGGTATCTGGTGATAAAGCTTCCACCAGCTGCGTATAATAACGCCGCTCTTTATGACGACCATCATAACCAGCAATCACCACAATGCGTTTTATATCACCTTGATTTAAAGCGGCTATGATTTTATCGGCCAATGCGATAAGAGCCTGTTCACCATAACCCGTATTCACACTACCTTCTGTTAATCCTGTGGGGGGTTCACATTGTTTGGCTTGTTCAATAATCGCAGTAAAGTCTTTTGCATTATCGCCACGACGTTTATCAATATGTTTAATATCTGACCAACCAACCATACCTGTGGTATATGCTTTATCAATATAGCCTTTTTTCGGTTGTTGAAAACTATTACTGGTAATCAATACCGGACCATTGAATTTACCAAATTGAGTTTTTTGGTCTTGCCAAGCACCGCCATAATTAGCGACTAAATTAAAATATTTTTTAAAAGCAGGATAGCTATGTGCCGCCATCATTTCACCGTGGGTATAAATATCCACGCCTGAGCCTGCACTTTGTTCTAATAAATCCTGTAAATCTTGATAATCATGCCCTGAAATTAAAATAGCCGGCTTATCACTGGTATCAATATGCACGGTAGTGGGTTCAGGCACGCCAAAACGTTGTGCATTAATGCCTGCTAACCTTGCCATCAACATTAAAGCTTCTTGACCACAGCTAAAATTTATCGCTAATAAATCATCTAAACTAGCTGAATTATCGAGGCTATCAGCGAGTATTTTATATAAAAAATGATAATGCTGTGCATCAACAGGCTCTAAAACTTGGATATGTTCAATTAACGCCCCTAAACCTTTTGCAGCATAAACTAGCATTTCACGGGCAGCGTGCAAATCAACCTCAACACCCTCTAAGGCTTCTTCTGGCATCACACCAACACTTTCGCCTTTGCTAACAAAGTCTTTAAGCTCAATGCTGTCGTAATGCCATACAGCAACGTCATTTTCTACAACATAATCGGGTTCTATGACTAAAATCAACCGTTTTAGATGTTCACGCCGCTGTACAGTTTCAGTAATTAATTGTACAAACACTGTGGCATCAAAATTTACATTAGTGACCATGGCATATAATGCACGGGCGGTAAATTGATCGATTAATGGCTGTTGAATACCTAGCTCAGTCGCTTGCTGTGCAATTAACGATAAGCCCTTGAGTGCGTAAGTTAATAAATCATGCAAACTCGATATGTCGGCTTTTTTTCCACAAATACCCGCAGTATCACACGCAATATTCTTTTTAGCTTCCTGACAATGATAACAAAACATAATAAATAGATTTCCTAATTAACTATTAATGATTCAACGCTAGTGCCGGTTCCTTCTGCATCTTTTGCACCTTGAATGAATTTTGCTTTAAGTTTCTTAAAGGCAGACCATAATGTGGTATCCATCACCACTTGATTACCAATTGAAACAATCACCCGTGTTAATTCAGGAATTTTAGTTTTCGTTGAAATCATATAAATAGGCTGTACATATAACACTGAATTTTCGCCCATAGGTAAAATAACCATGCGTCCTTTCGCTACATTTGAACCATGTTGATCCCATAAGGTAAATTGCTCTGAGATTTCAGGGTTTTGGTCAATTAACGCCTCAACCTGTTCAGGACCATTCACTTGGATATCTTTAGCAAATTTATAAACGGTAATATGTGGTTTATAATCACCACTATCACAGCTTTCTTTATCTAAGGTTCCCGCCAAGCCAATCATGCTTAAATTGCTGCGATTAATCGGGGTCATCGGATTAATCATTACAAATTCTTCTTTATCATCACAATGCCCAAAATCCATGGTCTGATAATAAGGCATAATCGATTTTTTATTCACCTGTGCAAATTCCCATGTTTCAGCTTGTTCATAAAAAAGTTCAGGCTGAGTTTGATGATATTTGGCATAAATCATCATCTGCATAAAATAAAGTTCTCGCGGATAACGTAAATGCTGACGTAATTTTTTAGGCATCTCCGATAAATCATTAAATACCCCAGGGTAGGCTAATTTATAAGCATTAATAATCGGGTCGGTTTTATCTGAAATATAATACTGTGTGGTGCCATCATACGCATCAATCACCACCTTAACTGAATTACGAATATAGTTAAATCGTTGCTCGCCTGATAAAAAAGTTTCACTGGCAAATTTTGAAACCGGATATTTATCCGATAAGGTATAAGCATCTTGTATCCAATAAAAACGATCTTTACCTGCGACTAAATAAGGGTCTTTATCCAAATGTAAAAATGGGGTGAGCGTGTTAATACGTTCTATAATATTACGGCGTAATAACACCTTACTGTCTTGTGAAATATTAGTCGAAAATAATAATTTTAAATCACCAAAATAAAATGCTAATAAGGTTTTTCTAAACAAAGAGGGCACTTCAATGCCGGTACTACTTAAATAAGATTTTGTCGCCTGTTTTTCAGAAGCAGATAAGCCCATGATTTCTAAATCATTAGGTACTACTGCGTAGGTATATTTTTCTTGTCCATAATAAATATCAGGATTTTTGACGCTAATATCCACCGGTGAATGCATATTTAAATCACGTAAATACCACTTGATAGGTTTGCCGGCATCTTGTGCAGCGGGTGTAATCACCGCTCCATAACCATGCGTATAGCGTAAATGCATATTCTCCCAATTTTTTGCAGCCTCTGGAAGTTTATCAAAATTCAATTCCCTAGCGGCTAAATTAACTTGCTGCAAATGACCATTTAAATCATAACGATCTTCATCTACACTATGAAAATTATAATAGGGGCGAATGCCTTGTAATTGTTGATAACCATCAATTAAAAACTCTCTATCCCAAACAGGAATATTTTCAAAATGGCGTTGTGTTCCCCAGCTTTCAATATCCTTGCTCGCATCTAAATCAACATTAAAATCGACCGTTTCAATGGCTTTCAAATCATACGCATTTAAAGTCGCCGTAATATTATTCTGCATAAACTGCCCTTCCATCTGCACTGGATTCGGCTGCACAATTAAGGAATTAATTAAATTGGGGATAACAGGAATATTTTGAAAAGTCAGTGCAACTAATAAACCCACAGCGGCAATAATACTCGGTACTTTACTACGATGATGCTCTGAAAAAATATAAATTACCAATGATGCAAATAAAGCCGTCACTGAAATAATACTCAGCCAAATTAAGGGCAAATCATAGCGTAATTCAATAAAACCCGGGCCAAAAAATACCGGTTCATGAGAGCTTACATAGAGTAATGAGAATCTATCAAGAAAAAATCCCCAGATAATAAATAAAATACTAAAGGTCAGTAAAATAGATAAATGAACTTTTACCCCTATTGGATATTCTTTATTTTGATTGGGGACAAATATATGCTCAATCCAATACAATACTGCGACTAAAAAGAATAGAATAATCGAGGTATATAATAATTCTTGCTGAATTAAAATATATAAAGGATAGGAAAATAGATAAAAACTAATATCATGTCCATAAACAGGCTCAGTAATTCCCGCAGAACTACCGAAAAAATACAGTAAGGCGGATTCCCATTGATGATAAAAAGGACTCGCAATAATCACCGCTAATATCAGCGATAATGGCGTGTAAATTTTAATAGACCCCGACATAAAGGTATCCGCAAATTTTTGAAAGCGTTGCCGCTTATCAAGACTCACTAAGACTTCATCGGGTGGATTTAAACCTAAATAGCGTGATGCAACCCAGAAATGCGAAAAGAAAATACTAAAGAAGATTAAGGTCACGCCACCGGAAAAAATAAAGCGGTATAACACTCTGAGCCAAAAATAACCTTCAAAATTTAATGCACTAAACCACCATAAATCAACAAAGAAATCGACAAAAACAAACGAAAATAGAATGTACGCGATAATCGCAAAGACTGTTATCCCTATCAAAGCAGTTAACAATTTCAAGTTCTTCATGGAAGCCTCTTAACACATAAATGAAATAAGCAATAGTTGCCTTATTATAGCAAAGGAATGTCTTAGTCTTGTAAGGCTTTCAGCTTTAGTTGCAATGCAGCCATTTTATAATCGTCTTTTAACCATTTCCGAATGATAAAAGCACGCTTTAATAAGGATTTTGCCTTGTTCGGTTGATGTTGAAGCTGATAAAGCGTGGCAAGTTCTTCTAAACAATTCGCTATTGCACGCCTATTTGCTTGAGATTTATAAAGCGTTAATGCCATAGACATCAATTCTAAAGCTTGCTCAGGTTGTCCCTGCTGTCGGTGGTAATGCGCGTCAAGACGTTTAAATAAAGCCTGCTGGGCGATGGTAAACACTGGCTGCTCTTGCTTTAAACGCTGATAAAATACACTGCTTTCTTTCGCATCGGCAAAAAGAGCAAACTTTGTTTGTATAAATAATTGATTCCGTTGTTTTGATGTTATTAATACCTGCGTTTTTACATCTAATAAATCTGATGCTATTGCTTGAAAAGCTTGTTTATATTGGCCTTTTGCAAATAACACATTCGCTTTAAGTAATGACCACTCTGCATTATTGGTTTCTTCGACAGAATTTAAGACGGTATCGACTTGTTTAAAACGATGAATGGCTAAATTTGCTTTAATGAGATTAAATTTTGCCTGTTTTTGCCCCACTTCATCATCAATACTTTGATATAAAACTAACGCTTGCGTAAAAAATTGATGAGCTTGTAAATAATCATCCTGCTGATAAACCTGCAAGCCTTTCTGCATCATACTTTCGGGCTGAATCATCGCATAAGGACGCTCAATGACTTGATGACTACTACAGGCTATTAAATTAACGATGCAGAGTAACGCTAAACATAATTTAATCATGTAAAGAATCCCCATCAATCACTAAGACTTTACTGGGCTGCGGCATCACTGTGGAAAGTGGCCATATTTTTTGCACGCCTTGTACGGTTTCACCCGTCGATTGTAAGAGCGTTTCAGCGTTATTAATAATCTCAGGTAAATGTTCTAATTCAGCATCAATTTTTTTCAAAGAAGCCCGCATATCTATTATTAATTGACCTGATTCATCTGCCAATGCCGTTAAACTGTTAATTAACGGTTCTATTTCCGTCACCCGCTGCTCTACACCCGCTAAACTTGCAGCGGTGCTATTTAATGATTCAGTGACTTTTTCAGCTTGTTGAGTGTCATATAAAGCCTTACCCACTAAGCCCTGACCTGAAGAAATATGAGCCGTCATGCCCTCAATATCAGCCAAAATAGTTTTAATACTTTCGGTACTGGCTTCAATACTATCGGGTTCAATCACGGCAATAATATCGGATAAATAAGAGGCGATAGAATCCAAATCATTAATCACCGGCAACATGCCTTCCATTAAATCATTAGTGGTAATCGGCTCATCAATAATAATCTCAGCTCCCGAAGGTAATAAGGGCAAGGATGATCTACCGGCGGTAATCATAATCACTGAATTACCGATTAATGATAATTTACTCAACACACCCTTAGAATCAGTGCGTATTAATTTTTCAAAGCGCTTATAAATAAAAAATTGGATATGAATGCTATTATCATCGGTAATTTCAATCGACGACACTTTACCCGCCTCAATACCTGAAATATTAACTAAGGTTTCTAAACTAATACCTTGAGCACTCTGCATATGGGTGTGGTAAGTAATCACCTCATCAAAAATATTCGACGATTTTACTTTCATGCCGACTAAGCCAGCGATAATAAACAACGATAATATAAAAAACCCACCCACTAAACGCTCTTTTGCGGTTTGGCTTAAATAATGAATATAATGAATATTAGGTTTTTTAGTCATAATAGCCTAATTAGGACGTTATTTTGAATGTTTGCTGTTGGTAATGAATCATCATATTTGTATTTTTTTCAATAAATTCAGGCTCATAATCACAACAAACAAGACTTATGTTCCTCTCTGTGACTAATTTGACTAAACAGTCGTGTAATCGTGAGTAATCACAATAATCTAAACCGTGAAAGGGCTTGGCAATAAATAATATATCAGGCGATAACATTAACGCTCTTAAAATTAGCAGTAAACGCTGTTCAAATGCACTCATAAAAGCCGGTAAACTATCTTTAATAGCGAGGCAGTTAAAATCGACTAATAATTCTTCAGCCTGTTGCAGAATGAGCTCTGGTGAGTTTAACTGGTGATAGTTCGCCGCTAATATTAAGTTATTAAAACCCGATAACACTGAAACCAAATTGATGGTTTCATCAAGATAGCCAAGTTTAATATTATCAAGATAACTTATCTTGCCCGAATTAACAGATTCAATCCTAGCTAGCATTTGTAAATACGACTTTAATTTAATGTTTTCATCGGTTTGAAAACAGATAAAACTGGCTTTAGGCAATTCACAACTTAAAGCCGCCCAATCAGCATGAGGTTGTGCTTTCAAGCTTTCTATCAGGATAGAACTATCGTTCATCCTAAAAGCTTCGAGATACCTCGTCGTTTAGGGCGAGGAGGAAAGGAGTGCTTTTGATTTTCGTTGTACATGAATAATTCCTCTTATGTGTTATACTCACATTGTCTTTTTGACCTACCGCAGGGCTTGCGGGATGTTAAGCCTTTGGAGATGATGTAAGAGATGTTAGCTCAATGCTACTGTCCAATTGTCAATGAATTAGGAAGTTCTCAATAGCAATATTAGGAATCCCCTTCCTTTAGGCAGGGGAGGATGTCAAAAGATAAAAACACCTTAATATTTACGCTTTTAACTAAATTATAGCGTATTGTAGACATAAAAAAAGCAGCTTAAAAGCTGCTTTTATCAAGAATAATTAACGACATTTTTTATTTTATAAATGACGCAGTTCATTACCTGTATAAATTTGTCGCGGACGACTAATGCGTTGTCCCGATTCCGCCATCATTTCTAACCAATGAGAAACCCAGCCTGAGGTACGAGCGATAGTAAACATCACCGTAAACATATCCACAGGAATATTTAAGGCTTTGTAAATAATACCCGAATAAAAATCAACATTAGGATAGAGTTTTTTCTCTATAAAATAGTCATCTTTTAAAGCGTATTGTTCAAGCTCTAAGGCTAAATCAAATAGTGGGTCACTGCCTGACATGCTTTCAAGCACTTCATGGCATGCTTTACGAATAATTGTGGCTCGTGGGTCAAAGTTTTTATAAACACGATGTCCAAAGCCCATTAAACGAAAAGGATCATTTTTATCTTTTGCTTTCGCAATATATTCGGGAATACGGTCAATAGTACCAATTTCTTCCAACATACTTAGAACCGCTTCATTTGCACCACCATGTGCAGGGCCCCATAAAGCACCGATTCCTGCCGCAATACACGCATAAGGATTCGCGCCGGTGCTGCTTGCCAGTCGCACAGTTGAAGTACTCGCATTTTGTTCATGATCAGCATGTAATATAAATAATAAATTTAAAGCCTTAACTGCTAAAGGGTCAATATAATTATCTTTATCAATATATTTCTGTGACGGCAGTGAAAACATCATATTTAAAAAGTTTTCACAATAACTTAAATCAGAACGCGGATAGACAAATGGAAAACCAATCGAATGACGATAACATGCCGCCGCAATAACCGGCATTTTAGCCAGCATACGCATTGCAGAAATACGCCGATGCTCGGGGTCATTCATATTCAATTCACTATGATAAAACGCCGACAGTGAACCGACAATCCCTACCATCATTGCCATCGGATGAGCATCATAATGAAACCCATCAATAAAACTACGCATCGCTTCGTGAAGCATCGCATGTTGACCAATTTCATGCTCAAAATTAGTCTGCTGTTCAGGATTTGCTAAATTACCATTCATTAACAAATAGGCAACTTCTAAAAATGAACATTTTTCTGCAAGCTCATCAATGGGATACCCTCGGTATAACAAAATACCGTTTTCACCATCAATATAAGTAATTGCACTTTTACAGCTTGCTGTTGATACAAAACCTGGGTCATAAGTAAATAAACCCATGCTTTTATGCAAGGAGCTTACATCAACAACGGGCGTACCAATAGTTCCTTTAAGCAAAGAAAAATCAGCTTCTTCGCCTGTCGAATTATTTTTAATAGTAATGCTTTCTTCTGTCATTGATGTTCTCTATGCAGTATCAAAACTATGATATAAATATAAAATAGCTTATTTACTATAACGTTGACGGAATTTATCAACACGACCTGCTGTATCAACAACGCGTTGTTTTCCCGTATAAAATGGATGACAAGCTGAACATACTTCAATATGTAAATCTTTGCCTAAAATAGAGCCTGTAACAAACTCATTACCACAACCACATGTAACAGTGATTGCACTATATTCTGGGTGAATTTCTGGTTTCATAATAATCTACGCTTCTAAAGCAACTAACATACAATTTTGAACAGAGTATAATACTGCCTTACTAAAATAACTGCAAGTTACACACCCAATTTATGCGTATTATCACTATCAATACTAATGGCATTCGTGCAGCCGAACGTAAAGGTTTTTTTATTTGGTTAGCACAACAAAACGCCGATTTTGTCTGCATTCAAGAAACCAAAGCCCAGCCTGATCAATTAAGTGCCGCAGCCTTTCATCCTGAAGGCTATCATTGTTATTATCATAGTGCTGAAAAAAAAGGTTACAGTGGTGTAGCCGTTTATAGTAAGTATAAACCGACTAAAATTATTGAAGGCATGGGCTTCGATGATGTTGATAGCGAAGGGCGTTATTTAGAAATTCAAGTCGGAAAATTAAGTGTTATTTCTTTATATTTACCCTCAGGCTCTGCAAAAGAAGAGCGTCAAGCCTTTAAATACAGTGTAATGGAGCGTTTCATGCCATTATTACAATCCCAAGCCCAATCAGAACGTGATTACGTTATCTGTGGTGATTGGAATATTGCACACAAAGAAATAGATTTAAAGAACTGGAAGCCCAATCAAAAAAATTCAGGCTTTTTACCCGCTGAACGAGCGTGGCTAGATCAATTGTTTAATAAAGAATCATGGCATGATGCATTCCGGCAGATTAATCAGCAAGCTGATGAATACACTTGGTGGTCAAATCGAGGTCAATCTTGGGCTAAAAATGTCGGCTGGCGGATTGATTATCATGTCATCAGTGACCGCTTAAAAGATAAAGTCACCGCCGCGTCAATTTATAAAGAACAACGTTTTTCAGACCATGCTCCGTTAATGATTGATTATGATTATGTGATTGAGCATTGATTGCTTAGGCAGGTAATTCTGCTGGCTTATCGGTCTCATCTCTAAATTGTAAGGCATGTAACGCAGCATAAGCACCTTGTTTAGCTAATAACTGTTGATGCGAACCTTGCTCAATAATCTCACCTTGCTCCATGACTAAAATTACATCGGCATTTTCAATGGTTGATAAACGGTGAGCAATTACTAATGTTGTTCGATTTTTCATCGCATGTTCGAGTGCTTTTTGTATATAGCGCTCTGACTGCGTATCTAAGGCCGAGGTTGCCTCATCAAGAATTAAAATAGGCGCATCCTTTAATAAAGCACGGGCAATCGCTAAACGCTGACGTTGCCCACCTGACAATTGAATGCCATGCTCACCAATCTCAGTTTGTATACCCTCTGCCAAATTATTAATAAACTCCGTCGCATAAGCCCCCTCTGCTGCTTTTAAAACATCGGCTTCTGTAATACTTTCCAAAGCACCATAGGCAATATTATTAAATACCGTATCATTAAATAAGGTAATATTTTGCGTGACTAACGCTATTTGCTCTCTTAGACATTCCAGCGTGTAGTCAGTAATTGCTACGCCATCTAATAAAATCTGTCCTTGCGAATAATCATAAAAACGCGGAATAAGATTAGTTAAGGTCGTTTTACCGCTACCTGATGCACCCACAATCGCAACAGTTTGCCCCGCTTGAATAGTCAGGTTAATGTTCTTTAGTGCTAATTTATCAGCATTAGGGTAGCTAAATGATAGATTCTTAAATTTTAAGCCTCCTAAACCTTTTGCAACCGATTGCTCTCCCCTATCTTTTTCGATTTCCACATCTAACACCTCAAAAATATCACTTGCCGCCGCAATCCCCTTTTGGATGTCATTATTAGCATTAGTTAAACCTTGAATAGGGCGTGGAATCATAAAAGCCGCTAATAAATAGCTCACAAACTCACCCGTGCTTGCGCCTTCCATCAGCGTTAATGCAAAAAATAATAGACTCGCTAAAGAAAAAGACACTAATAATTGAATAATAGGATTTTGAATAGAGGTTAATAAAGCCACCTTTTGTGCTTGTTGCTTATTAAATAAGCTATTTTTTTCAAAGCGACGGGTTTCATAGTCAGCTCCGCCAAAACATTTCACCACACGCGCACCCACGACTAATTCCGATGTAATATGCGTCATATCACCCATAGAATCCTGTACATTTTTACTTAATCCTCTTAGTTTTTTACTTACTTTAGTCACTAAAATAGCAATAAAAGGTGTAATAACAAGAAAGACCAAAGTTAACTGCCAATTAAGCCATGCTAAATAAGCCAGTAAAACAACCGCGGTAATGCCTTCTCTAATAAATATTTTTACTGCATCGGTTACGGCTCGTGCCACTTCTGCGACATTAAAAGTAATTAAAGAAATTAATTTACCACTATTTTGCATATCAAAATAACTAATGGATAGCTTAGTATAATGATGAAAAATTTCTTGCCGCAAAACATGCACCACATTAACCGATACTTTTGCTAAAAAATAATTCCCTAAAAAACTACCTATTCCTCTAAAAAATACTAATGAAATAATATATAAAGGCAAATATTGCGTTTCAGATTTTATGCCCTTCCCTAAAGTATCAATAATAATCTTAATCATTTCTGCCAGTAATGGCTGAGTAATCGCAACCATCGCCAACCCCAAGGTACTGATGATAAATGTTTTATAAAAGGGTACTACATATTTTAAAAGCCGCTTATAAGTAGAAAAACTAGAATTTTTTTGCATGTTTTTTAAAGAGTTTGAGAGATTCGCTGTGTTGGTAAAATTTGACTTGATGCAGTGAGCATAAAAATAAAAAAGCTATTCATAATGCCATGACCAAAGGCTAAGTTTGTTAGCCCAGACATAGCATAACCAGCACATAATAATATAATTAAACTTGCGGTATAAAAGTTATTTGGATTAGATAATAATGGATAAAATAAAGTGCAAGGAATAATAAGTAAAGTAAGCAACATTAATAGCCCCAGCACTCCTTTCGTGACCAGTGTATTAAGGTATTCGTTATGAAAATGCCCAAAAATTTGTAGGGATTCTTTTAATATCGGATCGTCGATATAATCATAAGTGACCTGTTGAACATTATGTAAACCAAAGCCTAAAAAAGGATGCTCAGGTATTGCTTTTATAGCTGTTTTCCATAAGGTTATTCTTATGCCTACTGGCGTAAAAGTATTGACCTCATAAGTATTAATATCTTTTAACATGCTATTAAATCGAGATTGTACTTGAGGTGAAAAAGCAGATATTGTGATTAAACATATCCCTATAATAGTAAAAACACTGAGTGCTTTAATAGTGATAGAGCGTTGTTTATACCATAATAATACTATTATAATAAACAGTATAGGCACTGCAATCCATGTACCTCGTGATAAAGAAAAAATAACTGCCATAAAACCCAAGGTAAAACTGAATAGGCTAATGTATTTTTCACGTCCTTTTTCCTGATGAATATTAATTAGCGAAAAAAAGCTTAATAATAAGGAAATATTAGAAAAAGGTAATTCATTTAAACAACCATGTGCACGTTGATTTAAATAAAAATATTGGATTAAAGCAACCACGCCTGCTAAGCAAGCCCCTAACTTAATCGCATAGCGGAGTAAATTTAAATTTAATTCTTTAATAAATAAAACAGCCAGCCATGGCGCTAATAAAAAATGAATGTTAGTCCCTAAGCGTTTAAAAGCATACAAAGAAGGCTCTGATGCTAAAATGGAAATGAGTGCAACCATAAAATAGCCTAGGCATAAGTAGGCAATAAATTGACTGCTCGCATAACTAAAAGGATTAATATTATTTTGAACACAGTAAAATAGACTCCAAAGTGCCAAAATAATCAATGCAATTTCTGCTGATGCGGGAATGATAAGGATAAAAGCGGGAATAATACAGGATAATAGCGTCACAATGAGCGCTGATTTAGACATTTGGTTCTCTTTCATAGCTTTACATAATAACATAGGCATAGCGGTTAAGTGCTTTTTGATTTTTCACAAGGAATAACACAGCGTGCGCTTTATATACTCTTTATTACTGTCTTTTTTATTACCGTTTATTTTATTACGTTTGTACTGGAAAGGCAGCAAAATACCTGAATACCGATGTCATTGGCAAGAAAGATTAGGCATTTATAATACACAAGCCATAAAAGATGTGGTTTGGGTGCATGCTGTTTCAGTTGGGGAGGCAGAAGCTGTTTTTCCGCTTATTAAACGTATACAACAGCAATTTCCAGCACAAAAAATAGTGGTCACAACGACGACACCAACGGGTAGAGAACGAGTACGTGCGGTGCTTGGAAAAAGTGTTGAACAAGTTTTTTTACCTTATGACACCGTAGCGATTGTTAAGCGATTTTTTAAGCAATTCAAACCAAGCTTAGCGATTATTATGGAAAAAGAAATTTGGCCTAATCTCTTTTTTCACTGTGCGAAAAACAATATTCCGCTTTATATTATCAATGCCCGACTATCAGCAAGTTCAGCTAAAAACTATAAAAAAATTCCTACATTGGTACAGCCGGCATTAAGCTGTTGTGCTGGCATTTTCACACAAACAGAAGATGATAAAAATCGCTTTATAGCCATTGGTGCAAGTAAACCAACTGTTCAGGTAATGGGCAATATAAAATTTGATGTAAAAATAACAGCTGATATTTTAGAAAAAGGACAACAGCTAAAAGTCGCCTTATTTTCTAAACGTTTTGTTTGGGTTATTGCTAGTACGCATAAAGGCGAAGAAGAACTGTTTATGAGCGTCTATAAAAAATTAAAAGTGACTATACCTAATTTATTACTTTTAATTGTGCCACGCCATCCGGAACGTGCAAATGAACTTTGTGATTTAGCTACATCACAACAATTACAACTAGCACAACGTAGCACACATGGCACTTGCTCAATACAAACCGATATTTACCTTGCCGATACTATTGGAGAATTAAAAATGCTTTATGCCGCATCTGATATAGCGTTTGTCGGTGGTAGCATGGTGCCGATAGGTGGACATAATATTTTAGAACCTTTAGCCATAGGTTTACCGGTTTTATATGGTCCTTTTATGCAAAATTTTCAAGAAATAGCCGATAACACGCTTAAAATAAAAGCAGCGATACAATGCCAAAATGAAAATGAACTAATAAAAGCCGTCATACATCTATATAATGACCCTGAATTTAGGCTATCGCTAACCACTCAAGGCTTACAGTTTCTGAATGCTAACCAAGGCTCAATAGAACGTATTTATAACAAACTCAAACACCATTTTAACTAACTATCCTAGCGTCATAAACAGTAAACCAGACCAGAATAAAATGAATATAATTTGTATGAAATGGGGCGATAAATTTCCGCCTATGTATGTTAATCGGCTCTATGGAATGGTGGCTAAAAATACAACTAAAGATTTTCGCTTTGTTTGTTTTACTGATGATGACACCGATATTCGCGACGAAGTAGAAATTCAGCCATTACCTGAATTAGATATTCCAGCAGGATTACCAGAACGAGGCTGGCGTAAATTAACGGTTTTTTCTAAGAATTTTGGTGGGTTAGAGGGTTTAACCTTGTTTTTAGATTTAGATGTTGTCATTGTAAATAATATAGACGCATTATTTACACATTCAGGTGCATTTTTAATTGCACACGATAAACATCGCCCGCAACGATTAGAGGGAAATTCTTCTGTGTTTCGTTTTAAAATTGGTCAACATACTCACTTATTAGATAATTTCAAAACTAATTTTTCAACCATTAGACAAGAAGTTCGTCATGAACAAGCTTATTTATCTCGTGAAATTAAAAAAACAGGAGACTTAACCTTTTGGCCTGATGAATGGGTACCTAGTTTTAAGTATCGTTGTGCACCGTCATGGATTAAATCATGGTTTCAAGCCCCAAGTATTCCTGATAATGCAAAAATTATTTTATTTCATGGCTTGCCTAATCCCCCAGAAGCTGCAAAGGGTATTAGTGGTAAATGGTATCGACATATACAGCCTTCCCCTTGGATTACAAAATACTGGGTTGAATAATATGATAAATGATTTAGAAGTCGCCATATTCTCTTATAATCGAGGAGATTATCTTAAAAATTGCGTAGAATCTGTTGTAAAAGGCTTACCCGGCGTTAAGATAACTATTTTTGATGATCACAGCGATGATTTAGCGACTGTTAAGTATCTAAAACAACTCGGAAATCAAGTAATTTTAGGCAAAGAAGATAATGATACTCGACATGGCAATTTGTATAGTAATATGCAAATGGCTCTTGATTTATCATCAAAACGATTTTTATTGTTATTACAAGATGATTTACAAGTTGTTCGTACCGTTCATGCACAAGATATGAAAACGATTAATACTATCTTTAACGATCCTGATATTGCTTTTTTACGTCCCCAATTTATGAAATTTTCTGATGGAACAAGGAATATAGAATTATTAACGCCATCAGAAAAATTACGCGCTTATTTTCCAAAAGATGAATTTACAAAAGGTATTTTTGGGCATGCCTATTGTGATATTGCAATATGTGATGTTCCTAAATTAAAAAAAATTGGTTGGACATTTTTAGATACTGAACGAAAGAATCAAATCCAAGCCCATAGTCTATTTAAATATACGCCTTTTATGGCTGATAGCTTTCTTTTTTATTGCCCGGAAGTTCCCTGTTATAGAAATAAAAAATTATTTTTAGCCAGCAAACTAGTGCAAAATAAATTGAAAGGTAAAATATCTACTTTTACTCTATTTTCCCAAGAAAAAAATCATTATTTTATAAATAGAAATGTAGATATTTGGCCTATCGCTGAAGATTTTCTCGAGACCAATAATACACATGTTATTAAGCCTTTCGTATATCAAGATTATAATAAATCTATCTTCTTAAAAATACTCTATAAAATAGAACGTGGACTCTATCAGGTAATAAAACTTATACGAATTTGAAAGTTAATTATTGAGTTATATAAGGCATTTTTAAACATTGGATAGTAAATATATAGGTAACGACTGTCAATGGTGTAAATTATATTTTTAATTTTATTAGGTTAGGAAGATAGGAAGCAATGAAATATCGTTCAGAAATTGATGGGTTAAGAGCTATTGCTGTTATACCGGTTATTCTATATCATGCTAATTTTAGCTTATTTAAAGGTGGTTTTGTTGGAGTTGATATATTTTTTGTTATTAGTGGGTATTTAATAGCAAATATTCTTTACAAAGAGATCAACTCAGGAACTTTTACATTTTTAAATTTTTATGAACGGCGAATCCGTAGAATATTTCCTGCATTATTTTTTATTAGTTTAATTTGTATACCTTTTGCTTGGTTTTGGTTACCCCCAATAGAATATAAAAGATTTTCAGAAAGTCTAGCAACGATTAATATATTTTCTTCAAATATATTATTCTGGAGTCAAGATGGCTATTTTTCACCAAATACAGCGTTAAAACCTCTTCTTCATACTTGGTCACTAGCGGTTGAAGAGCAGTTTTATATATTTTTTCCACTTTTACTCTTATGGAAAAGAATTAAAAAACATTATTTACTTGTATTGAGTAGTCTCTTTCTAATTAGTTTTAGCTGGTCTGAATATAGCTTTATGCTCTACCCCAAGGCTAATTTTTATCTTTTACCATCTCGTGCTTGGGAGTTATTAGCCGGTGCAATATTAGCTATTATTTTACCTCAATTAAACGTAAAAAAAGGTTGGCTATGTCAATTACTGGCTTTAATTGGTTTTGGATTAATAATCTACTCTATAGTTTCACTGAGTAAAATAGATTTAATGCCAAATAAATTAACATTAATCCCTGTAATAGGAACGATGTTAATTATAGCATTTGCTAATAAAGAAACTGGAATTGGAAAAATATTAGGTTCTAAACCTTTATCAGGAATAGGGCTAATTAGTTATAGTGCCTATTTATGGCATCAACCTTTATTTGCTTTCGCAAGAGTTAGGTCATTAGGTGAAGTTTCCGTCGATACGTATGCAGCTTTAATTATTTGTACATTGATCTTAGCATATTTAACATGGTGCTTTGTTGAGACCCCTTTTAGAAAAAAGAATTGTTTTTCCCGACGCCAAATATTTTTTAGTGCTATTTCAGGAGCATCTTTTTTTATTATAGTTGGTTTAGTGGGGGTTTTAACCAAAGGTATCCCTAGTAGGCTTTCAGGAGATGCCGCTTATTATGCAAGCTTTGCGAATAAATATAGACCCGTTAACGGAGAGATATGTTATTCAAATAGGCATAATTTACTATATCCCCCTCAAAAACAGTGTATCTATAATAAAGACTATAATTTAAATATTGCTCTTTGGGGGGATAGTCATGCAGGAGCACTTACTGATTCTTTGACGCAAGAAATGTTAATGCAAAAACAAGGAATTATTGAAATAATTTATATTGGATGTCCTCCTGTAACAGGATTTAAACATTATACTAAAAGTGGAAAATGTAATCAGTTTAATATTGAAGCATTAAAATATATAAAAAATAGTGATATTCAAAGCGTTATTTTATTAGCTCGATGGCCACTTTATATTGAAGGAAAGCGATTTAATAATGGAGAAGGAGGGGTTGAAAAGGGAAGTGATGGATATGGCCTACCTATCGGCCGTGATAAATCATTTGTTAATAATGCAGCATTTATACCTGAAATAGGTAAAATATATAGACGAACTGTGACTGAATTACTAAATATAGGTAAAAAAGTTATTTTAGTCTATCCAATACCTGAGGCTGGGTGGAATGTTCCTGATTATTTTACAAAAATTCATTTACATGATTATTCATTTCTCAAAACTATCACAGTATCAACCTCGTTTAATACCTTTAAATTACGGACAAAAAATACTTATGAACAGTTAGATATGTTGCCAAATCATCCTAATTTATTAAAAATATACCCAGAAAATGTTTTTTGTAATACTATATTAAAGGGCCGATGTGTTCTAGAATTAAATAAGAAACCATTATATTATGATGATGACCATTTAAACTATATTGGTGGTCAATTAGTCTCAAAAGAAATTATTAAAGAAATGAAAGCTAAACAGTGGCTGTAATATATAAAAATTATAAGGGCTGAATACTTACGTAATATCAGTGTTAATAGAGATTTAAAGCCCTTTCATAATCAGCCTGAGTATCAATACCGATAGAATTATAATTAGTTTCAATCATTTTTATATTGAAGCCATTTTCTAAGGCTCTTAGCTGTTCTAATTTTTCTACACGCTCTAAATATGAGGGTTGCATCTGTGCAAAATGTAGCAAAAAATCTGTGCTATACCCATAAATACCTAAATGACGATAAAAATTTAATGCCTCTGGGATATTAATATGATGATTTAATAAAGTATCCCAATCATCTCTATGGTGTGGAATAATAGAACGTGAAAAATATAAGGCGTAATTATCATGTGTAACAGTCACTTTAACAACATTAGGATTTTTTAATTCATCGACTTGCGTAATTCTATGCATCGCACTACTCATTTGTAGTGTATTATCTTCCTTAAACGAATCAGCGATCTGCTCAATTAGCTCTGGTTCAATAAATGGCTCATCGCCTTGAACATTAATTACTATATCAGCCTCTAGCTTACTAGCAGCCTCTGCGATACGATCAGTTCCAGATTCATGGCTATTTTGAGTAATAATAACATTTTTAGTAAATTCTTTACAAACCGTCATGACCTTAGTACTATCCGTTGCAATATAAACAGCATCTATATTATTGGCTTTTAAACACTGCTCATAAACCCGTTGAATAACTGTTTTACCTTTTAAATCTAATAATACTTTATTCGGTAATCGAGAAGAATTTAACCTAGCAGGAATAACTACAATGGTTTTCATTATTTATAATCCTAAATCATATAGCTGTACAATACCGACCCAATTATCATTATCATTAACAACAAGTAAAGAATTTATTTTATTTTTTTCCATCATATCTCCTGCCTCTGTTAACTTAAAAGATTGATTAACTGTTTTAGGATTAATACTCATTAAATCATGTGCTGTTAAATTAAAAAAATCACTTTTCTGGGTTTCCATTGCTCGACGAATATCACCATCGGTAATCACCCCTTTTATTTTTCCTGACAATAAAACAACAACTAGCCCACATTTTCCTTTAGTAATACTATGTACTATTTCGTGTATGCTCGATTTTTCTGTACATTCTGGTAAATTATGAGTTTGCATAACATCTTTGACACTCATTAATAAGCGTCGACCTAAACTCCCACCTGGATGAAATTTAGCAAAATGTTTATCTTTAAAGCCTCTTAGCTGCATTAAAACAACGGCTAATGCATCGCCCATAACTAAAGTGGCAGTAGTTGAACAGGTAGGAGCTAACTGTAATGGACAAGCTTCTTTTTCTACTGCAATACTCAAATGATAGTCGGTATTATGTGATAAAGTCGAATTAATATTTCCTGTCATGGCTAAAATAATATTACCTTGTTCCTTTAAAAAAGGAATCAGCTTTAATATTTCATCGGTTTCACCGGAATTAGATATTAATAGTACAATATCTTGTTTTTCTATCATCCCTAAATCACCATGATAAGCCTCGGCCGGATGAAGAAAAAAACTAGGTGTACCTGTACTTGCAAGTGTTGCACTTATTTTTTTACCAATAATTCCCGATTTTCCCATCCCTGAGATAATCACTTTTCCTGTTGATTTATAGATAGCATTAACAGCAGATTCAAAATCAGCTGTTAATAAGTTTGATAAATTATGGATTTGTTGTGCTTCTGTGAGGATCACATTTTTTGCTATCGTTAATATATTCATTTTATTAATATATATTTACTATTTTTTAAAATTAGTATTATTGGATAGTGTGCCGAAAAAGATAGTAATCTCTTTGGAATTTTTTGTTCATGATTATTTTAAATAAATAATCAGAATATATTGTTTGAATTATTAAACTCAATAGTTATAAAGCTAACGTTATAACCATTGAGTGACTTAAAATCAATTTATATTTTATGCTTGAGTCTAATTTAGTTAATCATCATTTACTGGCGGTTCGACACCCACGATTTTACGGGTAATATACCATTGCTGAATAATCGATAAGCTATTATTCATTACCCAATAAAGCACTAAACCGGCAGGGAAAAATAAGAAAAATACAGTAAAAACAATAGGGAACATCCGCATTATTTTAGCCTGTAAAGGATCTACAGGCGCAGGGTTTAATCTCTGTTGTAAAAACATCGTAATACCCATTAGCACAGGCAATACAAAATAAGGATCTTGTACAGATAGATCATCTACCCACAACATGAATGGAGCTTGTCTTAATTCAACTGTTTCAATTAATACCCAATATAGTGAAATAAACACGGGGATTTGCACCATAATAGGTAAGCAACCTCCCATTGGGTTCACTTTTTCCTTGCGATATAAATCCATCATTTCTTGGTTAAAGCGCTGTCTATCGTCGCCATAACTTTCTTTTAATTGAGCTAATCGTGGTTGCAACTTCCGCATATTAGCCATAGATTTATAACTTGCAGCGGATAAAGGGAAGAACATTAATTTAATACATAATGTAACGCCCATAATTGAAAAGCCCCAATTACCAATAAAATCATGTATAAAATTCAATAAATGATAAATAGGTTTAGCAATAATCGTTAGCCAGCTATAGTCAACAGTTAATTCTAATCCTGGAGCAACTGCCTCCATGATAGGTTGAATTTTAGGGCCTACAAATAATTGACTTTTAAAGGTTTTTTCAGTATTGACTGCAACAATAGTGGAGTTTGAATAAGAACCAATCACATAACGTGCACCACTTAATTCTTTAGTAAAAAAGTGTTGTTCATCTGCTATAGGTGGAATCCAAGCGGTTGCAAAATAATGTTGAATCATTGCTGACCAACCACCTTTGGTGGTTACTTTTAAATCTTCATCAGCCATATCATCAAAATCAATCTTTTGATATTTATCTTCTTCAGTGTAAACCACACCACCCGCATAGGTACGAATAAAGGTATTTCCTTTTTCGTCACTGTATGGCACACGAATTAACTGCGTATACTGTCGCCCTTTCCATGCTTTAGTTGATTGGTTATTAACTGTTTGAGAAAGCTCAATAAGGTAGCTACCACGTGTAAAGGTGTAATTTTTAGTATAAAAAATACCGTTATTATCTGTCCACGTTAAAGGTATAACGAGTGTTGACTGATTAGCTTCTAAAGTATAATTTTTCTGTGTAGTGACTAATTGGACATTATGATTGGGTAATACTACCGAATCTGAGCCACTGAGCAGACCGCTCTGACTTAAAAATAATTTTTCGGGGCGACTATCTAATAAACGAATTTTTAAGTCTTCTCCCTTATCCACACTGTAATTTAATAAATCAAGATTACGTAAAGTTCCACCCTCTGTATCAATTTCTAATTGAAAGACATCGGTGGTCACTGTGATGATATTTTGATTGTTCTGTTCTTCAAAAGGAAGTTCTGAACTTAAGCCATTATAACTGCCATCAGAATTGATTTTAACAGAATTACCATTGCTATCGATAACGACTCTAGTAGCTGTCTTGCCATCTACTGTTTTAGGGCCGTAATCAGTTTGCCAAGCCTCCCATAACATAAGGGAAATCATCGATAAGATGACAATGAGTACAAATCTTATATTCTCCATTTTTTACTTACCAAGTTTAGAGAGTTTAGGGGGCACAGGATCATTAATATCGCCTTTATGATAAGGATGACATCGTAATAATCTTTTTAAAGTGAGGTATAAGCCGAAAAAAATACCATGTATTGTAATAGCTTGCATAGCATAATTAGAGCATGTCGGATAATATCGACAATGATTCCCGAGTAAAGGGCTTATAAAATATTGATACAATTTTAACAACGTTAAAATTAAGGTGCGCATCGCTGATTGAGCTTCAACCAATGTTTAGTAAGCGATGCTTGCAATGTTTTTGAATTTGCTTTTTCAGCGTCTCGACGAGCCATAACGATAATGTCTAATGAAATAATATTTGACTGTTGTAATCGAAAGCTTTCTCTTGCAGAGCGTTTAATTTTATTTCTATCTACCGCTCGTTTAATATTTTTCTTTGCAATAGCAAGGCCTAAACGAGGGTGAGAATATTGATTTTCTCTAGCTAAAACAGTGAAATACTTGTCACTTGATCTTTCTGCTTTGGTAAAAACACGCTTAAATTCTTCAGGTTCTAGTAATCGAACGTGCAATGGAAAACAAGCGTTTTTTGCAATCAAAATTTATAAGGCTAGTACATGACGGCCTTTAGCTCTACGAGCATTAATAACATTACGTCCGCCTTTTGTTGCCATTCTTGCACGAAAACCATGGGCACGAACGCGTTTAATTTTGCTTGGTTGGTAAGTTCTTTTCATCTTGAGGATTCTGTGTTGGTAAAAATATTTTGCTAAAAAGAAACCGGATGTTATGTCAAATTATTGTTTTTGTCAACGTATGATGTTGAAAATGAAAATGGAAATATCATCGGTTTTTTTAGCATATTTTTTTTTAATTTTTTCTAAAAAATAATAATAAATTAAAGATCTTTTAATCTTATTATTATTAGTGATTTCAAAATCTGTGGATAACTCATATTTTTACTTATAAATCATTATGTTGTCCTGTGGATAACCTGTGGATAACCTGTGGATAACCTGTGGATAACTTTTTTCGAAAAAAAGTTATCCACAGGTTATCCACAGGTTATCCACAGACTTATCCACAGGCTAAGTTATTGATATTATATTTTATTAAATATCAATATTAAGTGATTTTTTATGATTTTAGGGTATTTTATGTGAAATAAAGTTATTTTTTTTAGATGATCGTGAATTTTTTATAAAATAAAAATAATTTTTAAGGAATTTAAATAGATATCTTTATAATCAATAGGTTACAAATAATTAAAAATAGCGGCAGATGTTTTTAACTAGTTGAAAATAAAGGGATTTATTTTTTATAGTCTGTATTTATAACTAATTGATTTATAAGTGGTTATTTAAATTAATTTATTTTTACTTTTAGTTTTTTACTATGAAGCCTAAATTAATAGGTGTTTACTGACGGTAGTAGGATTTTAAGTATATTAATAGAGTTGTTAAATTATTAATTACTTTTATTACAACTAGTTATGAATTTAGATGTCATTTTTAGCTTACTCCCCTCTTCAATTTTAAATATTTATATTTTTTTAAAGAGCTGTAATCTCGGGTAAAATGAGATAGAAATTGAAAGGAAAATTAATCTAAAATGACTTTAAATAAACAAGATAATTGCTTATGTGGCAGTTTAATCAGCTATGAACAGTGTTGTGAACCCTTGCATTCCGGTAAAAAACAGGCAATAACAGCAGAAGCATTAATGCGCTCACGTTTTACCGCTTATGCAAATAAGAATGAATCTTATTTGATAAATACTTGGGACAATGCGACTTGCCCTCAAAGTATTGATTTTTCAAAGGATAGCAGCGAATGGTTACGTTTAGAAATAGTGTTAGTAAAAAAAGGCGGACTTAAAGATAAAAAAGGAATTGTAGAATTTAAAGCTTATTTTCAGCAAGAAGGCAGCGAACAAGTATTAAATGAAGTCAGTCGTTTTGTTAAAAAACAGGGGAAATGGGTATATTTGGATGGAAAAATAAAATCAATTGCAACAGAATCGGGAACGATTAATCAAGGCTTAAATGCTCCTTGTGCTTGTGGTAGCGGTAAAAAATTTAAGCGGTGTTGTGGATAAAACTTAAAAATAGATTTTATGTAAAGAGTGCCTTTAAATGAGCAATATTATCCCTACTACGGCTTTGTTGTTCAGACTTATCCACAGGGTGTTTACTTGTCCACTCTAAATCTTCTTCTGGCAGTTCAGATAGGAAACGGCTTGGATCGCTTTCATTAATATCCCCATAACGTTTGCGGTGGGTGCAATAACTAAAGGTACAGCTCTGTTGAGCGCGTGTAATACCCACATAAGCAAGTCGACGCTCTTCTTCGATATTATCGGTATCAATGCTGTTTTGATGAGGCAGAATATTCTCTTCAATACCAATTAAAAACACATGAGGAAATTCCAATCCTTTTGCAGCATGTAAGGTCATTAAGCTGACTTGATCATCGGCCTGTTCATCTTGATTACGCTCCAAAATATCCATTAATTGAATTTTAGCGACAATCTCATCTAAAGTTTTTTCTTCATTTTCATCTTTATTTGCAATACGTTGTAACCATTCAATTAAATCATTTACATTTTTTAATTTACGCTCAGCCGCTTGCGGGCTTTTACTATTTTCTTGTAACCATTGCGTATAATTAATATCTTGTATAAATTCATCAATGATGGCAAAGGTATCGCCTGATTGCATGCTTAACGCTGTTTTATGCACCCAACGGCAAAAAGTTTGTAAGCGTTTGATAGAAGCATTAGATAACTGTTCTTGCAGCCCCATTTCAGTGCAGGCTTTAAATAAGCTAATGTGGCGTTGATTGGCATAGCCACCTAATTTCGCTAAGGTAGTGGGCCCTATTTCACGGCGTGGGGTATTAACCACCCGTAAAAAAGCCGCATCATCATCTTGATTAACAAATAAGCGTAAATAACCCAGAATATCTTTGATTTCAGCATACGCAAAAAATGAGGTACTGCCGCTGATAATATAAGGGACATTTTGTTCGCGTAAGCTACTTTCAAATAAACGTGACTGATGATTACCACGGTATAAAATTGCATAATCGTTAAAACTTGAGGCGGTTTTAAGACGGTGATGTACAATTTCAGCGATAATTTGTTTTGCTTCTTGGGTATCATTTTTATGCGATAAAACCCGTAATTTTTCACCAAACTCTAAATCACTCCAGAGTTTTTTTTCAAAAGCATGGGTATTTTGGCTTCCCGTCTAAGTCGGGACAGTCAGTAATTTCAATAGATTAAATTCATCTTCAATAATAACCTTTTTAAATTTAGTTAATTCATTAAAGCTCGTGAAAATAAAGGCTAGAGCTGTTATTCAAAAAATATTGAGTAACAGTAATTCATTTTAATTGTAAATTAAAATGTCCCGGCTTAGACGGGAAGCCTAAAATTGTAATTCGCTCATTTCTTTTAAAAATTCTTTCTGAAGCTTTGAATTTTCAATTTTTATATTAATACCGTCAATTTCAGATTTTTTAATTTTTGGAACTATTTTAGCAAGAAAATCACCAAATATATTTGCTGTTTCTGTTTTCTCTTGTTTGGATGACTCAATCAGTATCTTTATTTGTTTATCTACGCCATTTAAAAAAGCTAACTCTAAATTAACAGCAGGAATAACAGCTATCTTTAAAGATTTTTTTAGGTTAGATATATCAGTATTAATTTCTATTAATAGATCATCTTCTGTGATACTTCTGTTAGCCATAGAAGTTATATTTTTAATATCAAATCTAGCTTTTAATGAGCTATTATCAGAAAACTTCTCCATATTATTAATAATAACTTTAATTTCAGATATTATAGAATTAAAAATATTAATTCCAGAAGTATAATTAATTGCTGTTATTTTTTTAGCCAAACTTAAAATAGTATCAACACCATCAACTAATTTATTATCATTACCTGTTAGTATTATATTAATTAAAGCTCCATCTCCATCTCCATAAAAATTATTTAAGTACATAAATTCTTTATATGCTTTTCTAAATTTATTACTTCTATCCTCACTTAAAATAGGATATGAAAGAAGAACATCAAATATATCTCGTGAGAAACGTTCAATTAAATAAGTAAATCTTCCTTCGTTATGAGAAATATTGGAAGTTAGTTGATCTATAAGAACCTTGCTAGACCTTTGTACTTCATCAAATATATAAGAATTAGTATTGTCTCCAACTATTGATGTAGTAAAATTTCTTAGTATCCTTACTTCAGTTTCTTTAGATTTTTCATCTGTCATATGGTGAATAAGACTTGAAAATTCTTCAAGGTATTTTTTATGCAAATCCTTTCTAATTTTTTGATTTATTTTTTCAATTGGCAGATCCAGAGTCAAACTATCATCTTCACTAATCTTTACTCTTGTAATAAGATCAGAGTTGATTTCTTGGAAATAATTAAAAATATCAACATCCTCCTTAAATTTATTAGAAAAATATTTTTCACTCCATATTTCTCCTTTTAATTGAAATTTAAGATTATTTAGCCCATCTTCTAACCTTTTTTCTATACCTTTATATGCTTCTCTTATAATTCTTGCTTTTTCATGTTCAGCGAAATTTTCATCAAACTCCATTTCTGATTTATCTAAAACATTAGTAAATATATCTTGTAACTGCTTATTATTGGTATCTATTTTTCTTTTTAATATCTCAAATCTTTCATTTTCATAGTAATGAATTAATTCATTTCTAATCTCATCTACCCCTGCATCAATATTAAAACTACATTCATGTTCTTTTTTTATAATATTATTTTCAACAAGGTATTTAAGTGCGGAGCCAACAAAAACTCGTTTTTCTTCTCCAATTTTATATTTTTCAACATCTTTAATTAAGATTTTTTTATTTCCTAATGATTCCTTCTTATCATTTGCTGTATCTAGTTTATTTCCAAATACAAATAATTTATCACGCAAAGGAATTCCATCTTCATCCGTATTTTTATTAATTACACTAAGTGCTGTACCTTGAATACTAGGATTACTTCCTACATTTGTAACTAAAATTATTGCATCAGCTTTTTTTAATCTATCTTCTGTTTGTCTAAGATGTATTTTAGTTGGAGAATCAAACCCTGGAACATCATAAATTATGGCACTTTCAAGTTTTTTTAGTTTTGATGATTCTATTTCTATTCTTTTTACGCTTCTGGGCTTAGAAGTATCATCACCTTTGTTTTCGCCTTTTATATAAGACTGAAAACTATCTTCTAATAGCTCATTACCTGAAAATTCTTTTACTTTACCTGTTAATATAAGTTTATCTCTACAGATTAAAATATCCCTTATTTCTTCATCTGTTTTACCTATATGATTTTTATAAATATTATTATTATTTTCTTCTAGCAGCTCAAAATATCTATCAAACTTATCTACATGAAGTGTTTTATAACTTTGCTCCTCTGGTGATGGGTACTCAATTTCTTTTAATAGTTCTTGAAAAATAGCATTAAATTCCTCTTCATTATAAAATTCAATAATCGCCTTATCATTTCCACTAACTAATCTAGTTGAAGTAAATGTACACCTTTCTGGTGCAGATGGTAAAACAGAATTTTCAATGAGAGCATTGGCAAATGTTGATTTTCCCGCTTTTTCCAATCCTACAATTGCTATTTCAAATTCATTGCTTTCTAACTTATGAAGATATTTTTTATTATTCTCACAAATTGAAAATATTTTTTCTTTATGTTCAAAAGTTAATAATTGCGTGCGGTCATTACCAGCTATTAATTTTTCAATAAATTGATTCTGTATTTTTAACCGCTCAATTTCTTTTTCTTTTTCTAGTTTAAATTTATCACTACTATCCATTTATACACCCATAAAATATTTTACTAAATTGAAATTTATTAACTATTATCAGCCAGCATTGCCTTTAAATGAGCAATATTATCCCTACTACGGCTTTGTTGTTCAGACTTATCCACAGGATGTTTACTTGTCCACTCTAAATCTTCTTCTGGCAGTTCAGATAGAAAACGGCTTGGATCGCTTTCATTAATATCCCCATAACGTTTGCGGTGGGTGCAATAACTAAAGGTACAGCTCTGTTGAGCGCGTGTAATACCCACATAAGCAAGTCGACGCTCTTCTTCGATATTATCGGTATCAATGCTGTTTTGATGAGGCAGAATATTCTCTTCAATACCAATTAAAAACACATGAGGAAATTCCAATCCTTTTGCAGCATGTAAGGTCATTAAGCTGACTTGATCATCGGCCTGTTCATCTTGATTACGCTCCAAAATATCCATTAATTGAATTTTAGCGACAATCTCATCTAAAGTTTTTTCTTCATTTTCATCTTTATTTGCAATACGTTGTAACCATTCAATTAAATCATTTACATTTTTTAATTTACGCTCAGCCGCTTGCGGGCTTTTACTATTTTCTTGTAACCATTGCGTATAATTAATATCTTGTATAAATTCATCAATGATGGCAAAGGTATCGCCTGATTGCATGCTTAACGCTGTTTTATGCACCCAACGGCAAAAAGTTTGTAAGCGTTTGATAGAAGCATTAGATAACTGTTCTTGCAGCCCCATTTCAGTGCAGGCTTTAAATAAGCTAATGTGGCGTTGATTGGCATAGCCACCTAATTTCGCTAAGGTAGTGGGCCCTATTTCACGGCGTGGGGTATTAACCACCCGTAAAAAAGCCGCATCATCATCTTGATTAACAAATAAGCGTAAATAACCCAGAATATCTTTGATTTCAGCATACGCAAAAAATGAGGTACTGCCGCTGATAATATAAGGGACATTTTGTTCGCGTAAGCTACTTTCAAATAAACGTGACTGATGATTACCACGGTATAAAATTGCATAATCGTTAAAACTTGAGGCGGTTTTAAGGCGGTGATGTACAATTTCAGCGATAATTTGTTTTGCTTCTTGGGTATCATTTTTATGTGATAAAACCCGTAATTTTTCACCAAACTCTAAATCGCTCCAGAGTTTTTTTTCAAAAGCATGGGTATTTTGAGTAATTAAGTGATTGGCTACTTTTAAGATGCGTCCAAAAGAACGGTAGTTTTGCTCTAACTTGATTAGCCTTAATTGTGGATAGTCAGTTTGTAATTGAGCTAAATTTTCAGGCTGTGCTCCCCGCCATGCGTAAATAGATTGGTCATCATCACCCACCACCGTAAATTTGCCCAATTTACCGACTAGCAGTTTAACTAAGTGATATTGCGTAATATTAGTATCTTGATATTCATCGACTAATAAATAGCGAATTTTTTGTTGCCATTGGATTAAGGTATCAGGATATTGTTGGAATAGTAAAACAGGGAGCAATATTAAATCATCAAAATCAGTGGCATTATAGGCTTTTAAGCTCTGTTGGTAGTTCTGATAGAGTAATGCCACTTCCTGTTCTGCTTCGGTGCTTATAAGTGCCTGTTCAGGGGTAATAAAGGCATTTTTCCATTGCCCAATTTGTCGGGCGTAGCTATCGACCAAATCCAGTTCATAATTTAAATCACTGTGGGTAATGAGATTTTTAAGCAGTGTAATTTTATCTTGTTCATCAAACAGTGTAATAGCCGCTTTATAGCCTAGGATTGCATATTCTTTGCGTATAATATCTAAGCCTAAGGAATGAAAGGTAGATACCCGTAAGCCGCGTAATTGTTTATTATCGAGTAATTTACCCACCCGCTCCTTCATTTCCCGTGCCGCTTTATTGGTAAAGGTTAAGGCGGCGATATGTCGTGCAGCTAAACCCTGTTTGACTAGATAGGCTATTTTTTCGGTGATAACACGGGTTTTACCACTGCCTGCGCCTGCCAATACTAATAACGGTTTATCAATGGTATGAACGGCTAATTGTTGTTCAGCATTTAGTTTTGGCATAGAGCGATAAATTATTGTTTTTGTGCAGCGAGACTTTTAGTGGCAATTTCAAATACATCTTTTGAGATAGCATCATGTTGCACAATTTTTTCAAGTTGTGCCAACATTAAGTGTTGACGATGATTATTAAAACGTTGCCAATGGGTTAATGCCCCCACCATACGCGAAGCAACTTGCGGGTTTAAGCTATTTAAAGCTAATATTTGCTCGGTTAAAAATTGATAACCGTCGCCATTTTCTTGATGAAAATGATAAGGATTCGCTTGGCTAAACGCACCAATTAAAGCGCGCACTCGATTTGGATTTTTTAGGTTAAAAGCCGAGTGATTTAATAATTGTTTGACGGTTTGTAAGGTGTTTTCTTGCTGACTACTGGCTTGCAAGGTAAACCACTTATCAATCACCAGTGCTTCATGTTGCCATTGTTGATAAAAACTATTTAAAGCGGCGGCTTTATCAGGATGGTTACTATTAACGATTGCACTTAAAGCGGCAATTTGGTCGGTCATGGTATGGGCAGTATCAAATTGCTGTTGAGCACGTTGATAACTACTTTCGGTATTTAAGCTATTTAAATAATCTAAACACAGATTTTTTAAACTGCGTTGTGCCATTGCCTTAGGATTCAGCTCACCCGTTTCATTTTGGTGATTTTTTTGATAAAGAGTCGTAAACTCAGTTTTAAAATGTTCGGCAAGTGTTTGTTTTAGATATAAACGGGCTTGATGTATGGCAGTAACATCAACTTCGTCTATTTGTTCGGCAAGAAAATTTTCCGTGGGTAAACTGAGTAGACAGGTGAAATAACTTAAATCCTGCCAGTCTTGTTTTAATAACGTGGCAAAACTGTTGATTAATATATCAGAAACAGCCAGTGATTGTTGCTGTTGTATGGCGGTTACTAAATCAAAGATAACTGCGGTACTCAATTGCTGTCCTGCTTCCCAACGATTAAAGCTATCAGTATCATATTGTAATAAATGGGCCAATTCGCTCAGCGGCTGATCTATGACTAGTTTAATTGGGGCTGAAAAATTACGTAAAATAGACACAATAGGTTGGCTGTGAATATTATCAAAAACAAAATCTTGGCTTTTTTCCGTAAGTTCTAAACAGACTTCTGGGTGTAAGCATTCACCGGTGTTTGAAAATAACGCTGTTTTAATGGGAATCTGTAAAACTTGTGGATTTTCCTGTGTCAGAATTGTTTGGCTTAAGTTTAACACCAACTGTTGTTGGGCTTTGTTATAGGTTTGTGTGACATAAACAGTCGGGGTACCTGCTTGGGAATACCAACGGCTAAATTGACTTAAATCTTTGTTATTTGCATCCGCCATTGCCGCTATAAAATCTTCACAGGTAACCGCTTCACCATCATGGCGTTGAAAATATAAATCCGCTCCTTTATGAAAACCGACTTCACCTAATATAGTACGCAGCATCCGAATAATTTCAGCGCCTTTTTCATACACAGTTAAGGTGTAGAAATTATTGATTTCAATATAAGCATCAGGACGAATAGAGTGTGATAAAGGCCCTGCATCTTCCGCAAATTGACGGGTGCGTAACATATTGACATCTTCAATACGTTTAACCGCATGCGAGGTTTGGTCAGCGGTAAATTCTTGATCACGAAACACCGTAAAGCCTTCTTTAAGACTTAACTGAAACCAATCACGACAGGTAATACGGTTACCGGTCCAATTATGAAAATATTCATGAGCAATCACCGCTTCAATATGTTCATAGTCCATATCAGTGGCGGTATCAGGGCGAGCGAGTACAAATTTAGTATTAAAAATATTAAGCCCTTTATTTTCCATGGCGCCCATATTGAAATGTCCCACCGCGACAATCATATATAAATCTAAATCATATTCACGCCCATAACGCTGTTCATCCCAGAGCATCGATTTTTTAAGGGATTGCATCGCATGGTCACATTTATCAATATCATGGCTTTCAACATAAATCTGTAAATCAATGCTGCGTCCGCTCATGGTGGTGAACTGGTCTTTAATACAATCTAATTGACCTGCAACCAGTGCAAATAAATAGCAGGGCTTCTTAAACGGATCTTCCCATGTAACCCAGTGCATATTGTTGTCCGCATCACCGTGAGCGATTTTATTACCATTGGATAATAAAACCGGATATAAGCTTTTATCGGCTTTGAGGGTAGTCGTAAAACGACACATCACATCGGGGCGGTCTAAAAAATAGGTGATTTTACGAAAACCTTCGGCTTCACATTGGGTGCAAAGCATATCATTCGACACATATAAGCCTTCGTAAGCATGATTTTCGGCAGGGTTAATGCTATTTTCAATCTGTAGTGTGAAATCAGTATTTTGCGGTAATGCTGTAATAATCAATTGTTCATCTGTTAGCTGATATTGGTTACTGTTTAGCAATACATCATTTAAACGCACAGATAGTAAGGTGAGTTGTTCACCCGCTAAAATCAACGGGGGATTTTTTGTCTGACTAGCGGGGTTACGTTTGATGTTTAAAGCAGAGCTAACCTGCGTATTGTCGGCATTAAGGATAAATTCAAGTGCAACCGATTCAATAAGATAGTCTGGAACTTGGTAATCTTTAAGGTAAATGGTATTCGGTGTGCTATCAGACATATTAAATCTCGTATTTTTTAAAGTTTAAATAACGGGGCGAGAGCATCAGCAGCAGGCTTTGATTGCTGGGCGGTTATTTGATGATTTTTAAAGGCTTGCCATAAGTGTTCACCTTGCCAATCCTGTTTATTCGCACTATAAAGTGCTTGGTTTAATGCCTGTATAGCGGTTTGTAAATCTACTTGGCAATGGGCGGCGATATGATTGAGGGTATTTTTTTGAAAAGATTGTTGTCCCCATAGAATAAGCGCTTGTTTTGCTAAAGCCGCATCATTATTTTCACAGGCTCGTTTTAATTTTTTGCTATTAAAAGCAGGTGTAATATTTACATCTGTCTTGATAGCGTGCGGTTTTTTATTTCGCTTTAAGAATAACCAAATTAAGGTGATTAACCATGCAAAGGCAAAAAATAAAGCAATGGGAAACCAGATAGTACCAGTATCTGATGAAGAATTTGATGCTAATGGCTTATCAGCACTCAGTGTTGGTTTGACGGTATCAATAATAGGTGCTTGAGTCGATTCATTATTTTGATTAGCGAGTACCGTAATTTGCTGTGCTGCGAGGATTGCCATTTCTGCCTGTTGGGTTTTAGTATTCCACCAAGGAATTTCAATCGCAGGTAAAGTATAAGTACCTGCTTGACTAAAAATAAAGGCAATTTTTTCTTCACGCAAGGATGATAAACCCTCTATTTTAGCCGCTTCTTTTAAGTTGGGCTGGTCTGGGTAAGCTTTAATATACGCAGGTAGTTTATCGGCTTTATGAATCGTGGGTAAGGCACTTTGTGGGGTGCCTTGTACAAATAAGGTGAGCGTGCGTGTTAGAGGCTCACCGACATTAATCTGTAAATCTGTATTTGACCATTTTTGCTCTAAATAGACCAATTCAGCAGGTAGCCAAGCAGTATTAATCGCATCAGGCTTACTTTTAACGTTAAGGGTTAAGGTGTTAGATTTAACTTTTTGGACACGCGTGGCTTGTTGATTAAAAAAACCTGAAAAACGTGGCTGGCGATTGCCAACGACTACATTAGCAGTTAATTCCACCGCTGGAATCACTAATAAACCGCTTTTTTGTGGAAAAATAGCATAACGCCTTTCGGTAACGACATATTTTTCACCCTGAAAGTCAGTATTATAATTTTTATCCTCGCCTAATTTTTCAATAAGCGCATTGTCTAATGTTGGTTCAGTTAATGCGGCTTGGGAAATATTAACTTTACGATAGAGCTTTAAGGTATATAAAACTTGTTGTTGTACATACGGTTGTTCGTCATTGACGCTAACTTGTATAAATAAATCTTTATTTTTCTGATTGGCATCAGTCGCTTTTTTTACCAAAACAGCGGCATATTGACTATTATCCTGTCCAAATGAAATCGCAGGAATAATCAAGCTGCCGGTCTTTTTTGCCATAAGCGTTAAAAACCATTGAAAAGAACGACTCATTTTGCCATTACTGATTTGAGTGGCTTGTTTTTGTGAGCGATTGAGAATTTCAAAATCTTTTTCTAAGGGTAAAAAATCAGGCTCTTTATCCGGTGATGCATCCGCTGTAAATGTCAGTTGGAACGATTCATTAATAGCAATGGGGTTACGATCAATAGCAACACTAATATTAGCGGCTAATAATAATGAACTAAAAACAGACGATAATATTCCGAAAAACAGTGTTAATTTCAACATGAGCTGTATCAGTTTACCTAGTTTAATAAAGTGCTTAACAAGCTTTGGTGATGGCTATGTTGTGATGAGCTTTTTAAACGCTGTGCCAAAATAATGGTTTTAAGTTGTGCTAGTGCGGTTTTAAAATCATCATTAATGATTAAGAAATCGTATTCTGCATAATGTTGCATTTCTGTGACGGCTTCTTGCATGCGTTGATCAATAATGTCTTGAGCATCTTTGCCGCGATTATTCAGGCGTTGCTGTAAGGCTTCAATAGAAGGCGGCAGTATAAAAATACTCTGGCAATCAGGTCGTGCCGCACGAATTTGTTGGGCACCTTGCCAATCGATTTCTAAAATAACATCAATCCCCGCGTTTAAGTTTTTATCCACCGCTGCTTGAGAGGTGCCATAAAAATTATTAAACACTTGAGCATATTCAAAAAATTCACCTTGATTAATGCTCTCTGTAAAGCTATCAACGCTAGTAAAAAAGTAATGAATACCGTCTTGCTCACCTTCGCGCTGTGGGCGGGTAGTATGTGAAACGGACACCATCAGCTTATCAACGTTAGGTAATAATTTTTTGATAAGCGTGGTTTTTCCTGCGCCTGATGGGGCTGAAATAATATAAAGCGTACCTTTAGTGGTCATAGACGTGTGTGTAATAGAAATAAATTAAATGGCAATAGGGGCTGAAATAGCAGGGTGAGGATGATAATCGATAATATCAAAATCTTCAAATTGATAATCAAAAATACTCGCAGGCTTACGTTTAATGATGAGTTTAGGCAAGGTTTTAGGACTACGTTTTAATTGTGTTTCAGCTTGTTGAATATGATTATTATATAAATGGCAATCGCCGATAGAGATAATAATTTCGCCGACTTCTAAATCACATTGTTGAGCAATCATATGCGTAAAAATCGCTAAACTACAGGTATTATAAGGATTACCTAAAAATAAATCATTGCTTCTAATATACAGTGAACCGCTCAGCTTGCCATTCGCCACATACCACTGATATAAAAGATGACAAGGCGGTAACGCCATTTTGCCATTCAGCACATTTTCTTGCGGTGATTGGCTTTCATCGGGTAAATCGGCAACATTCCAGCCACTAATAATATGTCGGCGGCTATCGGGATTGTTTTTGATGCCGTCAATTAAACGACTGACTTGGTCATAACTTTGTCCGTCAGTGCCTTGCCAGTTTCGCCATTGTGCTCCGTAAACAGGGCCTAAATCACCGGATTCGGTGGCCCACTCATCCCAAATACTCACGCCATTATCGTTAAGATATTGAATATTAGTATCACCACTTAAAAACCACAGTAATTCATGAATAATGGATTTAGTATGCAATTTTTTAGTAGTGAGTAAAGGCAGCCCTTGTTGTAAATCAAAGCGTAATTGCCGGCCAAATAATGAACGCGTGCCGGTGCCGGTGCGATCACCTTTTTCACAGCCTTGGCTTAAGGTTTCTGCTAATAATTCTAAATATTGTTTCATGGTTTAACGTGCTGTTTTTTTATAAGCGAAACTTAATAATATTAAGCCCATAATAATCATTGGTGTAGATAAAATTTGTCCCATCGTGAGCCAATCCATCGCTAAATAACCTAAATGTTCATCGGGTACGCGGTAAAATTCGACAAAAAAGCGAAAACAGCCGTAAAACAAGGCAAATAAACCTGATGTTGCTAGAACTGGACGCGGTTTACTGGAAAATAACCAGAGAATGATAAATAAGACTAAGCCTTCCAGCAAAGCTTCATAAAGTTGTGAGGGGTGGCGTGGAATATTGCCGCCAGTGGGAAAAATAAACGCCCAAGGCACATCAGTCGCCCTGCCCCATAATTCCGAATTAATAAAATTCCCAATACGCCCTGCCAATAAACCAATAGGAATCACCGGCACCACAAAATCAGCAAGAGCAAATGCACTGCATTGATGTTTACGGGCAAAAAGATAAATCGCTGCGATAACGCCTAAAAATCCGCCATGAAAGGACATGCCACCCTGCCAAATTTTAAATAGAATAAGCGGGTTATCGATAAAATGACTAAAATTATAAAAGAAGATATAGCCGATACGCCCACCTAAGATAACCCCTAAGGCGATGTAATAAATTAAATCCTCTAAGGCTTCGGCTTTAATGGGGGCATTTTTTTGTTTGACGCGTAGGCTAAGTAAAAACCAACCGCCTAGAATACCGATTAAATACATGAGACCATACCAATGTACTTTAACAGGCCCTAAGCTTAATGCGATAGGATCAATAATGGGATAAGTTAACATCTTTGAAAATGAGTTGAAAACAGATAATAACCGCTTATCATAGCATGAATACATGATACACTTTTAATACCCGTATAGGGTTTAATGGCTAATTTTATTAAATAGGATTTTAACGATGTCTGAACGCGAAAAAGTACATAATACCTTACATAAAGCGCTCCAAATTAATTTAGATAATTGTAAATATGGAACAATTGTTGAAATTGGAGCAGGTCAAGAAGTGGCTCGAAACTTTTTTCAAGCAGGTGGTGCAGCGGGAACGGTTGCAAAAACCATGTCTGCTTATGATATGCAGGTCAGTGATGATATTTATGGCGAGGAAGCCAATCGTCGTTATGTGACCCGCAGTCGCTTAATGAAAATGCTGGATAAAGAATATTCAAGCGTTACTGAGTTATTAGCCCCTAAACGTGCAAAAAATACCACATTTTTTTCGTATGCAGCGACGGTGACGGCAAAAAGTTATTTACAAAAAAATGAGTGTCATGGCTGGATAGGTATTCGTGTACAACTTTATCCACAGGCGGCACCGAGTGATGTGATTTTGCATGTGCGAATGCTAGATAATGATGGCAGTTCGCAGCAAGAAGCTTTAGGGGTTTTAGGGGTGAATTTAATTCATGCCGTTTACCATAAATTTACCGAACCGAAAAAAATTATTGAATCTTTAATTGATGATTTAGAGCCAGGACGCTTAGAAATCGACATGATTAATTTTTCAGGGCCGTATTTTGAGGAAATTGAAAATCGCTTAATGAATTTGCATTTAGTGCATCATAATTTGACGCATGCGATTATGTTTAATCCTGAAGGTGAAGTGCAAGTACCGAGTGAATATTTATATAAGAAAAATATCCTCGTGGTGCGTGGGGCGTTTACACCGGTGACTAAAGTACATTTAGATATGACGCAGTGTGGTATGCAACAATTTAATGCTATGCCGCATGTGAATCCTGAGCAGACCTTAACTTTGGCTGAATTGACGATGGCGAGTTTAACTGTCGGCGATAAAATTGATGATGCAGATTTCTTAGCTCGTGTTGATATGTTAAATACTCAAGGTTATACGGTGATGATTTCTAATTACCTCCGTTATTTCCGTTTAAGAGAGTATTTTAGACGTTATACACAGCAACAAATCGGTATGATTTTAGGTATTTCTAATTTAGAACTTATCTTTGATGAAGAATATTATAAAACGCTAGAAGGGGGAATTTTAGAAGCCTTTTCTAAATTATTTCCTGATAATACCCGTCTTTATATTTATCCGTCTAAAAATTCAGAGAAAGATGAATTAATTACTGCGGATAATTTTAAGGCTTCCCCTAAATTAAAACATTTATATAGTCATTTATTTGATAATAAATATGTGGAAAGTATTGAAGGGGCTGATGAAAGCTTATTAAGCATTAATCCTGCTGAAATAGCGGCTGGCATTGTCAAAGGACGCGGTGAATGGGAAGAAAGCGTTCCTGATTCTATTGTTGATATGATTATTGAAAAGCGTTTATTGGGTTTTCGATAGGGCGTATTGATAATTCGTGTTTTGTAATCGCTAGATTAACGAAATATGTGAGCAATATTGCCTGAATGACAGGTTAATATCAATTTATCAAGGCATATTTACCTGATATTTAAAAATGCGTGCAGAGTTTCTTGAAAACCACGCTAATATTAGGTT
>ENA-ORXI01000224-ORXI01000224.1-sediment-metagenome-genome-assembly--contig:-NODE-224-length-45500-cov-9.311120_pt1 | contig 45500 bp, 35 predicted proteins | sample MGYA00237861_ERZ511468 | MGnify/ENA primary metagenome ERZ511468 (study PRJEB26299, sample SAMN06266213) | sediment metagenome | isolation source: Hudson Canyon methane seep mesocosm | place: USA:Hudson... | reverse complement strand
AAGCTGATGGTATTTATCCACCATCAACTCGATACTAAAATTTTCTACACAATGTTCTCGTACTAGCTGGCTATCTTTTTCAAGCAGTTTTGGAGAGTTAAGATATATATTCATTGCCGTGATGAGTTGTTCATTGCAATTAACGTCAATAATATGAGATTTTTTATGTTCAGGTAGAACAAGATCTGCATTACCCCCTACGTTTGTCGCAATAAAAGGTAAACCACTCGCCATTGCTTCTAATAAAGTATTTGAAATGCCTTCAGCTAACGAAGGTAAAATAAATACATCCATTTGATTCATTAACTCTTTAACATCATCTCGTCGACCAGTAAACCACACGGCGCCTTCAGCGCCAACATCATTGACGATTTCTTTTAATTTAGGTAACAACACGCCATCGCCAACAATAATTAATCTTATTTTTTCTCTAGCTTCTGGACATTTTCTCCAAAGCTCAGCAAACCCATTAACTAAAAAGGTTTGGTTTTTAACTTCTGCCAACCTGCCTACTGTACCAAAAACTACACTATTTTGATCTGCAAAACCTTTTGGGAGTAATTGTCTATTTTGATTCACAGTGAATTTATTAATATCAACACCATTACAGATTCGTTGAACTTTTTTGGCCTTCACCTTAATAATTTCTGTTAAGTAAACTTCAGCTTCTACCGACAGTGAGACATACAGATGAACTAATGGCTTAAATATTTTCCTCAGTAATTGATATTTTTTATTTATTCCGCCTAAATCGCTAACATCCCAACCGTGCTCACCGTGAATTCTAAAAGGTACTCTAGCTATAAATGCTGGTAGTTGTGCTTCTAAGGCACTTACATTACGAGTATGACAAATATCTGGCTTCAATTGCTTCAACAGCTGCCAACAACGAAACAACCATGAGAGACCTTTTCCCTGAGGTTTATTTAAATCAAAAATTGAAGTATTGCTGGTGGTGATTCTTTTGTAGAATTTTTCATCATGATTCGTTATGCAAATAATTGTATGTTTATAATCATTCTCAGGGAGATTATTAATGATGTTAACGACACCATTTTCTAAGCCTCCTGTAGCAAAAGAATGCACAAAATGGACTATATGTAATGGTTTTTGTTTCAAACTAGACATTCTTAATCTTTAACATAGGGTAATTTTATCTCTTTTAATCGAGATAAGTATAATTTAGCACTCGCTATGAGTTGTTCATTATTATTCGATTCTACTGAGAAAGCGATTACCTCTGCAGTCGACTTTGGTGCTAAATACACATTTACTGCCTGTTGTAATTTTGCTTTTGTTGAATGTATAAAATAGCTATCCGAGATATTATACCAATAAATAATACTTCTCTCATTTCCAGTGGTACTTCGGACAAATAACAACTTAGCTGGGATATTATTTAAGATAATATCTGAGTCAGAAATTAACGTCCATTTGGTTTCGTCAAAGGCTTTATTTTTCCAGCTAATTAACTCCCCTTGATCTTGTCTATTTGCATAAACAGCACGAAATACCTCAACTCCTTGGCGGTCAATTACATGTGAGCGCTGTAATGCATCTTCATAGGCAATACCCCAAGTTGAGTTGTTTACAGTTTTGTAATTCTCGCTGGTATTTATCGCCGCTAAAGGTTCGTCAGGCTTATTAACAATACTGATCTGACTAAGTGTAATTGCTGTTAAACTAAAAGTTATCAATGATAGAACTGGAATAGCAAAGAACCATTTTGTGAGTTCTTTGTTAACACCTTGATCTCTTTCATTGCCTTTTTGTTCTTGTATAACAGGATCAGCAAAGAATCCTCCCACCCAAAACATCAACATAATTACCACACCAAAAAATAACCAACCATAAACAAGATGATCAGCCCCTGTTGCATACTTCATGTCAGAGTAGTAAGCAATTGCTACAATACCGTAAGCTCTAATACCATTTGCAACAATTGGCATTGCGATTGAAAATAAGATAAAGATAATTTGTTTTTTAGTACTTGTGTACGTTAAATATGCGTATAACGTACCAACAGCAATAGAGGCTATTAAATAACGTATTCCAGAACAGGCTACCGCTACTTCAAAAAGCCCGGTAGGAATTTGAATGTACAAGCCATCAATATATACCGGAATGCCATTTAGTTTTAACAAATTAACGGTAAACCAAGCCGTGATGTCTTGTAGCATCGGAATAAGGTTTTCGCCCATAGGTACGGCAAATATTAAATAGGCCAGAGGGAATTTATAACGCCAAGTGAGTTTGTTACCTATTACTAGCCATATTAGCGCTATTAAAGAAACTACTGCTGAAAGCTGTCCCAGTACATTAATATCAGCTGCAAATGCAAATAACCAAACAAACAATGAGCCAAATAATATCGGTAGTGGTAACCAGGTGGTTTGTGTATTGCTTGAAAGTAAATAGGTTTTATCACGCCATATTAACCACACACTGATAGGCAGGATAAAGTAACCATGGGCAAAGGTATCTGAACGACTCCAGATATCTTCCATGCCGATTAGGGCATCTTGATATACGAATGCCCAACTGACTAGCAATATGGCAAACGTTAGTAAAAAACGGCTGTCTGTTATTTTCATGCATTTCCTGTCTATTGTTATAGATTCCGGCCTAAAACACTACCGGAATGACGAAATTTATTTTGTCCGTCGTCTCGAATTATATGAACCGTCATCTCCGATTTATATTTACAGTCATCTCCGAGAGATCTTGTCGGAGATCTTATTCTCTAGATTCCGGCCTAACACACTACCGGAATGACGTAATTTATTCTAACTGTTATATCGAGTTATACTAACTGTCATTACAGCTTTTCTTACCGTCATCTCCGTGAACTCTTGTCGGAGATCTTTCTATTTAAAATACTGGCCCAAAGGCTTTAAGGTTTGCTGCCAAGTAAATTGATCTAAAATCCACTTTCTATTATTCGTCTCGACTTTATCGTTCGCTGATAAGTAATTAATACAGCAGTCAGCAAAGCTATCGGGGTCATCAATAATATGTACTCCCTCAGAGCTTGGTGCATTAATGCCTTCCATCGCCATGCTTGTAACGATCACAGGTTTATCAAGTGACATAGCCTCAAGAACCTTGTTTTGAATCCCTCGAGCAATTCTTAAAGGGGCAACGACACATTGTGCTTGAGCAATAAAAGGTCTTACATCATGTACCCTGCCCGTAACTATAATACCTTGCAGCTTAGCTAACTCTTTAACCTCTACCGACGGGTTGCCACCAACAATAACAAACTTCGCCATTGGTTTTTTTTCTATTACTTTCGGCCACACTTTTTCAACGAACCAGAGCACTGAGTCGATATTTGCCCAGTAATCCATGGCGCCAGTAAAAGAAATAAAGTCAACTTCAGGGACTAAAATTTCATCAGAGAACTGAACTTTGGGATCAAAAAACTTGGTATCAACGCCGTTTAAAACACCATGCACCTTGTCTTGCTGTTCTAATGACTGGCGTTGACGAAACAAATCTGCTTCATCAGGTGAAACAAATAAGCTATGGCTAAATTGTTGGCATATTGCATCTTCAACTTTAGCTAATAATTGGTGCTCTCGATTAAACACCCATTTTGCAATGCCTGTTTTTTTATCTGCGTATTGACGCCATTTATCTGAGTCGACATCAACAAAATCTATCACTCTTTGCAAAGCTGAAAAATTAATTGAGCTACTATGGATATTGGTTTTGTCTTGACAATATTGCGCCATGGAAGAGGAGTAAACAAAAACTTTATTAATGTTATGTTGGCTTATAATTCGGTTAACCCATTGCTGCATACTCTTATCAAAATAATAGGGTAGTGTAATAGGCTTGTTAGTAATAAAGGCTTGAAGTCCTTTAATTTTAGCAATGGTTTTGTTTTGATCTAAACTAAAAACTGAAGAGCAATATTTATTAAGCTCATCAACATACTGTTTATCAAATGGGTCATCAATAAAACAACCTAAATGAATATCATAACTTTCACTGAGTTTTTTTAGGATGTTAAATGAACGTATTTTATCGCCCTTATTAGGCGGAAAAGGAATACGGTGACAAAGGTACAATAATGGTTCTTTTTGTGAAGTCATTTTACTACCTCTGGATTTGAGTTAGGTATTAATGACATGAGATCCCCGACAAGAGCACTCGGGGATGACGCCACTTGCTGTAGCGATGGCAACTTTCTCATTTCGTCATTCCGGTGGTGGCTTAGGCCGGAATCTATATATTTAAATACTCTCATTGATTCACCCTAAATACTTAGATAAAAACGGGCCAATAAGCTGGCTTATTTTTAATGGTAGCTTTTGCCATAAACCAATAAAAATTTTGTATTTTGGGTTATTGGGGCTAAGGTTTGGTAAATCATTCGCTTTAACTAAGTGATAATAATAATAAAGTGGTTGTGGCTCCATTCCCCAATTCTTTTTATATTTATAAGGGCCGCCATCATTTTTACTTCGGCCAAAGTCAAACCATGTACAACCTTTCTCTTGTGCCGAACACATAACCTGATAGTACATAAAGTCTGCACTTTTTAAGTGTCTAGCACCACTATTACCACCACCATAATAAGGGAGAACTTGATCATTAAAATAAAAGTTCATCACTGTATTTGAAGGCTGATTATTTTTATCGGAAATAACGGCAATATCTACCTCATTACCAAAAACATTAACCAGCTGCTGGAAGTATTTTTTACTGAAAATTGGTGTACCCAAGTTACGGTAACTGGTTGAGAGCAGCTGATAAAAATCATTAAAGGTTTGATCATTATTTTGTTGGGTTGTTGTATAAGACAATTCGTTTTTCAATGAGTGTCGGATAACGGCTCTTTGTTTTTTCTTAACATTGGCCAATATCTGCTCTGCATCATCACCGAGCTGGCAGCCAAACGTACTACTTGCTTGTTTTAATAGCAATGATGAATTTTGCTGATTTTTATATCGTAATTCTAGGTAGTCAACTTCAAGCTGTTCGGCAAGTTCGCATGCTTGTTGTTCTAATTGCCGAGTAATATCCTCAGCATCGGTTATTGCACCACCATAAACACAAAAAGGCGTTGAAATTAACGCATGACCAAACAGTTTGCTTTTAACTTCAACCAGTGGCAGTACACCACAAATTTTACCTTCAAGTTCTGCATATAAATAAAAACAAGGATGAGAAAAGCTTTTTTCGATAACCGATTGCCAGCCACTTAAATGAAAGAAGCTTCCCTGTTGGTGTGATTTAACATAATCATCCCATTGAGCAAAATTTGATTGGGTAAGTGATTTTATTTGGCAATTAATATTCAAGTTTCCATTCTCTTATTATTATTGTGTGTTCTTTCAGTTCCGCAAACCTAAAGTGTTCTATAAGCTTTGTCATCCCCGAGTACACTTGTCGGGGATCTCTATTCACTAGATTCCGGCTTAAAAAACTACCGGAATGACGACTATAAAAACTACGAGTTAATACTCCATCCTATCAATTACGTCATCCTCGAGTACACTTGTCGGGGATCTCTGTTTACTAGATTCCGGCCTAAAACACTACCGGAATGACGACTATAAAAAAACTACGGTTAATGCTCACCCTCTCAATTTCTGTGTTCTGAAGTATTATTTCAATATCATTATTCTGAAGTACTCTTTAATTTGCGTCATCCCCGAGTGCACTTGTCGGGGATCTATTCGCTATAAAACAAGTTCAGAATACAAATCTAACCATTGAGGATTTTTATCTTCAATAAGTCGAACTTTCCAAGCTCGTTTCCATTTTTTAATCTGTTTCTCTCTGCTTATAGCGTTATACATATCATCGAATTGTTCAAAATAAACCAATAAATGTGTATTGTACTTTTTACTAAAGCCATCAACAGAATTGCTCTTGTGTTGCCAAACTCTATTAACTAAATTACTTGTAACGCCTGTATATAATGTTCCATTTCTTTTATTTGTTAAAATATAAATAGCGGGCTTTTTCATACAATCATCCTTGATTGAGTATCCGTCATCCTCGAGAGTACTTGTCGAAGATATTGTTTTGCTAGATTCCGGCCTAATACACTACCGGAATGACGAGCTTATTAACCGCTCATCCGTCATCCTCGAGCGCTCTTGTCGAGGATCTTGTTTCACTAGATTCCGGCCTAATACACTACCGGAATGACGAGCTTATTAACCGCTCATCCGTCATCCTCGAGTGTTCTTGTCGAGGATCTTGTTTTACTAGGTTCCTGCCTAATACATTGCCGGAATGACGAGCTTATTAACCGCTCATCCGTCATCCTCGAGCGCTCTTGTCGAGGATCTTGTTTTACTAGATTCCGGCCTAATACATTACCGGAATGACGACAGGAAATACGAAGTAACATCCTTATTAAAATGGTGGATAGAACACATCACAGAAGCAATTACTTCAAATACACGTTTTCCATGGTGTCCCATTGATAATCTTTTAATAAGTTAACAACCTTTCCTTCCATTTTTGAAAGGTTTAAATAGTGACGCAATCTTGATTTCAGAGATGCACCTGCAACTTTAGGTTGGTCTGGATCTATTTCCCAAGGATGAAAATAAAAACTATAGGGTTGCTGTTCTGTTTTCAAATAATTATCGATACGTTTTTTGGATAACCAATAAGGGTATAAACGAAAATATCCGCCGCCACCAATACCCGTATTTACCTCATTTTTTCTCGTAGTCGGTACCGGAATTTCAATAATGCCTTCTGGGCGTTTATACATAAACCTAGGCCATGAGGGTACGCCATAAAGATCGTGTTCAATGGGGTATGTGCTCGAGCTATATTCAAAACCTAATTCCACTAATATTTGATAAATCCAAGTATTATCTTCATTAACAGAGAAGCTTGGCGCACGATAACCTTTAATTTTTTGACCTGAAATATCTTCAAGGATTTGTTTGCTTTTAGCGACATCTTCTCGAAACTGTTCTTGTGTCATTTCTGTCGCTCGTTGATGAGAATAGCCATGACTCGCTAGCTCATGACCCTGTTCAACAATAGCTTTAATCAATTTAGGGCAGCGCTCTGCAACCCAGCCTAATGTAAAAAAAGTACTATTTACATTATGCTCAGCAAACAAGGCTAACAAGCGGTAGGTATTTTCTTCAACTCGAAGCGATAAACTATCCCAATCACTTTTAGCAATGGTATTTTCAAAGGCAGATACATGAAAGTAATCTTCGACATCAACTGTCATTACATTCATGGTTTTAGAGAGATTATTCATTAACGACCTTTACCAAATAACACGATTTCGACTGTTCGGATTAAAATAAGAATATCAAGCAAAAAGCTACGATGCTTTATGTAGTATAAATCAAATTTCAATTTTTCTAATGAATCAGCTTCAGTAGCTCCATAAGGGTACTTCAGTTGGGCCCAGCCCGTTAGGCCAGGTTTAACATTGTGTCGTTCATTATAGTAAGGGATGGTTTTAATCAATTGCTGAACAAACTCAGGACGTTCAGGTCTTGGACCGACAAAACCCATTTCACCTTTTATTACGTTAAACATTTGCGGTAGTTCATCTATACGGTACTTTCTCAGAATATTACCAATTTTGGTGATACGGTCATCATTTTCGCTGGCCATTTGAGCACCATTCTTTTCTGCATCTAATCGCATGCTACGAAATTTAATAATATTAAAGGGTTCGCCATCAAGACCCACACGTTCTTGAGTATAAAAAACAGGTGCCTTTAATCCTTCATCAAGTTTTATTAATACTACGGTAATTAGCATTATTGGCCATGTTAACAAAAACAATACTAATGTCAGGCCTGCATTAAAAATCCAATCTAATGTGTTCCTCAAATCATTGGCAGAAGCAAAACCATTTGAATAAATTACCCAACTTGGGTAAATCAAATTTACGGCAATTTGTCCTGTTTCTCTTTCAATAAAATCTAGTATCTCAGTAATTTCAATCCCGCGAATTTTACAAGCAAATAACTCATCTACGGGTAAATTATTTCTTCGCTCGTCGTTGGCAACAACAATTTCATCAATATCGTGCTCTATCGCATAACTCACTAACGAGGCATCAAGCGATATAATGTTCTCATTAACAATACCCTGCTCATTATCTCCATTCATAGTAACAAACCCATGAACATGAAAATTTTGCCGATCAACATCCCTACGTAATCTTTGTTCAATAATGGCAGCGCGTTCACCCGCACCTAAAACTAAAATATTTCTTTTATTCAAGTCAAAAAAATCAACTTTAAAGGTGACATAACGAAATAGTCCGGAAAATACAAAGCTAAAAACAGAAGAAACAACAAGCACTTCTAATGGTAAAGGTTGTTCACTGTATAGAGAGTTCAGCAATGAGGTAATTGAAAGACCAATTGCAATAGCTAATAACAAGCGACGAATAATACCGCGAAAGCTCTCGCGTAATTTAGAGTTGTATAAACCAAGGGATAAAGAAGAAAGTTGAACAGCCAAGGCAAAAAACAAAGAAAAAATAACTAACGTGCTATTTTCAATTAATGGCATTTGAACAAAATAAAGAAAGTTATTGGCGCTTTTCGCGAACAGTAATGCCGCGGCAAATATAATAAAATCAATAATTACCAAATATTTACTTCCCGCAGATAAGTCTTGGAACTTTGGGCTAGACATGAATATTGATCTTCCTTTATAGATAATCAGGCATTTTAATAGCGCCGACTATTAGAATAGAAAATGACATTAAAGTAAAGGATAACGTCTAGCCTCAATGCTTTTTACCCGCTTTATTTTCAACATAAAATTAACAATTACTTTACAGCGGTTAAATATTGGCATCATTGGATAAAATACAATACAATCGTTTAATAAAAATAATCCAGAATGAATGTTTAGCGTCTCGCTAAGTCGATATAAAGGTAATAACCATGGAAAATCGTTTCGTACAATCTGTTAAAATAATAGTGACTTTATTATTACTTCAATTTGTTTCTGCTTGTAGTTCAGTTCCTCCCTTAGCGACTGCAACAATTCACCCGTCTAACACCGTTGATATTAATTCATATAAATACCTTATCGGCCCTGGAGACGTATTAAATATTTTTGTTTGGCGTAATCCTGAAGTATCAGGCACTTTTGTTGTGCGCCCTGATGGCATGATTACAACTTCTCTTGTTGAAGATATTGTTGTTTCTGGTAAAACTCCTACGGAGCTTGCTCGTTCAGTTGAAGAAACCCTAGCAACTTACCTGCGCGACCCTGTAGTAACAGTAACAGTTAACTCGTTTGTTGGCCCGTTTAGCGAACAAATTCGCGTTATTGGTGAAGCTGCTGAGCCACAAGCCATTAATTATACGCAACATATGACACTGCTTGATGTAATGATACAAGTAGGTGGGTTAACAGAATTTGCCGATGGTAATGATGCTGTACTAGTGAGAATTGAAAGCGGCCAACAAAAAGAATACACCATCGAAATTGATGAGTTATTAAAAGAAGGTGAAATTAGTGCCAATGTTGATATGTTGCCTGGCGATATTATCATTATTCCTGAAGCTTGGTTCTAAGCTTTAGAGCTTGAAGTAAAATAAAAAAGAATGTAAGTGTTAAAATAACGCAAATCATAGATTTGCGTTGTTCATTTTAAGAATATAATAAATTTAGTGTATTTTAGAGGCTAGGAATGCAAGACGTACTACAGGAAATAATCGATTATCTAAAAGGAATTTGGATAAAACGAAGGTATATTATTATCGCTACTTGGCTAATTTGCCCTATTGGTTGGTACTTTGTGTCTACCATGCCAGATGTTTATGAATCTGAGGCCAGAGTCTATGTTGATACTCAATCTCTTTTACGCCCTCTTTTAAGAGGAGCAATCGTAGAAACCAACCCTAATACTCAAATTCGTCTGATGGTAAGAACATTATTAGGTCGTGATAATTTAGAGCGCATTTCACGGATGACTGATTTAGATGTGCAAGCTAGCAATACACAACAATATGAAGCAATACTTACTCGGCTTAAAAACAATATAAAGATAAGCAGTGCCGGCAGAGAAAACATTTTCACCTTGTCGTATGAAGATAAAGATCCAGAACTGGCAAGAAGTGTGGTGCAATCAACTTTAACTGTATTTACAGAAAATACGTTAAGTGAAAACCGTACTGATTCAGACAGCGCACAGAAGTTCTTAAACGCTCAAATTAAAGAGTATGAAAGTCGGTTAACTGCCGATGAAACTCGCTTGACTAATTTCAAACAAAAATATGGCGATGTGCTACTCAATGAATCGGGCGGTTTTTATAACGCATTAAAAGCTGAAAAAAATCAGTTAGAACAAGCTCAATTACAATTGAAAGAAGTAGAAACTCGATTAAATTCTGCTAAAGCTCAACTTGTAGGTGAAGAGCCTGTTTTTGGTTTGTTTTCCAATAAAGTTCAAAGCAATAACTCAGTAACCACCTCATATGATTCCAGAATAATTCAACTAGAAGAACAACTTGATGGGCTTCAATTGAGGTATACAGACAAGCACCCTGATGTAGTTGCCTTAGTACGACGTCTTGAGGGGTTAAATAAACAACGAACCACTGAGATTGAAGAATATTATCAATCAATGAAGGCAGCAGGATCAAACGCTCAATCTGGCATAACCTCCATTGATAAAAACCCTGTTTATCAAGAAATGAAAATTCAGGTGAACAGTCTAGAAAATGAAGCGGCTTCATTAACGGTTCGAGTTAATAATTATCAAGAACGCGTTAACGCTTTAGAAAATAAAGTGCATACCCTGCCAGAAATTGAAGCTGAATCAGTCGCATTAAATCGAGGTTATGTAATCACAAAAAGAAAATACGAAGATCTATTAGCTCGCAAAGAGACTGCAATGCTAGCTCAACAAGCAGATGAAACCACCGATAGAATTCAATTTAGAGTTATTGATCCTCCTAGGGCGGCAACTCAACCATCAGGACCTGCCAGATTTGTCTTTTTTGGAATGGTGACTATTGTTGGTGTGGGTATTGGTATTGGTGTTTCGTTAGTAATGAGCCAACTTAACCCTATTGTAATTTCAACGACTCAATTATCGAAGGCGACTGGAGTTCCTGTATTTGGCGTAGTATCTGCAAATGAAAACTTAGGCTTGCAACGCTGGAACAGAAAGAAAACCTTAATATTTATGTTATCTAATGCCTTACTTTTGTGTGTACTAATGATGTTTATTAGTTACTTTTTATTCCCTAATGCTATTCAAGCCCCACTAAAAAGGATCTTTTAAATCGTGAGTACTATTGAAAAAGCATTAGCTAAACAAAGAGAAGCTAAGCTTAAAACACAAAGTGATGATAATTACAGTAGTGATAGTCAATCAACTGTTAACGTTGCTAATGAAGTACCTGTAGAAACTAAAATACTATCGTCAAATGAAACTTCTTCCGTGGAAGAGACTCAAGTTAAAATTAATAGTGACTTACCTGCTAGCCCAAAAAAAATCATCTTGAATGGTGAGCGATTAACTGAACGTGGGTTTATATATGGTGTGAATAGTACCCATCATATCCAGGAAGAATTTCGCCATATCAAACGAAAGTTACTGAACAATGCCTTTGGCCCAGCTGCTAAAACGTTAAATCATAGTAATTTGATCATGGTAAGCAGTACTAACCCTAATGAAGGTAAAACCTATGTTTCAATAAATCTGGCATTGAGTATTGCCTTAGAGCAAGACAAAACTGTTTTATTAATAGATGCTGATGTTTTAAGACCTAGTTTACACCGTGAACTAGAATTTGAAAGCTCTGAGGGTCTACTTGAATATTTGTTATCTGAGGTTCATGAGCTGTCTGACATTATTTACAGTACCAATTTAGATAATTTAAAAATTATTCCCGCAGGAAAACCTCATCATTTAACGAATGAATTACTTGCCAGTAATCGCATGGAAATTTTAGCTAAAGAGTTAGCTGAGCGTTACCCGGATCGTATCGTAATATTTGATTGCCCACCTATATTAGGTGTTACAGAAACGCCTGTTTTGTCGAACTTGGTAGGGCAAGCAATTATCGTAGTAGAAGAGTCTAAAACTAAGCTCGATGACGTTAAAAAAGCGGCGAGCCAGTTAAATGAAGATATGGCAATTGGTTTTGTGATGAATAAAACCATCAACACTAAAAAGGATGGCTATGGCTATTATGGCTATGGATATGGTAAGAAAAATCAATAAAAAGCTTCTTGTTCTATCATTGCTAATACCGCTTAAGGCTCAAGCAGGAGACTGGACATTTACTCCTAATTTAGGGTTTGATGAGACTTATAGCGACAATGTTGAACTAAAAGTTATTGATCAGCAGTCAAGTTTTGTCAGTCAAATGATTGCTGGCCTTAATGCTGACTATAAATCTAAACAGGCGAATATTACATTTACTGGCACAAAAAGCTTTTTAAATTATAGCCACGACAGCGAATTAAATGATGATTACCGGACACTTAATGCTGATGGTTCACTTGCTCTGTGGTCTGAAGGGCCAATATTAATTGCTGGTGCAAGTATTGCCAATGTGAGTAGAAATGACGCTGACAATAGTTTTGGCGACATTATTTCTGGTGATACCGTTGAGTCAGAAAATTACAATGTAGGACTCCAATACAACATTGGTAATACTCTATACTCAGTACAATCATCATTAATGTATAACGAAACTAAAACTGAAGATCACCTTGGCGAAAGTGCTGGCTATTCTGTGTCGCTAGGCGGTAAAAATGGTAGCGCTGCACGTAATATTTTTTGGCAATTATCTAGCAGTTACAGTGACAGAGAACAAGATGCTTTTAACCCTCAAACAAGTAACAATGACGGCCAGCATTATATAGTTGATGCCCAAATTGGAGCCATCACGCCTTGGGCGATAAATCCCTTTATCCGCTTTTATGATGAAGATGTCTCAGGTACAGCTGCGGGGGGCAACTTAGCAACCACTTCATCATGGGGTCCCGGATTAAGATGGTTAGCCAGCCCACACATTATTATTGACCTTTCTTATAATTATGTTGCTGATGAAACAGTCAGTGATGATTATGTCGCCGCCAATATAAACTGGGAGCCTTCAGGGCGGACCTCGTTAGTTGCAGGTTATAACAAGCGCTTTTTTGGTGACTCTTATAATTTCGATTTTCAGCACAAAACCAGACGTATTACCAATAAAATTTCTTATACCGAATCATTATCAGTATTTGATCGCAGTAATTACCAAGAGGCAACCAGTGAATTTTGGTGCCCCAGTGAAAACTTTGAAGGTAACCCAGATGATTGCTTTCCAGTAAATCAACCACCTGACAATCAAGGTGATTATCAGCTTATTCCCGTATCTTCATTGGTATTAATAGAAAATAATGAGTACTCACTTAATAAGCGTCTTTCATGGTCTTCTATTTTACAGCTTTCTAGAACCTCGTTTACCTTAAATATTGCGACAAATAATCGAGAAAGCTTAGAGTCAAACATATTTGATGATTATTATGATGCTAGCCTGACAATTAACAGAAAAATTAGCCCACGCAGTAATTTAGTTATTTCGGGTTCATTCCGTCACACTATTTTTGATAAAAATAATCCTGAGGGCATTAACCAAGAGGATTATTACCGAACGGTATCAAGCACCTACTCAATTAATTTGGCCTCATCATTATTGTCTAATTTTACCCTCCGTTATATTGACCGAGAATCAACGAATGCAAGGTACAGTTATGACGAAATTAGAGCCTCCCTGCACATTAAGAAAGATTTTTAAACATGTACGAAAGTTATTACGGTTTTACCGAACGCCCTTTTCAGTTAAGCCCAGATCCTAGATTTTTTTTTGCTACTAAGCATCATCAACGTGCTTTGTCTTACTTGCAATATGGACTAGATCAAGGCGAAGGATTTATTGTAATTACCGGCCCTATCGGTACCGGAAAAACCACTATAGCCCGTAACTTACTTAGCAGCATTGCTGATGACAATATTGTTGCAGCCCAATTAGTGACGACAAAACTTTCGCCCCATGAGCTACTCGAGCTTGTTGCTTTTGAGTTCAAGATAACGGTTACAGGCACCAGTAAAGCAGAACTCTTACAAAGTATTGAGCGTTTTCTTGTTTCACTTAATCAGCAAGGAAAACGTGCGTTATTATTAGTGGATGAAGCGCAAAACTTACCTATTGAAACCGTTGAAGAATTACGTATGTTATCTAATTTTCAATTAGATAATAAACCCCTTATTCAAAGCTTCTTACTTGGCCAAGAAGAGCTCAAGGATATTATTCAAGCTCCCAATATGGAGCAATTTAGGCAAAGAATAATCGCCTCAGCACATTTAAAACCATTATCAGCTGTGGAAGTAGAAAACTATATTTTACATCGCCTACATCAAGCTGGGTGCGAGCAAGAAAACCTTTTTGTTGATGGTGCTTTTGAACTTATCCATGAAAAAACGCTAGGTGTGCCGAGAAAAATAAATATCTTTGTTGATCGTATTTTGCTTTTTGGTTTTTTAGAAGAGTTGACAGAAATTACCATTGAAGCTATCAGTGAAGTTGCAGAAGAAATGAAGGTTGAGCTGACAGGGTCTTTACAGAAACAACAGTTACTTAGCACTGAAGGCTCTGTTACAGGTACTCAGCAAGTTGTAAACTCAAGTCAGAATGTTGAAAACATGAAGGAAGTGCTCAGAGAAGTTGAAGAGATTTTAGAAACCTCTATTAAGCAAAAAATTAAAATGGCTAAGTATGTCGATAAATTACTACGACAAAAAAATCGTAAATTTGCAGAGTCACAGTTAAAAGGTTAAAAAAACGAACTAATATTTATTTGCGGTAGTATTTACTTCCTCGTCATTTCGAAGGTCTTTACTTCCTCGTCATGCAGGCAGTCTTTACCTTTTCGTCATTCCGGTAGTCTTTAGGCCGGAATCCAGGAAAACAAGATCCCCGACAAGAACACTCGGGGATGAAGCGTTATAAAACCGCCCTGTCGCTAATTTTTATCACCGTCATTCATGTAGCCTTGTACCTTCATCATTTCGAAGGTCTTTACTTCTTCGTCATGCAGGCAGTCTTTACCTTTTCGTCATTCCGGTAGTCTTTACCTCTTCGTCATTCCGGTAGTCTTTTAGGCCGGAATCCAGGAAAACAAGATCCCCGACAAGAGCACTCGGGGATGACGGCTTAGCGAACACTCGGGGATGACGCGTTATAAAACCGCCCTGTCGCTAATTTTTATCACCGTCATTCATGTAGCCTTGTACTTTCGTTATTCCGATGATCTTTATCTCTTCGTCATGCAGGCAGTCTTTACCTTTTCGTCATTCCGGTGATTTTTATCTCTTCGTCATTCCGGTAGTCTTTATCTCTTTGTCATTCCGGTAGTCTTTTAGGCCGGAATCTAGGAAAACAAGTTCCCCGACAAGAACACTCGGGGATGACGCGTTATAAAACCGCCTGTCGCTAATTTTTATCACCGTCATTCATGTAGCCTTGTACCTTCATCCTTTCGGAGGTCTTTACTTCTTCGTCATGCAGGCAGTCTTTACCTTTTCGTCATTCCGGTAGTCTTTTAGGCCGGAATCCAGGAAAATAAGATCCCCGACAAGAACACTCGGTGATGACGCGTTACAAGAACACTCGGGGATGACGCTTTACAAACGCACTCTAGGATGACGACTAACAATTAACATTAATACCGTACTTTTCAATTAAACTGTACAAAGTGGGCCTTGTAATACCCAGTAACTCGGCCGTTTTTGACATATTACCTTCGGTGAGCGCATAGGCTTTTTGAATAGCAACGGTTTCAGCTTGTTCGCGTACTGTTCGCAAGTTCAATGACAATTGAAATTCAGAGTTTTCTAAATCAAAAAAGCCAAGATCAAACGCAGTTACCTGAGTAGTCATGCTCATTATTACCGCTGATTTCACTTTGTTTTGAAGCTCTCGTATGTTTCCAGGCCATTTATGGGTTCGTAGTGCGTTTAAACCATCTTCAGAAAAAGATTTTATATTGCGCTTATATTCAGATGCATATTGTTGAAGGAAGAACTGGGCTAAAATTAGTACATCTTCTTCTCGTTCTCGCAAAGGAGGAATATTAAGGGTTATTTCACTAATTCTATAAAATAAATCTTCTCTAAACTCTTTTGCTGCAACCATATCTTCTAAATTTTGATTCGTCGCACAAACAACGCGAACATCAACAGAAATTTCTTGTCGCCCACCTAATCGCTCAATAACTTTTTCTTGTAAAAAACGCAACAACTTAGCTTGTAAGTTAAACGGCATATCACCAATTTCATCAAGAAATAATGTGCCACCTTGGGCACATTCAATTTTTCCCATTGTAGTTTTATGAGCGCCAGTGAAAGCACCTTTCTCGAAACCAAAAAGCTCACTTTCTAGTAACGTTTCAGGTATAGAAGCACAATTGATTGCAATAAATGGTTTGGTTTTTCTATTACTCACTTGATGAATTGCTTTTGCTGTAACTTCTTTCCCAGTACCACTTTCACCTAACAATAATGCAGTTATATCGGTAGGAGCGATACGTTGCAACATCACTTTCATTCTTTCAATATTGGTGCTGCTGCCAATAATACCAGTGTCAGATCCGGCAACGGACCTCATATTCCGGTTATCATTTTCGATATTTGCCAGACTGAATGCACGAGAAACTATGACATTAATAACTTCAGAATCGACCGGTTTTTGATAAAAGTCATAAGCGCCCATTTCGATTGCCGTTAATGCATTGGTACGATCATCATTACCTGTTATAACGATAACTTTTGTATAGGGTGCAATAGCGAGGATTTCAGCAAGGGCTGCCAGGCCTTCGCTTGCATTAGCTTCATCTGGTGGAAGTCCTAAATCTAAAGTCACAACTTTAGGTTCATAACGCCTAACGGCAGCTACTGCGCTTTCACGAGTATCAGCCAGTACAACGTCATAATCAGCCAAACTCCATTTTAATTGCTTTTGAATACCTAGGTCATCATCAACAATGAGTAATTTTTCCATTTAACGATACAGTCCTTAATTTTAGTAATAACTCGAGAGTTATGCTCTTCAATACACTTAGAGCTAATATCTAAATCATACAGTAAAAAGTTAAGTTATAGGTATAATGAGTTGAAATATACTGCCTTCGTTTTCAAAACTCGTAACTTGCATACTACCGCCCAAATTTTCAACAAATTGTTTAGCTTCATAAACGCCAATCCCCATACCTGCATTGCCTTTAGTAGTATCAAAAGGTTTGAATAAGCGCTTTTGGATAAACTCTTCAGTCATACCGCAGCCATTGTCTAAAACGGCGAGATGTAACTCATGCTCCAATAGTGAAGCTTTAATTTTTACCCATCCTTCGGAGCTTGTTGCTTCTTGAGCATTTTGTACTAAATGATTCAGCACTGAAATTAATGTTTCCTCTTCTATAGAAATTCCAACATCATCTTCGATAATGCTGCTAACAGCTGGCAATACAACATTCCTTTGCTCGACAACTTTTTCAATTAATAATTTAATACTCACCTGCTTTTTAACAGTTTCACTCATTTGTTTATTTCGTAATTGCGAGAGTACTTTATCTAATCGAGAAGTTGCAGAGTCGATTGTCTCAAAAACATCATCAATAAATTCTGGATTATCACGATGGCGCTTGGCATTACTATGGATAAGAGATAATTGGGCTTGAATGTTCTTTAAGTCATGTACGAGAAATGCGGACATTCGATTGAAAGCGTCAAACTGTTTAGATTCAGCTAATTGTGCATTAGCTTCATTTAGTGATAAATAGTTACTTAACTGTTTTGATAATGCAAAAAGTAAATCTCGGTCTTCCCAATTTAAAATTCCACCACTCTCAGGTAAAGCGAGTATAAAAAAACCGTATAGTGACTTTCCAATATAAATAGGCACCAGAATATCAATATTCAGTTCGAGACAATAATCCAGGTCGAGTTCTAAACCGGGATAACTGTCTTCAATAGTTGCATACTCTCTAATATCAAGTATCCATCGATGTTCTTGACAAAAGGTAGATGCTGCAACTAATTTATTGATATGAATTTTATCAATAACCATCCCTTGGCTATAGACACAACAAAAACTACCTGATTTATCTTTTTTCACAAGTGCACTGTTAGTAACTTTTAATGATGAACCAATAATATCAACGGCTGTTTTATAATAATCACTACTGCCAATTTCTAATTGTTCAATGGATTTTAGCCATTCAATTCGATAGTCATATTTATTCGCAAAAAAATGTTTGGTAATAAAGACCTTAACTTCTTTACGTAGTTTTTCTGTCATTAATAGTGCCGTTAATACCGTGCCCCCTAGTATGAAGAAAGCAATACTAACCACTTGTCCCCACTCGCCACCAACATAATTAATAACATAGCCAGCAAAGGCTAAAAGCAATAAGTATCCGCCAGAAATCATCAATAATGAGCTATAGAAAACAACGTCACGTGAGATAAAAACATTCACTGACCAATTTTTTATTCTTCGAGTACTAATTAAAATAAAAGGCATAGCCAATGCTGAAATATACCCTCTTGCATACCAATAACTAAAATCAAGCTGGTTGACCATAGACGCTTGCGCAAACATGATGAAGTCAAAAACCGTTACCGTTCCAATACCAATAACTAGTGGCCATATCGCCCATTTAGCTTTTACATCCATATTCCGGTAGAGTTGCTCTAGCAACACCAATGTCCATAAATTAAGCGCTAAAAACAATAAAAATAAGTATTTGCTTCCACCTTGAGTATACAGTGCGATTATCCATAAACTTGCTGACAGCACTACCCAAGTAATCAGGTACTTTTTGATTTTAGGATGGTTTAGTAGTTGAGAAAATAGTTGTAAATTATATTGAGTGGCCAATATCAATAACGACCATAAAGCGAGCTTAATTGTTTCGAAACCTAGCACTGCCTGTAAAGGTACTCCGCTATCGATCTGCAAAATACTAACAACAGAGGAAGTAAAAACAAAAATACTCGAGAAAAGAACTAACCGGCCAGATAGGGTTTTATTTCTAGCGGCAAGTAGCAGTAAGATAAATACCAAATATGCAAAAGCTGATAGCATGTAACCAGAAATTCCAACCCACTCCATTTTAATCCCTCTATTTTATGATTATTCGCCATTAAAAATGGATAGTTAACAATGGCGCAGTTATACTTACATTTAATGGTTTAAATATAAAACAAATTAATTACATACTGTAAATATAATTTACAGTATTCTGTTTAGATAAAAGCATCAAACATGTAACTCATTGTTTAAATTAACAATATAATAACAGGCACAATAAGTGCAGTATATCCCTAATATTGATAGTTTTTAGACTGTGTGTAAAGTAAGTTGACAGTCATAATTTGCGGTAAGGATTCAAGGAAATGTTGGAAGAAAATAACATCCCAAAGGACAATAATAGTGAAGCTTCAACCCAAGATAACTCAAAGGTGAAAAACTCTAGACGAAGTTTTTTAACAAAAGCGGTTATCACTGGCCCAATTATTACATCTGTAGCAAGTAGACCTGTATGGGGCGCCGGCATATGTAGCTTATCTGGCTCTCTTTCTGGAAACTTATCGAACCATGGAGAACAGAGTAGCTGTGATGGACCTATCGGTAGATCACCTGGGTTTTGGTCCAAATGGGAAAAAATAACCTCCTGTAAAGGCAATCAGCAAAAAACCGGACGAAAAAGACTCTATCAATGGGCTCAAACGCCTTATAGCCCTCTCGATTCATTTTCAGGTATTTTTGGCGCGTCCCCTGTAGCTGGCTATTCTGATACCCTAGGTGCAGTTATGAGAACTGGAGCCGGTACTGACTCATTTGACCGTCATGTTATTGCTGCACTTCTATCATCAACACACTCATTAATGATTGGTCTTGTTCCTTATACAGCAGCTCAAGTTATTCAAGCTTTCCAGATTGTTAATAGTAACCCGGGCACACAACAGGCTACAGATATAATTCAAATTTTTGACTCCTTATTTAATGAGCATGAAGAAGTTAGTTTAGGTAATCAAAAAGTGACCCTAACAGACGCAGAACTGGCTGCACTTTGTAACATTATTGGCAAGACAAGCCCTAGAGCAGCAGGAGCTTGTGATTAACTTTAAAATTGATAATAAATCATGACCAGTGGAATTGTTTATAAAGTTAGTAGAGCATTTAAAAGTAAATTATATGATGACGGTGCGGTGATATATATCATCGATCAAGCTGATACTATTCAACTAGATAGTATCAGTTTTTGCTTACTTGAGAAAATATCTACCGAAAAATCAACTCCTCTTCAACTTATTGAATATTTATCAAATACTTCGGATAAGATAATAAATCTTTCCGTTGAGGAGTTATTCCCTTATATTGAAGCCTTAATCTCTCAAAACCTCATTGTGGCATGCAAACACTAAAAGATTTATCTGAAAATGAAGTTAAACATCGTTTACAAACTTCTGGAATAGCACTTAATATTGGTCCTTTCAATATTTCATTCACCAGTGATTATCTGCCTTTAACAAAACCCGTAAGAAATTTGTACGCTAACTATCCATTATTAAACGATGTCGATTTTGTCGATTTTAATATTCGCTTGTTAAGGTCAAAAGGTATTAGACGCTACATCAAACCTCAAATTAATTTTTATTTTGATGACAACTGCCCTTTCAAACCTCTGCCTTTAAATGAAGCTTTTGCTTTATTAGAATGGGGAATGAATTGGTGCATTGGTGCGCATGCTCACCAATTTTTGATTATTCACTCAGCTGTATTAGCAAAAAACTCCAAAGTTCTTATTTTACCTGGAGATCCAGGTTCAGGAAAAAGCACTTTATGTGCGGCTTTGTGTGGCGAGGGGTGGAAACTATTATCAGATGAATTAGCATTAGTCGATAAAGCTTCTGGCCTAATTTATCCTGTTGGTAGGCCAATTAGCCTGAAAAACAAATCAATTGATATAATCAAAAATAAGTACCAACACTTACAACCAGGGAGTATTGTAAGTACTTTAACTAAGGGAGATGTAGCTCATATCTCTCTACCTGAATACTGCATCGATAGCATGAATACGCCACTACCTGCTGCATTTATTATTTTCCCAAAATATAATTCAAACGCTACCTTTAGTTTCGAAGCGTTAACAAAGCCAGCAGCATTTTTAAAAACTATTGAGAATAGTTTCAATTATAGTCAGTTAGGCCAAGAAGGGTTTGATGTTATGGGGACTCTGATCGACTCAGTACAAAGTTACAATATTTTTTACAGCAATCTAGATTCCGCTATAGAATTTATTAATCAACAAATGGAATTATAAATTGTGAGCATACTTGTAAAAACATGGAAAAATCCAGCTAGGTGCATCGATTATAATACTCAGCAATGGCAACTGCTAATCCATCAGTCTAGAGCAAGTTACATGCTGCCAAGAATGGCAAACAAATTAATCACCTATTACCAGAATGGGAAAATAGAAGATAGGATTTGGCACCACTTTAGTTCAGCTCTATTAGTTGCAAAGCGTCAGGTGGAAAATACCTCAATGGAGTTAAATAAGATTGAAGTGTTTTTCGAACAAAAAGAACATCAAGCTGTAATTTTAAAAGGTGCGGCATATAGCGCTACTAATTTATCCGCCTCAATAGGCCGAACTTTTAATGATATAGATATACTTGTTGATAAAAGTTCTGTAGATGTTATTGAGAGTGAATTATGGTTTCTTGGTTTCATGCCAATGAAAGAAGATGATTATGACAAACTGTATTACCGGCAATGGATGCATGAAATACCACCATTACAGCATATTAAAAGAAAAACGGTCTTAGATGTACACCACAACATTTTACCATTAACGTCTGCAACAACGGTCAATGTTGAAAAATTAACTGAACATTCGACTTTAATTCCAGGGTATAAAAAATTATCAATTTTGTCACCGCAAGCGCTTATCCTACATAGCGCGACACATTTGTTTCATGAAGGTGAATTTGATAAAGGAATAAGAGACTTAATTGATTTAGAGTTATTGTTTCAACAATATTTCCAAGAAAAATATACGTTTGACGATTTAGTGACACTCGCGCTAGCTACAGGCCTTGAACGAGAGCTTTATTATGCCATTCGGTATGTACATAATGTATTAACACTTGAGCTTACCGAAGATGAATTAAGGCGGGTTGATAAATTTTCTCCAAAGAAACTTAATTTAGCCTTTCTTGATTTTTGCTTCCTAACAATTTTCACCCCTAACCATTCAAGCTGTTTAACTTGGAAGAAGTCACTTGCAACTAACTTACTTTATTGGCGAGGTCATTTGTTAAGAATGCCATTAAAATTATTAATCCCGCATTTATTTAAAAAATCTTACATGCAAATTAGAGATAGTTTGAAGCGACCAAAGCCTATAGAAGAAACCTTTAACGGCTAGGTTAGTCCTTGCTGCGCGTAAATAACACCGTAAGTATTGGCACTAATAAAAAACTAGATAATGCAGAAACACATAGACCAGAGATAATTACAGTTCCGAGTGGTTGCCATAAACCACCTCCCAAAAGGGTTAATGGTATTAAACCTGCGATAGTTGTTAACGTGGTTAATAAAATAGGCGTAAATCGTGTCACACTAGCACTTAGAATGGCATCTTGTTTATCATAACCCGCTGCAATATTTCTGTTAGCGGTATCAATCAAAATTATAGCGTTGTTTACCACGATACCAAATAAGCTTATCAGACCAATAAACGCCATCATTGAAAATGAAAGTCCTGTTAAGTACAAGCCGATAACCGAGCCAGCCATTGCAAAAGGGATAGAGGTAAAGATAATTATTGGTTGTAGAAATGACTTAAACTGTAAAACTAATACCGCAAAAATCCCAATAGCAGTAATGATCATAATTTTACTTAAACCCGCAAAAGATTCTTGCCGAGACTCTTCTTCGCCTCCTAGGCTATAATACATACCTTGTGGCAATGGATATTGCTGCAAAAACTTCACGACTTTGTTTGTTAAACCATTAATTGAGTAACCTTCATCCGCATCAGCTGAGATTTTTGCCATTCTCAGTTTTTGGTAGTGAAAGAAGTCTGTCTTCCCCTTCTGTAATTTTGTTGTTATCACCTGATTCAAAGGAATGTTTTCACCTAAGTCATTACTGATGTAAATATCTGATAAACCGTCAATATCAGGGCTATCTCGCCTTACAACTATTGGATAGTCTTCACCGTTGTTATCATTGAATCGACCAACAGTGGTACCAGAAAGTACCGTTTTTAATGTGGTATCTAATTCATTAATATTAATATGACTAAAACCCGCCTGTTCAAAATCAAGGTTGAGGGCTAATTCTGTATTAGCCATGCCAATAGGGTTATCTAGGTTAATAATTCCCTCTATTGCTGACATATGATTTGCTAAGTCATTAGCGACTATTTCAAGGTCTTCTAATGATTCACTCATTAACCTTATCGCGATGGGTTGATCTGTCACCGGTCCTTGATTAAATTCTTTAACACTAATTCTTGCTTGGTTCCAATGGCTATACTCAGCTCTTAAGCTACCAATAAGTGTGCTAACTTCTATTGCATCATAAGATGACAATACAACTAGAACCTGGCCATAGGTTCCCTTACCGCGTTTAGGTATTTCATTGTAATAAATTCGAGGATTTGAATTGCCAACATTTAGCGAGACACTCTCAATTAAAGCGTGTTTCTTTAAAGATATTGCAACTTTTTGCATTATTGTATCAGTATGGGTTAATGATGAATTTACAGGCGTTTCAACATCAATTAAAAGCATTGGTTTTTCAGCTTTAGGAAATAAGCTCACCCCAACTTCAGCAAATAAAGACAACATAGCGATTAAAGAGCCAATGGCGACAATAACCACTAACAACTTTAAATTCATCATTTTTTTCAAAACTCGTTGATAAAGTCCTTCTGAGAAACTATTGACATAATGCTGTAGCGTTTTAAATTTTGATGGTTTAAGCGTAAAAAATTTACTCGCAATCAGTGGAGTTAAGGTTAACGCAATAAGCAGTGAAGCAAATAAAACCAAAACAACCGTTACAGGCATTGAACGAACAAAATCCCCAGTACTACTACCTAACATCAACATTGGCAAAAACGCTAACATTGTTGTTACTGTGCCACTGGTAATTGCCCAACCAACACGACTTGTACCAACTTTGGCAGCCTCATTCAAATTAGAACAATAACGTTTTTCTCTATGAATACTCTCGGTGACCACTATCGCGTTATCAACTAATAACCCTAATGCAATGATAAGACCAACAATCGACATTTGTTGTAAACCAAAGCCGGTCATATCAAGCCAACCAATAGCAATTAGAAAGGATAATGGAATGGCGGCAATGACAACAAGTGCCTCACGTAGCCCCAAAAACAACAAAGATAACAAACCGACCAAAACAAGCCCTTGCCCTAAGTTTTTAAAAAAGCCATTTACTCGAACAGCTACGCTGTCAGCTTGCTTAAATATTGTTGCAACTTTTATTTCTTCAGGTAAACCTTTTTTGAAGCGTTCGATTTCAGCCGACATTTGTTCAGTAAGGGTGAATATATTGGTATCTGACCTTTGCTCTGCAGTAATAAAAACCACCGGTTTATCATTAAAATAGGCTAAATAACTAGGCTCTCGGCTGGTAAAACTCACCTCTGCAATATCTTTCAACCGTAAAACGAATTCATCATTAGTCAAAATTACAGTATTTTCTAATTCACTTATTTGTTGAAAGTTACCGCTACTTTTTACATTAAAACGTCGAGAACTAGCATCAACAAAACCTGGTGTTATATTTACAGCCCTTCCTTTTAAGGTGCGGTTAATATCAGTTACCGATAAACCATGATGCCTTAATAAGTCTAATTTTAAATCAATGGCAACTATTTGCTGAGGATAACCCCAGATATCTGCTTTTCTGACACTTGGTATCGCCTCTAATCGTTTTTCAAGCTGTTTGGCATAGAACTCCATGGTTTTATAATTAATAGGCTCACTCCATAGTGCGAGTTGCATAATCGCCACACTACTTGGAGTCGCCTTTAAAACCAGGAGTTGTTGTATACCTTGCGGTAGATTAGGTTTAACAGTAGAAACAGCTTGTTTAATTTTGTTAAAAGCCGCTTCGGCATCCGTACCGTATAAAAAGGTTATTGTTACCCGCGCAGCCCCATTTCTTATTTGAGATTCAATTTTTTGAATGTTCTCGATATCAGCAATTTCTTCTTCAAGTAAGTCAACCACTAAGGTTTCGATATCGCTAGGTGAAGCTCCTGGATAAACGACTTCAACTAATGTAATTGGTAAATCAAACTGAGGGTCTTCTGAGCGAGGCATATTAAAATATGAAACAATTCCCACTAAAACCAGAAGCACAATAATGGTTATGGTAAATTGTGCATTCTTAATGGCGAGTTGAGGTAATTGCATAGTAAGCTTATTTATATTTATTACTTAGTAACATTATTCACTAAGGCTAGTTGCTGCCAACCACGAGTTATTACTTGAAGTGAATCACCGTTATTATTTGCCGGAATATATAAGTAATGATTATCAAGTTTTATAATATCAAAAGCTTTTTGCTCGATTAACTTATTCACTGGTGACTCAATCATTAATAAGGCTTTTCCTTTGGTATTCACTGAAACTAACGCTTCAATGGGAATGCGATAAACTAAACTGCTTGTTATTACTTTAAAAATAACTTCAGCTAACTGCCCTGCTATTGCGCCATTTTTAAAAACTATAACCGGAAGTAAAACCTCTACAGTAAATAAATGACTTTGGGGATCAGCAATTACTGAAATTTTACTCACCACTGCAGCGACTTTTTCAGTATTTTGTAATACCACCTGTACTTGTTGACCTAATACAATCTGGCTAACCTCTTTACCAGTTAAAGCCACTTTCACTACAATATTGTTTTCCAGTGCTGCAACTTTTAATGTCGGACGTTCAGGAGACTGCAGCTCACCTAATTCAGTGAAACGCTTTAAAACAACACCGGTAAAGGGAGAGTGAATCTCTGCCTTTTCCAAATTATAATAAGCGATTTTATAGGCAGCACGATAAGTATGTACTGCCGTTTTCATCTGCTCTAATTGCTGCTCAGAACTTAAATTACTTTCAAGTAAAGCTTTAATACGTTCAACATCATTCTTTGTTTGTCTTAATTGAGCGTATGCCGAATTTTTTTTAGCTTTTAATTCAGTTAAGTCTAAGGCAGCTAATAGCTGATCATTTAAAAACAGATCTCCCTCATCCACTTTTAGTTTCTTCAAAAAACCTTTTGTTTGAAAAGACAAATTCAGGGTGCGTCTAAAATCTAAGATACCTGTCCGCTTAATATCGTCTGTTAAAGGTTCAACTTCAATTTTTGTTACTTGGTAATTATCAGTGGCAGCAACAGTAGGAATACAAATAAACACAATAAAAAAAGTCAAAACACAAACAAAGCACTTGAACAGGTAGTTCAAAGTACAGTAGTTAGGAAATGTTTTAGGAAAATATAATTTCATTTATCAAAATCTTTAAAATATTCAACAAGCTAATTGTTCATTATAGCCTCTACTTTAGGCACTTTTGTTCAGAATGTAAATTTATTATTAATTCCATAGGCTTCTGATTATTATCGACTTACTTGATAATAACTTTAACCAGTAAAAAACTTGTTAAAAATCTAGAAGTTTTCATACTCTCCACTAGACAAATTTATCGATAAACTATAATATTTGCCGCGTTCAACTAAGAGCATCCACCCTTAGCTCAGCTGGATAGAGCGTCGCCCTCCGGAGGCGAAGGTCTTGAGTGTAAGGAGCGAAAAGAGAAGTAGAAACTCTTTAATATATGATGTTATTTAGTTAGTACCTACTTACTACATGTTATCCGCCATTAGCTCAGCTGGATAGAGCGCAGCCCTCCGGAGGCTGAGGTCAGAGGTTCGAATCCTCTATGGCGGGCCATCTCTTTATAAAATCTTTTGAGACAATTTTGGGACACTCAGTTTAAAAATTTATTTTTAACTGAAGGATTCCAATATGCAACCAACTCTATCTTCTATATTGAATCACCTAAATCCAAGGTGTCTCAAAATCATTTTTTTCTACCAATTATTTTTATATTCCATTTTTGTCACTATTACCTCAAGCAAAATTAGAGGTAATTAAGATGGCAACATTTACTAAAAGAAACAAAAACCAATGGCAAGCTAAGATCAGAAAAAAAGGACACTCTCCTGTTTCCAAAACTTTTACAAAAAAAGTGGATGCTCAAAACTGGGCTAGAGATATTGAGTCGGAAATGGATAAAGGATGCTATCGGTCAACTGTACCAGCAGAAAATACATATCTTAGCGAAATACTTGATAGATACTATCTTGAAGAAGTACCTAAGAAAAAATCTACCTCTGACTATAAAAGCCGTATAAAGCTCTTAATGAATACAATGGGTCATATTCGATTGATTGCTTTAATGCCATCCATTATTCGTGAATTTCGCGATTCTAGGCTGGAATATTTAGCGTCAGACACGGTAAGAAAAGATGTTTCGCTACTTGGTCGAATCATTAAGCATGCGATTACAGAATGGGATATACATCTGCCTCATGGAAACCCTGTCAACTCGGTAAAATTACCGCCCAAAGGTGGTTCTAGAGAGAGAAGGCTGGAGACAGGTGAAGAAGAGCTGTTACTAAAGCATGCAAAACTTTATGGTGGATTGATTGAATCGATCATCAAAATGGCTTTAGAAACTGGTGCACGTAGAGGAGAAATTCAACGATTAAGGTGGGAAAATATAGACTTCACCAATTCAACGGCTTTTTTATTAGATACTAAGAATGGTGAAGATAGAAAAATCCCTATTTCAAACCAAGCAGTGTTAGTCCTTAACTCTTTGCCCCGAAATATTTGTGGTTCAGTATTTCTCATTCGTCCTGATTCTATTTCCCAGGCATTTCGAAGAGTATGTAAAAAAGCTGGAATTAAAGATCTATGGTTTCACGATCTAAGGCATGAGGCTACTTCTCGCTTATTTGAACTAGGACTCGAATTAATGGAAGTTAGCTCTATTACGGGTCACAAGGATTTACGCATGCTGAGAAATTATACTCACTTAAGGCCAGAAAATTTAGTTAAAAAAATAAACAATGTAGGGGTAGATAAATGAGTTATACAGCTGTAAGAAATACGTTTGCATTTTATCATGAAACTGGTCATGTCTTAGTGGCATTAGCATTTAATGTTGATGTTATTAACGTTTCCTTTAGTCAAATTAAAGTAAATACTCTTTCATTTAACAGATTATCTACTTTAGACCAAGTAACATTCTATCTAGCAGGGGAAGCAGCGTTTGATATTTGGTATAAAGTAAACAAACACAAAGCATTATTTTCAAACGTATATGTTGATGAAAAAAGTTCACATGCTCAAGACGATCACTTTGCTGTAGAGTCTATTTTGAGAAACCGATATTTTCTAGCAAGGTTACCAATATTTAGACGTTTCGTTTTTAGTTATTTTAAATCTAAAGGTTATAAAAAGGCGTACAAAATAGTGAACGCTAATTTCAAGCTAGCTGATAAAATAGTAGAGAAGCTATTCGAATATACAAATTTAAATAGTTCTCAATTAGATAATATCATTCAGTAAATTCTAATCAAAGGCATGATTTGATTACAAACAAATATCAAAACAACTGAGCTAGTTTATAGTTGAGTTCATTTTTGGCCAAGTTTAGAATTGATTCAATCTTATCGTGCCTGCCTTTTTCATACCAGATAGCTGTTATACCAAGTCTTAATAGCTCTGCGTTTCTTTGAACTAGTTCTTCTTGTGTTTCTGGTGCTTGTTCAATTGTAAAGTGCTGAGGAAATAGGAAATCTCCTTCCTGCTCTTTTACATGCTTAAACACTTGAATGGTTCTATCATTGCTAAGGCTACATCCCACAAATAGTAAACTACTATTTCTGAAATAGTACCTTAATACTTTCGGAATAGGGCGTCCTAGGTCTAACTCTGCCACACCATAAGCTGCATCATATTGCGCTTTACCTAAGATACACCTTTGAGGGTGTTTAATATCGCCATGAATTTTAATAATAGTGACACTTTTAGGATTTGCTTTTTCCATTGCGGTCATGCCATTGATAACTTGTAGGCCAGCTTCAGAGCCAGTATCAAACACTTGCTCTAACAAACGGTCATAATTCGTCGTTATTAATGTATCAGAAAACAGCTCGGCAATACGTAAAGTAATATCTTCAATACTACCTGTTTTAGAAAAAGCATCCCTTATTTCTTGAGCGAATACATCGGGGCCAAAGGTTTGCTCAATATGTTCAATTACTTGTTCATATTGACCAGCAGAAAGCCAAGCTTCTATCTGATCAGTTGATATACCTGCTGTAGTACCTTGTTGCCGCAAATGGTTTGCCCATGTAGGGAATCCACCTGCTACAGAAACACCAGCACCAATAAAAGGCACAATCATTTCTTCTGATAATCTTTCGATCAATTGGTTAAAGCGTTGTTCATTTCGTTCGAACCAATGCTCACCATTAGGGTAGTTTTCCTGGAAAAAATCCTTACTCAATACTTGATGACGACAATCTAGACGATAGGCTCTCAATGACTGATCATAAGCAGCTTTATCTCCTGCAAAAAACGCTTTACTTGGGTGAGATAAATTACCTATACCAAGTTGTTCTAATATTGTGCTAGATGCTTCTTCCTCACCTTTATCAATCCATTCATTGAAGTCACTAAACAACTCAAAATAGTGATGTTTATCATCTTTGCACCAGCCTTCCGTAAGCTCAGCCATAGAAACCTCTAATTTAAAGATTGATAGGTAATAGCATCAGCAATATTCAGCTGAATACTTTGAACACAATTAATTTTCTCTTTCAATGCATCGCAAATAGATAAGAGCTTTTCAGCTTGAGAAACAATTCTTTCTTGTTCGGCTAAAGGTGGCATAGCTAAAATCGTATTAGCTATTTTGCCAACATTTAAGTTCGGTTGTGCTCCTCCAGCTGCTTGTCTACGTAGTTCAGCATACGATTTTCTAAAATATAATTTAACGTAATCTTTGTGATGAGTAGCCTTATCAACTAATCGTATTGCCGCACAAGCTTGATTAGTGCCAGCCTCCTCTAATAGCTCTGAGATTTGCCCTCGAGTTTTTCCTTGCCCATACATAGCTACTATTAATGTTCCAGGCGGGTAAATTGAAACATTAGTTTCTTTTACGGCAAGTTCAGATACTTTTTCCTTGGTTTCACCCACAAAAAGTTCTGAAGTTTCACCACTGGAAACCCAGTTAATTTCAGCTGGGTTCCAATATGCTGAATTGGTTCTTGACGGTGTTGCGCCTGTTCCAACAATTCCGAATGTTCCGATGCGTTCAAACTCCCATCCAACTGGTAATTCAAAAGGTTTTTCGTCTTCAGTGATAGAAGGTAAAGATTTTTGTTTTTTAATCGTTTTATCTTTAACCAGTTTTTCTTTTTCAGCTGCTATTTTTTCTAAGAACGCTGATGCGGGTTCATCGTTGGGTCCTTGTGGTACTAGTTTGCCCATCACAGCGAGTTGTAAAATTGTTTGTTTGAGTTGGCCGATACTGCTTTCAGTAGTAAAGAGTACATCGAAGTTCTCAGCTATTCGATTCCATGCCTGTTGGAATTGCTCTGCACCACTTTCAGTGCTTGCAGCGGAATCGGTTAGTGCCTTTAGTAAAGTTGAAATTAGCGTTTCATGCGCATCAATGCTTGTATCAGTTTGTTGTTCAAGCTGATCGCAAAGGGATATCAATTCAAAAAACTTAGCTATGATTTTTTTTTGCTCGGAAGCCGGGGGTAATGCAATTACTAATTTTCGCAAAGCTCCAAGTGATACAAAGGGCTGAGCACCACCAGAGGCTTTATGTTGTAACTCTACAGCTAATTCTTCTGTAAATATTTTTATAAATTTCGGTAATGTTGCTAATTTGTCATAATATTTAAATAAAGCAACATTTTTGATACTAAACGGCTGTGAATCAGTTACGATTACTTGGTTTCCGATATTTCCGCCTATCATAGAAAATAAAATATCGTCTACCTCTACTATTGAACGTTTGCTTATTTCTAGATGGTCTTTTTCAGAAATTCTCCGTGCATTTTCAAAATCTATTCTTCCTTTACTAAAATTCTTACTTGTAATTAGAGGAAAAGTATTGTCACCTATTGCATCTTTAGGTGAGTCATGAGTACCATCACGGACATCAATTACATCTTGTAATCTGCACCATTCCCAGCCAGCAGGTAACTTAAATAATTTTTCTCCATCTGGTATATCGGGTAGGGCTTTTAGTTTTTTTATCTTTTTATCTTTTATCTTTTGCTCTTTTTCTAACTTGAGCCTTTCAGTTAATAGCGAAGCGGGTTGATCTTTAGAGCATTGCGGCACTAACAAACCACGAACAGCTAATTGTAATATCAATTCTCGTAGTTTTTTTATTCCATAAAGCTCACGTTTATTACTGCTACCACGTCCCGCTGAAGACTTTGTTTTTACTGCTGAAGTCCACGTATCAATGTGCTCAGTAATTAGGCTCTCAACATTACTCATCAAGCATTAGTCCCTTTATTGGTTAGAGCTTCAGATAAAATAGCTTTTAGTTGGTCATGCAATGAGTGTATTTCATTTTGTTGCAATGCATATTCTTGCAACAACTCTGCTGGGTCGTGGTTTATTTGTTCGCCAACGTGAGGGTTTTTAATATCAAGGTTGTAGTTACGTGCAACTATATCTTCAATACTTACTTTCCATGCTTGCTCAGTTTCAACACGAGCTTTAAAGTTTTCTTCTTCATTACCCCACCAATCAACTTCAGATGTAAATTCTTCAAACTTCATTGGTTTTGATTTGTTGTAACTTGTTACACCTTCTGGGTAAGGATGCTCATAAAACCAAATATGAGGCGTAGCTGGCTGCTCAGCTTCAGGCTTTTTGGTGAAAAATAGAATGTTGGTTTTTATTCCTGTATATGGTGCAAATACACCATTAGGTAAACGAACAATGGTATGGAGGTTACATTTCTCAACTAGCTCTTTTTTAAGGCGAGTTTTCATACCCTCGCCAAATAAAAAACCATCAGGTAAAACAACCGCAGCACGGCCGTTGGTTTTAAGTAGTTTCACTACAAGTGCCATAAAAAGGTCGGCAGTTTCACGTGTTTTATAAGTTGTTGGGAACTGGTTTTCTACACCATCTTCTTCCGTACCGCCAAATGGTGGGTTGGTGACAATGATTGATACGCGGTCTTTTTCTCCATAATCCTTATATGCTCTGCGGCTAAGCATATTGTCATGCTCAATTTGAGTAGGTGTGTCGATGCCATGCAGGATCATATTCGTGGTACATAACATGTGAGGAAGCGCTTTTTTCTCTACACCATGGATACTATTAGCAAGAATTTCCTCATCAGCATTACCATTAACGTAATTGTCTCGTTTATGGTCAATTGAACATGATAAAAAACCGCCTGTACCGCAAGCTGGATCTAATACACTTTCATCTAGTTTTGGATCAATACGATTAACAATAAATTGAGTGACAGCACGTGGCGTATAGAATTCACCTGCATTACCTGCGCTTTGTAAGTCTTTTAATATTTGCTCATAAATGCTGCCAAACGTGTGACGATCCTTTGTGTTGTTAAAGTTGATTTCACATATTTTATTAATTACTTGGCGCATTAATGTGCCAGACTTCATATAGTTATATGTGTCTTCAAATACATTACGTACCACTTTAGCTCGTTGTGTTTTCTTTATTTCAGCTTCGTCTTCTGATGTAGTGGCAATAGTTAAGCCTTGTAGCTTAGGAAATAGTTGCTCATTAACCAATTTACTTAAGTCTTCACCAGTGTCGCCTTCTGGGTCTGCTGCCCATGCTCTCCAACGCAGCTCTTCAGGAATAGGAGAAACAAAATCGTCTTCCAATAACTCAAGTTCAGCTTCTCTATCATCATAAATCTTAAGAAAGAACATCCACACAAGTTGACTGATACGCTGCGCATCGCCGTCTACGCCGACATCTTTGCGCATGATATCTTGGATTGATTTAATAATACTGCTTACATTACTCATGCTGTTTTGTCCTGATCAAAAAGCTCACGCTCTAATTCTTGTATTGCGCTTTCGTAATTTGCTTTACCACCGAAAACGTCATTAATTATTTCTACTGGGGTGCCTACATTATCGAAGGGTTTCAATTTCAATACTTTAGGGCTTTCAATTGTGGTTATGCCTTCGTCTTCATATTTCTCTAACAAGCCTTCTAAGACTGCTCTTGCCTTATCACCATACTTGGTAAAGTAATTACGTTTTTTAACGTTATTTGCACGTTCTGCTCGCGTTAAAGGCGGTTGGTCGAAAGCTATGTGGCATATAAGATCAAAGTCACCGTAGTCTTTACCTACTTCTTGGGCGAGTTTAGGGAGTTCAATGCCATATTCTTCAAGTTCTTTAAGAATGGCTTCTTTCTTTTTAGTGGTATTCCACTTTTTCAGGAAGTCATCTAGTGAAGCGTATTCTTTCAAAATATTTTTGCGGCTGTAATCTCTGTATGATTCAGTAAATAGCTTGCCGTCTTCACCTAACACTTCAACACGTTCGCCTTTGATTGTTACTTCGACGCCACTGACACGAATCTTTTTAACGCCTTCGCTTTCACCTTCGTCGTCATCACCATCATCGTCATCGCCAGGTTCTGGATCAGGTGGCACAGGGTCATCATCATCGCCTGGTTCATAGATTACAACTGGTTCACCATCGAAGTCTGGGTCCCTAAATAGCTCAGTCGCACTTTTAAAGTCCATAATGGTAAAGAAGTATTTATTTTGCTCTTCTTCAATTCGAGTACCACGACCAACTATCTGTTTGAATGTTGTCATAGATTTTATATTTTTATCTAACACAATAACTTTACATGTTTTTGCATCGACACCAGTGGTTAGTAATTCAGATGTTGTCGCAATAACGGGATACTTACTTTCTGGGTCAATAAAGTTATCAAGCTCTGCTTTGCCTTCAACGCTATCACCCGTTATACGCATGACATACTTATCGTTTTCGAGTGCAAGAGGCCCAGCTGCGTTACGAATGGCCTTACGCATACGTTCGGCGTGGTCAATATCTTCACAAAAGATAATCGTTTTAGAATATGGGTCTGTAGCTCTGAGCAACTTCATCACACGCTCTGCGACTAACTTGGTGCGTTTGTTAAGTACCAATATGCGATCCATGTCTGCTTGGTTATACTCTCGTTGTTCTATTTCATTACCTAAGTCATCTTTCATTCCTGCTGGGGGGATCCACCCATCAACATCTTTGTCTATATCAATACGTACAACTTTATAGGGAGCAAGAAATCCATCTTGGATTCCTTGTTTTAGGGTATAGGTATAAATTGGTTCACCAAAATATGTGATATTTGATACATACTCAGTTTCTTTTGGAGTAGCAGTTAAACCAAGCTGAACTGCACCAGAAAAATAATCTAGTATTTCACGCCAAGCAGAGTCATCGGAAGCACTTCCTCTATGACACTCGTCAATTACTATTAGATCAAAAAATTCAGGTGATACATTTTTAAATATTTTATCTTCTTCATAAGGGCCAGTAAGTGCTTGATAAAGGCCTAAGTATATTTCGTAAGAAGGATCAATTTTACGATTTTTAATTTTGGTCATGACTGAGCCAAATGGCTTGAAATCATTGACCAGTGTCTGATCAGCAAGAATATTTCTATCTACTAAAAATAAAGTACGTTTAGCTTTTTTTGCTTTCCAAAGACGGTAGATTATTTGGAAAGTCGTATATGTTTTACCTGTTCCTGTAGCCATGACTAAAAGCAAACGGTTTTCACCCTTGGCTACTGCTTCAACTGTGCGGTTGATGGCTTCTGTTTGATAATATCGTGGAGATTTGCCTGAACCATCTTCATAATATGGTTCAAGAACTAATTCTTCCTCCTCATCTTCGATATTTCGATAAGTTTTGTATCTTTTCCATAGCTCTTGAGGTGAAGGAAAGGCTTCCATTGGAAATTCACATTCAATATCTTCACCTGGACTTGGTACTTTGTTACTAGATGCAAAAGCATCACCATTGGAGCTAAATGAACTTGGAACGTCGAGTATTTCAGCATAGCCTAATGCTTGCTGCATACCATGGCTAACGGTGTAGTTATTTTCTTTAGCTTCTACGACTGCAACAGGGACACCTTTTTCCCACTGGAGAACATAATCAGCAAATTTTTTCTTTTTCTTGTTACGCGAAGACAGATTGCCACGAACAATAACGGGACCTGGAGTTAAAGTAACCTCTCTGCGAATTTGGGTCATTTCATCCCAACCCGCTTCTACAATAGCAGGTGTTATGAATTTGGCCTTGATATCAGATTCACTGAGTTCTTTTTTTTCTTTACTATCCATTAGTCATCCTTAAACCTTTATTCAGCTTTTTTTTGTTCTTCAATCCAAGCTTCTAAATCACATAATTTAAAACGCCAGCTACCACCGACTTTAAAACCTGGAAGTTTTTTTTCAGCAGCAAGTCGATAAGCTGTTTTTTCAGTAAGCTTTAAATAAGCAGCAACTTCTTTAATTGTAAAAATTTGATCAGTCATAATAACTCTCTCAATATGATAATTGAGAGAATATGGGAAAATCAGGGAAAAATCTATAGAGCAGTCTATATTAAAGGGAATTTTAAAATCCCCTGCTACTTATCATGTTGCAATAAATGGCACACTTCAGTCGAAGGCTGGGGATACACTAAACAATATCTTTAATTTGTAAGTTCCAAGTCATCAATTACTTCAGGTAAATTCATGAAATGATTATCTGGTAACAGCTCAATTGCCAGTTTTGAGCTATTTTCACGAGACATCATCGAGGCCAAGCAGTGTTGCCTTTCTTTATCATCTATTACTCTGCCCGTATCATGGGAGCCAAGCCTTTCATCAATTTCTTTGCGATTACAGAAAATATGTGACTCATCTTTATGTCGGCTTGCCGCAACGTAAGTATTAGCACGATCCATTCCGCCGGAATAGTATGTGAAGGTATTTCCATCAATAGTCGTACCTTGGGCACTGTAGACAGTCAGAGCGTATGCTAAGCACAAGTTTGTACCCACTTCGTCACTGTATTCAGATGCTAAAAATGAAATATTTCGCTTATCATCTGTTTCAACAATAAAAAGTACATCACCAGTAGAGCTTTTTTGAATTTGTTGTATTGTACCTAAGGTTCCATTTGAAACTTTAAGATGCCGATAATCGTTTCGGCAAAATTTAACTCTGTCACCTTTTGAATATTCAAATTTAAACTGCTTATCACTGACACTACATACTAAAGAAATATTTTCATCACCGACTCTACCTTCTTTGATATGTATGTTACGGATCAGTTCACTCAATTCTTTAACATCTTTCCACCGTTGAGCCATTACTAATGTAGATTTTTCTGGGTTGTTTTTTTGGTAATTGTACCAATGAGTGATTAATTTATTTTTTACGGAGTCGCTTGAGTCTTCCCAATGCAAGCAACCATGTTTAGTAAGAGATAGAAGCGCACTATCGCTTTTTCCATCTCGAAAATTTTCCACTGTTTTTCTTGCCCAATCAAAACGCTGTCGTCTTATATAATCAATTCTCTGGGTACCAATTATATCGGGCCTAGACAGATATTTTAATGATCCTCCTCTAGTGATAGAATTTAGCTGCTTGTCATCCCCACTGAGAATTAATTTACATTTTGACTGTTGTGCACAATACATTAATTGCTGTAAGTAATTGCTTGGAACTTGCCCCGCTTCGTCGATTATTAATACATCAACATTTGAAAGAGGGTTGGTGCCTTTTTCGATTTTAGTTAACAGACTTGAGATTGTATTTGATTCAATACCTGTTTCTTCAAATAAATTGTCTGCTGCTTTTTTTGCAATACAGGCACCAATCACTTTATACCCTTGTGACACGTATGCATGATGAGCAGCGAGCATCAAAGTTGTTTTACCTGCACCAGCACTTCCTTGCGTTATGTTTAAATCGGGACCATCCAAGGCTGAAAATATGGCCTCTAATTGTTCTTCATCAAACTTAAATCCTAGATCATTTTCAGCCGACTTAATTGCCTTGTAAATATTTTTATTTTCAATTTTTTTTGATGTTCTCATGGCTAGCTGTTTGCCTAATTTGATCATTGATTGTTCATTATCAAGTATTGCCAATGTTGTATATATCGGGTCACAAGCGCCTTGTAGCGTCAGCTCTATTACTTCTTCGCTTCTTATGATTTGCTTTGCATATTGCTCAGCTTCTTTAGCATTTAAACCTACAGTTGTTGCTTTGACTGCAACTCGATAATAAAGGTCTTGAAGTCTAAATGTCGCTGTTTTCTCGGTAAGGTCTTCCAGTATTAAGCTTTCGTCTATAAATGGTGAACTATTAATGGGTATCTCAGAGCAAATTGCTTTTATTAAATCCTTTGTACAACCCAAAGTGTTTAACTCTTCTTGCCAATTTAAAATAAGCTTTTGATGATTTACTGGTTTTTTATGTTGGCGAGTTATTAATTTAATATTGCTCCCGAATTGACTAGCGCTGCTTTTAATACCGGATTTTGTTAATTCCTTGTTGATTGTCTCTGATCGTTTTGAAAAATAATCACATAAGGTCTTACTTACTCCTTTAATATGAAATGAATCACCATCAGGGTCGATCTGAAAGCCTAAAATACGGACTTGTGACGCTAATTCAGATCGATATATTGAACCAGCAGCTTTTTGCCACTGATACATTTTTCGGGAATCAATGCTCCCCCATGTCCCATCAACACGCGGGGCAATATTACATACCAAATTATGCGTATGCATCTGAAAATCAAGACTTCTTGAAGTGCAGTGATCAAAACTGGCGACAATTAAGCCAGCCGTTTTTTCAACGTATTTCCCCGCTTTTCCTCGACGTGTAACTGCTGCATGGCGTTCAATAAAATCAATGGAAGCTTTAACTGCTATTTTTTGTGCATTTTGAATATTTATACGTAATTGTCCATCACCTCGTGCCCAAAGCAAGCTTAAGCTTTTTGGAGCGCTGAGGCATAAATCCCATGCGTGACGTCTTCTATCATCTCCAGCATTCTGCACGAGTGCTTCACCTTGAGGGGAATATCCATGCATGAGGTTTTGATAGTCTGATTTTTTAACTTGTTTGTCTTTTAAATTGAGTTGTTGTGCACCAAGGCCGTACCAAATGCCAGGAGGTTCACCACCTTCCACGTAGTAATCTTCCTCAGCTAGATTACTATAATAATCAAGATTGTTTACGGGACTAATAGTTAACATTTAGCTTTCCTCTTAGTCAGTCTATTTTTGCTCTCTTTTTGGGTTGTATTTTTGTGTTCTGATAACCAACGAGCGGGGCAATGCTCTTTAGCTACAGATTGTCTTAAAAATAGAGGCCAAGTAAGCTTATAGCTGGCATTCCAACCTGGAATAAACAGATACCCATTCACGCCACGCCATCCCGCTGGCTTTAGCTGAGTTAATTCAAAATCTTCAACAATAGACTCTTTACTTCGTTGCCAGTTGGAACTTGGCTCAATTGATGATGGACGCTCTACAATCCTTTCTCCAAAAATTTTAGATGTATATTTTACATCTTCCCCAGCAGGCCCTATTCGTAATGAAATAACTGTAGATAACAGATTAAGCATGGCATCAGTATTATTTTTAGAATATAGATCTATCAATCTCGAAATAGATTGAGTACAGATAATCGAACGCGCACCTTTAGATCTTGCAAGCTCAAGCCACTTCAGTAGCATTGGATTAACGGGTAGGTTCGCCGCTTCATCAATAATGAGCCAGGTCTTACGATCCTGATTGTCTATTTGTGATAAATAATATCGAGTCATAAGCGATATTAGTGCATTACAAAGTGGTGCACCTATAGCTTCATACCTGCTGTCGGACTGGATAATTATTATTTTTTTATTAGACTGCCCACTAACCCATTTTTTTATGGAAAATCCATTATTATCAATGTTTGGCCACGCAGCTGACAACTCTTCAAGCCAACTTAGTTCAGAAATTAAATTTACATAAAAGCCTTGTGTAGTTTTGCTTTTTTCTACAATGAAAGAATTTGCAATAGGGAAGTGTTGCTTTAGTTTTTCTAGCATATCTTCTTGAGGCAGTGATAGTAGTTGTGCCAGTTCAGCCCAGCCCCAAGAGCTTCGCTGATTAATTAGGCTAACAAGCATGCCAACAAAAATCAGTCTTGCGCCATTCACCCACATTTCATCTTTTGATTTGTTAGCAGGAATTAAACAATTAGCGATAAGGTAAGCATCCTGTTTAGTTGAAACATCATCACTTATATACCACTGATGCCCTCTTGAATCCCATGGTGCGATAAGGGTGGTTGAATCTGCATGATAAAAGCTACGTGTATATTCCTTTTTTTCATCAAAAATTAAAGCATTGTCACCTCTATCAATTATTGAGCTTACTAATGGCTTAACTACCATTGATTTACCACCGCCAGTTGTTCCAAGAATAAGAAAGTTTGTCTGCTCTCTACTTGTAGATATAGTTATTTGAGGGTGTATCTTTATTCCGTCAACAGCACGCTTATCACGTTTCAAATCCTGCTTATGATTCCTAATGGCGTGTTTTATCGCTCTTTTACCGCGATATAACATTGGGCCTTTAATATGAATAACTTTTTCCCTGCCGCCCTCAACCCAAAGGAGCCGTTTAGTGATATAGAAGGCGATTATTGATGCTGCAATAATAGGTATAGATAAATGAACATAAAACTTAGATTGCAGTCCATATTCTCCCAATAGATACCAATATTCATACCAAGCTTCAGGATATTTAATTGGAAGTAGCAACCAAATTGAATTTTGAATTGAAGGAAGATGCATATCAAAACTTCCCCAAGTAGCTGCTTCGCCCCATTCCCAAGTTAATTTTGTAAACAAATAAGATGTTGGGCCGCAAATAATTAAAAACATAATAAGCATTTGAGGCCATAGTTGATATTTTGTATTAGGCGTATTACTCATTGTATTCTTCCCTTAAATTGTTATTAATTTTCTTTCTTGCAATGCGGCGTTCCTGATCATCTAAATTCGCAACAGCCGCAACAACCTCAAAGTTCTTTTTAATCAGCCGTTGTTCTAATTCTCTGAGTGTCATATTGATATCTTCTTGTTGCTTGTAGCTTCTCCAAGCTATACGCATCATTTCAGCTATCGTGACATTATTTTCTTCAGCATCACGCAGTAGTATTTGATAATCATGTAAGCTGAATCTCACAGTTAAAGGCTTAGTTATATTCGAATTCATTTCTTTCTCCACAGTGAAATCAACGAATTCACAATGTTACTTACTGAAAGGGCGATATTTTCATCCCTGTTGCTCATTTGTAGCGCACCGCTAGTGATTTCAGCCTTACTTCCTTTATATCTATGGTCTGGAAGCGATTTCACCTCACCTTCTTGCTGCATCCGTAGGTGCGTTAGGGTCTGTGTCACCCAATATCTATTACTCATTTGCCATTCCTCTTAAACCATTCATTGTGTGTGACTCAGTGATAGATTGAGCCACTTTATCTAGAAGCCATTCTTGTACTACGCTTTCTAACCACAACCGTTTTCGACCTAACTTAATGCTTGGGGGGATAGTTATTCCTTGTCTAGACATATGTATTTGATTACTTATATAACTAGGTGATGTATGTAATAATTCAGCCAACTGGCCTACTGTCATTAATTTGTCTTTCATCTTATTTTGCCTCTATTTGAACTTGGCTTTATTTTTAACTATTAAGACTTAGTTTATAATTGGTAGAAAAAACCTTTATCAGGACACCAACTAAATGGATAGAGAAAATGGGTAGGCGTAAAACTTCAAACTTAAATTCTATTCGTGCTCAAGTTTGGGTACATAAGATTTTTAATCTAGTAGATACAAGATCAACAAGTGACTTGGATGATAAATTTTTCACTTCGCTTGGAAAAAATTGGTATCAATATGAAAGAGGAGAAACAACCCCTTCTAAAGAAACACAGAATAAAGTTTTCAAAGAAATTCCAGAAGCATTCAGTTTGTATAAACTAGGGCCTTATAGAATATTTGAGATTATTGAAGCTGAGAGAATTCACGATGCTGTTGAAATTATCCAAAGTGAGATAGCCAAAAACTTCAATCCTGATGAAAGTAATGAAAACGTAACAAATATAAAAATTGAAGAAACACCATATATATTTGAAGATTCAAGTTATGCAAAATGGCTGCTCGGCCTAGGTGGGGATCTTTATGAAAACAGGAATACTTATGCTTTAGGGGATAAAATAATTCCTTTGGCATTTGCAACCGCATATTCAGAAAGTAAATTTTTAGGTTATAATAATTCTCTAATAAAGTTGATCGATATATCTTTAGATTACCTAGAGAAACAGCATGGGATAAAACAAGAGTCTTGGTTTCCTGGGTTCCCTAAAATAGATAGTCCTTACGACCTTACTAATGAGTTAGTAGATGCTAGAAAGCAGAAAGAATTTAATGATAAAATAAATTTCAGCATTACAGGTGAAAATCAAGAACTAGAACCTGAAGATAAAGAGCTTATTGAACTCTTTCAAATTTTCAAAGAATTTAATCACTCTTAAGTTGCAAATGGGACAAATTTGAGACAACATGACAATGATTCTGAGTGAATCCAAATATCTAAAAGTGATTCAAATAGACTATTTTTTCTAAGCTGTAACCCCAACACATTGATATCAATGTATGCCAATTCGCCCTCCGGAGGCGAAGGTCGCAGGTTCGACTCCTGCAGGGTGGGCCAATCAATATTATCCCAATGAGTCAATATTACCTTGCTCACAATTACCACTTCTTATAAATTACGTTAGTGGAAATAACTTCAGCTTATTTGGAACAAAAGACATGATTCAACCAAATAATTATAATCAACTATGCTCCGTTACCTTGTTAGGAAACTTAGTAGCAAAGCCTGATATTAGATACAGAACAAACCCTATCGTTGCTGTAAGTGAAGTAACTATTGCTACCCACAGTAAATGGCTAGACAAAAAAAACAATAAATATAAAGAGTGGACTAGTTATCACAACATTACAGTTGTAGGGCCTTTAGTTGAACAAACGTTATTGAACGCTCAAAAGGGCGATTTAATACTGGTACAGGGATATTTATCAAGTGCTGCCACGAGTAAAAGCGAAACTCAATTTCCTCATATTACAGCGAGCTTTCTACAAAGGTTCTCTAAGGGTTACAGCGAATCAATTAACCAAATACATTGTAGCGCTGTATTAAGTTCACCTATTCAATTAAGAACAACAGAGCATAATAAAGAGTTTGTTCAAACCAGTGTAACTATTAACCATCAAATTTATTGTAATATCAAACAACTATTTAAAAGCATACAAATAGAATGTTCTTTGCAAGTATGGGGCAAACAAGCACAACAGTTAAACGAAAAAGCACAACAAGGAGATGCTGTGCTTATTGAAGGTAAACTCAGTTATTTAACTTCAACCGACAAATCCATGTACATTGAAGGAACGAAAGTGCACTTATTTAAAAGTTAATCCAAGAAACTGCTGGGGCTTTTTTTCAAAATACGTTACATTAATAAAATTAACTGTTTCAAGCTAAAAGATAAGGATTCTATTTAGATAGTATGGGAGATAACTTTCGAAATAACATGAAGTTGCTACTGAAAAGTATGACTTTACTGAGTCTTTTGCTTTTTTCTTTATTATGTCAGGCAACCTCAGCATACAAAACTCATCAGATAGCTAACTTAAAACATGAGATGTTAGCTAACCCTCAGTGGTTGCCACCTATCGCTAATCCAAATGATAAACACCAATTTTACTTAGCCGATAAAACCGGAAAAATATACTTAGTTGAAGATGGGGAGATTCGAGTACAGCCCCTACTTGATTTGTCAGTAATTAATAATGACAAAAAAGAGCAGGATTTCTCATTAACCGCATTCACGCTGCATCCTGACTTTATCTTCAGAGATCAACCTGGTTACGGCAAATTCTATACTGCACATGTTGCTAAAATATCAGCTAAGAGTAAAACAAAACGTCTGCAAGTCAGGCAATCAGATATTGACTATCATTTTGACGCAGTAATAACTGAATGGCAATTTAACCAAATTAATCATGAGAAAATTGAACCATCGAGCCAGCGTGAAATATTACGAATATCATTAGTCGATTCTACTAACCCTATTAAACAATTAGCTTTTAATCCTTTCAAAAAATCTTGGAACGACGATTATGGACTATTGTATTTTTCATTATCACCAGAAAAAAATCTAGAATCATTCCCACTCTACTCTGGAGCAATATTACGTATTAAGCCAGAACGTTTTGGTCGAAAGAACTATACTGTTCCCACTAATAATCCATTCCTTAAAGATAGCGAAATTAACGATGAGATTGTCTTGTTGGGTGCACAGAAGATTCAAACATTTATTTGGCCACAAAAAAACAATGACAAACTATCTGTTTTACATAGATACAAGGGCAAAGAAACTTTGTCAGACGCGGAGCTGCGAAGTGACTGGCGTATATCCCCCCCAAAAAAACAAATCAACTTCATAAACCCTATTAACAATATTATCTTGTACCAGGGGAGGAACTTAAGTTCTTTATTTAAAAGCTTGCTATTTTTACAAAACACCAAGCAAGAATGGTCATTAAATTCATTCTTGCTCACTGATGTTAAAAGCGAACTTCCACAGGTTGTAACTACATTTGATATCCCTAACAGTGATGACTTACTTATTTTTACTGATGCATTTAATGAGCTGTTACTGTTAGATCAAACTAGCTCCTTAATATACCGAATTACCCAAACAGACACGCCATCAATACCTAATGGAGAAATTTTAGAAGAATCAAACACTGGTCTAATAATGACTATGTTTCTTTTCTTAATATTTGTTCTATTTTTTGTTATCCGCTCAAAACAAGGCAAAAAAGGGATGTCTTCGTTAGTTCAACGAAATTACGCACATATGGAAATTAGCCAATCAAAACAGCAGGTTGGTCTATATCGTCGTCATCAAACAACTACTGAGACTATCTTGAACATTACCGATTTAACGTCTAGCAAAATCAACCTTAACGACGTTTTAATTTCTACTATCAATAAAGAGAGTGGCCTTGGCTTTAGTGAGGCACAAGAGCTCGATTTACGAGAAAATTTCGCGCGTGAATACAAAGACAAAATGATTGATGAAAAAGTGAGACAAATTAGCCTATCACTCACTGACAATGATCAAGACTATACTATTTCATTATATGCACGAAAAGGGAATCAACGTGTAACTAAAAAACGCTACAAAGATGTAATTGAGGAGCTAGTTGACTGGTGTTGGTTAATTGCCAAAGGTATAAATTCTGACAGCACAGGCATAAGAACGCCTCGTGCTACATTAAAATCAACAGCACCTAATATCGCCAGCAGTAATCAAGTAGAAAATAAAGCAGAAAATAAAGTAAACAAGCAAGAGGAAATTAACAAGGTAATTGCCAAAATGAGCAATAAAAACCGACCAGTGACAAAAGAACAATCGGAAACAGCCCCTATAAAACCTCTCCATTTTGACACTGAAAATACAAGCAAACAAGACGGAATGATTGATGCTGAACTTGTTAACGCGCTAGATAAGTTAGTAAAGTTAAAACAGCAAGGCTTCCTTACTGATGAAGAGTTTTCTCAAGCTAAAGAAAAGTTACTTAAAGATTTAATTAAGTAACTTACTTTAATGATTCTAACAATTAAGTTTTTACTATCAAAACAACTAGCGCTACCTCAATAGAAAACAGATAGCTCACTAAAACCTTTCAATACTTGCCATGGTTATTTTACATCACCTAATTTCAGGCACAAAAAAGGCCGCTTGCGCGACCTTTTTAAGTGAGTAGTAAAACTCACTATCAAGCGATAATTCCCTTAGGTATAAGCAGATACAACACCTTCAAAAACTGCACACCTCTGAAGTCAGTCATTCATTCGTGCATGCCAACAGAATAATGCATAAGCAGTTTTCAGTAGCTCAGGCACAAAAAAGGCCGCTTGCGCGACCTTTTTAAGTGTATATTTAAAATCTGCTATTAAGCGATGATTTTAGATACAACACCAGCACCAACAGTACGACCACCTTCACGGATTGCGAAGCGTAAACCTTCGTCCATCGCTACTGGGTTGATAAGCTCAACAACAAACTTAAGGTTGTCGCCAGGCATTACCATTTCAACACCTTCAGGAAGCTCTACAGCACCTGTGATATCTGTTGTACGGAAGTAAAACTGTGGACG
>ENA-ORXI01000223-ORXI01000223.1-sediment-metagenome-genome-assembly--contig:-NODE-223-length-45573-cov-6.294026_pt1 | contig 45573 bp, 42 predicted proteins | sample MGYA00237861_ERZ511468 | MGnify/ENA primary metagenome ERZ511468 (study PRJEB26299, sample SAMN06266213) | sediment metagenome | isolation source: Hudson Canyon methane seep mesocosm | place: USA:Hudson... | reverse complement strand
TTAGATAGATCACCAGTAGAACCAAAGATGATGATAGTACAAGGTTTCATGTTTTCTCCCGTTGCAGGCTGTGATTTTGCCCGTGAGCGTATATAATCGACTAATTGTTAATTGTACCAATTTTTAGGAGCATGGCGTGCGAAAAATTCTTTTTGCCAGTAGTGAAGTTCATCCTTTAATGAAGACAGGCGGTTTAGCTGATGTGTCAGCAAGCTTGCCAATAGCGCTTCGTCAAAATGGCCAGGACGTTCGTATTATCTTGCCTGCCTACCGTCAATGTTTAGAAGCATTAAGTGAAATACGTACGGTTGCCACAATCAAATTGGAAGGATTTCACAGTCCTATTGAGATTTTACAATCAACACTACCTGATAGTGATGTCACCTTATGGTTATTAAATTCTCCGCAACACTTTGACCGTGATGGGGGAGCTTATGGCCCAAGTGAAGGTGGTGATTGGGAAGATAATGCGGCACGATTCGCCTTATTCTCTCGAGCCATTGCGGCTCTCGCAATGGACGAGGTAGGTCTTGATTGGCAGCCAGATATTTTACATTGTAATGATTGGCAGACTGGATTAGCGCCGGCATTAATTGCTGATTTGCCAAACCGTCCTGCCACCATCTTTACTATTCATAACTTGGCATATCAGGGCTTATATCCAAAAACTGCATTTTCTGCATTAGATTTGCCAGCTACATTGTGGCACAGCGATGGCTTAGAGTTTTATGACATGCTGTCATTCATGAAAGGTGGGCTTATATACTCTGACCATATATCAACGGTTAGCCCAACTTATGCAGAAGAAATTTGCACGTATGAATATGGTTATGGTTTAGAAGGTCTACTCTCAGAACGTGCCAAAGAAGGTCGTTTGAGTGGTATTTTGAATGGTATTGATAATGATGAATGGAACCCTCAAACCGACTCGGCAATCAGTAAGAAATACTCTGCTAAAACAGTGCTAGATAAACGGGAAAATAAAGTAGCTATTCAGCGATATTTCTCTTTACCAGAAAAAGAAGATACTTTGGTGCTAGGCTTGATCAGTCGATTAGTCGCACAAAAAGGGGTGGATTTAAGCCTTGATGCGATTACAACACTATTAGAATCAGGTGAAAATATTCAGCTTGTCTGTCTTGGTAGTGGTGAAAAAAGTTATGAGCAAGATCTTCGTGTCTTACGCGCCCGTTATCCAGACAAAATTGGTGTAGATATCGGTTATAACGAAGCGTTGGCACATCAAATTGAAGCGGGTGCTGATGTATTCCTAATGCCATCACGTTTTGAGCCCTGTGGCCTAAACCAACTGTATAGCTTACGTTATGGTACCTTACCTGTTGTTAGAAATACAGGCGGCCTAGCAGACAGTGTTGTTGATGCATATGGTGATAACTTAAAAGATGGCTTGGCAACAGGTTTTAAATTTGATGCGGCTACAGCGGTAGCGCTAGAAGAAAGCTTGCAACGTGCCATTAGTTTATTCCAACGTCCACGTATTTGGAGAAAAATGGTTTTAACAGCAATGGAACAAAACTTTAGTTGGGAAAAAAGCTCTCAGGAATATCTTGATTTATACGATAATTTGCTGAATAGCTAAACAGTGGAATGCAGTGCTTTGCAATATAGTAGTCTGAGGATGTGGCCGTCATTGACGGCGCCTGCCTTTAAGTGAGAAATAACAATCCTAAAGTAGCAATCGCTGGCACAGCCTGAATAAAAAATATTCGTTTATTGACGGTCATTCCGCCAAAAACACCAGCAATAACAATACAGCTTAAGAAAAAGAGCACTATTGCCGTACCGGCATTGCCAAGCAATAGTCCCCACACTAGACCCGCTGCGAGAAAACCATTATATAAACCTTGGTTAGCGGCAAGTGTTTTTGATGCTTTGGCATAGTCAGCGGTTAGCTTAAATGTTTTTCGGCCTAAAGGTTTATCCCAGAAGAACATTTCTAAAACAAGAAAATAGAGATGTAGTAGGGCGATAGCACTTATTAATATCTGAGTTATTCCTGAGATAGCACTTTCCTTATTATTACTTGTAGACGTGTAACCGTGAGGGTAGGAGTAGCCATATCCCCAACGAAAGGATGTGGGCCAATGAGGAGAACCACCGACTCTAACACCTGAGAGCATTACTTCAGCAATAACAGGTTGACCTACAGCGGCAACACAACGTTTTAATTCGATATCTGCATCAAGTCGTTGTTGATAGCTCCCACCTTGCCAATAGGCTTTGTCATGGTCAGTACAACATGATAACCAAAGCGTTTCTTGCTCAACCGTGCCATTAGGGAATGAACTACAGCCATCTGAAGTAAAGGGGCTTATTTCTTCAGCATGGGATACTGATACAAACAGTGTCATAAGTAATAGAATAAGTTTCATGGCTGACTTTGCATGTTAACGACTTGATGAGTAATGAACATGATCAGTAATACAGCCAATCCAAAAACATATAAGCCCGTGTGTACTTGAATGCTAGCAATGGCTCCTAGTTTTACAGTCACGATAAGAATGGCAACAACCATCACATCTAACATCGCCCAACGACCATAATCATGCATCAGTTGTAGTAGTTTTTTTCTACGGTTGGGATGTGTTGTACTAGGGTGAAGTAGGTTGAACAGTAAGCTTACTTTAACGATGGGTAGGATGATGCTAAAACAGGCGACAATGAGGAAAATAAAAAACTGACCATCTTGTAACAACTGCCATATGCCAGACGCAATTGAGAATGAATTAGTCACCATCATAAATTTGGTAACGGTCATCATGGGCATGACAAAGCCAGCTATTAGTAATAAAGAGCTTATTACTAATAGCCAACGTAATTGTGCTGGTGAGCTAGTCACTATTTTTGTCTGAATCAACGCGATCTTTCTTAGAAACATAACGAGGTTTATCAGTATTTTTCTTCGACTTTGATTTGGCCTTATTCATTTTTGATTTAGGCTCAAGCCCTTTAATTTTTGCAACAGGTAATTTTGTTTGCAGATGAAACTCGATACGTTCAAGATTTTTTAAGTCATGATGCTCAACTAAATTAATCGCAGTTCCTGTTTGCTCTCCTCGCCCTGTACGTCCAATTCGGTGAATATAAATTTCACCTTTAAATGGCACATCATAGTTTATGACATGACTAATATTTGTTAAATCTAGACCTCGTGCTGCAACATCAGTGGCAACCATAACCTTGACTTGTCCAATACGAAACTTACGAGTTTTATCTCGTCGAACAGCCTGATCAAAATCACCATGCATCACTTGTGCTGAAACATTGCGAGACTGTAGCCATTCGGTCACTTCTTCAGCACGTTCTCGTTTATTACAAAATACTAAGGCACTATTACATGATTCATTATTAATTGTAGCAAGTAGTAGTGCCTGTTTATGTGCTTTATCATCTGCATAATAGATAGTTTGTGAGACTTTATTAGATTTCTCATTAGCGGCATTAATTTGAACGACTTCAGCATCATGCAATAATTCTTCAGCAAATATTTCTACGCCGCTTCCTGCTAATGTTGCTGAAAATAAACAAGCCTGAAAACCATCTGAAATAGTGGCTAACAAGGCCAAAACATCAGGCCCTTGTCCCATATCAAGCATACGATCAGCTTCATCAATGATCACCATATCAATCTCAGAGAGATCGATTGCTTCATCTGCCACCAAGTTTAATAGGCGCCCAGGAGTGGCAATGATAATGTCACAAGCCTGTTGAGCAAATTCAGCTTGTTTATGTGGTGAAAAACCACCTGTCACAATAGTTGTATTGACCTGAATGTTTTTAGCTAATTGAGTGACCACATGCTGAATTTGAAAGGCCAGTTCGCGGGTGGGAGCAAGGATGAGAACCTTAGGAGTCGGATCATTATTTGGTTCATCAATCAGCTGTTGTAATGCTGGCAATACAAAAGCAGCTGTTTTACCTGTACCTGTTGCTGCTCCAGCTAATACATCTTTACCTTCAAGAATAAACGGGATCGTTGCTCCTTGAATCTCAGTGGGTGTTGCAAATTTCATTGCATCAAGTGCAGCAAGCAACTTGTCATCAAGCATTAAATCGTCGAATGTCATAGGTTTATTTCTTAATTTGGTAGGCAAGGACTTTGCCAGTAAGCATCATGGGAATAATGATTAAACCCTGTTCATGTAGAACTGTATGGTCGGCACTGCCCTTGTCTAAGCTAATAAGGCTCGTACTTATTCCTGATGGTGTGATATGGAGTAATTTACCTGCTACCCAGTCAGTGACAAAGTAGTTACCATTACCGTCTGATTCGAGGCCATCTAAATTACCAACAGGTGTTTTATCACCAAGACTTTGAATCTGCTTGTTTTTAAGGTTAATCGTTTTCATGTGACCGGCAACAGTGGTCGCAAACCCATCAGTCATTATTCCCCAGCTGGCGACAAGCAATTGATTGTTTTCTACAAGCAAACCATTGGGTACTTCAAGTTCTTCACCTTGTAACCATAATTCAAACTTACCGTTAGCCAAACGATAGAGTGAATGGGTTAAAAAGGCTGATACATAAATATTACCTTGCTCATCGGCGGCAACATCATTCAAAAATTTTGCATCGGGTGCTAAATAACGTTGTGTAATAGTCTTAGTCTGAATATCAACAACGATCAACTCATTAATATCTGCGATAAAGAGTTCATTGCCAACAACGGTCAATCCCTTAGGTGCATTTAAACCCTTTAACCAATGAAGATCTATGACCTTTCCGTCTAAGGATAATAAGGATATATAACCGTCACCATCGACATCCATACCACTGCCATTGATATTGGAGACATAAAGCTGTTTATTTATAACATCATAGGCCACAGATTCTGGTTGTTCGAATACAACATCAGTTTGCCAAGCGGGTACTAATATAGGGGGGGCAGCAAGTGTAATACAGGGTAAAAGTACGATGAACAGGGCAAAAAGCCGACTACATGTCTGTTTCATTACCGTCTCAATATAAATAGTGGAATACAGGAATGATACAGGCTTTAGCTTTGACTCGCTAAAATTGCTTGTGTAATTAGCCAATATCTAGCTGCTTTGCCAACTGTAACAAATACGATAAAAATGCCGAGGTTCACTTTTAATACGCCTGCGACTAATGTTAGTGGATCACCAATGATAGGCACCCATGCAAATAACAGGCTCCATTTTCCATAACGATTAAATTGTTGTTCAGCCTTATCTGTTTGTTGCTGTGAGAGCTTAAACCAACGATGCAGTATGGAATCTGCACCCCAACGCCCAATTAGATAATTAACGATTGAACCTAATACATTACCGAACGTTGCGATGATAATTATTGTTAGTGGGGTTTCACCCGCCAGTAATAAAGCTGATAAGACAAGTTCAGAACTAAGGGGCAAGATTGTGGCAGCAAGAAAGGCTGATAAGCCAAGCCCCCAAAGCCCCAATTCAGATAATAGTTCCATGAATTAAGAACCACTACAGAGTGATTGATGCGGGTGAATTAACAAAATAATCATTGTATAGATATGGCTGGCTGGTTAACTTCATTATGAGATCTTAATATAGTGTAGTTTACTTGTTTATTTAGCAAGTACCTTAGCTAGTCATTCACTACTTAATGTATAGTTGCTCAGACTTAAATTGAACCATAAGCTAGATGTGATCTGACGGGTTTTGATTGTGGATTCAACCGGTCGATACAGCACCTGTATTAAATCTTTGTACCGACGTTTCAAAATAAATGGCCGTTGCCGAGCCAAAGCAGGCATCATATAGTAAGTCTTAATCAATCCGGAATGTTTATCTATGTCATTTGGCTCTTTAGGTTTGTGCGATAATTTGCTAAAAACCGTTGAAGAACAAGGTTATGCAATCCCATCACCGATACAGAGTGAAGCTATTCCGGCCGTGCTTAGTCAGCGTGATGTTATGGCGGTGGCACACACGGGCACAGGTAAAACGGCTGGTTTTACGTTACCCATGGTGCAGCTATTATCTGGAGGGCCTAGTCCCGAGAGTCGAACTGTGCGTGCGTTAGTCATTACGCCGACCCGTGAGCTCGCTGCTCAGGTTGTAAAGAGTGTTCAAAACTACAGCCGCCATATGAATATTTGCTCTGCGGCCGTGTTTGGTGGTGTGAGGATTGAGCCACAAATATCCCAGCTGCAAGGTGGTTTGGATGTGCTTGTTGCTACGCCCGGCCGTTTGATTGATCTTTACAATCAACAGGCTATTAACTTTGATCAGCTTGAGATATTGGTCTTGGATGAAGCTGATCGTATGTTGGATTTGGGGTTTATCGATGATATCCGTCGCATTCAAATACTGTTACCTACTAAACGTCAAACCTTGATGTTTTCAGCGACGTTTTCTAAAGCAATTAAATCACTTGCTAAAAACATGCTAAATAATCCATTTTTGATTGAAGTGACTGCCACGAACAGCACTGTTGATAGCATTAAGCAGAAGATATATCGTGTAGACAACGTGCGTAAGAGTGAGGTGTTGATTCACCTGATTAAAAAGAATAAATGGCATCAAGTTTTGGTCTTTACGCGTACCAAGAAAGGTGCGGATAGTTTGGTATTGCATCTGGGTAATACTGGAATTAGTGCCGCATCTATCCATGCGGATAGAACCCAGCATGCACGTACACATGCCTTAGATGGATTTAGAAATGGGGAAGTTGAGGTCTTGGTCGCCACTGATATTGCCTCTCGGGGCATTGATGTAAGTCAACTGCCTTGCGTGGTTAACTTTGATATCCCTTATATACCAGAAGATTATGTGCATCGAATTGGCCGAACGGGTCGTGCTGGCACCTCTGGTTTAGCCGTCTCATTATTTAGTGAGGGTGAATCTAAGCAGTTACAGTCAATTGAACGTGTCATTGACCGTAAGTTTGAGCTAGAGACCATCCCAGGTTTTGAGCCAAGTGAGAAGGCACAAGCAGAGTCATCAGATGATGAGGAATATGGTAATTTTGAGGCAGATCCGAAGCCCGGCCGTCGAGGCCAATCTAAGCGTCGCAGAAGCCGTCGCAGTTACTAGTCTAATCGAAAATATCATCATTTTGAGTTACTATCATATCCCTCCAGACCAACTATCAAAGGCACAACTGTGATCCCACTGGGCCTACCTGTTGAAGATATATTAGACAGCCTTAAGCTGCACTTATCTGAGCGGCATGAGGTTGTGCTGGAAGCACCACCAGGTGCTGGTAAAACCACCTTAGTCCCGCTTGCGCTGATGGATGAGCCTTGGCTAAGGCACAGAAAAATTCTAATGTTAGAGCCACGCAGAATCGCCACTAGATCTGCTGCGCATCGCATGGCAAGCCTTTTGAATGAAAGTCCTGGGCAAACGATTGGTTATCGTATGCGGTTAGAGACTAAGGTCACCAAGCAGTCAAAGGTGGAAGTGATTACTGAGGGTGTTCTTACTCGAATGTTACAAAATGATCCGTCGTTAGATGAGGTGGGTTTAGTGATATTTGACGAGTTTCACGAACGCAGTGTAGATTCTGATCTGGCGCTTAGTTTGTGCCTTAAAGGTCGCGCTTTGTTTAGAGATGATCATAACCCGTTAAAAATACTGGTCATGTCAGCCACACTCGATAGTAATGCCACATCGGAATTGCTAGGGGGGGCACCCGTTGTGAAAAGTCAGGGACAGGCTTATCCTGTCGATATTATTTATGGCAGTGCTATGCAAGCCAACGAGCGCATCACTGACCGTATGGTTGTCACCATTAAACAGGCTCTTGATGAGAATCCAAGGAGTAGCCTTCTGGCTTTTTTGCCTGGGCAGGGAGAGATTCGACGCATTGCAAGTGAACTTTCGAATTGGATTTTTGATAGAAAGTTGCAAGGTATTCATCTGCATCCACTCTATGGCAACTTATCGATTGAAGAACAACAACAGGCCATCGAGCCACTAAGGGGCCAACAATCAAACGATCAGAAAATTGTATTGGCCACCAATATTGCGGAAACCAGCCTCACCATTGATGGTGTTGATGTCGTGGTCGATTGTGGCCTTGTGAGGGAAGCAAAATTTAACCCGTCGATTGGTATGATGGGGTTACATACTGTCAAAATTTCGAAAGCATCCAGTGTGCAAAGAGCAGGGCGAGCAGGGCGGCTACGCCCTGGCAAATGTTATCGGCTCTGGTCAGCCGATCAACAACTTCAACTTGCAGCACACGGCAGCGCTGAAATTCTAAATGCCGACCTAGCACCGATGGCGCTGCAAGTATTACAATGGGGTGTAGATGATCCAACGGAATTAAGCTGGATCGATCCACCACCAAAAGGGCTATGGCAACAGGCCATAGATTTACTCAGATTGCTCGGTGCGATTGAACGTGAAGCCCATGGCTGGCTGCTGACCGAACATGGCAAGGCAATGACGTCTCTACCTGTACACCCGAGGCTTGCACATCTATTACTGTGTGGCACCGCGGTCGGTTTTATTAAACCAGCGGCCTTACTCGCCAGCCTGATATCTGACCGTGATCCTTTTAGTCATGACAATGCAGATATTGGCTACCGCCTTGATATTTTGAATGGCAAGTCACATTGTCCACCAATGCATAAGGCGTGGTTTCAACGCACTCATCAGTTAGCACAACAATTCGAACAACAGGTATCTAAGGTAAAGAGGCCCAGTAAATTATCGAGCTTGATAAGCGCTGAGCAATTGCCAGGTTATCTACTCGCCTGCGCCTATCCAGAGCGCATCGCGCGTCAAAGGCACTCAGGGGGATATCAACTTGCCAACGGCCGTAGCGCTAATCTGATGGGGCATCATCACCTTGCGAGCAATGGCTGGCTCGCCATCGCTGAAGTTTCAAGCATGAATAGGGGGAATGGCGATATTATTCGATCAGCCGTGAAACTTGATGAAGGCCTGTTTGATTCAGCCCTTAGCAATTCGATTCAGCTAGAAACTATTGCCGAGTGGGATAAGCAAACGAATCGCTTTATCGCTGAAGAACAACAAAAAATAGGCATGCTCATTCTTCAAAGCACCCGTTTAAACACCGTACCCACACACGCCAAAAGTGCCGCATTGATTCAGCATATCCGCAAACAAGGGCTCAGCCTTCTCCCTTGGACCGCAGAGCTTTCGCAATGGTGTGCAAGAGTATCACTGCTGCGCTCCATTGAAGTGGATAATAACTGGCCAGATGTGAGCGATGAAGCCTTGCTTGCCACGCTTGAGGATTGGTTGGCGCCTTATCTGAACACGGTGAATTTATTAAACGATTTCAAAAAAATTAAGTTAGCTGAGATCCTGCATGCACTATTGCCTTGGGACAAACAACAGATACTCAACACACTGGCACCAACCCATTTAAAGGTTCCATCGGGTTCTAGAATTCGCATCGATTACTCCCAGTCCCCGCCCGTGCTAGCAGTGAAATTACAGGAAATGTTTGGCTGCGAGCAAAGCCCCACTATTATCGGAGGCAAGGTATCTCTGTTGATTCATCTCTTGTCTCCCGCAGGAAAACCGTTGCAAATCACGCAAGACCTCGCCGGTTTTTGGCGCTCCTCTTATCACGAGGTTAAAAAAGAAATGAAAGGGCGTTATCCAAAACATCCTTGGCCCGATGATCCGTTAGTTGCAATTGCGACACGGAAGACTAAAAAGCGTATTTGATTGGGTGTGGGGTTGAAGTAAAAACTTAGTGACAATTTGTGGAGTCAGACAAATAAATAAAGGGGTCATAACTATGTCAAAGTTTAAGCTGTATATCCTCCCCAGCTTGGACACAGTTCTTTTATATTATTTCACGTCGATCTGATGTGATAGGTTTGTCATTAATGCTCGCGATTCGCTTTTTCATCAAACCATTATCTGCAAATTCCCAGAGCTCATTACCATAAGATCTGAACCACTGGCCTGAGTCATCATGCCATTCATATTTGAACGTGACAGCGATTCTATTATCATCAAAACACCACAATTCTTTGTTGAGTTGGTAATTGAGTTCTCTTGCCCATTTTCGAGTAAGAAATTCAATTATCTTTTCACGACCTGAAAAGGTTTCGGCACGATTTCGCCATTCACAATCAGTAGTATAGGCTGAAGCCACTTTTTCAGGGTTGCGTGAATTCCAAGCGTTTTCTGCTAACTGAACTTTTTCTTGAGCACTTTTCTGGCTAAATGGGGGGAGAGGTGGTCTGGTATTCATAGTGTTTCTCGATTTTATGGTTAAGGGTAAATCCTTCATAGCAGGAGATATGCCAAGGAGATGGTTAGGTAAATAAAACAAATAAAAACAGATGGATAGAGATGTTTTTATGATAAGGGCTATGTATGGTTGCATTTGCTCTGGATACGATATATCGTGGAATGACGATATATTAAATGAGAGAGCCTCTATGAGCATTAGTGACCAAATAATGAAACGCTATGAGTTGATATTAAACTCTGCTGGTGAAGGTATTTATGGCTTAGATGCCGATGGTAAGGCGACTTTTGTAAATCCTGCAGCTGTGAAAATGACTGGGTGGAGTGTAGAAGAAACCATTGGTGAGGCTGGACATGCACAACACCATCATACTAAGGCTGATGGCAGTCCGTATCCCCATAAAGAGTGTCCCATTTATGCTGCATTGCAGGATGGTAAGGTTCATCATCAGGTCCGTGATGAAGTGTTTTGGCGAAAGGATGGAACGAGTTTCCCCGTGTATTACACCAGTACTCCTATCATGGGTGAAGGGAAAATTATTGGTGCCGTGGTGGTATTTCAAGATGTGACTGAGATAAAAGAATCGGAAACTAAATTAATAACAGCCTTAGATGAGATAAGTCAGCTTAAAGAACGAATTGAAGCAGAAAACATCTACTTACAAGAAGAGATCAAGCATAACAACAATTTTGAAGAAATTTTAGGTCAGAGTACAAAGCTGAAAAAAGTATTTCATCTGGTAGAGCAAGTTGCTCCAACTGATACGACTGTTTTATTGTTAGGTGAAACGGGTACGGGTAAGGAATTATTTGCACGTTCTCTTCATAATTTAAGTCAAAGAAAAGAACGACCATTAGTTAAAGTTAATTGCACAGCATTGCCGATTAATTTAATAGAGAGTGAATTGTTTGGTCATGAAAAAGGTAGCTTTACAGGAGCTGTATCACGCCGAATTGGTCGTTTTGAATTAGCTGATGGAGGCACTATTTTTCTAGATGAGATTGGAGAGTTATCACTTGAACTTCAAGTTAAGTTATTAAGGGTAGTTCAGGAGGGTGAGTTTGAGCGTTTAGGTGGCTCTACAACTATTTCTGTTGATGTTCGTATTATTGCTGCCACACATAGAGATTTAAAAGAAATGGTTAAAAGTGGGGAGTTTAGAGAAGATTTATTTTATCGCTTGAATGTCTTTCCCATCACTTTGCCACCATTAAGAGAGCGAGGAAAAGATATCGCAATGATTGTTCAATCTTTTGTTGAACGCTTTGCTTTAAAAACAGGCAAGACAGTTGATACTATTCCTCAGAAAGTAATGGATGAGTTGAGTCAGTATTCTTGGCCAGGGAATGTACGTGAATTAGAAAATATTATTGAGCGGGCCGTCATTCTCTCGAATAATAATGTGCTCCAATTACAGGATAAATTAGTGAGTGATAGTGGGAATGTTGATGTTAGTTTGAAAACATACTCTGAAATGGAAAGAGATTACATTATTCAAGTACTTGAACATACTCAATGGCGAGTATCAGGTGAGCAGGGAGCTGCCACACTATTGGAAATGCATCCGAATACCTTGCGATCTAGAATGAGCAAGCTTGGGATTAGACGCTCTACAGCTTCAGTATAAGAAATAGTTTTTCAGTTAGTGACTCTAGGACTTTTTATATTCATTAATTGATTCACAGTATATCAACTATTTACGATATATCGTAAATAGTAAATAGTTTGAATCTCAGTTGGTCAGGGATTTATTCTATATAAGTAGCTGAATAATAACAGATAATATATTTTCCATTACCTTGGCACACCTTCTGCAATAACCTGAACACCATTTTGGTATTTTCAGGAGATTCACATGAATCAAGTAACAATATTAACGAGTCCTACATGCAGTTATTGTCATGCCGCTAAAGATTTGTTGAAACAACAAGGTATTTCATACCAAGAAGTTGATGCAACAAGTAATAGTCTAGAAGTACAACAACTTTTAGCTAAAAGCGTACAGCGTACTGTTCCTCAAATTTATATAGATAAACACCCTATTGGTGGCTTTAAAGAATTATCTAAGCTACTTCAAAGTAGGGCCGGTGATCTATCCACATTTAATACACAACTTAAAACATCTCACTAAGGAGAATCATAATGAATATTCAAACATCAAAAGTTATCAAGTTGGCCTTGGCTGGAATGGCTCTTAGTTTTGTAGTTTCTCAACCTGTTTTTGCTTCAGAGTCTTTGAGTGATGTGAAATATAAAACAGTCACTATTGAAGGTCAGGAAATCTTCTATCGTGAAGCAGGTGATCCTAATGCTCCCACTATTTTATTACTGCATGGATTCCCTACTTCTTCACATATGTTTCGTGAGTTAATCCCAGAATTGTCAGAAAGGTATCACTTGGTGGCACCGGATTATCCTGGTTTTGGGCAAAGTTCAATGCCATCTGTTGAACAGTTTGAATATACCTTCGACAACCTTGCCAATGTGGTCGGGAAATTTGTTGATACAGTCGGTTTGGATAACTATAGCTTGTACTTAATGGACTATGGTGCACCGGTTGGTTTTCGTCTGGCCACCAAAAATCCAGAACGTATTGAATCATTGATTATTCAAAATGGTAATGCCTATATTGAAGGTATTGATAATAATTTCTGGGAACCTATTCAGGCGTATTGGGAAAATCGTGATGCAGTAAACAAAGGGCTAGATAATGACTGGTGGAAAAATATTAAGGCAGCCTATAAAAATCCCAATATGACCAATGATGAAGCACTACGCTTTCTAGTAACTGAAGGTGCAACCAAATGGCAGTATACAAATGGTGTTCGTAATGCTGAAAATATTAGTCCTGATACTTGGGATCATGTTCAGCCATTATTGGATAGGGAAGGCAATACGGACATTCAACTTCAGCTTTTCTATAGCTATGGCTCTAACCCACCCTTATATCCACAGTGGCAAGCTTATATGCGTGAACACCAACCACCAACATTGATTGTGTGGGGAGATAAGGATGAAATCTTCCCAGCAGCAGGTGCTTATCCATACAAACGCGATTTGAAGAATGTAGATTTTCACCTACTTAATACGGGTCACTTTGCATTAGAAGAGGATGTGGATGTTATTGCTGATCATATTAAACGTTTCTTAGGTGATAAAAGTTTGCTGTGAACACCTCAAAATGATGTGAAGTTTACAGGAGGTCAAGTGGCCTCCTGTAGCCTTATTGCATGCTAGGAGTACAATAATTATGAATCAAAACTTCACACAATTTGCCTTCACCGATAGCGTAAAAGAAGCACAGGAATACTACGGTACACGACAATCATATGCCCAAATGGAAACGTCAGGTGACAGGTTTATTCTCACCTATAATGAAATATCATTTATTGAATCCCGAGATAGTTTTTATATGGGTACAGTAGGCGATAATGGATGGCCTTATGTGCAATTTCGAGGTGGTCCGAAAGGGTTCCTCAAAGTAATAAATGAAACGACAATTGCTTATGTCGATTTTAGAGGTAATGGGCAATACATCAGTGCAGGAAATATTAATAAAAATAACAAAACATCGTTATTTCTTATGGATTATCCATCACAAAGACGTCTTAAGCTTTGGGCCGAATCAACAATAATTCAAGCAAACGATAATGAGGAATTATTGCAACAACTTCAGGCTGATGGTTATAAGGCGCGTATTGAAAGAATTGTAATATTTAAGATTCAAGCCTATGACTGGAATTGCCCACAACATATCACTCCACGTTATACTGCTGATGAAATTGCAGTTATGGAATAAGAAGGACTTATTCACACTTTAGGCTGGGTGGCAGAATGTTTATGCAGTGGCCTGCAACGTCACTTATGTTGGTTCAAATCCAGCCCCAGCCTCCATCTTGAAATAATACGAATAGGACTACTTGGCTTAGAACTTTATTGACCCTGATAGGGTGGGCTTTCGCCAGAAAATACTAGTGCTGATAAGTTGAGTTAGGAACTGAGTGATAAGATCGTTGCAGTGATAAATGATGATAAACCAAGCCCCCAAAGATCAAATTCAGATAATAGCTCCATGAATTTAAGAAAAGCTGTCGTATGATTGATTTGTTTGAAGTAATAAAATTATCATTTTATGTATAAGTCGCCTGTTGGATTCATAATTCTATTTCAATACAAAGTAGTTTACTTGCTTTGTTAGCGCTTACCTTTATTGTTGCTGAATCAGTTAAGGCAATGGCATCTCTTTTCTGTAGAAGCTCTCCACCTAGCTCTACTTCTCCATCGATGAGAAATAAATAGCATGAGGCGGATTCAAAATGAGTGTTGTAGCTAATTGATGCACCTTCATCGAGGTGTGCTAATGAAAGAATGGCATTTTGCTCAATTGATACTGCATCTATATCTGTACTTAATGACGATACAATAGCTAAGAAATGATTATTCATTTTATCTTGCTCATAGGTCGATTGAGCATAGCGAGGCTCAATATCAAGTGTTTTGGGTAGTATCCATATTTGTAAGAAATTAACGACAGTATCTGATGATGGATTATATTCAGAATGATTAATACCGCTACCAGCAGACATTATTTGGATGTCTCCCGTTTTGATAATATGTTCATTACCTAAAGTATCTTTGTGTAGCAACTCACCACTTAAAGGAATGGAAATAATTTCCATATTTTTGTGATGGTGCAAACCAAAACCTCTTTTAGCTTGAACAATATCATCGTTAAGGACGATTAATTTTCCTAGTCCAGTTCTATCTGGATCGACATAATCGGCAAAGGAAAATGAATGTTGACTATATAGCCATTTATTTTCTGATATTCCTCGTGAATCAGCACGATAAACTTGTTTCACTAAAATGTCTCCTAATGAGTTTCGCCTGTGACACTATTATTAAAATCATGTCCGCTGAATTAGTTCAATTTTATATCCATCTGGGTCGGTAATAAATGCAATGATTTCATTACTTCCTTGCAATGGCTTGGCCTCAAGAGTCACGTTGCCACCTTTTTGTTTAATTTCACTACAAGCAGCAGAACAGTCATCAACACTGATCGCAATATGCCCATAAGCATTACCCATTTCATACATAGAGACACCATAGTTATACGTCAGCTCAATAACACATGTTTCTGATTCATCATCAAAACCAAGAAATGTAAGCGTATATTTTTCGTCTGGCTGATCCAATGTACGTAATACTTTCATGCCTAGAATATCGGTATAAAAATCTATCGAACGTTGCAAGTCAGTGACGCGTAGCATGGTGTGTAATATTCTTTTCATATCATTAAATATCCATTATGAGTAGTTTGAGTATGTAAACGATACTTTAACAGTATTTTTTCAAACTATAACTAAAAGGGTATTTAACCCGCTTAGTTAGCTTGTTTAACCTTTCGAAATGGCTATTTCCAGTTCACCATTAGTCAGTGCTTGGCCATCGAAATTCCATGTGCCATCAATCGTATGAATTACGTTGAAATAGATGTTATCTCTTGGTTGTTTTCCTCCTGATAGTTTATGGACGATGTCCGTTGATTCTTTGGCAATAACAATTTGATATAATTGATATGAAAAATGATAAAAGGGCCTACACAAATTTATAAAGGTTACTCCAACCACCAAAAAGTGTAGCTCGTTAAAAATACGTTATGTGTCTCCCCATTCTGGTAGCAGACAGATACATGTAATATCTGAATTTACAAATTATGAGGTTCACTAATGACTAAAATTGATGACAAGGTTGAAGAGTTACTCGCTAAACATCCAAATTTAACGAAACTTGAGGCAATCAATATTTTAACTGAGAAAAATGAGCGCAAGAAGAAAAAGCGTGAGGAAAAAACAGATAGAAGTAATGCCAAAAAGCTTAGAAACGAAGCAAACCGCCCAGAACGGGATGACGCTGACTCTTGATCGCATAACACACTGTTGTATAGTCGATTAGCTCCCGCACTTAACGAATATCAGAATTAGATTTTGTGCAATCATGAACCTATTTGATTTAGCCATTAACAATAACTACAGATATTTATCATTACTTGTTGACTATGGGTATATTCAGACTGCTTTCATCCCCAAAGATGACAAGCTCCCAGAGCTTAAATTATGCTGAGGAGATAACATGGTCTGTTTTTCAATCGCTATATTACGATTAACGCGTATTACCAAACGTCTGACTCTTTCTGTTACCAACCTTTTAGTGCATTAAATTGAAATTTGATTAGGTATATTTTAAGGCATGATGATTTATGGAATATGAATTTCAACGTAATAACTTAACGGGTACCTTGCTTGCTGATTTTAGTGTGGGCCAAGAAGTATTAGGATTTTGGTTTGTCGAAGAACTAGGAGAATGTTCAGAAAAATATGAAGAACTCTGTCAAATTATCGATAAATTGCAGAACAATCAGCTGAAAGACTGGCGTATGGTAGGTAAAGCGTTATCAATTGAACTCGATGATGAGGAAGTTAGGGTTTATGCCAATGAACTTGAAAGTGGTGAAGAATTTGATCTTGAAGATGCACTGTCTCTTTACGATGGTGAATCGAAGGCTTTCTGTGGCTTAGAGGATTTCCATGTTGCACTACTGAGCTGGCGTCTCTTTATAGATAATGGCTGTTAAGTTAACTTCTTATACACAAATCAATTCAAAATGCAGGATAGAGCATATCGAGAAGTGACCGAGTTCACGGCTATGAAATAATCAACCCTATTGATTCACGAATAACAAATAAAGCCTAAACAGGTGACTATGGTTTTGAGTTTCTCAAACCAATGACTACTTTTGGTTGTGGATTGCATTTGACGCCTAATAGGGCGTGCTATTAAAAGGCTCCATTTGTCATAAGGATTGAACTGTCGTTCAGCTTTATCGGTTTGTTGTTGTGTCAGTTTAAACCTATTGATGTAATAGGGTATAAGCGCCCCAATGCCTAATACATTACCTAGTGTAGCAATGATAATGACTGCAAATGGGCTTTCCCCTGTACGCAATAAATCTGTTAATACCAGCTCAGAACTGAGCGGTAAGATCGTTGCAGTCAAAAAAGCTGATAGCCAAATTTTCGTGTAGTTACTGGTGGAGATTGACCACATGAAATGAGCATCAAAAAAGAGGTGGTAATTGGAAGTGCCTTCGGGTTTAGGGTGATGAGAAGCCTTCATCTGGGAAGGTTACGCTTAGTGCTCGCCTAGTTACTGGTCAGCAAACATTGAAAAGGATAAGATGATTACAATTTGAGTTATTTCTTAAATAAGTTGAACTATAATTATATGAAATTTTTTTTTATTGCTTTATTGCTTCTGGTTCCACTCACCTCTACGGCCAATGTCTTCGGGAAAGATACTCGAAAGAAATGGGATGGCTGGCCTAGCATACCCCACCCTCTTGATAGAGTTGGGGCATTAAAGCATCCAAGTGGCAATCGCTGCACAGCAAGCTATATTGGCAAGAACCTCATTTTGACAGCCGCTCATTGCATAATGAAGGAAGATAAGGATGAGTTAATAAAGGGTGACTACCTGTTTGAACATATAAGGCTTCCAAACGGAGAATATTGGGACTCAAGAACAATAAAACGCTTTCATTTTATAGAGCTTAAACAGATAGAAAATGGGGGCTTATCTGCTGCAGAAAATCACTGGGCAATATTAGAAATGAGTTCACCTATACATCCTGACAGCCGCACGTTTGGAATGCGTTACCCAGGTGATAGTAAATACGACGTTTATCACGATTCAAATTACAATTTGTCAATTGTTGGCTTTTCACCATTATTTAATGACGACTCATTAGAGCTTACATTTTCTGAATCTGGTTGTGAAATAAGGCAGCACCTCAGAGATGGTAAGCTTGCTCTACACACTTGCGACTCGGGACCTAGAGACTCAGGCGCACCCTTGTATAAATGTCTGGAGGGCGAATACGGAGAGTGGAGTAAATGCTATATAATTGCCATACATGTAGCGGCGTATTCAGAAGATGGCATTCATTTTCCAAGGTATTTAATGGAACACGCTAACTTAGCGGTGACAATGAGAAGCTTTAAGGATGTTTGGTACTATTTAATGGCTGGTGGACCAAAACCTGACGACCTAATCAGCGTTGACAATGACTAAATATCTTTATTTAGCGAGTTCTTCCCAGTTTATTTCATTATCACTTTCAAGATCTTTGATTAAGTTTGCAAGATGAATAACTCGTTCATCGTCTGGATGAAGTTGGCTTGCTCGTGAGAAATAACGTTTAGCTCGGTCGATATAGCCAATATCCCAACCAATCTTTTGCATGAACAGCATGAGTGATTGTGCAGCCATAATATTTGCTGTGAAATTATCTGGAAGTTGTTTTGCAAGTGCTTGGAAATGACGAATTGCTTGCTCCACTTCACCATATTCAAACTCTTGTGAGGCCATTTCATAAAGAAGTTTCAGTGTGGCGTGATCAGCAATTTCATTTAAGCCAACAAGATCAACCTGGCGACCTATAAAGAGTGTTTTTATTGATGAAAATAAACTACCTGAATTATCGGGTAGTTTCGGTGGGGCTGCGAGAACCGCTTTTTTCCCTGTTTTATTTCGCATAACAAAACCATATAAAGGGGGAATAAGCACTAAGGTTAGTACTGTAGCAAAGCCTAAGCCCCAAACAATGGCTGTTGCTAAAGGCCCCCACATTAACGATTTCCCCCCTAAACCTATAGCTAATGAAAATAATCCGGCCATTGTTGTAATGGTGGTAATAAGAATGGGCATTACGCGGCGTTGAGATGCAAGCGTTATGGCATGCACTAACTTCATTCCTTTGGCTAGATTTCGGTTGGCTGTTGAGATGAGTACAATGGCATCATTGGCAACAATTCCAGCAAGTGCGATAACGCCATAAAGCGTATACAAACTTAAGGGGTTATTGCTTACGATAAGTCCGATAATGACACCCGTAAAGGCCATTGGTACGGTAGCAAGAATCAGTAATGGTTGCGTGTAGCTTCTAAATTGGGTACCAAGAATCATATAAATCAAGCCTATACCAAATAAGAACAGTACGCCCATGCCTGCAAGACTTTCTTTAATATCATCCATCTCACCTGAAAAATCTAATGTTACATCTGGGTAGTTAGCTGCTATTTCTAGCCATTTTTCAGCAATTTGACCATTGGCAGTGATACTATCCGTTATCGATGTATCAAGTTCAGATTCTAGGGTAATGGTGCGTCTGAAATTACGATGATGAATGGTTCCTTCAGCATAAGATGAGGAGTAGTTAAAAAGCTGACCTAAGGCAATTTCACTTCCATCTGCTAAACCAACAGGATGGTTTAGGAATGATTTTATATCTTGCAGTGAACGTGGTTTTGCAAGCACGCGAACATTCCATTTTTCACCCTCAAAACGCATATTAGCAACCGTACTACCATCGACATATAAACGTAAAATTTCGGCAATATCTGCAGGGTTTAACTGGGCTCGGGTGATGGCATCAGCATTGAGTTTGAGCGTTAATTGCATGCCTGATTTTGCATCATCATTGTGTAAGTCTTTAATGCCAGGAAGCGTTGCAATTATATTTTCTAAGGCGGCGGAAGCTGAGCGAAGTTGTTCTATATTATCGCCACGAACCTTTACACTGATCGGACTCTCACTTGGCGGTCCTGTATGACGGCGTAAAAAGGAAAGCCGTTCGGGACCTGGAATGTCTTTAACAGCCAAGCGAACTTGTTCAATTAAACTATCAACAGAGAGTAAACCGTCTGTTCTTGCCGGCAAGCTAAACATAAGCTGACCAATGCTATCACCAAAGAGAGGGTCAGTTTCCGTTAGAAGCACGCCGGCTGTTGTTGATATAGATCGTAGTTCTTTTTTTGCAATAGTATTACGAATTTTAAGGTCTAGTTTTTTGAGTGTTTCGTCTGTGCTGTTTAAAGATGTGCCTGCTGGCATATGCACATTTAGATAGAATAAGCGGATAGGATCATTGGCAAAAAAGTCGACGCGTATAAAATTACTGCTTACGGCAAATACAGCTAAGAAACAAAGTAATAAACCAGAGGAGATACTCACTTTGGGATGACGCATTACAGGGACAATAGTTTTAATATAACGGTGCCTAATCCAGCGTGTCATTTTATTACGAATGCGTTGGATAAAGCTCAGTTTTACAGGGTTAGCATTTGAAGAAATAATGTGTGCAGGTAATATCCAAAATGCTTCAATAAGGCTGACAATTAACGCGACAGATACAACTATTGGAACGACACGCATAAATTGACCCAAAATACCGGGTAATAAAATGAGTGGTAAAAACGCGGCAATAGTGGTGAGTGATGAGACCATTACAGGGACCCACATTTCATTTGCAGTACTTAATGCTGCATCGATGGCTGTCATGCCTCGTTTCAAATTTACATACATCGATTCAACAACTACAACAGCATCATCGACGAGCATTCCGATCACAATGACTACGCCCAGAAGCACCATTATATTTAAGGTTTCCCCCATCGCAGACAAGATCCAGAACGAACCCATTAATGAAAATATAAGCCCGAAGCCAGTGAATGCGGCAATTTTCCAACCAAGAAATATGGCTGTTACTAAGATGACTAAAAATAGGCCAATGACTGCATTCTTTTCCATCATGCCAATGGCAGTACGCGTTGCTACGGTTTGGTCATCGACAATATCTAGCTGAATGCCTAATGGTTTTAGTGCAATATTGCGTTCTTGTACGTAGGCTTGTATATCTTCTAATAAGTTGAGACTGTTGGCATTGCCACGTTTAAATATTGAGATCATTGAGGCAGGTTTGCCTTCATATGAAACAAGTTGTGTGGCTTTTTCTTGTCCTCGCACAACGCTTGCAACACTACGAAGAGGTAACTCACCCTCGATAGTTAAAATGGGGAGGTCAGCAAGGTAACTAGGATCATTACTTGTCCCGTTCAGACGCACTTTCCATTGTTGCTCACCTAGTTGAATACTTCCTGCAGTAAGATCTCTGAAATAGGCATTAACGGTACTGGCCAAAACGGTTGGAGATACACCCAAGCCGACTAGTTTTTCTGGATCAAACTGTATTTGTAATTCTGGTGATTCGGTACCCCAAGTGGTGGCGCGATCGACACCTTTGATTCGTGCTATATCTTTGGCTGTATTTCGAGAGGTTTTGCGTAGAATTTCATCATTTTCAATACCTGAAACAGTCACAACTGCGCTTGGGTAAGAGTTTGAACTTGATAGTTCTGTAACTATAGGCTGCTTACTATCTGGCGGAAGATTATCAACAGCGGATTGAATACTACGTCGAAGCTCCTCAACACGCTGACGAAACAAGCTTGGCTCCATATCTGCAAAGCGAACCGTTATAAATGAAAATGCGACACGACTGCTACTAGACACGCGATTCACATCGGGCACATTTTCTATTTCATCTTCAAGTGGATTTGTTATCCGGTTTTCAACATCTTCAGCTGTCGCACCAGGCCAGACGGTATTAATGACTACCCAATTAAAATTAACATCGGGCTCTTGCTCCCTTGGCATATTGGCATAACTAATCCAACCTGCAATGATAACGAGTAGGAATGTAAGGTTAACTAAAACCGTATTGGTGAGCAGTTTACGATACATAGCTTAGTTACTAGCTGGAATAATATTGATTAGCTGACCATTAACAAGTCCATATCGACCTGTTGTAATTATTTTACTGTTAGCTGGCAAGTCAATTGGGGCTGGCAAACCGTTGCCTATACCTTCTAAGTGATGAAAGTATGCTGAATTATTATCAGCAATAAACACACCTAATTGTCCATTGCGTTGGACAAGATAATCGGCAGGAATATGAGGCAGGGGACTCGTCCAATGAAGACGTCCTGCAGCCCCTGTAGATGACGCATTGCCAGTAAATTCTAATCGTAATTCATAACTACGAATTCGACTATCCACTAAGGGCACAATGGTTCGAAGCTTGACTGGATAGGACTTTCGGTCAACAACAAAGCTGATTTTTTCAGCTGCTTTTAAGCTATCAACATCTTGTTGTTGTATTTTACCGCTGACTTCTAAGTTATTAAGATCGAGTAATTTGACGAGTGGGGATCCAGGTGTTGTGTAATCACCAAGGCTGGCTAGTCGTTCAACAACAACAGCGTCAAAAGGTGCGGTAATTTTACATTTAGATAATTGACGAAGGGATTCTTTCAAGTCTGCGTTTAGGACGCCTGCATCAGCAGCTATGGCATTGGCTTCAGAGTTTCGTAGGTTAAGTTCATCTGTTGAAAGAACGCGACGTTTTTCGAGATGTTTTGCATCATCGAGACGTTGTTTTGCATATTTTTTTCTTGCATAAGCTGCATTAAGAGCAGCACTGGCTCTTTGTTTTGCTATTTGATATGACTCACAGTCAATTTTTGCGAGTAAATCACCTTTTTTTACCTCAGAGCCTGTTTGAATCGATAACTCAATAATTTGACCAGATATTTCGGCGCTTATTTGGCTGTTGTTTAAGCTAACTACTGTTGCTGGCGCCTCACGAGAAGGATAAAAAACAATTTCATCTAGTAGCGTCATTGAAACAGGGTGATGCGATTTTTTTGCCTGTTCAAGTGAGAGTGAATCTTCAGATTTTGCCACTGTTGCGAAGGCAATAAAACAAAGTGAGAGCATTATTAAAAATGCGTCTTTGACTCTTATATTCATTGAATATCCATATATATAATGATTGAAACCACTGACCAAACTACTTGAATCGGCATTTTTCAGCAAGTAGGAAGTTTAGGTTTTAATTTTCCCGCCACGTATAAAAGTAAGCGTTATTGTGAGAATTTAATATTTTTAAGTAAGTAAATACTTTAGACTTTACAGTGTAACTTAGACAATGATTGAAAAAGCTAGATATAACTCACACTATTTAAACGTGTATATTTATATTATGAAGTTTAGTTATTTACATACGTATTAACATTGTTAGATTAACACGTGATTTATTTATATTTTAATGTTAGTTTGGAATTCTTCACGATGTGTTTTAAGGAAGATCATGATGATGAAACGGACTCTTATAAGCTTGATATTCTACCAAGCAATCTCTCTTTCAATGATGGTTCATGCTGAAGAAATTACCAGCGACTCTAGTGCATTAAGCCTAGATGAAATGGTTGTTACGACGCGTAAGCGAGAAGAAATGCTACAAGAAATTCCAGTAGCTATTACTTCTTTTTCAGCAGAACTAATTAATGATGCAGATCTTCAAAATATTGAAGATATTGCCATGCTGACCCCTGGGTTTACGTTTACCCAGTTATTTGGATATGTTGGTAACCCCGTTATTCGAGGAGCGAGTACTACAATCGGTGAGCCGAATGTAGGTTTTTTCTTGGATGGTGTTTATCAAAACTCACGTACTGCAATGGAAGCGATGTTTGGCGATGAACTTGAGCGTATAGAAATAGCAAAAGGCCCACAAAGCGCATTGTATGGTCGCAATAGCTTTTCTGGAACAGTTAATTACGTGACGAAGCAGCCGTCTAATGACAATGAAGGGAGACTCGAAGTTACGATTGGTAACGAAGGTAGAAAAGATGCACGACTTTCTTATAGTGGAGCAATAACTGAAGATACATTGTTTTACCGAGTCGGTGCGATGCATTCTGGCTTTGATGGTTTTTATAAGAATGACTTTGACGGTAGTGATCTAGATGATAAGCAAAGTAATATTTACTCTTTGTCTTTAGTTGCATTGCCGACAGATGAATTAGAAATGGTATTTCGAATTGGCGTTGAAAATACGAATGATGGTGATGACCCTGTACAGTTTGTTGATAATAACGCGGCCCCACTTAATTTAGGACCTTTTGGTATTTATAATGAGCTTCTTACGGGTGATGTTCCTAGTTTAACAAATGGTTTTAATGTGATGCCTGGCCATAATGAACGTGATAGCGTTTCAAGCTCATTTCGACTTGACTGGGATCTTGAGCAAGTCACATTCACCTCAATCTCAGGTTATAACGATCTAGAATTAGACTTAGCCCGCGATACAGATTATTCATCTGTGAATAATGAGTTTACAAATCAACAAGTAGATCAAGAAGAATTCAGTCAGGAATTTCGTTTAACGTCAGTTGGACAACCTATTCGTTGGATGGCCGGTGTCTATTTTTATGATCTAAATAGAGATAATGTTGTGACCAGTCCAACGGTATCCATATCTGAAGAAAATACGCGTAACTGGGCTGGTTTTGGTTCGATAGCGTTTGACTTAACGGACCAACTATCACTCACATTAGAAGGCCGATACTCCTATGAACGCAAAGAGTTAATGGCGATAGAGGCCGCTATTGTAGATTTTGATGGCAGCCAAACCTTTAATAATTTTATGCCTAAAGTGGCTTTAGACTACCAATTTTCTGACGATTCAATGATTTATGCAAGTGTTGCAAAAGCAGTGAAATCTGGCGGATTTAATCTCACCATTAATGCCGCTCCTTTAGCAGATGAGCGACGCTATGATGAGGAAAAGAGTCTTAACTATGAGATCGGACTTAAAAGTTCGTGGTTAGATAATCGACTCACAACTAATTTAGCCGTCTTCTATATCGATTGGACTGATCAAATTGTACGGTCATTGGGAAGTACAGGTGCATTGCTAAACGATAATGCCGGTGAATCATCTTCTCGTGGTTTTGAGTTAGAAGTGGCTGCAAAACCTGCAAAGAATTGGGATGTGACTGCTGGATTATCGTATACCGATGCTCAATATGACAGCTATACATTTGATGCGATTGCACCAATAGGACTTGAAACCAACTTAGATGGAAACAGAATGCAATTTGTTTCAGAATGGACAGCCAACACATCAGTGCAATATGTGCGCCCTTCTGCTATTGCAGGATTTGACTGGAAATCTCGTGTCGATGTTATGTATCAATCTGATCAGAAAATTCAAGCTGTAGATGATATCGGAACGCTTCCTTCCCGAACCATTGTCAATTTCCGAACAACATTAGAAAATGAAAAGTACTCAGCTAGCCTGTGGGTGAAGAATCTATTTGATGATGATTCTGCATTAGGTGCTGTTGTTATTCATGATCCTGCCGGCTCTCTTTTTGTAGGGTTTAATGGTTTGGTACAGGCACCTGCCGAGCGTAGTTTTGGCGTCACGGCTAGCCTTAAGTTCTAGTTTTAATAGCATTTATACTCTTTAAAACGGTATAAATGATTTTGTTTTATGTTCCTTAAATAAGTGATTAAATCATATGGATAATGATGATTTTTATGAACGTGCTTTCAGCCGCAATCGAGGTTTAATTAGTGATGCTGAGCAACAAACATTAAACAATACTCGAGTTGCAATCCCTGGAATGGGTGGTATGGGTGGTGTACATGCGGCAACACTTGCTCGTGCGGGTATAGGTAAGTTCACTATTGCCGATTTTGATCAGTTTGATGTTCACAATATCAACCGTCAATATGGCGCTATGAACAGCACGGTCGGTAAAGACAAAGTACAGGTCATGGCTGACATTATTCTGGATATCAATCCTACAGCCGAAGTAAAAATTATTAATGAAGCTATTGGTCCTGAAAATTGTGATGATTTTCTAGATGGTGTTGATGTGATGCTTGATGCATTAGATGTTTTTATTATTGATGCTCGTCGATTACTATATAAAAAATCGCAACAAAGAGGGATTCCAGTAATTTCTGCTGGGCCTCTTGGATATAGTGCTGTCGTTAATGTGTTTGCAGCAGATGGCATGAGTTTTGATGAATTTTTTGATTTAAATGACAGCATGTCAGATAAAGAAATGATGGTTTCTTTTTTTGCCGGAATGCCTTTGGGTCCTCATATGAAATATATGGAGACGAATGATATTGATTCTGTAACGGGTGCGGCTCCATCTTTAGGGTTAGCGTGCCAGCTAGCTGCTGGAATGGCTTGTACTGAAGTGGTGAAGTATGTACTAGGGCGCCCAAAAACTAAGCCAGTACCGTGGTTTAGGCAGTTCGATCCTTATGCCAGATATTATAAGCAACACTACCGTTGGCTTGGAGGAAAAAATCCATTATTCAAATTTAAAAAGCGTTTAATTAAAAAGATGGTTCCTCGTTTAGTTTAAAAAGGACAAGTTTATATGGATTTAAATGATTTTTATAATCGTGCGTTTAGTCGTAACCGAGGACTAATTAGCAATGATGAACAAGAAATATTGAGGAATGTGCGTGTTGCTATACCAGGTATGGGCGGTGTGGGCGGTGTTCATGCCGTAACGCTAGCTCGTACAGGGATCGGTAAATTTACAATCGCTGATTTTGATCAGTTTGATGTGCACAACATTAATAGGCAACGTGGTGCGATGACAAGTACTGTCGGTAAAGACAAAGTATTGGTTATGCAAGGTATTATTAACGATATTAATCCAAGTGCTGATGTTAAGGTTATGAAGGAGGCCATTGGGCTTAGTAATGTTGATGAGTTCTTAGCCGATGTTGATGTGATGATTGATGCCTTGGATGTCTTTGCTATAGATGCTCGTCGAGTGATCTTTCGTCGTGCACATGAGTTAAACATACCTGTTATTTCTGTTGGGCCAGTGGGATTTAGTGCAGTAATGTTTGTTTTCTCTCCCGACGGAATGGATTATGATACCTTTTTTGGTTTGAAAGACGGCATGAGCAAAGATGATATGGTCCTAAATTTCATGGCGGGTATTGCAGGTCAAGGACCTCATTTGAAATATATGGACGTGAAAGGGGTTGATCCTTCTACAGGGGCTGCACCATCACTTGGCTCAGCATGTCAGATTGCATCGAGTATGGCTGCAACAGAAGTTGTGAGTATGATGTTAAATAAGCGTAAACCTAAGTATGTGCCTTGGTTTTCTCAGTTTGATACGTATGCTGGTCGTTATAAACATCGTTATCGTTGGTGGGGTGCCCAAAACCCTTTCCATCAATTAAGAATCAAGATCCTAAAAAAAATGATTCCTGCCTTTGCTGATAAGTAAAAGATAGACATCATGCTAGCAACTTTATTAACTAATATATTCTTATCGCGGTTTAAGTTACCAAGAGATGTGCATCGGTATGCGTTTAAACATTATTCGTCTCGTATATTGCTGCAGACAGAAAATAGCATTATCACTTATGCAAGTCTACAAGATCGTGCTTATAGACTAGTGTCGGCATGGCAAGACATGGGGTTGGTGAAAGGCGATATTGTTTTTGTACAAGTAAAAGCAGATGAGGAATTATTTGAGATACGAACCGCAGCATTAGAGCTCGGTGTGTTGTTAACATCATTTCATGAAGCCCACCCTGCGAGTTTTCTCGTATACGCAGCGGGAGAGGCGCCACCAAAACTATTTATTGCCAATCCTGAATATGGTCAAGGATCTACCGATGCCATGCTGTCGGAAAGACCTGAAATACCGGTATGGAAAACAGGAACAAGTGAGCGTTATGAGTTAGAAATTGACACTCATGAGCCTATCGATATAAACACAATAATTTCACCATTGGATCCAATGGGCTTGGGATTTACATCAGGAACAACCGGTAAGCCAAAATGTCTTATTTCGACTCACGGCGCTGCAATTTCTAGTTTGAAATTAATGATCAGAAACATTGAAAAAATCCCGACCAAGCTTGAAAGAGAAATAAATTTAACGGCTATCCCTCTTGTTGGTGCAGGTTATGGTTTTATCATGCCTACGATAATAAATGGGGGAACGTTGCTTACTTTGGATGAATATAGTCCAGAAAAACTTGTTAATTCCATTAATAAATTTGGTGTGACGAGTTTATTTATTACACCTAGCCAGCTAATTGATCTGCTAGAAATATCCACCACAGATGATCAGAAATTGACTACTGTGAAACAAGTCATTTATGGTACTGCACCCATGCCAGCGGCTAAACTAGAAGAAGCTATTAAACGCTTTGGTCCGATATTTCAACAAGGTTATGGCCAAGCGGAGGTTTTACCTCCTGTGAGCATTTTGGGTAGTTCTGAACATATGCAAAATGGTCATATTGCACCACGGACAGTGTTAACTTCATCAGGACGGGTTGTTGATGGTGTTGAGGTTCGGATTTCTGGCCCCACTGGTCAACATTTACCAAGAGGAAGTGTCGGTGAAGTGCAAGTCAACACGCCAACACGGTTTAAATCATATCTAAATCCTGAACAAAATAAAGGTGTTATTTTAGAAGATGGTTTTTTTGTTACGGGCGATCATGGTTACCTTGATACTGATGGGTATTTGCATATTTTAGATAGGCGGGCAGATTTAATCTCGACACATGAAGGGGTGATATACCCTCGTTTAGTTGAGGAAGAAGTACATGACTATCCCGCAGTGCGAGAATGTTGTTTAGTTGCTGTGGCCGGTCAGCCAGTATTGTGCGTTTCTATTAGAAATGCGTACTTAGATATGGATAAATCTGAGATTAAAACAGGTATTTTAAATTTACTGGATTCACGTGTTTCATCATGGCAAATGCCGGTAGATATTGTATTTGTTGAACAAATGCCTCGTAGCTTATTAGGCAAGGTCTTACGCCGAGAAGTTCGAGATAAACTCAATACTAAATTAGAGGACTAGGAGTGGCGCTAACCCATAGACTTCCTGTTCGTCAAAAACTAGCTTATGGTTTTGGTGCAATAGCATACTCAGTGCCGAACCAGATAATGGCCAGCTTTTTCTTATTTTATGTCACGGTCATTTTGCATATCTCACCGATGCTTGCAGGTATTATTATTGCTATATCTGTGGTGTGGGATGCACTCACTGACCCTTGGGTTGGACACGTTTCAGACCGAACATACTCGAAGCGCTTTGGTCGGCGGCATTTATATTTACTCATTGGCTGTATCGGAACAGCAGTTGGAACTATATTTCTATGGTCGATTCCTCCACAAGCCAGTGAGGTGTACAAAGTAATAATGTTATTGATTTTAGTTTTATTTACTAAAACAATGCTTACATTTTATGGGGCTCCTTACTTTGCCATTAGCGGCACAATTAGCAATAATTATGATGAACGTTCAAGCATTCAAAGTTATCGGGCGACGTTTCATATTATTGGAATAATGATCGCTATTATTGGAACAACGGTAATCTTTTTTAAATCAACACCAGAGTTTCCTAAAGGGCAGTTAAACCCTGCTGCATATCCTGCTATGGGGATGACCATTGCACTGATTACATTGATTGTTGCTTTGATCGCTGTGGTCATTATTCCTAAAGATAGAAAACAAGCTACTCAGGATGACGATGAGCAAAAAATAAATGTTTGGACATTAGCACTTGAGAGTTTAGCCAATACAAACTTTAGAGCTATGATTGTGATGATCTTTTTACTTGAAATAGCCTTTCAAGTATCGATTAGTATTGGCTTTCACGTAAGTACTTTTACATATAATTTAACGGGCCCTCAAATTGGCATTATTGGTATTACTGTTCTTCTTTTCTCCATACTCTCACAGCCACTTTGGGTTCAGCTGAGTCGTCGGTTTGAGAAAAAAACAGCACTTATTTGGGGAATGTTCCTTGGTATTATTGGTTTTTCTGGAATACCAATGGCTTTTGTTTTTCTAGAATGGTTTCCATTAAACCACCCCCAAACCGTTTCTATTATGATTGTCTTTAGTATGATATCGGGTATCGGTAACGGTGCCTTTATGTCATTACCTTTTTCTATGGTTGCTGATGTGATTGATCAGGGGGAAATTAAGACAGGAAAACGTCAAGAAGGACTTTATTTCGGCTTATATACGTTCTCTTACAAAGCGGGTATTTCTATTAGTGTATTAATTGGCGGTATTACACTTGAATTGATTGGCTTCGATTCCAAGCTCACAGCTCAATCTGTTGAAACTGCTTATAATTTAGCAATGGTACCTGCTTGGCTATTACTTGCTTTATCGCCAATGGTTTATTGGTCTGCTTCTAAGTATCAGCTAGATAGAGAATCTCATAATGAAATAATATCGACATTAGAGCAGCGATAGCCAGGATGAAATGTTTAAGCATTGAGCACTAATAAGCTTCCAAAAATCATCACAGAGCTAGCAGCAAGTCGTCTTAGCAGATGTTTTTCATTAAATATCCGATAACCGAGAAAAACCTGTAGCACCATGCCCAATTGAAACAATGCTAATGAGTAAGCGATAAGTAACTGTGAAAAAACAAGCATTGTCATATATTGCATCAAGAAAATTAGTATGCCTAAGTAGAGAAATTGATATACATGATGGCGAGACTGTTTAACATCTTTGCTAAAATTGTCTTTTAGAAAAAGAGTATGGGCAATAACTGCAAGTGGAAATCCTATTAGACACCAAAATACCGTTGTGGCAATAGCATCACCTTCGACAACAGCATTTTTGAGCGGTAGGGTGCCAATGGAAAATAATAAAATAGATAAAAAGCGATACTGTACGCCCCGTTCTAATAGTAAATGTAATGCCGATTCTTTGATTGATTTGCTGCTAGCTGGAAATAGAAAATAACTCCCCAAAACAATAATCCCGACACCGACAAAGCCCTGCGTACTGGGAATTTCACCAATAAAGAGCATTGCCAAAAACATCGAGATAACAACTTTGTAGGCATTTAATGGCCCAAATACGGAGAGATCAGTTTTTGATAATGACATCACCAAAAATAAGGTGCCAGCCATATCGAGTAAGGCTGCAAAGACTATATTGAGCCAGAAAGTTGAGCTGAGTTGGACAGGGTTAAATGTCCATAATAAGGGGATGCAGATAATGGAGAGTACAAGATAAGAGACCATTACAATAAAAAATGGATGGAGGCCATGATTGGCTAGTTTTTTCTGGAAGACATTGGCAAACGATGAAAAAATTAATCTGCCAAAAACGATCAGTAACTCCACTTAATGATGTTCACTCGAGTGCTGATGAATATAGTGATTGTGTTCATCTACTTCGTATTGACTGAACACACTATATGTATCCTGTTTATCGAATTGAAATACAATAAAGTTATCCTTACGTTCTCCCATTTCCATACCGGGAGTACCAACGGGCATTTGAGGTACGGATAGTCCGGCTATTTCGGGTTTGTCAGCCAATAAGCGGCGAATGTCACTGGCAGGTACGTGACCTTCAATAATGTAACCATCAATAATGGCAGTATGACAAGACGTCATTGGTTTAGGGAGATTTACAGCATCTTTAATCGTGGCCATATTAGGCGTAAGCATATCAATAACATTGAACTGGTTTTGTTCAAGATGCTCAATCCATTTATGACAACATTGGCATGTAGGACTGCGGTAGACCTTAATGTCTGTTTGAGTTAGTTCATCAGCCCAAGCGTTTAATGAGAGCAGAAGTATGGTAAGTAATAAAAGGATATTTTTCATAGCGTACAGTCTACTACAGATAGGCTTTATTCGTACTCACCTAAAATTAAGTTCATTTTATTAAATGCATTTTCCAATTCTTCAATACCTTTGTCAGGTATAGTGTTTGGATTATCAGCTGCTAATTTATTAGCAATGAAATGCATTGATTCATGGACTTGCTCAAGCTTATCTAACCATGATTGATCAAAGAATTGTTCTTTTTTAGCCCGGTTAATCCATGCACCATGATGACATTTAGTATGGTTCATTAATGGCCCTCGATCATTGTCTTTGAATACTGACTGGTTTTTTAGTTTGAACTCATCAAACCAATGCTGGGTCGTTAGTCTTAAAAGTTTTATTTTTGTTTCTTTTTCTGAATGATATTTACTACCATAGCTTATCCAATCTGCGTTTGGCGTATATTGACTTAACCATGTCGGGAAGTCATCAGCAGGCATTGGCCGAGATATACCGTAACCTTGGGCTTTATCACAGCCCATGAGAAGTAACATTAAGCCATGCTCAGTGGTTTCTACACCTTCAGCAATGACTTCTCGATTAAACGATTCAGCTAAACCGATAACACCATCAATGATGGCAAAGTCATTAGGATCATCCAATACATCGCGAACAAACGATTGATCAATCTTTATTGTATTAGCCGGTAAATTACGAAGATGAGTTAATGAGGAATAACCCGTACCAAAGTCATCAAGTGCCACGTTAACACCTAAGGCATCTTGGCAAGTCTTAATAATATTACTAATGGCAGCAAGATCACCCAAAGCACTGCTTTCTAGTATTTCGAGTTGCAGTAACTTTGAGTCAATCTGTGAATAGTTTGCCAAACTAGATTCAAGCTGCTCAAAAAAACTGGAAGATTGTAAATGCAATGAAGATATATTGACACTGACTTCAATTTCAATCCCTTGTTGTTGCCATAAATCGAGTTGTTTTAAGGCTTCATTAATAACCCAATTACCAAGTTGAACTTCTAGGTTTGTGCCTTCAATGACGGGTAAAAATTCTAAAGGAGGGATTAAACCTTTTTCTGGATGTATCCACCGAATTAATGCTTCTGCACCAAAGATTTTTCCTGTCTTCATGTTTACTTTAGGTTGGTAATAGAGGACGAATTCATGATTAGTTAACGCTTGCTCAATGGACGCTAAACGAGTTTGTATTTGTATAGATTGTTGATCATGTTCGCGATCAAACAATGTGAATTGATTTCGTCCAGAAAGCTTCGCTTGATACATAGCTTGATCAGCATGTCGTAATAATGTATCTAAATCTTCTTGGTCATTGGGGTAGAGTGTTACGCCAATAGAAGCACTAATCTTGATAGAATTATTATTTATAATATAAGGTTGAGCAATAGCAGTGTTGAGTCGTTTCAACATAAGCTCACCTTGGAAAGGTGACTCTATATCGCCAAGTAAAATAGCAAATTCATCACCACCTTGACGAGAAACGGTATCCTCCTCTCGTATATTTTCTTTAATTCGTTCTGCGACCTGAATCAGTAACTGATCGCCAATATCATGGCCATAATTATCATTAACAGGCTTAAACTCATCGAGATCAAGAAAGCAGACTGCGAGTATGGTTTCACTGCGTTTACTATGTGCAATGGCTTGATTGAATCTATCGGTAAATAAGCTGCGATTTGGCAGTTGGGTGAGCACATCGTAATGAGCCATAAACTCAAGTGCTTTTTGCTGTTCTTTATTTAAGGTAATGTCAGAGAATGAGCCCACATGATGTGTTGTATTACCATTATCATCTTGTATTGATGAAACAGTAAGAAGTTCAGCGTAAATTTCGCCATTCTTTTTACGGTTCCATATTTCGCCTTGCCAATGTCCTGATTTGTTTAGGTGCTCCCACATTTCAGCATAAAATTCAGGACTGTGTTTACCTGAGCTAAGAATGTTTGGATTTTGACCAATTACTTCATCTCTTGAGTAACCAGTAATCTCAGAAAAAACTGGGTTTACATCAACGATTTCGCCCTTCATATTGGTGATGGCAATACCTTCATGAGTTTGCTCATAAATACGAGATAATAATTGTAGCCTTTCGTCAGCTTGTTTACGTTCAATAACCAATGTTACCAATTGAATTATTGATTCAATGAGTGCCAAATCAGAAATTTGAGGCGTTGTTACTGTATGGTGATAAATTGCAAATGTGCCAAGAACATTATCATTATGATCGAGAATAGGTTCTGACCAACAGGCGGCTAGATTAGCTTTGGCGGCAAGATCTTTAAATGGAGTCCAATAGGAGTGAGTTTGAATATCTTCAACAACAACTCTCTTTTTAGTAAATGCCGCGGTACCACAGCTGCCAATTCTGTCGCCTATTTGGAGGCCATGAACTGCCTCATTATAAAAAGTAGGTAGGCTAGGTGCAGCACCAAACGTTAAATGTTTAGCCTCACTATCGAGCAATAAAATACTGCAAATTCCCGAAGACATTTCTGCTTCAATAATGTGAATCAGAGACTCTAAAATAGTCTGGAGAGATTCACCTCGAGCAAGTTGTTCAAGTACATTGTTCCGAGAGTTTAGCTCTAAAGTTTGCAGCTGAATTATACGGTTTAAGCGGTTTGAAACTATGCGAATAGCAATGAAAACAAACAGTTCAATGATAAGAAAGGCTGCGAAAGCATAAAAAATATTAATTTTAAGGTGATTGCCAAATACAGTATAGGTATCAGTAATATCTTGCCAGATAACAATTTGGCCCGCATCAGAAATGCTTAAATCTTGTGTGCCTACATAGTCGCGCAATGGCCTAGAGGCATAAAGATAGGTCAGGCCATTAACTTCGATGACTTCTACAGTTATATCTGAATCTTTAATAAAAGGATGAGAATGGCCTGTATTATTTTCTACAGCCTTTCCACTATGTGCAGCTAATTCGTTTATTTGTTCACTTGTTGTTTGTTCCAATACTAAATTATTGATAGCAGGCGTTTCTTTTAATCGTTTTGCTAAGTAGTCAGGCCATACATTTTCACGTAGATGATCTTCATATAATAAGATTGCAGCATTAATATCCGATTTAGCGATTAAGTTTTTTAGAACTAAGCCAAATGAAACCCCAGCCTCAACGGTACCAATATGCTCAGACACCCCATTTTCATTAATAACAGCAACAGGGCTAGTACCTCTAATACCAGAATAAACACGACCTGTTTCAAAGCCCATAACGGCTTGTCTTAGTGCATTTGTATCAACAATGGTATGGCGAATAGTATCCATATTATCGCCAAATTTTTGTGGCTTATGTACACGTAAAAAAGAAGTAGAACCCGGACCTAGATGAAAATGTAATTGGCGGGCTAAAAATCGCTCACTAAATTGCTGCCAATTATCTTTAACGGCATCATATAGGGCATCTCGAGCTATTTTTGATTTGATGCCGCCGGCACCACCACCTTCTAATTCAACTGCTTGCTTGCCTTGAAGGAATAGCTGCTGATAAGCGGGGGTGTTAGCGACAATATTTGCCACTTGCATCATGTTTTCTTGTGTTGCTTGATAGGCAATATCAAAAGCAGCAAAGTGATTAATTGCTTTTTGTTGTTCGTCTATATGTAGATTATGTTTGGCCTGAAAATAAGTTAGGCTAACAAATGCACCATCAATGATGGCGATTAATAAACTAATAACTAAGAATAGGCGATGTTTTTTGAATAGAGCCATTGAGACATATATCTAGTTTGAACATCCGTGTGTATAAGTAATTACTTACATTCTATATGTGAATCGAGTTACATACAATAATATTTACCCTATTTTAGGGGGGGGGCTTAAATATATTCAATTAATATTTCTGCGTCAGAATTTTGCTCTTCAATAGGTTTTAATGCCTGTAATATTGCTTTTTCATTACTCCCATCTACGAGTTCAGGGAATACGTGGAAATTAACTTTCGCCTGACGGAGTTCAACCATTTGTTGATCAGATAAGAAACCAGTATTTACCCATAATTCTGCCTTATCTGTGAGTATGGAAGGTTTTGCTTCTGCAAACCCTTCTTGGCTAAAAATAAGATAAATTATCATTATTTTTCAATCGCTAAATAAGCATTTTCAGAAATATCTGACCACGCATCATTTTGACTTCGGAAAGCTTGATAAGCATCATAAACGTGTTTGAACTTAGGATCGTTGGCAGCTGCTTCTTCGAGTGTTTCGTCAGTTAATGCCCTTAATGTAGCCAAAACATCTGCTGGGAACTGGTGAATTTGAACATTTGGTCGATCTTTTAATTCTTGTAGTGCAGATAGGTTCTTTTGTTCCATCTCAGACAGCATTCTTACATTCTCTGCCATTGCAGCATTACTGACAATGGCCTGTAAGTCAGCAGGCAAGGAATCCCATGCACGTTGATTAACAGTAAGTTCTAATACAGTACCGGGTTCATGCCAGCCAGGATAATAATAATGTTCTGCTGCACGATACAAGCCTAAACGCTGATCATGGAAAGGACCAATCCACTCTGTAGCATCAATGGTGTTGCGTTCTAAAGCTGTATACACTTCGCTTCCCGCTAATAAAACTGGATTACCACCGGCTTTAGCAAAGACTTTTCCTCCAAGACCAGGAATACGCATTTTCAAGCCTTTGATGTCATCAAGTGAGTTGATCTCTTTATTAAACCAGCCGCCCATTTGAACGCCTGTGTTACCAAGAGGAAAGGGAACAACATGAAAAGGTTTATACACTTCACGCCATAAGTCCAAACCACCACCATCATAAAGCCATGCATTCATACCTCGAGCAGTCATACCAAACGGAACGGTTGAGAAGAACTGTGCTTCTGGTACTTTCCCTGCCCAGTAGTATGCACTGCCATGTCCCATTTCTACCGTGCCTTGTGAAACAGCATCAAATGTTTGTAATGCGGGAATGAGTTCGCCCCCAGCATATACTTTGATATTTAACCTGCCATTTGACATCGCTTTAATATTTTCAGCAAAACGTTCAGCCCCTTCTTGTAGAACAGGGAAGCCTGGTGGCCAAGTAGTGACCATTTTCCAGTTATATGCTTGGCTAGTATCTATAGTGTCCTGAGCGTTGTTAGATCCTACTTCTGCTTGGTTACACGCTATAAGTGATAGGCTAAGTAATGTAATGAGTAATCCATTAGTAATTGTTTTCATACGTTTTCCTATTTTAATTATTTGCCTAGCTTGGATTTTAATCCAACAACAGAACAAAAAATAAAGTGTGTCATCCTCGCGTAGGCGGGGATCTATGGGCTGTGAATCTAGCTAATATCGTTAGATTCCCGATAAAAGATCTCGGGAATGACGATGGTTTTATTAAGATGAAAATATTATAAAGTATTTAGACCTTTTCTAGTTTGGCATAAGCAGTAACTAACCACTTGCTACCAGCATGTTTGAAATTAACTTGGACGCGTGCACTTTTACCTGCGCCTTCAGTATCTATCACTGTTCCTGCCCCAAATTTATGATGGTGAACTTGTTGGCCAGGATTAAAGCCGGTCTCATTAATAGCATTTGTATGTTTGGGTGCAGCAAAACTTGAACTGCCACTACTAACGACATTTTTTCGAGCACGGATCTCTTCAACACGATCTTTAGGAATCTCTCGTAAAAAACGAGAGGGTGATGGTGACATTTCCTGACCATATAAAAAACGTGATTCCGTGTGCATTAAGTAGAGTGTTGTTCTTGCTCGTGTCATGCCCACATAACAAAGGCGACGCTCTTCGGCGAGGCGAGAAGGATCGTCACTTGTTTTTTGTCCTGGAAATAGACCTTCTTCCATGCCGACCATGAATACGATAGGAAATTCCAAACCCTTGGCAGAATGTAGTGTCATTAATTGAACACAATCCTCCCATTGATCTGCTTGGTTTTCACCGGCTTCTAACGCTGCATGAGATAAAAATGCATCCAATAAAGGCATATCATCTGCTTCTTCTGGTCGTTCGAATGTACGTGTTGCATTGATTAATTCATCTAAGTTTTCAATACGGCCCTGACCTTTCTCTGATTTATCTTTTGCGTGATGTGCACGTAAACCACTTTCATCAATGACTAAAGTCGTTAGTTCATGCAAAGGCATGGTGTCATCTTCAGGTGTTAATGAATCAATTAAGGTTAAAAAACCTGTCAGGGCATTACCCGCACGTGCCGTAAAGAATTTTTCAGCAAGCAAATCAACACAGGCTTGCCACATGGTTTGATTTTGTTCACGAGCATATTGGCGAAGCTGTGTTAGTGTCGCGGCACCAATGCCTCGTGTAGGTGTATTGACGACACGTTCAAAGGCGGCATCATCATTTCTGTTAGCAACAAGGCGTAGATAGGAGAGAACATCTTTAATTTCAGCACGATCAAAGAAGCGTAATCCCCCATACACTCGATAAGGCATATTAGCTTGCATTAGCGCTTCTTCAATAACACGTGATTGAGCATTTGAGCGATATAACACGGCATGATCAGCACGTTTTCCACCGGTACTTACTGCTGTTTTAACTTGTTCGACTAAATAGCCGGCTTCATCACGTTCGTTATAGGCATTGTAGATCTGAATTAATTTACCATCATCATCATCTGTCCAAAGCTCTTTGCCAAGGCGATCACTGTTATTAGCAATAACGGCATTAGCACCAGCCAAAATATTACCGGTCGAGCGATAGTTTTGTTCTAAGCGAATAGAGCTAGCATCATCATAATCATGATGAAACTTTTGAATATTCTCAATTTTGGCACCACGCCAACCATAAATAGATTGGTCATCATCACCCACTATAAACAAATGACCTGAGTCACCAGCAAGCAGACGAAGCCATGCATATTGAATCGTATTAGTATCTTGAAACTCATCAACGAGTATTTGTTGAAACCGTTGTTGATAGCTGGCAAGAATATCAGGACGTTTTAGCCATAATTCATGACAACGTAATAGGATTTCGCCAAAATCAATAACGCCTGCACGTTGGCAAGCTTGCTCATAGGCTTGATAAATGGCCAACATCTTTTGTGAGTAGGGATCATTACCAGCTTGAATATGCTTAGCGCGCAGCCCTTCATCTTTTTGAGCGTTGATGAACCACTGAGCTTGTTTTGCAGGCCATTGTGCTTCATCTAATTCCATGCCACGAATAATTCGTTTTAGCATGCGAAGTTGATCATCACTATCTAGAATTTGGAAACTTTGGGGTAAGTCAGCTTCTTTCCAATGCGCTCGAAGTAAACGATGAGCTAAACCATGGAATGTACCCACCCACATACCGCCAATTGGATAGCCAAGACTATCTTCAATCTTGGCTCGCATTTCTTTAGCTGCTTTGTTGGTAAATGTAACGGCAAGAATATTAGCTGGTGACAGGCCTTCAGCCTGTATAAGCCATGAAATACGATGAACAAGAACACGTGTTTTACCACTTCCTGCACCGGCTAAAATTCGGGCATGGCCTAATGGCGCAGCAACAGCTTCACGTTGGGGTTTATTTAGACCATCAAGTAATTCAGAAACATCCATTCAGTTATTTTTAATCTTAGAGGTTTAGAGACAGAAAAACACTGAACATGATAAACATGCCCAGTGTTTTTTGTAATGTGTTCAATAAGGTTTTCGAAGGAAAACCTTAATAAGATTTAGATATTACTATCTAAAAATGCAGCAAGTTGTGATTTAGTTAATGCGCCAACTTTAGTTGCTTCAACTTCGCCACCTTTGAATAACATCAGGGTAGGAATACCGCGGATGCCATAACGAGGTGGTGTTTCTGCATTTTCATCAATATTAAGCTTGCAGACTTTAATTTTTCCAGCGTATTCAGTACCGATTTCTTCCAAGATTGGAGCAATCATTTTGCACGGTCCACACCATTCAGCCCAGTAGTCTACTAATACAGGTAAGTCAGACTGCAATACTTGGCTTTCAAAGTCGCCATCAGTCACTTGGGTGACATTTTCGCTCATGTTCTTTTCTCCAGTGGTCTATATATAAGGAAATAAAATGTAATAATTTCACTCCTATGCTATTGAAACGCTATACTCACATTCCAATATTGATTAACATTTTTTATCATCATCAAAGGTAATGCAAGTATTTCTATGAGTGCACATCTAACAGAGCAAGCTTTTTCGTCTTTACCTTTACATGAAACACTTCAAAATGGTCTACGTAGTGCGGGGTTTGAATTTTGTACACCAATCCAAGCCCAGTCACTGCCTCTATTACTTGCAGGGCAAGATGTAGCGGGGCAGGCGCAAACAGGAACGGGTAAAACAATAGCCTTTTTATTGGCAACATTTCAGCGACTATTGACCGTAGAACCCCCTAAGAGTTGGGATGGAAAGCAGCCTCGAGCGTTCATTTTAGCCCCTACTAGAGAGCTCGCGAATCAAATTGCTAAAGATGCAATCCTATTAAATAAGGATGCTAATTTGCGCATAGTTGTGTCATATGGTGGTAAAGATTATGACAAGCAAAAAGAAGACATTACAAGTGGTGTGGATATCTTAATAGGCACACCTGGTCGATTACTGGATTATCATAAACAACGTGTGTTTAATTTGAAGTCAGTTCAGGCTGTTGTATTAGATGAAGCAGATCGTATGTTTGATTTGGGCTTTATTAAAGATGTACGTTATTTTTTACGACGCGTTCCTGCACCAACTGAACGTTTGGGTATGTTGTTCTCTGCTACATTGAGTTTTAAAGTATCTGAACTTGCTTATGAGCATATGAATAACCCTGAAAAGGTTGAAGTTGCAGCAGGGAAAGTAGCAAGTGACCGCATTGAAGAAAGTGTTTATTACCCAGCAAATGAAGAAAAAATCCCTTTATTATTGGCATTAATTAAGCGTATTCAGCCACCGCGGGGTATTATTTTTGTTAATACTAAACGGGCAGCAGATCGTGTTTGGGGATTCCTAGAAGGTAATGGCCATAAAGCTGCTTTATTGTCTGGTGATGTGCCACAAAAGAAACGTGAGCGTTTACTGAAACATTTCCAAGATGGCGAGTTCCCTTTTTTGGTAGCAACCGATGTGGCGGCGCGAGGCTTGCACATTCCTGAAGTGAGTCATGTCTTTAATTATGATTTACCACAAGATGTTGAAGATTATGTACATCGTATAGGCCGAACTGCACGTGCCGGTGCAAGTGGTGTTGCGATTAGTTTCGCTTGTGAAGATTATGCATTTTCATTACCTGATATCGAGCAATACATAAAACATAAACTACCCGTTTCAACGACATCAGATGAAGTATTAGAACAGCCTCAGCCTGCAAAACGTCCTGAAAAACGACCACCCTTACCGCAGCACAAAAAACAGGGAAGTGGCCATAAGCCGAAACGTTCACATTCTCAACGTAACAAGCCTAAGCACGCTAACTCGGGTAATAAGTCCGGTAGCTAATTAATGCAGATTAATGGTGCCCATCTTGCGACTGTATTTGCTCCGAAGCCATTAGAGCTTCAGGAACAAACGCGTAAGCCGGTTACTATTGATGCAAGTTCAAGTTTTAAAGTTGAGGATGAACCGTCATCACGCGTTAATAGTGGTAGGCCTTCGACTCAAGCTGACATAAGAGCAAATGATAGTCAGCAATCACGGTTTGTCCGGTTCTTTGCTACAAATGATGAATTGTCGACATCGACAAAGGGACCTTCACAACAATTACCACAGGGTGTTCAGCAATATATTCAAGTAGCTGATTTACAAGGTGCCCCACCAGAAGCCACTATCGATGAGATTGTTTAAACTTTTTCTTGTTAGTACGTGTTTGCTTCTTGTCGCTTGCTCAGGCTCTCAAACGAAGCCGAAAGTCGTTGCAGGTGATCCAGAGGATGCGGGGATTTCACGTTTAGCTAAAAGTGATATTAATGAGGTTGTAGAGCTTCATCAGAGAGCCGTTATTCGTGACCTTAAGGTGTTGATGTCAAAATTATATCGCCGTAACCCTACTGGACGTCACGATAAAGAGCAGCGCTCTATTGAAGACAGTGTTGATTTGTTTTTTTCGACACCGCATAACCAAGGGTATCCACAATGGGAAACAATGTTACCTAATGACATTGTGAGAATTTCTTTAGATGAAACCTATCAAGGGCAAGATCGTATTTTGCCTTTTATTTATGGCTTACGAAAAATGCTGATGTCATCTTATGATGATCACACTGAGTTTTATTACCTAACGAGCATTAGTGAACAGAAATTGTATAACAGTGCACGTAATATAGAGATTGCAGCGTGGATGTTGGCCGAGAATAGGACTGTTCAAGGTAAGGTACTTATTTTGAGTGATAGCCTTGAAAATGAACACAGGAACCTAAGCTATCAACGTTTAATTGGCCGAATGATTGCGACTCAAGATAATTTGGCGGAAATTGTTGCTCAAAAATCAGGAAGGTTAATTAAAACAGTTGTGGTTAAAGCTGCTTCAATGGTTTTCCTACCTATTTAAGCTAGTGTAGTGCGGTGAAAGCTGCAAATGGAGGAATTCATGAAAGGTGTATTTTTAACGATACTATGTGGACTACTATTGTCTTGTTCTGATACAGATAAATCTCAGAAAGCTGAGACGGACCATGTATGGAAAGAGCAGGTCGAGGTGCTTGATAAAGCGAAAGCAGTTGAACAAATGCTCCAAGATTCGGCAGCATTACAGCAACAGAAAATTAACGAACAAACGCATTAGCTAAAATTTACTTTGTTAGTTTCGGGTTTCCAAAACGATGTCCTGATGCTTGACGCATAAACAGTTTCTTCAGCAAATCATGTTGATTAACCGTTTTCAAACCAAATCGTCTCGCCCAACGAAGTGGTGCTAATTCACTCCCAAATACGCGTTTAAATACATCCATGGTCATTTGCATGGCAAGGTTGTCACCTTTTCTTCGGCGTTGATATTTGTTTAATGTATGTAGGCTAGCAATATCTCGCCCTTTTTCATGAGCGCTCAACACGACTTCAGCTAGTGTCGCAGCATCAAGTAGGCCAATGTTAACGCCTTGTCCTGCTAGTGGGTGAATGGTATGTGCAGCATCACCAACGAGGGCAAAGCCTTTTTCAACATAGTGATCGGCATGGCGTAGCTTTAGGGGAAAACGTGCACGTTCACTTATCTCAACAAACTTACCTAATTTATTGCCAAAGGCATTTGAAATGGCAGTATTAAAGCGTTCATCATCTAATTCACACAGGAGCTCTGCTTCTTCAGTTGAATTAGACCATACAATGGAACATTGATGGGTGCTGGCTAAAGGTAAAAAAGCTAAAGGACCTTCAGGTAAAAAACGTTGCCATGCGGTGTGTTGATGTGACTTTTCTGTGCTTACAGTACAGACCACTGCTGTTTGTTGATAATCCCAACCATGGGTATCAATCTCTGCCCAGTCACGTAATAAAGAACGTGCCCCATCAGCGCCGACAATTAAATCAGCGGTGAGGGTTTGACCGTTTTCAAGCGTGAGCGATTGCTCTGAGCGTGCAAGTGGTTTTGCAGGACAGAGCAGTGAAATATTATTGATCTGCTTGCAGCGAGCAAGACAGGCTTGTTGGATGTGACGGTTTTCAACAATATAGCCGAGTAGTGGTTCACCGATATCAGCACTATCAAAATGGAGTGTGCTTGTTTGTGTTTCCCATACTTCCATATCGGTAAATTGACTAATTCGCTGGTGAATAAGGTGTTGCCAAATACCCAAGTTTTTGAATAAGTTTTCACTCGCACGCGTGAGTGCACTAACACGTAAGTCTGGTTTGTCTAATTCTGAGAGAGGAGTAGGCGTGTGAGCTTCGACAATGGCAACTCTTAACGGTGAGTGTTCTGCAAGGGCAACGGCGAGTGTTGCGCCGACCATGCCTCCACCAACAATGATGACATCATAATGGGTGCTCATAAGGGAATTCCTCGTCCAAGCCGTGGTTGTTTTCTACTTAAGCCCATACTTTTTTGAGCCAAAGCATGTTTAGCTGAGGGTAGTATATCTATCAATGTTAGCGCTGCGCCTCGTAGGTGGCCAAGAACCGGGTTGCTATTACTAAATAGAGTCACAAGACTGCTGGTATTATCAATAGTGAGATCTTGGTCGTCTTGTCGCCATTGTGCGTAGTCATGTAATAGACGAGGATCGCCACAATCATCACCACTAGCTGCAAGCAAGTCAGCTAAGGCAGCAATATCTCGTAAGCCTAGGTTAAAACCTTGTCCTGCAATAGGATGAAGACTATGGGCTGCATTGCCAATTAATACAGTACGGTGTTGAATTGGCTGGTCTGCTTGCATGAGTTTTAGGGGATAGCTATTTCGTTGACCACTCTGTGTTAATTTACCAAGCCGGTAACCAAAACGATCTTGGAGTTGCTCTAAAAATGCGCTGTCTGATAATTGAAGCAAGGCTTTCTCATCGCCTGTTTTTACCGTCCAGACCAAGCTGCAACGATTATCAGACATGGGTAATAAAGCAATGGGGCCCGAATCAGTGAAACGTTCAAATGCACGGCCATTATGGGCACGTTCAGGCGTAATATTGGCTGTGACAGCTGTTTGTCCATAATCGTGCTCTAAAGCACCTAAATTAAGTAGCTGGCGGATTGTAGACTGAGCACCATCGGCGGCAACGATTAATTGTGCGGTGATATGACGGTCATCATTAAGTATGAGTTCGACGCTGTCATCATGCTGCTTTAAGTTGACGACGCTAGCGGGACAAATGATGTCTAGATTGTGTTGTTGGCTGAGTGCTTGATTAAGTACTTGTCCCATAGAGCGGGCGGTAATAACGTGTCCTAAGGCAGGTACATTTTCATCTTGTGCTGAAAGACGTGTTACACCAAAGTGACCGCGGTCTGAAACATGGATATCATCAATGGCAGTGCTATGGACAGCAAGTTGCTCCCATAATCCTATTGATTCAAATATACGTTGTGAACCATAGGCAAGGGCTATGCCACGATCATCATAACTCGCTTGTTGTTTAGAACTGGGTTCAAAGGCTTCGATAATAGCAATGTTTAATGAGGTGTTTTTTAATGCACAGGCTAAACTTGCGCCCACCATGCCGCCACCAACAATAATAATATCAACGTCTATGTTTGCCATGTTACTTTGCCTTTGCCATTAGCGCTGTGATGGGAGTCGCCTTTTCAGCTAATTTGTTTACGCTGTTTATTTTTTACGAGGTATTGACCTTAACCACCTATCCTTTGGTCACACACGCGGGAACCGAGAAAGCAAAAAGGGGAGGCCGAATTTATATCGGGATATTACTAAGCACATCAATTGTATTTTTCTTATTAGCCATTGTTAGTACTTGGTTTGTCGCGGGAACCCTCGACTTTAAACTTGGAGGTGTGTTCGGCGCAGATCCTAATATAATGGTTGTTAGTATAATATTGGTGCTGTTTATTTTCGGCATTGGTAAAGCCGCTATTATGCCTTTCCACAGATGGCTACCGGCCGCAATGGTGGCGCCAACACCTGTGAGTGCATTGTTACATGCCGTGGCCGTGGTAAAGGCGGGTGTTTTTACGGTGTTAAAAGTGTGTGTGTTTATTTTTGGTATTGACCTGTTGAACGAGTTACCTAGTACCCAGTTTCTTCTCTATTTGGCAGGTACAACTATAATACTTGCATCGCTAGTGGCCATGCGACAAGATAATTTAAAAGCACGACTAGCTTATTCCACTGTGAGCCAGTTAGGTTATATCACATTAGGTGCATTACTCGGTTCTGCATCGGGCGTCATTGGTAGTTCTATGCATATAGCGACGCATGCATTTGGGAAAATTACCTTATTTTTCTGTGCGGGGGCTATTCTTGTTGCAGCACATAAATCGAAGATCAGTGAAATGCGTGGCCTTGGTCGACAGATGCCGATTACCATGGCAGCCTTTTTTATTGCAAGCCTTAGTATCATTGGCGTACCGCCAACAGGGGGAACCTGGAGTAAATGGTATTTACTCATGGG
>ENA-ORXI01000221-ORXI01000221.1-sediment-metagenome-genome-assembly--contig:-NODE-221-length-45633-cov-6.758934_pt1 | contig 45633 bp, 35 predicted proteins | sample MGYA00237861_ERZ511468 | MGnify/ENA primary metagenome ERZ511468 (study PRJEB26299, sample SAMN06266213) | sediment metagenome | isolation source: Hudson Canyon methane seep mesocosm | place: USA:Hudson... | reverse complement strand
TCATGGCCAGGTTTGTTGAATTGGTCAGCCATTAATTTCTCAGCCATCGCAAAACCAACACCGTTAGTAATACCTTGGCCTAAAGGACCTGTCGTTGTTTCGATACCAGGTGCATAACCGTACTCAGGGTGACCCGCACATTGTGAGTGCAACTGACGGAATGAACTTAATGAACTCATTGGCAAGTCATAACCTGACAAATGCAACAATGAGTAAATAAGCATAGAACCGTGGCCGTTAGACAAGATAAAACGATCGCGGTCAGCCCATTCTGGGTTAGTTGGGTTGTGGTTCATGTGGTCATTCCACAATACTTCAGCGATGTCCGCCATACCCATAGGTGCACCAGGGTGACCAGAGTTTGCCTTTTGTACTGCATCCATACTTAAAGCACGGATTGCGTTAGCTAAATGTCTACGTGTAGCCATCTACATTCTCCTAATTAAAATAAAGTTAAGCTGCTCGCCATTTGATTGAGCAACCCATACTAGGTATTTGCTGTTCTGGACCACGACCTGTCTCGGCAACATGTTTCATTGCTTCGAATAAATCTCGTCGTGCATCCGTTGCTGCCGCTTCTTTTCTACTTGCATCTAAACGACCGCGATACTGCAATTGAAGATCTTTGTTGTAACCAAAGAAATCTGGGGTACACACTGCACCGTACTTCTGGGCAGTTTGTTGTGTTTCATCATATAAATATGGGAAAGAAAATTTTTGTTCTTGTGCAATATGTTGCATATTGTCAAAAGAATCTTCTTCATAGTCAGCCACATCATTCGACATGATGGCCACTGTATTCACACCTAATTTTTTTAATTCGTTAGTATCACGAACTAAACGATCGAGGATCGCCTTAACGTAAGGACAATGGTTACAAATAAACATAATCAGCAAACCATTTTCACCACGACAATCATCTAACGTCCAGATCTTGCCATCAGTACCCGGCAATTCAAAATCGATTGCGGGCAAGTCAAAATCGCAGACAGGTGTTTCCAAACTAACCATAGACTCTCTTTAAAGTTTAGCTATCTCTTTTGCCATAATTTACGCTATGGAAAAAGGTATGAATTATATTGGGATGCAAAATTTTACCAGACAACAACTAATAAAGCTAAATCAGCAGTATTTCAGCGACTTAATTACGCAAATCCAGTACATCTTGCATGTCATACAGGCCAGAATCATGAGCCATTAACCAACTTGATGCGCGCATTGCACCCAAAGCAAAGGTCATTCGACTTGACGCTTTGTGAGTAATTTCTACCCGCTCACCTTCAGCAGCAAACATCACCGTATGATCACCAACAATATCGCCCGCTCTTACCGTGGCAAAACCGATGGTATTTCGATCTCGCTCACCAGTGCGACCTTCACGACCATATACAGCACAGGTTTTTAAATCGCGACCTAATGCATCGGCTACCACCTCACCCATACGCAAAGCGGTACCAGATGGTGCATCTACTTTATGGCGGTGATGTGCTTCAACAATTTCGATATCTACATCGTCACCCAATACGCGGGCAGCGATGTCTAATAGTTTTAATGATAAGTTAACGCCGACACTCATATTAGGCGCCAATAACATTGAAACCTTCTCGGCAGCTTGTTCGATTTGAGTTTTTTGTTCTGGACTAAAACCGGTAGTACCGATCACTAAACGACATTGGTTAGTCACACAATGAGGCAACAAAGCCATCGCCACTTCAGGCAAAGTAAAATCAATAATGACATCCGATATTGCTGTTGCAGCTGATACATCAGATGTAATTAAAATGTCTAATTTACCAACCCCAGCTAACTCACCCGCATCGACACCTAACAAACTTGAATCAGCACGATCAACTGCAGCGCTTAATTCCAAACCTTCTGTTTGTTCAACAGCTTGGATCAAACAACGTCCCATTCGACCTGCTGCACCATTGATTGCGATACGTGTTGTCATAGTTTTACCTTCTTTTTATACCAAGCTTAATCAAAGAATTTTTTAACTGCATCCAACCACGAACTGTGTTTTGGACTATGTTTGCTACCACTACCTTGTAAGGTTTTTTCAAATTCTTGCAATAATTCTTTTTGTTTTTTAGATAATTTCACCGGTGTTTCAACAATCACCCGACACATTAAATCACCTACTGGGCCACCACGAACAGATTTAACACCCTTACCGCGAAGACGGAATTGCTGACCTGTCTGAGTACCTTCAGGTACTTTAAGGTTCGCTTTTCCTGACAAGGTCGGCACTGTTATATCACCACCTAGGGCTGCGGCAACAAAGCTGAGCGGCACATCACAAAACAAATTACTACCATCGCGAGTGAATACATCATGGCGCTGAACTTGAACTTCAACATATAAATCACCCGCTCCTGCACCACCGGCTCCGGCTTCACCTTCGCCGCTTAAACGAATACGATCACCCGTATCAACACCGGCAGGCACTTTCACTGATAAGGTTTTATGTTCTTGAACTTGGCCTTCACCATGACAATCATTACATGGATCTTTAATCATTTGACCGGTGCCATGACAATGAGGACAAGCTTGTTGCACCGAGAAAAAACCCTGCTGCATTCGGACTTGGCCATGACCACCGCAGGTACTACATGTCACAGGTTGTGAACCTTTTTTAGCGCCACTACCATCACAGGTTTTACATGCTACGCTGACCGGAATACGAATTTTTTCTGTTGTGCCTGCAACCGCATCTTCTAAGCTGAGATCTAAGTGATAACGCAGATCGGCACCACGATAATTTTGTTGGCCACCACCGCCACCAAAAATATCATTAAATACATCGCCAAATACATCACTAAATCCACCACCGCCTTGTCGGCCACCAGCAGATTGATCAACACCCGCATGACCAAATTGATCATAAGCGGCGCGTTTTTGGCTATTCGATAAAATTTCGTAGGCTTCTTTTGCTTCTTTAAAATGCTCTTCAGCATCGGCATTATCAGGATTACGATCAGGATGATACTTCATAGCCATCCGACGATAGGCTTTTTTAATTTCCGCCTCTGTCGCAGTACGTGACACTCCCAGTGTTTCGTAATAATCTTGTTTAGCCATTCTGTTTTTTTTACCTACTTTCTAATACAACAAAACAGGCGCAAGATAATCCTGCGCCTGTTTCTAAATCAATAATCTAAATTAACGATTATTTTTTATCGTCATCCACTTCTTCAAACTCAGCATCGACAACATCATCCGCCGCTTCTGCTGTTTCTTCTGTGGCAGCACCTGCTTCTGCATTTTCAGCATAAGCTTGCTCAGCTATTTTTGCTGCAGCTTCGGTTAATGCTGTTGTTTTAGCTTCGATATCATCTTTATCTTCACCCTTAACTGCTTCACGCAAGGCTTCGACTGCCGCTTCAATAGTCGCTTTTTCATCAGCATCAACTTTATCACCTAATTCAGTCAATGATTTTTCAGTTGAGTGAATCAAAGCATCCGCCGTATTGCGAGCGCCAACTAATTCTTGGAACTTACGATCTTCATCAGCATGTGCTTCTGCGTCTTGGATCATTTGTTCAACTTCTTCATCAGATAAACCACTAGAGGCTTTAATGACGATAGATTGTTCTTTAGCAGTCACTTTATCTTTAGCCGATACATTCAAAATACCGTTCGCATCAATATCAAAGGTTACTTCGATTTGTGGCTGGCCACGAGGTGCCGGTGGAATATCAGATAAATCAAAACGGCCTAATGATTTATTTCCTGATGCTACTTCACGCTCACCTTGTAATACATGAATGGTTACTGCAGGTTGATTATCATCTGCTGTTGAGAACGTTTGATTCGCTTTAGTTGGAATCGTGGTATTTTTCTCAACCAACTTAGTCATCACACCACCCATGGTTTCGATACCTAAGCTCAACGGTGTTACGTCTAATAACAATACATCATTAACATCACCAGCCAATACTGCCGCTTGTATAGAAGCACCCGCTGCAACCGCTTCATCAGGGTTCACATCTTTACGAGGTTCTTTACCAAACATTTCTTTAACGGCTTCTTGCACCATTGGCATACGTGTTTGACCACCTACCAGGATGACATCATCAATCTCTGACAAAGACAAACCAGCATCTTTCAATGCTTTTTTGCATGGTTCCATGCTGCGTTTAACTAAATCTTCAACCAATGATTCAAGTTTGGCACGTGTTAAACGTACTTCCATATGTTTAGGACCTGACGCATCCGCTGTCACATATGGCAAGTTAATATCTGTTTGTGAACTTGACGATAGTTCGATTTTTGCTTTTTCAGCTGCATCTTTCAAACGTTGCAAGGCTAATGGATCATTTGATAAATCAATGCCTTGATCTTTTTTGAACTCACTAACTAAAAATTCAATAATACGTTGGTCAAAATCTTCACCACCAAGGAATGTATCACCATTTGTCGCTAATACTTCAAACTGGTGCTCGCCTTCAATGTCAGCGATTTCGATAACCGATATATCAAAAGTACCACCACCTAAGTCATAAACAACAATCGTTGAATCACCACGTTTTTTATCCATGCCATAAGCCAGTGCTGCCGCTGTTGGCTCGTTGATAATACGTTTAACATCTAAACCCGCAATTTTACCGGCATCTTTAGTTGCTTGGCGTTGTGAATCATTAAAATAAGCAGGTACAGTAACCACTGCTTCGGTTACTTCTTCACCCAAAAACTCTTCTGCTGTTTTTTTCATTTTCATCAAAACACGTGCAGAAACTTCAGGTGGTGCCATTTTTTTACCATTGGCATCAACCCATGCATCACCGTTATCTGCTTCAACAATGCTGTAAGGCACCATGTCGATATCACGTTGAACAACATCATCTTTAAATTTACGACCGATTAAACGTTTGATTGCAAATAATGTGTTTGTCGGATTGGTTACTGCTTGGCGCTTTGCTGATTGGCCCACTAAGACTTCATCGTCTTTAGTAAAAGCAACAATCGATGGCGTCGTGCGATCGCCTTCGCTATTTTCAATAACGCGTGACTTACCGTCTTCTAAAACCGATACACAAGAGTTTGTTGTGCCTAAGTCAATACCAATAATTTTACCCATGATTTATCTCCATCATTCTTAATTTTTTGCTGGTCACACCAGCCCTTGTTTAGTTATGTGGGGGAGCGAAATTTAATTTCAAGCCCCTCTAGCCACTTTCTTGATTTTCTTCGATTTATTTTTGTTATTGTGAAACAACAACCATCGCAGGACGCAATAAACGGCCATTAAACTGATAACCTTTTTGTGCCACGGTCAATACTTGGTTTGCTTCAACACCTTCCACTTCCTGCATCGCCATTGCTTGGTGTAATTCAGGATCAAAGGTTTGACCTTCAGGATTAACTTGCTCTAGACCAAATTTGCTGATCGATGACAAAAACATTTTCATCGTCATCTCAAGGCCTTCTTGCACTGTTTCTATAGAGGCATCGTCAGATTTTGCTGCATTCAAACCAAATTCCATGCTGTCATAGATTGGCAATAATTCGGCAACAAACTTATCTAATGCATGTTTGTGAGCATTTTCTAAATCACGTGCTTGGCGACGGCGTAAATTTTCCATCTCGGCTTTGGCACGTAAGAGGTCATTCCAATGTTCATCCGCCTTATTACGGGCATCTTCCAGCAGAGCGGCTGGATCTGCGGTGATTTCTACTTCTGGCTCTAGATCTTCTTGAGGCCCAGTGCTTTCTTCAGCTTCAGTGTTTTCAATTTCTTCGTTACTCATGATTCCAAGTTCCGGATTTGCAAATAGATACTGCGTTAATTGGGGTTAAAAAATAGTTTTTCAAGCCCGAATAACAAATTTTATTGAAATAGTTAACTCAGGGATTAAAGCCTAGTTAAGAACTAAGCTTCATTATTTTTTTGTTCATTTACATCATGCAATGTTGCTAATAGTTTTTTGAACTCGACTGGCTTAGTTAAATAATAATCAAAACCGGCATCGTAACCACGTTCTACCTCAGAAATCAAAGCATTAGCAGATAAAGCCACCACCTTCATTTTTTTAGTCAGACCTTCTTGTTCCATTATCTGTAAAGCCTCAAAACCATTCATATCAGGTAAATTAATATCCATCAATACAATATCTGGTTGCTGTTCACGAGCAATATCCAAACCCAACTCTGCTGTTGGCGCTTCTAATAATTGATATAAGGGAAAACGAGTAAATAATTGACGAACTAACATCATATTGGCCGGGTTATCTTCAATATAAAGTACCTTCACAACCTCTTCATCTTCAGCCAACCATTGTTCTTGTTTTCTTAATAGCTGATCCGCATCTGTAATTTCATCATTGTGTTTTGTTTCAGCCATCGGTAAATCTAGCCAAAATACACTGCCGGTTCCCAATATACTGCTAACACCTAGCTCTCCCTTCATCAGCCTGATTAATTCACGACTAATCACCAAACCAATGCCTGTGCCCTGAATTTCTGTGGCATCTTTGCCCAAACGATTAAACGGTTCAAACAAACTTTCTATTGAGGTGGCATCAATGCCATAACCGCTGTCTTGAACGGCAATCCTTATTGTATGGCTACTCTGGAAACGCACATCAATAGTAATTACCCCTAACGCCCGGTTATATTTAACGGCATTAGATAATAAATTTAACAATACCTGTTTTAGCCTGATGTAATCAGCTGTCACCCATATTTCCTGATCAGTGAAATAATTAGTCGTTAAAGTCAGCTGTAACGCTTCCAACTGAGTTTCAATCACAGGCATAATTTCAGTAATCAAATCACGAACATTGACATGTTCTAGTGATGCCACCGCATTACCGCTTTCAATGCGCGCAAGATCTAATACATCATTAATTAGGTTCAGTAAATGTTTTCCCGAGTTGTGAATCAAATTCACCGAATCAAGCTGATCTTCCGTCAAGCTATCCGCTGACAATAACTGAGAAAAACCTAAAATCGCATTTAATGGTGTGCGTAATTCGTGGCTCATTTTTGATAAAAATTCACTTTTTGCTCGATTCGCCTTTTCTGCAATCTCTTGGGCATGTTCGGCTTGTTCTTTTGCTGTTATCAAATCCTGTTGTTGTTGATAACGTTGTGTCACATCTCGTAAAACACCGATATAAAACTTTTCCTTTTCCACCAACATTGGCGAAACAGTAAGTTCCAAGGGAAACAACTCGCCATTTTTACGACGGCCCCGTAAGTCTCGTGTCAGATTAAAAACTCTAGCTTCATGCAATTGCGATTCTCGTAGATAAACATCATGGGCGACCCGCTCTTCCTCAGCCATTAACATCGATACATTTTGTCCAACCATTTCCTCATTTTGGTAACCAAATATCTGACTTGTCGCCGGATTAGCCACCAAAACCAAACCGTGATGATCAATAGTGATAATGCCATCGATGGTTTGCTTGAAAAGTGCATCACGCTGTTGCTGAATTCGGTGGGCTTTTCTATTTGCTCGCAGATATAACATCGTTGCAGAGAACACCAGCAAGATAATGATGAGGACCCCTAAAGGCATGGTCCTTAAAATTGAGTGATATAAATAAAAAGCTTCCTCAACTTCTACTTCGGTCACGATGCCCATTTGCAATTCATCGTCCCAACGCCACGCACCAATGACTGGCACACCACGATAATCGGCGTAACCAATCACATTACTGCCTTGCTTTCCGACACTCAATGATTGTGCCATCACGGTTAATGGTCGATCAGTTTTAACCTTAGAAATTGCTGTCGGATTTTTAACTAAATTATAACCGGGGTCTGTTATTTTTAGCATCAATGCGGGATGAACAGAGGTATTGTCCTCCAATAATCCTAACTCGATCAGTTGTTGTGTATATTTGATATGCGTCAGCAAAATACCATCGCTGTTAATGCCATAGGTTTCACCGGTTTCACCCATCCACGAATGATGGAATAAGGGGTTAAAAATAACCTCAGGATCGAGCTCAAACGCTAATAGAGCAACGGTATCACCGCGATTATCAATTATCGCGGCAAGAGACAACATGGTTGGCAAATTTTCTACTATCCAACCATCCACATCTGTCCATGCTCGTGTTGCCCTAAAAGGACGACTAACTTGAGCGATGCCGTCCCAAGCCAAACTAATTTTATGTGCAAGCTCGGGGGGGAGCAAATCACCTCGATCATGACCAGATCCCGAAGCCAAAACCACACCATCTTGGCTAATGATTTTATAATCTCGGTAGCTAAGCTGCCCTAATGAGGTCAGTAAAAGTTCATCTAATAGGTCAACACTATCTGCACGGTGTGATCGTGGTTTATCCTCCAAGTGCAGCAGTGCGGCATAAATTAAATCTGCCGAATCTGCCCAATAACGCACAACTGCCTTGTGCTTATCGATCTCTTGTTTTACTTGGGTAATAGATGAATCTAATGCTGTATGAAGACGCTGATCTAGTTCAGCTCGTGTGTGCTGCAACATTTGCCATGCCAACATACCGGTGGCTAAAGCAACAATCACTGTCAGTATCAATGCTAATGAAATAGCTTTCGCTTTAACACCTAAATTATGCAACATGACTTTTATTGTTCATCCATTATTTCTTCACCATCCAGAAACCGTAAAAACAGCCTAAAGTGACCTGTTATAGTGCACTTGAATGATTTTTATAGCAACCAAGGTCACCATGTTGTGTCATTGCTTATCAGCTAACCAAATGCACTGTCCGTCACTGGCTTTATCTAAGCGCTGCAAATTATCGTCATGGGCTGACAGCTCTGCTTCATTGGCTTTTATTACTCGTAAACGGCCACGTTGTTGTTGACTCTTTGAATTAAGCTCGCCTTGCTTATCTTTTTTAGCGATAGGCTCTTCAGCAGCAAGCGACAAACTTACCTGACCACCGGTCATTGCCAAATAAACATCTGCCAATATCTCAGAATCAAGCAAGGCGCCATGTAATTCACGGTTGGAATTATCTATCTCATAACGTCTACATAAGGCATCAAGATTATTTTTTTGTCCGGGATGTTTATCTCGTGCCAGTTTGAGTGTATCTAATACTGAACTGACATCCTTAATTCGACGAGTTTCTGTATTGATTTTGCTTAATTCATGATTAAGGAAACCAACATCAAAAGCTGCGTTATGAATGATCAACTCAGCACCATCAATAAACCGCATAAAGTCTTGTGATATTTCTGCAAATTTTGGTTTATCGGCCAAAAATTCACTAGAAATACCATGCACCTCTAAAGCACCAGCATCAATGTCTCGCTGCGGATTAATATACTGGTGAAAGGTTTCGCCAGTAATACGACGATTAATCACCTCAACACAACCGATTTCGATAATTCGGTGATCGTCACTGGTACTTAAACCTGTCGTTTCAGTATCCAATACCACCTGACGTTTAACTTGATTTTCTGCCACCGGCCTACCTCGTTATTTTTTTGCGATCTGTTCTCGTGCAGTCACCGCTAACTGATCTGCACGTTCGTTTTCTACATGGCCCTGATGACCTCGCACCCAATGCCAATCCAACTTGTGCTGTTGTGCTGCTAGTTCCATACGCTTCCATAAATCAGCATTTTTCACCGGTTTTTTACTGGCTGTTTTCCAGTTTTTCAACTTCCATCCGGCCAACCACTCCGTCATGCCTTTCATCACATATTGTGAATCTGTGGTAATCAAAATATTGCAAGGCCGAGTAATGGCTTCCAAAGCAGCAATCACCGCCATCATTTCCATACGGTTATTAGTGGTGTCTTTTTCAGCGCCTGATAATTCTTTTTCCGTGCCCTTGGATCGTAATATGGCACCCCAGCCGCCCGGACCAGGATTACCACTGCACGCACCATCAGTAAAAACTTCTACATCATCCATCGATTGTATTCTCTAAAAATGTTGAATTATTATGAAGGATATAGTCTGTAATCAAAACACTTATACCCAAATTACTTGGGTATATGTCCTATTTAAAAGAAAACATTGCTTAATGTCCTGATTTTGATGTCCATCTTGTTACCGGTTTCTTGGTAAATCGACCGGCAGGAAAAAAGGGTTTATAGCGCCAATCTAATTTAATTGGTGTTAATGGAATTGTGCGTTTAGTTGCCACTAAAACGGTTGCACCGCCAAAAAGTGACCAAAACTGGTTTCCCCAACGATCCATAAAAACTAATTTTTTTAACCAATTAGCTTTATTCACCGGTGGGCAAAATAAGATCTTTTCAGTGGCCACCACTTCAAAATTTAATAACGATAACCAGTCTTTGAGCCGTGCTTGAGTGAAAAAATGGCCATCCCACGGAGGCGCACTTTTCCATGAAAACAACCGCCTCAAGCCCCATAAACTAAGCGGATTAAAACTACATAAAATTAAAGAACCATCAGCAACTAATACCCGTTCTGCTTCACGTAATACTTGGTGAGGGTCGGAAGAAAACTCCAACACATGTGGTAATAATAAATTATCCACGCTGTAGCACTTAAACGGCAGGCATTCCGCCTCGCCATTTAATTCCGCCTGTTCAGCCATCAAGGTTTGTTTATTGGAATGTATGACCTGAGGCAGGATATTTTCAATGCCATCGATCTGTAGGTGAAAATAACCATAAAAATGGCGACTTAGGGTCTGCAAGACATTCTTTTCTTGCGTTAAAACATATTGGCCTAAGGGGCCATGCCACCATTGCATCATCATCTTTGTTTTAACTGACATATAATCAACCCTAAACTAAATCGTATAGAAGATGTTAATGCTAAATATTCAAGCAATTCCAGCTCTGAGAGATAATTATATATGGCTTATCCATGCAGTTGATAGTGCTGAAGTTTTAATCGTTGACCCGGGTGAGGCACAGCCGGTTATCGATGCCCTGACAGAACAACAGCTAAACCCTGTCGCAATTTTAAATACTCATTATCATTATGATCACATTGATGGCATTGCTGAATTAGTCGATCGTTATCAATTACCTGTCTTTGGGCCAAACAATGCCTTTATTCCCAAATTAACGGCACCGTTATCGGCAGCTTCCAAACTTGCAATTCACCCCAGCTTTCCGAAGATGGACATTTTTGATATTCCCGGCCATACCGCCGTTCATCTTGCCTATCACTTTGATGATAAATTATTTTGTGGTGATACTTTATTTGCTGCCGGCTGTGGCAAGTTATTGGGCGGCACGGCTGAACAATTGTTTAACTCTCTACAGCAATTAATAAACTTGCCGGTAGCAACCAAAATATATTGTGGTCACGAATATACACAAGATAACTTGCAATTTGCTAAGGCAGTTGAGCCTAACAATAAAGCCATTTTACAACGCATTGATGACGTCGATATCTTGCGGGAACAGGGTAAAGTAACCTTGCCAACAACCCTAGCTTTAGAGCTCGCCACTAACCCATTTTTACGCTGTGATAAAGCAGATGTTATTAACGCTGCTGAGCAATTTATTGGCGCTCAGTTAGATTCTCCCTTAGCGGTGTTTAAAGTGCTTAGAGCATGGAAAGACCGATTCTTTGTCCCGGTTTAGAGGCATAAAAAAAGCCCATACTAAAACTAATCAGCATAGGCTTTTTTATGTATCAGTTTGTTATTTATCGCTATGAATATCCATTTGAGGATAAGGAATAGAGATGCCATTTTTATCAAATGCTAATTTAATTTTCTCAATCAAATCAGAGCGTACTCCCCAGTAATCATCACTTTTAACCCACGGGCGCACATTAAAGTTAACACTACTATCAGCCAGTTCTGCTACTGCTACAACAGGCTCAGGATCGGCCAAAATCAACTCATGTTTTTGTAAAATTTCTTCCATGATTTGTTTGGCAGTTAACATATCATCGTCATAACCGATGCCAAACACCATATCGATGCGTCGTGTATCACGCGCTGAAAAGTTAGTAATCGCTCCAGCATAAATTTGGCCATTAGGGATAATAATTTCCCGATTATCGCCTGTTTTTAAGGTCGTGCTGAAAATTGCTATATGTTCAACTACACCAGTCACTCCGCCGGCATCAATAAAATCACCGAGCTTAAATGGTCGAAACACGGTCATCATCACACCCGCAGCAAAATTCTGTAAAGAACCTTGCAATGCCAAACCTATCGCCAAGCCGGCCGCACCTAATAAAGCAATCAATGACGTTGTATCAACACCGAGTTGGTTTAAGGCGGCAATAAATACCAGCAATAACAACACTGCGTTAGCGATTGAACCGGCAAAATTAACCAAGATAGGATCCAAATCAGATCGCACCATCATTTTACGTAACAGTTTCACTATCCACTTCGCCGCCATGCGGCCAATGACAACAATCGCAATGGCAAAAATAATATTCACTATCCAATCCATCTTAAGTCCTCGTATTTATGGTTTTAACAATATCAGCAATTAACCTTGGCCCTTGATAAATCAGACCACTGTATATCTGTACTAAACTCGCTCCGGCATCTAACTTTTGTTGTGCATCTTCGCCAGACATAATCCCACCCGCAGCAATTATCGGCAAGCTTTCTGGCAAGGCCTGTTTAAACTTAGCAACAATCTCCGTTGATTTTACAAACACCGGTCGACCACTAAGTCCTCCGGCTTCATCACCATTTTTTACACCCATCACGCCATCACGAGACATCGTCGTATTGGTGGCAATCACTGCATCAATCTCATATTGGGCAAACGACTGAGCTAATTGTTCAACTTCATCATCTTCAAGATCGGGAGCGACTTTTACCGCCATCGGCACATAACGTTGCGTTTGTTGCTGTAACTTTGCCTGTTGCTCTTTAAGTTGTTGCAATAATTGATTTAACGATTCACCAAACTGCAAGCTTCTCAAACCCGGTGTATTGGGTGATGAGATATTAATCGTCACATAATCGGCATGAGCATAAACCTTGTTTAAACCGATTAAATAATCATCCACCGCTTTTTCAACCGGCGTATCAAAGTTTTTGCCAATATTGATGCCTAACACGGCATCCATCTCAGCAGCTTTGACTTGTTCGATTAAATGCTCAACACCTAAATTATTAAAGCCCATACGATTAATGATCGCTTGTGCTTCTGGCAGTCGAAATAAGCGTGGTTTAGGGTTGCCCGGTTGCGGTCTTGGCGTCACCGTGCCAATTTCAACAAAGCCAAATCCCAAACCCGCCATGGCTTCAATATAATCACCATTTTTATCCAAACCCGCAGCAAGTCCCACTGCATTTGGAAAGTCGATGCCCATCACCTTAACTGGCGTAGACTCTGCCTTGGGATAGAGTACGGAAGACAAACCACTTAATTCCAAGAGGCTTAAACCTTTTAAACCCAAATGATGAGCTTTTTCAGCATCCAGTTGAAACATCAACGCCCGCATCAATTGATAAAACATCTATACCACCATCGTAATCTGATATCCGCTAAATTTACGGATATTTAATACCCCAGTATCCAAAATCAGATACTGACCTTTTATGCCTTTTAATACACCACTAATTTCAGGTGTTTTATCAAAATTAAGTGATTTTACTTTTTCAGGATATTGTTGCACCGGATACTCAATATTTAATACCGACTCATCATCTAAAGCGTTGATCGCATCGTCACCAAAACGTTGTTTTAACGCCATAATTTCATCTTGGCATTCTGCCATTAATTGCTCACGGACCATCAATAAATCAACTGGCTCAGCAACACCTTTTAACATCTTGCGCCAGTCTGTTCTATCCGAGACATGGTTTTTGAAAATCACTTCCACCAAACCCGATTGATAACGCGTTTTCACCCGAAAAATCGGCAACGCCTGTGTTGCGCCCTGATCTATCCACCGCGTTGGCACTTGAGAGATTCTGGTAATACCGACTTTAATGCCTGAACTATTTGCTAAATAAACAATATGGTCATGCATGCATACTGACTCAGCCCATTCAGGTTCACGGCAGGTTCCTGCATCAAAATGACAGGTTTCGGGTTTCATCATGCACAAATCACACCGGGCTAAAGTCTGCGAACAAGGAAAACAATAACCACCGCTATAACTCTTTCTAGTGAGGCGGTTACACGCCTGACAATGAATCTCACCGGCAAAATTAAACTGAATTGTCTGCCCCAAAAATGGCTGCATATCAACAAGCTGTTGCCCCAAAACCATTTGATAATTTGCAGTTGCCCCCTGTGTCGGCAATGTCGCTGCCATTTTTGACAACAAACCTTGAAATTCTGCCACCGTGATACCTCAATTACTAAAATTTTGGGTATAGTCTAGCGCATTATTTTCGCAAACCAATATCAAGCTCACTAAATAACAAGGACAAACGGACAAGAGACAGACACTATTCTGATTCTGCTTTATAATTGCCGCCCATGTGGACTCCAATATTTAAATCTAAAATCTCTCTCCTTGTTTTTGTTTTACTCGTCTTGTCTGGCTGTAATAGCACACAAACACAAGTCAAAAAAACAGATGTCAAACCAGAAGCCGTTGAAGTTACTAATACACAACAAAAGTCTAACTGGGAACAAGCCTACGGAGAGCCGCAAGAAGCACAAGAAAACCAACTATCTGAAACGCCAGAGCCTGTTGAACCTAAAGTCGAAATCACCATAAAACCAGTCACCGACTTGTGGCAGCGGATCCGTGTAGGTTATGCCATACCACAACCTAGCTTGCATAAAAAAACCCAACAACAATTAGACTGGTTTGTTAAACACCCAGACTACATGGCGCGCGTTGTCGAACGTGCCCGCCCCTATTTGCACTACATTGTTGATCAGATCGAACAACGTAATATGCCGCTTGAACTTGCGTTATTGCCTATTGTAGAAAGTGGCTTTCAACCCTTCGCTTATTCCCATGGCCGCGCAGCCGGATTATGGCAATTTATTCCCGGCACAGGCAAAGCTTATGGTTTAGAACAAAACTGGTGGTATGACGGTCGTCGAGATGTGATTGAATCGACTCGTGCTGCACTCGATTATTTACAAAAATTACATAATGACTTTGGTGATTGGCAGCTCGCTCTCGCCGCTTATAACTGTGGTGAAGGCACCGTTGGCAGAGCAATCTGGCGCAACCAACAAGCAGGCAAACCTACTGATTTTTGGTCATTAAAATTACCAAAAGAAACCTCAGCCTACGTGCCAAAGTTACTGGCTGTTGCTCACCTAATTCAGCAACCTGAGCAATATAACCTGAGCCTTAGCCCTATTGATAATGATCCTTTCTTAACGGTGGTTGAAACAGGCTCACAAATCGACTTAGCTTTAGCAGCAAAATTAGCCGGCACCACCACCGATGAAATCTATCAACTCAACCCGGGTTATAACCGTTGGGCAACCACACCAACAGGCCCCCATCGTTTAGTCTTACCCTTAGATAAAGCCGCAACCTTCCAACTCAATCTCGCTAACTTACCTGAAGATGAACGAGTGCAATGGACACGGCACAAAATTCAATCTGGTGAATCATTAGGTGTCATCGCGCAACACTACAAAACTACCACCGCCATTCTCAAACAAGCCAATGGTTTGAAAAACAATACTATTCGAGCAGGCCGTCATTTATTGATCCCCGTTGCATCAGGCAAACCAAGTGATTATCCACTCACCGCCAGCCAACGTTTAGCAACACGCCAAAATAGTAGTAGTGGCAAAGGTAATAAAAAAGTCCACACCGTTAAATCAGGGGACACATGGTGGGATCTCGCCAACGCCTATAATGTAAACGTCAAAAAACTAGCCTCATGGAATGGTAAAGCGCCAGGCGACACCCTACACCTAGGTCAAAAGCTTGTTGTTTGGACCAAAAATAAAACGGTCTCCTCATCTAAAAACATCAGAACCGTCAACTACAAAATCCGCAATGGCGATTCCTTATGGAAAATTTCCCAAAAATTTAATGTCAGCATCGCCCAAGTTCGTGAATGGAACGGCCTAAGCGATCGCACTCTATTAAAACCAGGCCAAAATCTGACTCTCTATGTTGATGTCACTCAACAGCACGGCAGCATCTAAACCTTAAGAATCATTCAAAAAATATACGCTGTGTTTTAAAAAAATAAAGCATCGCGCTAAATTTTCTTCTCTAAAAAACACCAGCAAGAATCAAGCAGAATGGTCTCCTTGATTCTGTGAACTCAATTTTCCCACATTAACAATGAAGGTGTTAGTATGATCTAACGATAGCCGGAGTCTAGTATTCACTTCTGGCTTTATCAGTGTGTGATTCTGGCGAAAAATATACTCCTTGAGATATCTGTGTCTTGTTTAAAAAGGAAGCAGAATGGCTATTGAGATTAAATCAACACTTCATCACCGACTATATTCTTTAGTTATACATCCAACATTTAAGCTGCAAAAACAGCCACCATCCACATGCTATTTCCCTATGGCGGCTCACTACGCTAGGCAGAACGGAATAATTCAATGCCTAATGCCTTGAATGACAAAATTAAAACTCCTGTGCTAATGAACTAATCTCTATGCTGATCAAACGGAAGCCCACCCAATCGGAGTACGTTTATGTTTAACAATATCAGTATCAAATCTTTAGTTAATCTATTGTTTTCCTTTTTGGTTGCATTGGTTATTTTAATATTATCCGTGTTTTCACTCGCTTCACAAAAAACATCTCATGATCAAGGCTGGGTTATCCATACACATCAAGTTCTGTCGGAAAGCAAATCTTTTCTAGGACATATAGTCAGTGCTGAGACAGGGCAGCGAGGTTACATACTAACGCTTGATGAATCATATCTGGAGCCCTATTTCGAAGGCATTACTGAGGCTCGTACTGATTTTTCTCTACTCAAAGAACTGACTCAAGACAACCCCTTACAACAATCCCGACTAGATTCAATTATTCCACTGGTGGATGACAAGTTTAGTGAATTGAAAACGACCATTGACTTAGCTTCTCAGAACAAGAAAGAGCAAGCTTTAACGATCATTAAAGAAAATTCAGGAAAATTCCAGATGGATAATATCCGTCAAATTTTGACTGAATTTACTAAAGAAGAGAAGCGTCTATTAAATGTTCGCAAGGCAGAACTTGAGGCGGACATTAATTTCCTTAATCTGATTGCTCTTATTGCAGGCTGTTTATTATTAATACTAATTTTTGTTGTTAACCTAATCATTCACAAAAAAGTGGTGACTCCCATTATTGGATTGACCGGAAATATCAGGAAAATTACTGTTGCTAGTAGTGGCAATGGCAATGGCAATGGCAATGGCAATGGCAATGGCAATGGCAATGGGCATCATGGTAAAACAAATGAAATAAATGAATTGTCTACAGCTATTCATATAATGGATCAATCAATTACCAAGCACGCCGATGAGCTAAAACTCTCCAATACTGAACTTGAACAATCCAAACTCATTGCCGAGCAAGCCAATCAAGCAAAAAGCGAGTTTCTTGCTAACATGAGCCATGAAATTCGCACCCCGATGAATGGCGTCATCGGCATGACCAATTTATTGCTCGACACACCATTAAATCAGGAACAATACAACTTCACCAAAACCGTCAAAAACAGTGCCGATGCACTGCTTTCCATCATCAATGACATCCTCGATTTCTCCAAGGTTGAGGCTGGTCAATTGGAATTGGAAATCATTAAGTTCGACCTAGGCGCGATGATGGATGAGCTTGGTACCTCTATAGGACCTCGTGCTCATGACAAAGGACTGGAATTAATCTGCCCAGCTAACGCGATACAGCACCTCTGGTTTAACGCGGATCCTGGACGTATTCGCCAGATCCTCACTAATTTGGTGGGTAATGCCACCAAGTTTACTGAACAAGGTGAGATAGCCGTCTATTGTTTTGTAAAAGAACAAACCGACACTCATACCCTACTGCATTTTGATGTCACCGACACAGGCATCGGCCTCACTGAAAAACAGCAGGCCGGACTTTTTGAACGTTTCAGCCAAGCAGATGGCTCAACCACCCGAAAATATGGCGGAACAGGTCTCGGACTGGCTATCAGCAAACAGTTGGTAGAACTAATGAATGGTGAGATCGGCGTTAACAGTATCGAAGGTAAAGGCTCAACATTTTGGTTCACTTTAGAGCTTGAAAATGCTGAGGCTCAGGAAGCAAGATCTCCCTCCACCGACTTACATAAGCAGAAAATCCTAGTAGTGGATGACAACGAGACCAACCGTAGCCTACTCGCTCAGCTACTAAGCAACTGGCAAGTGGAATGCAGCCTGACCGAAAGCGGTAAAGAGGCACTCGACGTTTTGGCTACGGCAGCGGCAGAAGGGCATCCCTACAGCATCGCGATTCTCGATTTACAGATGCCCGTAATGGATGGAATTCAATTGGGTAGTGAAATCAAAAACAACATCGATTTAGCTAATACCCGCCTGGTGATGCTCACCTCCCAGGGAAAACGTGGTGATGCTGCAAAATTAAAAGCGATAGGATTTGACGGTTATCTCAGCAAACCTGTCGATCAATCTATTCTTTTCAATACCCTACTACAAGTCTCGGGTATCACGACAGACGATGCTCAATTGGTTACCGCATACTCCGCCCGTGAACTAATACAATTCAAATCCAAAGTACTAATAGTAGAAGACAATATCACCAACCAAGAAGTAGCCCTGGGTATGTTGAAAAAATTTGGTTTGCATGCTGACCTAGCCACTAATGGCAAAGAAGCGCTGCAAGCTCTCGAGCGTCTACCTTATGACCTAGTATTTATGGATTGTCAGATGCCGGTAATGGATGGTTATGAGGCCACTCAGCACATTCGTGACCCACAATCCATGGTACTTAATAATGCCATACCTATTATTGCCATGACAGCGAATACCATGCAGGGCGACCGTGAAAAATGTCTTGATGCAGGTATGAATGATTTTATATCCAAACCAGTGGATCCGGACAAAGTTCAGCGAGTATTGAAACGTTGGCTGCCCGAGTCTAAACTTGAACAAACAGAAGATGTCGCCGTGCAACAAGGTGAAGAAGTCGAGCTTGACTCCACCTTAGACACTCAAAAACTAGTTTTCGATCATGCTGCTCTAAGTAATCGATTGATGGATGATGAGGATTTGATTCGCACGGTGACAGAGGCATTTTTGGGTGATATGGAAGAACAGATCGAACAGCTGAAAACAATGGTGGCGAAAGGAGATTGTCAGGCAGCAGCAGCACAATCGCACAAGATTAAAGGCGCTGCGGCTAATGTCGGTGGCATGGCTTTTAGTGAGCAGGCACTCAGCATGGAACAAGCTGGCAAAGCAGGAGAGTTAGAAACTGTTCGTCAAGCACTACCGGAGTTGCAACAATGCTTCACAATACTACAAACATTAATGGTTAAGATACTGTGAAGTTACTGATTGCTGAAGACAGTGTAACGCTGCGCCTCATGTTGCAGGTTGTTGTCAGTCAATGGGGCTTTGAGCCGGTTTTGGCAGAGGATGGACAAGAGGCTTGGGATATTTTAAAAGGCCCCTCTCCACCACGTCTAATATTGTTAGATTGGGAAATGCCCAAGATGGATGGTCTTGAAGTATGCCAACGCGTGCGTGCTATAGAATCTGAAGATCCACCATACATCTTATTGTTGACTGGTCGCAGTGATACCGCTGATATTGTCAGCGGATTAGAGGCCGGAGCCAATGACTACATAGCGAAACCCTATGAGAACGCTGAACTACAGGCCCGATTACAAGTTGGGCGACGAGTATTAGAGTTGCAGGACAAACTAAAGCAGGCCAGAGACATTCTTACTTCGGAACGAGAAGTTATCGAAAATATAATTCTTAATATGCGGTCATCTGACCAGTTTGATCCGGCAAATATAAGACATTTAGAGGCCTCGGTGGAAAAGACCTCGGGTGATATGTTGCTTTCTGCCTTTCGCCCAGACAAGGGACAACATCTTATGCTGGGTGACTTTACCGGCCATGGTTTGACCGCAGCGATAGGTGGGCCAACCGTTTCTGATATTTTCTACAGCATGACGCAGAAAGGCCTACCTATGCACTTAATCATCAATGAAATCAATCGCCATCTGTGTGAAAAAATGCCAACAGGATTGTTTCTCGCTTCCATCTTTGTCGAACTGGATCCACAGCGGCGTCAATTGCTTGTCTGGAACTGCGGTATGCAGGCTGTGTTGATCTTTCGTTCTCACTCTTTATTACAGCGAGTAGCTTCAGCTAATTTAGCACTGGGCATTCAAGATCAACCTATAGATCCAGTCGCAGCAATAGAAATAGAAGCTGGCGATCACATTTATGCCTATTCTGATGGCATCACAGAAGTATTTAATAACCAAGGTGAGGAATTTGGTGTTCCTCGACTAGAAAAAGCAATCGGAGAGTTACTCACTTCAAACGGCGAAATTGAATCACTGATGGATCCGGTTCAACAATTTTGTGACGATGCCGAACAACTGGATGACATTACTTTAATGGAACTGACATGTTGAACCAGATGACTTCACATTATTCAATGCTTGAAATGCTATGAAGTTACTGATCGCCGAAGACGATCTTACCTCTCGTACTATTCTTACCGCTGTAGTTCATAAATGGGGTTATGAACCGATAGCCGTGGAGGATGGCGCGGCAGCATTGCAGGTTATGCAGGCAGACGACCCGCCTCGTTTATTACTTATCGATTGGGAAATGCCAGTGATCAATGGTCTGGCTTTGTGCAAACATATACGCGAGCAGGAGAGTAGTGATCCTCCCTATATCATCCTATTAACCAGCCGTAGTAGTACCGATGATATTGTTGCTGGGCTAGAAGGTGGAGCTAGTGACTATATTTGTAAACCTTTCCAAAATGCCGAATTAAATGCCAGATTACAGGTTGGCAATCGTATGTTGGATCTACAACAAGAATTGAACAACGCGAAGGAGGCTATGGCTTTTCAGGCAAACCATGATGCATTGACCGGACTCTTTAATCGCAGAGCGATAATGGAAGCAATGGAACGCGAACTAGAGAGAACAAAACGTAATACACAGCCTCTCTATATTGGTATGTGTGACATAGATCACTTCAAAACGGTCAATGATACCTATGGTCACCTTGCCGGTGATGCAATCTTACAGGAAGTCGCTAGACGATTTAATGCAGCCCTCAGACCTTATGATCTAGTCGGACGTTATGGCGGAGAAGAGTTTTTGATTCTATTAAACAGTGATGAAAGTCACGTTCAGGAACTATTCGAAAGAATTCGCAAAACCATAGAAGCTGAAGCCTTTGTGTATGAACAAGAATCACTGCAGGTGACTATCAGTTGCGGGGTAACTCAATTTTCACCGCCAAAGGATAAACGCAACGCGACTGAGTTACTCGCTACCGCTGATACTGCATTGTATGAAGCAAAAAAATCAGGTCGAAACAAAACCATCTTTAATTAAGTAATCTGTCTTCATTGCACCCCAACAACCCGACCCTTTGATTTCCCTCTACTAAACTGTTCCTATCATGCTACAAATGTATTCATAACGTGCTCTACGTCACAGATCATATTGTTCAAACCCGTAGGATATTCCACACGAATTTAAGTAGACATAGCCTTCTCTAGGAAGCTGTGTCTTTTGTGTTTTTCCTAAATAAGGACATTGGGTATGTTGTATTCATCTCTACAAGCTGGGCTTTCTCGTTTCTTTTCTTCATCCTTCATTATTACTCTGTGCTTAGTCGCCAGCCTTGGGCTATCGCCTCATGCCGTTGCAGCGACAGCGGCAACAACTGATGATGATTTTAGCTTTGTTGTCTTAGGCGATTTTAATGGCGGTGCTTGTGGGCGAAATGATCGTGTGCAACGCGTTATTAATGCTGCTAACAAGATTCCTGATGTTGATTTTTTTATTTCTACCGGTGACATCATTGATGGTTACGTAGAAGTAGACAAAAGTAATGGTAAGCGATATGCCTCTTGTTTAGGCCGTGATCCTGTCGCCACTATCGGTACCGATGCATGTCCTAGCGGCATACCCAACGGTAATATGAGAGAAATGTTGGCGCCTTTAATGACACGCACTGCTAAACCTGGTTTAGATTCTTCTTTTTATATGGCGATTGGTAATCATGATGATAACTGGGGAGACGAGGATAGCAGTTGGTACCCAGATTCATGTGGTGGTGGTATTTGTGATTTGATGGATGAAAGTGTCATCCGTTCTATTCTTGGCGAGCATGGTGAGCTTGGTGATATTTGTTCAACGGATAAAGACGCATCAACATATAGCTCTAAATTTTATTATTCTTTTAGTTACAAAGGAAGTTACTTCATTGTTTTAAAACAAAATAATGATTATCACACAATGCTAAGTTGCAATGGCATTGGCGCGGGTTATAGCAGCTGTGAATCATTTTGTTCAGATCCAAACTTAGTAGATGATTCTTATCGAAACAGTCAGTGTTACAACGTCAAACAATTTGATTGGCTTAGAGCTGAATTAGCAACCGCTTCTGCTGAACATGACAATATTTTTGTCTTTACTCATGCGGTATTTTTAGCAGGTGGTGATGGTCATCGTCCTTTTTCTGGTGCATCAGAAATTAGAGCTTTACTAGAAGAATACAACGTCAAGATCGCCTTTAATGGCCATAACCATGCTTATCATCGCTCACTTCCTGTGACTGGCACGGCTATTGATCCAGAAAATGGAACAACGTATTTAACTGTCGGTTCATCAGGTGGTTTATTTAACTCTGCTGAAACTACGCCTTATACAGCAGCATTGCATCAAGACTGGACCGGTGGTTCAAGCTCCGGTCATGACTATGAATTTGGAATGACAACTTATTCTAAAGTAGATGTTGCCGGTGATTCGATTCGAGTAAGCACCTATAACTTGCATAGTGAAACAGTGGCAGTTGATGAGTTTATTGTGGGTGAGCTGTCAGGAACGGATCCCGATCCTGACACTGGTTCGGATGGTGACACCGGTTCAGATGATGGTGGCGATACCGGAACAGGAAACAATTCAGGTGATTCCAATTTAGAAGCCGGTGATGCTGATCCTATGGTGTCTGTTAACGCTACGGCAGTAACCGGTTCAATCGGTTTCGCAGGCGATGTTGATTCTTACAGCTTTAATGTAATCGCCGGTGAAAGCTATACCATTACTGCTGCTGGTTTTGATATGAAAATCAAACTACTAGGGAATGGTTCGACAACAGACTATATTGATAACGATCTTTTGGCTGATGATGGTGAGGAATATACCTTTGTCGCCAATGCAACAGGTGAAATGAAAGTTCAAATAGAACATGGCGATGGTTATACCAACCCTGTTGGAACATATACATTAGCAATAAGTGGTGCTAACGCAGCTACATTGGCCTTCCCAAGTGCAACCGGTTTTGGTGCTAAAGCAACAGGTGGTCGTGGTGGTCGAGTGATTAAAGTGACTAACTTAAATGCAAGTGGTCCGGGTAGTTTGCAACATGCACTTGATCAAAATGAACCTCGAACTATCGTCTTTGAAGTAAGCGGTGTCATTGAGTCTGTTGAACCGATTGTTGTTCGCCACGGTAATGTCACTATTGCTGGTCAAACAGCACCAGGTGCAGGTATTACTTTAAAAAGTCGTTTTTATGGCGCTTATGATTCTAGTGTAACGAACATTATTGTTCGCCACTTACGAATCAGACCTCATGATTTCAGCGAAATCACTGGTGTGGCAGCTGAGCAATATGATGCGCTGCAATTTTCTAAAAACAGCAATATGATTTTTGATCATGTTTCTGTGGCTTTTGGTGTTGATGAAACATTCGATATCTATGCAGCGAAAGATGTCACGGTGCAGTGGAGCATTATCCAAGAAGCTTCTACATTGGGTGATAACAACCACAACTTTGGTCTAATCAGTGGTCCTGAGGCTCGACGTCTTAGTGTCAATAACAACTTATTTGTTAATAATGCTAATCGCAATCCAGCAATTACCAATGGTCCAGCAGAAGTGCTGAATAATGTAATTTACAACGCAAGGCATGGATTTATTCATCATAACCCTGCGTCGGGTGATTTTAATATTGTCGGTAACTATTATAAACAAGGTCCGAACAATAGTTTGCACCCGTTCTATTTTGATAGTGACTATAACAATGCTAAGTATTTCCTAACGGATAACTATGTGCATGATCCTTTAGATACATCGTACCCGATGGATCAATCAGTGGATAATCCATGGTCTATACCGGACTACTTTAGCTTGGATAAACCTGAGTCTACTCGAGCAGATTCATCTTTCGACTTCTCGGCTTATACTAGTTATGTATCAACACCTGTCAGTAGCTCAATACAAGCGTATGACAATGTGCTTGCTGCTTCGGGTAACTTCCCTCGAGATGAAGTTGATCTTCGAGATGTTAACGAAACACAAACCGGTGGTGGTGCATGGGGTGCTCGAATTCCTGCTAATTTGATGACCGGTTTATCGGCAACATCAGCGCCAGTAGATAGTGATAATGATGGTATGGCTGATGAGTGGGAAGTGGCTCATCAACTAAACCCTGCTGTTGCTGATCATAATACGGTACTAGCTTCTGGTTATACCGCCATTGAAGAATATATCAATGAGTTGGCTGATCAGTTAGTGCCTGAAACAAATGGTGGCAATGATAACGGTTCGGATAACACCGTAAGCCATACTATTTCAACCAGTGTTTCGCCGATTGATGGTGGTCAGGTTGAAGGAGCAGGTAACTATGAAGAAGGCCTTGCTGCAACATTAAATGCAGTGGCTGCAGATGGTTATCAGTTTGTTGCTTGGAGCGGTGATATTAACGCAACTGAAAATCCGCTGAACCTAACGGTGACTGCAGATGTGAATGTATCAGCTACTTTCGAAACTGTGGCAAGCAGCCGAAAAATCAATGATCTCTTTGATGAAGGTGAGCGTGCTGGTGTTTGGGTTAACTTCCAAGACTCTCTATTACTAAACAGTAATGGTGACGTTGCCGGAGTTGGCGATAGAGTCAAAACCATTAATCCAATTCGTGGTACTGCAAGTGAAATGAAGGCTTATGGTGACGGTTATTACTTGCGCGAGGATAATAATGGCAAACGTTATTTAGAAGCGACCGGTGATGATGCATATGAGTTTACGATGCCTAGCACATCATTAAAATATGTCGTTGCGTGGGCAGCAAAAGTAGATCCTGAGGCTAATGATCGTAACAATGTGATTTTACATGGTGCAGTTGACTACCATTACTATGAAGTATTTGCTGGATTTAATGGCTCAACGCTTACTCTTTCCACGGGCTGGTCAGGACGTATGACTAGAGATTTAACTGACTCAATAACTAATGAGCCTCATGTTATGTACTATCAACACCGTTGGAGTGGGCCTTATTCTCCTCAACCAGGTGACTTATTATTAGATAACGTTAATATCAATAATGGCACAGAGAACGGTGGTAATTACACTGTCGGTGGTGGTTATAAATTAAGTTTGCTTGGCCAGAAATGGGATAGTTATTTAGGACAGACCGTAGAAAGGACCATCAAGGCTGATCTTTATGGGTTCTTAGTATTAGATGGTGATCATAATGAAGATATGGCCGCAATCAATGCTGAGTTAAAAGCACTGTTCTCAGATGATGAGGCAGCTAATCCTGATAACGGTAGTTACGAAGGTAATGCAGTTGCCGGACAAAGCAAATCGGTTAGCTGTATGGCATGTCATGGTGCGGCGGGCATTAGTAATAATGATTTCTGGCCTAACCTAGCAGGACAAAAGAAAGCGTATTTAGTAAAACAACTACAAGACTTTAAAGATGGCTCAAGAAGCGATTCATTGATGTCGCCAATGGTTGAGTCACTCAGCGATGATGATATTGCTGACTTGGCTGAGTTTTATAGTGGTCTGTAATTAAATAACATTCTTTTAATTTGATATAAGGGCCAGTTTTCTGGCCCTTTTTTTATCCCTATAAAACAAACCTGGATAGTTTTTGCACCAACACTTTGCAGATCCTGCCAATTACTTAAGGTTTCCAAGAATACTAAGATAACTCTATTCAGCTGAAAAGCTTGATATTTATTACCTAAATATAGAATAGAGGAAATAAGATGCTTTTAATTTCTAGACGCGAAGGTGAAGCCATTTTTATCTACCCTGATGAGCTACTTCCTAAAGATATGACCGTTGCAGAGTTATTTTCAGGCAATCAAATATCCCTTGAAGTAAAAGAGATCAGTGGTAACCAAGTTAGGTTTGGAATCAATGCTCCTAAAACACTCACCATATTGAGAAATGATGCCAAAAGTGTAAGAAGGTAATGCTTTTTGAAGGCTATTTTATTTGATTAATCCCTGCTCTATACCCGCTAGATGAGTAAGATTACTTTAATTATTCCTTCAAACTAAAAATCCTTAGTAAGATTGTTGAGTTAGTTAATATTATTAGATCAATTTGCTATGCCATTTAAGGGATAACCTCCCGTAATACAAGGTTATATCGCCTTGTTGCACGATTGACTTTTATAGTGTCGATGAGCGAAGATGTACCCCGCTACGGCGACTATAATAATAATAATTCAATAACTATCTCTATTAGGACAAAACTATGGAACTCGAAATCATTATTAATATGCTTACCCGTTGGGGGCATTTGCTATTTGGTATTACTTGGATTGGTATCTTGTATTACTTTAACTTTATTCAAGGTGGTTACTTTAAATCAGCGTCAGCCGAAGGTCTTGCAGATGCTAAAGCTAAACTAGCACCAAGCGCATTATGGTGGTTCCGTTGGGCTGCGTTGTTCACATTTGTTACCGGTATGATCTTACTGATGGGTCTACAAAAAGTGGGCGCATTAAACCCATTTATTATTGCTGGTGCAGCAATGGGTACTTTAATGTTTTTGAATGTTTGGGGAATCATTTGGCCAAACCAAAAAATTGCCTTAGGCATGGTTGAAGGTGATGGTCCAGCTGCTGGTGCAAAAGCATTATTAGCTTCACGCACTAACACTTTGCTTTCTGGACCAATGGTATTTGCAATGTTAGCTGGCCCTCACTTCTCGCAATCAGGCGCGGGGTATGGTGCATCAGTAAGCGGTACTGGTTTATGGGTAGCATTAGCGATTATTGCTGCACTTGAAGTAAACGGTATTGTTGGTAAACAAGGTCCAATGACCACTGTACGTGGCGTTATTATCAGCAGCTTAGTATTAACTGCTGTATTGGTTTGTGTATTGATTATGCTTTAAAGCATCCTCGAACAGATACTCAATAAAAAAGCCGGAGACTGGTTTCAGTCTTCGGCTTTTTTTATGTCTAAATAATACAGTTCCCAATTTATGCTGACTTTATCGCTGTGTTGCTTTGTACCTAATATGTCATCAATAGCCGAAATTACATCGCTCTGGCTAATATTGCGTAGATCAAATAAAGACATACAGAATTGCGCCATGGCATTTTTATCTGAAAAGGACCAGTCAACAGGTTTTCGCTCAGCAGAGTTCACCCGCCAGCCACAAGTCTGTAATTCATCAATAGTGGCGTCATCAATATAAATTCCGCTATGTCCAGTGCTGTTATTTTGACCAACAAAATCATCTAAGAAATGAGCTACCGCTGAGCCTTTATATACATCCGCAAGGATAAATTGACCATGGGGAATAGTCACTCTGGCAATGTCTTTAAATACTGACAGTTTATTTTCTATGTGGTGAACACCAGCAATACTAAAACTAATGTCGATGCTTTTATCTTGATATGGCAATGGCAATAAATCACTAGCAGTATCCGTACTTGCGTGAGCAAATGTGCTGCATGGTTCATGAGCATGATAACAGCTGTCTGCCGGTAGAAAACGGTGCAAATATCCTCCGCCCGCAGGGACATCAAGTATTGTATTAGCACTTGTGAAACTAGCGAGTTCAACGGCTTGTTGAAACTCATGATCACGGACATAAGGATACTGCTGCATGGCAAAGTCATACTTCTCGCCACGGGTTTGAAACAGCTCTGTGTAATCTTTTAGTGCCATTAATTAACCATAGAATAAAAAATTATTTTTGTATAGTAATGCTTAAGGAATCCGCAGCTGTTCGTGATAAATTCTTGATAAGTGCATCGCTGTCAGTGGCGTTGACAGTTCTGATCTCTTTAATGCCCAATGTTTTTGCAATTTTTTCTGTTTGTTGGTGATTGTTCATCACTAAGGTAGTTATATTTTGAGCAAAGATCATTCGTTGTGCTTTTAAAGAAGCAGTATGACTATTGTCTGCCAGAATCAGTACATCACAATAATCAAATGCCACCCCACTTTTTTCTAGCTCTGCGATCGTTGCTAGCGTGATAAGCGCATCAATCGTGGATAAGCTTAGTGCTGCCTTGCTGGTATTAAGCATAGTATTTGCTTTGCTGATCTGACAATTATTTACCCACATGCCTTTATTTGATGCGATAGCGACTTGTTTGTCAGTTACTATCCATAAGCTTAGTAATAATTTAGCGACTTCATCAGCTGCTCGTTCGCCAATAATTAATACAATAGGTATATGGCCATTATTGTTAACTAAGGCCGATAAAACCTCCTCATATATTTGTGGATTGGTTGTCGCTCCTAATTGAGGCTGAGCATTTACCTCACAAATTGCTGCATCGCTGTGCAACCAAGACTGGCTAATATCTGGAATAATTAAGTCAATGCCGGCTAAATCTAATTTAAGTGCTGCTGTGGCATTTTCAGCTAAGCGTTTATTATCAGGATGTACATCGTGCATGACAGCTGTCGGTGTACCACCAGTATTGATATTGGCAGTGCGGCGCAGCCGAATAAATTGTCCTTGTTTTGGTACATCATTAACAGTTAGGTCAGCTTTAGAAAGCAGCCCCAATGCCTCTTCGTTCAGATTTAAGGTTTTAAGTGGTGAATGTGAATGTTTTTGTCTAAGGGGGTCATCATTCAGCTTTTCCACTAATACCGAAATGGTATCTCTGCCATTTCCAACGATACCGCCTGGCATTCTCAAAACAGCCCAAATTAGCTTTCCGTTTAATACCGTCAAGCGGTAATCTTGGCCTTCAATATGTTTTTCAACTAAGATATTTTTTGAGAATTTTCGTGCTTTATTAAAAGCATCTCGAACTTCATCGTCGGTCTGTAAACCAGCTGCAACCCCTAGGCCTCGATCTTTATCCATCGGTTTAATCACAACGGGATATTTCAATCTCTCGGCTAATTTTATTGCCGATGCAGCATTATTCACAGCAAAGTGTTCGGGACTAGGCAGCCCGGCTTGTCGAAGTATCGTGGCAGTATATTGCTTATTACGAGCAAAACGGGCGCCAATAACCGATGTCTGATCGGAAAAACTACTATCTAACCAACGAAGATGAGCACCATAACCATAGTCAAAAACATTCTCCGTTACCTTGCTCCAAGGTATGCCTAGCTTATTAGCTGCCGTTAAAAAACGTAATGTATTACTCCCTGAAGGAGAAGCGTGCTGTAGCTTTATTATCAATCTTTTACATGATTTGATTGCTAGCTCAAGCTGCTCCTCAACATCTTCGTCATGTTGTGCTGCAAACACAGTATTGATCGTTTTAATCAACCACCCTAATGCATCAATGCTTGCTCGAGCCCGACTATAGGGCAGGGCTATTTGAAACATTGTTATTGCTTCATTTTCGATGTGGCTATCAATAATTAGCCCCGATGAAAATATCGGTAGCCTGGCTTTTTTCTGAATTTTATCAAGCCAAAATAGTACGATATTCACAACGCTTTCTGCTTGCAATTTTTGGGTTTTATCTACAATTTCTGGCAAGTTTATATCCAAATCAGCCGCCGCCGCAATGAAAGTATTCACTGCGTGTAACTTATCAGGAATTGTCGTTTGAACTTTAATGGTTCCTACTAATGTTGGCATCGTCAGGCCATATGCTTTGCCCCTTAACGCTCGCCATGTTTGCTGCTGAATCACCATCATATACTTACCTTTTCTCTACGACTTTTCTTAACCTATAAAAGAAATATGATGGTTGGAAAGTATTGCTTTTTAATCTTAATCAGCATGACTTAATAATTCATCGATCACGGTATAAGCCAAGCGTAACTTAGGAACTGTCGCTTTCGCCTGTTCAATTTCTCCTAATAAAAACAGTTCTTTTGCTTTACTGCCTATTTCATGAAATTGCTTAAATGCCTCATTAATCTGATCTATCCATGCTGTCATAAATAACTGTTGTTTAAACGCTTGGCCTAACCATAATGTACACAATGATTTGTCATGATTGACCGCAGGCCACTGATGTATATCTTCAGGAGAAGCTTCCAAAATACTCAATAGACGACTTAACCACTGCCTACTTTCGATGGCAAGTAACGCTAGCAGTTTTTGTCTTGGTGACAATACTTGTTTGGCGAAATCTAACCAATCTTGATTTGCTTGATAATTATCAAACCATGTTTGGAACTCATCCACTGGCATTGGACGTGCAATGCCGTAACCCTGAGCATGATCGCAACCGAGTAGCATCAACATTAATCCATGAGTTGTAGTTTCCACCCCTTCAGCAATGACTTCTCGATGGAATGATTGCGTTAAACCAATAACACCATCAACAATCGTATAATCATCGGGATCATCAACTAAGTCACGCACAAATGTTTGATCAATTTTGACCACATTCACTGGCAGATGCCTAAGATGAATAAGTGATGAATAACCGGTGCCAAAATCATCTAAAGATATACGCACACCCAATGAATCGCGACAGGCTTTTAGTGTGCCTGAAATAAGTGTGATATCACTCAAAACACTCGATTCTAAAATTTCGAGCTGCAAGCATTCAGGCGGCAGTTGTGGATGGTTGGCTAATGCACTTTCTAGTTGATTATAAAAACCTTCCCACTGCAAATGATGAGATGAAATATTGACACTAATTTCTAGGTTAATGCCTTGTTGTTGCCATGTTTCTATCTGTTGCAAGGTTTGCTCTATAACCCAGTTACCTACTTTTATTTCTAAATCGGTGCCTTCAAGAGAAGGCAAAAAAGATAATGGGGGAACAATGCCACGCTCAGGATGTAACCAACGAATTAGCGCTTCGGCACCATGTACATGACCGGTTCGCATATTGATTTTAGGCTGATAAAACAACACAAACTGTTGTTTATCAAAACCCGTTTTAATCGACTGTAATTGGTTTTGTTTCAGGCTAACTTGCTGGTCATAAAGAGCATCAAACATATAGTGACGATTTCGCCCTGCTAACTTAGCTTGATACATAGATTGATCGGCATGGCGTAATAAAGTATCCGCATCAGAGTTATCCAAGGGAAATAAAGTAATACCGCTGCTGGCACTGATCGAAATAGCAGTATCCCCTACCTCATAGGGCTCTGAAATCGCTTTATGAATACGTGATACCAGTTCTTCGCTATGTTGTTTTGATTGAATTTCGCTTAATAACAATACAAATTCATCACCGCCCATACGTGAAGCCGTATCTTCTTCTCGAATGTTTGCTTTGATACGATGAGCGATTTCAACTAATAATTGATCGCCTATTTCATGGCCATAGTTGTCATTGACTGGCTTAAAATTATCAAGATCTAAAAACACGACGGCTAACAAGCTGTCATTACGCTTGCTATGTGCAATGGCAAGTTTAAAACGATCGGCAAATAAAGTGCGATTGGGCAGCTGAGTTAACACATCATAATGTGCCATCATTTCTAAGCTCTGCTGCTGATTTTTGCTTTGAGTGATATCTGAAAACAGGGCCAGATAATGAACAGTATTGCCTTGCTCATCTAATAAGGTCGAAATGCTCAACAGCGTGGCATATTGCTCACCATTTTTTTTACTATTCCAGACTTCACCCTGCCAATGACCTTCCTTTTTCACTTGGCTCAGGATGTTTTCATAAAATTCCGCTTCGTCTTTGCCTGACTTTAATAATTGTGGTTTTTCACCGATCAACTCTTCTCTACTGTACCCCGATATTTCACAAAAAGCAGGGTTAACATCAACAACCTGGATCTGAGTATCGGTGATAATAATGCCTTCATGTGTTTCGTTAAACACACGTCCGGATAAACGTAATTGCTCTTCTGCCAATTTACGATCGGTGATGTCATAAAAAATCACCACATGAGTATCATCACTAGGTTCCGTAATCGCTGACTCACTAGCTAATACATGTCGAATGTCACCATTTTTACATTGCACATTCAGCTCTACGGGTTCAAATTTTTGAGAGCTTGTTTCTAATGAGCTAAATCGTTTCTGCCATATATTAGCAACCCAAGATCGATACTCAGGATCGGGGTAGGCTTTGGGTCGCCAAATATCGACTGTTGGAATATCTTGCAAGGTATAACCAAAGGTATCGATAAAAGCTTGGTTAACGTAAGTAATCTTTTGCTGATTAACATTAACAGCGTGCGGGATAGGAGAGGTATCAAGAATAGATTGAAGTCTGGCCTGACTAAGTTGCAAGGCATGAGTTGTTTGCCGCAGACGAAAGATCCAATGTGAAAATAGTAAAAACAATACTGCTATGCCCACCGACACGATAATAACTGTATCGATGTGAATGCCAGAAGCCACCGTTAAACCCAAGCCATTATTTTCAATGGTTCAAGGTTATTAATTAGTGATGCTGTTTTAAGAAATTTTATTATCATGGTGAACAGTTATGTTTTTTAACGACATCAAAATAATAAAATGGGTTAGATCTGTCATAAACAGTGTCCTTTAGTTCCGTAAACAGTAAGTTCCATATTATTGGTGAACACAGTTTATAAAATTAACGTTGCTAGTTATTCTATCTGGATAATCCCTCAAAGGCTATTAGCATATCGTTGCACTCATTTATGTCGAATCAATCAAGTTTATCGCTAAATGTAAATCGCTCAAAATGACTATTTTGTTCCAATAACTTCTCAAGAGTAATACTAAAGTTAAAGCGTTTTCTTTTGGTTTTAATATGCAAGGTTTGTTTTTCTGTATAGACACCGGGGACAGTGATGAGACTGGCTGCTTGATGATTTTCACCTATTTCAGGTAGCAGTAAAGCTGGATAGCTTTGTTCACTATCATCTAAGGCATAATGTACTGCTATCGGCTCACCATCAACCGTTTCCAAACCTGTCTTTGTATAGTCCTCATTATCTGTTCGTAACCAGCGAATAGATGAAATACTAGGAGAAACAGCTTTTTCGGGTGATTTTTGTCGTTCAAAAATACCGATAAAATCATCTATTTTGATATCGTGAAATTTTTCTACATGCTGCCGTTCTACTAAGTAACCATAGCTATTTTTATTCAGGATCTTCCACGCAGACCGATACTTTTTATAATCAGCCTCAGTCAGTTTGTCAATATTACTCAAACAGTGATGGATCGCCTCTAAACCAAAGGCAAGATACACCTCTTCATTACCCGTGACCGGTATTCGTGGTTGTTTACGTTGATAAGATGTATTAAGAAAGGGGATCAACTGTCTGAACAAATCAAGATTAATCGTTGGCTCAATGGTTTTATCGTTGCCATCTTGATCAAACAAATGATCAGCAATAATTAATAAAGGTTTGGTATTTAAAATTAGTGTCGGTGGCGGTGCCCAATTTTCATTTATTGGCATAATCGTAGGTGTGGGCGTGCGATCACTCAGGCAATTAATAAAAAAGTGGCCTGCTGTGGCAGCATGATCTTTAGGCAATGGCAAAATTTCAGCATCGGAAACCAATTTCTCCATAATGAAATAGGCTTCCAGAACGTTGCCACTATGTAAACCATAGGGATTACAAATACTAACTAACAAGATCTGCGTATAACGATCATGCAATGAACTTAGAGCTCGATGTTGTGGATCTAAGATCGGTTTGAGCCTATCAACATGAGCATGGACACATAAGCGATAGAGCATATGGAGTTCTTGAAATACACGCACGGGAACGGTTTGATAAAACTTATAGGCATGCAAAACCATATAACTTAATTGTTCACTAGCACGGTTAACGGCCAATTGGGCCACCTTATGGTTCTTTAAACTGGAGCTATGCTTGTCAGCATCCATGACCACAATTTTATAACCCATCGCTAATTCACTCATCAACTCCGTTAAGTTATTAATGATTTTAAGCCGTGTTTTAGGTGCTGGTATCGTTGTTACTAACTTGGGAATAGTTAGGCTAAATAACAGTGAATTTAGTGGTTGGCGGTAGATTTCCAACAATGCCAATCGCTGTTTTTCATGAATAATTTCGCGATTAAATGCTTTGAGCGCATCAAGGTAAGTATCGGTATATTCGGCAAGGTCGTTTTTTGGCAGGCGTTTGATCCAGTTATGAAGCAAACTTTCGTTCAGCTCTATGCCTCCACTACTCTCCCGTTCAGAAGGAACACTGAGGTTAAGATGGGACATATTTTCTGGTAGGTCAAAACTCATATCACGATAACGTCATTCTAAATATGGAAACCAATTATTATTATCATATAACAATGGCAGCTATTTTCCGACCACCGGGATCGCATTGGCGTGAGATTAACAAAACATCATTGGTCTTATTCATAAATAAGTTTTAGCATTAACATCGCGTTTACCCCATAACGATGGTTCAATCTATATAATATGTCTTACAGAATTTTAGCCCATAACTGCACAATAAGATTTCATTTCATACCATGACAAATAAACCCATGTTCAATATTGCGCTTTTTGAGCCAAATATCCCTCAAAATACCGGCAACATTATTCGCCTATCCGCCAATAATGGCTGTCACCTACATTTAATTGAACCTTTAGGTTTTGATCTTAAAGAAAAGAGTCTGCGTCGTTCTGGGCTTGACTATCATGATCTTGCAAATCTCACCCTACACTCAGATTTTGATGCATTTATGGCAACAATGGCTGGCAATAGAATCTTAGCCATCACCACAAAAGCAACACGCAACTACGATCAATTTAAATATGAAACAGGTGATGTATTGTTATTTGGCTCAGAAACTTCAGGCCTTCCCGAACACGTACACCAGAAAATTGATGCCTCGCATAAACTAAGAGTGCCAATGCAACCCAATAACCGTAGCTTAAACCTTTCAAATACCGTTGCCATTGTCAGTTATGAAGCCTGGCGGCAGCAGGGTTTTAAGGGTGGGGAATAAAACCAAAAGATAGCCTATAGCTATCCATGAAATGGATATTTTATGATTGTTTGGTTTTTTTAGGGAAAGTAAGTGGTGGCTATGGGTAGATTCGAACTACCGACCCCATCATTATGAGTGATGTGCTCTAACCAGCTGAGCTACATAGCCTTTGTGAAGCAGGGGATTTTACGTTGATGACTAACAAATATCAAGTAATAACCTACGCTGTTTTAAACATTAAAACGGAAGTGCATGACATCGCCGTCGCTAATGATGTAATCCTTGCCTTCTAGACGCCATTTACCGGCATCTTTTGCGCCTTGCTCGCCTTTAAATTCAACAAAGTCGTCATAGCTGACTACTTCTGCGCGAATAAAACCTTTTTGGAAGTCAGTGTGAATAACACCAGCGCCTTCTGGGGCTGTTGCGCCTACTTTGACTGTCCAAGCGCGTACTTCTTTAACGCCCGCGGTAAAGTAGGTCTGCAGGCCTAATAATGAATAACCAGCACGAATCACACGATTTAAACCGGGTTCATGTTGGCCAATTTCTTCTAGGAATTCTATTTTCTCAGCGTCATCCAGCTCTGCAATTTCTGATTCAATCGACGCACAGATCGCTACAACGACAGCATTTTCTTTTTCAGCAAAGGCTTTCACTGCATCTAAGGATGGATTATTTTCAAAACCATCTTCAGCCACATTAGCAATGAACATGGTTGGTTTGATGGTTAGCAAGTGAAGTTCAGTTAATAATTCTAATTGCTCTTCATCCAAGTCCATTGAACGTACTGATTTACCTTGATCTAAATGGTCACGCATTTCGATCAACAAAGCTAAACGGGCTTTCGCTATTTTGTCTCCGCCCTTTGCGTCACGTGTCGTTTTGGTGATCGCTTTTTCAACACCGTCTAAATCAGCTAAGGCTAATTCAGTATCGATCACTTCAATATCATCAAGAGGAGAAACTTTACCGGCAACATGCACTACGTTTTCATCTTCGAAACAACGCACTACATGAGCAATCGCATCGGTTTCACGAATATTAGCTAAAAACTTATTGCCTAAACCTTCACCTTTGGATGCTCCAGCAACCAAACCGGCAATATCAACAAACTCCATGGTAGTGGGTAAAACACGCTCGGGATTAACAATTTCCGCCAAACTATCTTGACGCGTATCGGGAACGGGTACGATGCCAACATTGGGTTCAATAGTACAAAATGGATAGTTTTGTGCTTCAATGCCTGCTTGCGTTAACGCATTAAACAAGGTTGATTTACCTACGTTGGGCAGGCCAACGATGCCGCATTTAAATCCCATGGTGTATTCCTATTGTGAATGTAGCCAGTGCATGGCTTTTTCTAAATCATCTGACACAAGATCAGTTAAAACTCTAATCGAATCATCTATCGCGGATAAGATCAGCTGACGATCTGCTTGTGAGGGTTTGCTTAATACATAGTCTGAGACTTGTTTAGCGTCACCCGGGTGTGCGATGCCTAAACGGCAACGTAAAAATTCTTTAGATCCTGTTTGAGCAATAATGTCACGCAAACCATTATGACCACCATGACCACCGCCACGTTTTAAACGTGCTGTGCCGACTGGCAGATCCAGTTCATCGTGGATCACTAAAATATTACTAGCAGGAATTTTATAAAAGTTAGCGAGTGCCGCTACAGATTGACCGCTGCGATTCATAAACTTTAAAGGTTTTAATAAAAACAGTTTATGACCAGCAAATTGGGTCTGGGCCAATTGACCATGAAATTTGTTTTCAACTGCAAACGTTGTCGACAAATCATGAGCCAATTGGTCCAGCCACCAAAACCCGACATTATGTCGGGTGTGTTCATATTGAGAACCTGGATTGCCCAATCCGGCGATTAACCAGTTAGCCATATTTAGTCCTCAGAAAAACGACTTATTCTTCAGTCGCTTCGTCTTCGCCTTCTGTTGCTGCATCTTCTACATCTTCTTCAACTTCTTCAACAACAGCACGTGGAGCATGAATGCTGACTACTGATTGGTCATAAGCAGAACGTTCACCTTCTTCTAGGTGCTCTTCTTGACTATGTGACAATGCAGTCAATGTAACGCCTTTTGGCAATACCAAGTCAGATAAGTGAATAGTTGCATCCATTACTAATGTAGAGACATCAACTTCAATGTATTCAGGCAAGTCTTTTGGTAAACAAGATACTTCAGCATCGGTTCTCAAGTGAGCAACCAAACCACCTTCTTTAACACCAGGAGCAACATCTTCACCGATAAAGTGTAATGGCACTGACATAGTCATAGCGTGTTTAGCATCGATACGTAAGAAATCAGCATGCATGATTTTTAGATCACTTGCTGGATGACGTTGCAGGTCTTTTAATACTGCTTGCTGCTTTTTACCATCAACCACAATCTCTAGAATGTGAGCGTAAAATGCTTCTTCTGCTAGGTGACGAATAAACTTGTTATGGTCTAATGATAATGACACAGGTGCATCTTCACCACCATAAATAATAGCTGGAACTTTACCGGCATGACGTAGGCGGCGGCTCGCACCTTTCCCCTCGTCAGTACGTAGTTCAGCTTGTACTTCAAATAGATTTTCCATCTGTTTTCTCCAAACTATGGACAATACATATTGTCCATTAAAAATGCCGCTTTACGCGGCGTTATGTCATTCTCGCGACCAAGAATAACAACGAAACAAGCTAATTAATTAGCCTGATTAATCCATATATAAGGAGCTGACTGACTCCTCATTACTAATTCTATTCATCGCTTCTGCTAACATTTCTGCAATGCTCAACAGGCGAATTTTTTTACATTTTTGTGCATGCTCTTGTAAAGGAATCGTATCGGTCACAACCAATTCATCCAATACCGAATTTTCAATATTATCAACAGCAGCGCCGGATAAGATTGCGTGTGTGCAATATGCCACTACTTTTATTGCACCTTGTTCTTTTAGCGCTGCAGCCGCTGCACATAAAGTACCTGCGGTATCGACCATGTCATCGATTAAGACACAAACTCTGCCCTCTACTTCACCAATGATATTCATTACTTTCGCCACATTAGCAGCGGGACGACGTTTATCAATAATCGCCAATTCCACATCTAAATGTTTTGCTAAAGCACGGGCACGTACTACACCACCCACATCCGGTGATACAACGATTAAATCTTGATATTTATGTTTCCAAATATCGCCTAACAACACTGGTGAGGCATAGACATTATCAACAGGGCAATCAAAAAAGCCTTGAATTTGATCAGCATGTAAATCTACCGTTAATACCCGATCAGCGCCTACACCAGTCAACATATTTGCAACAACTTTCGCGGTGATCGCAACACGAGCTGAACGTGGACGGCGATCCTGGCGAGAATAACCAAAATACGGGATAACTAAGGTAATGCGTTTTGCTGAAGCACGGCGGATGGCATCAATCATTACCATCAGCTCCATGACATTATCATTGGTTGGCGTGCATGTCGGTTGCACGATAAAGACATCTTTGCCACGAACATTGTCTAAAATCTCAACCATGATTTCGCCATCGCTGAATTTTTCAACGGTTGCTTTACCAATGGGAACATTTAAAAAATGGGCAATATCTTTCGTTAACGCAGGATTTGCATTACCGGTGAACACCATCATGTTGTCATCGATGGTTTGTCGTTGTTGCAGCTGAAGGAATCGATTTTTTGTCACTATAATTGGCGCCGAGTGTCATATATTAAAGAACAAAAAGAGTGGCTGGGGTACCAGGATTCGAACCTGGGAATGCAAGGATCAAAACCTTGTGCCTTACCGCTTGGCGATACCCCAACAAATTACTCATTCATTATACAGTCGCATGTTAATTCCGTCACTTAACATGATGTCTTAATTCAATGTAGTTAATGGCGATTGATTACAAGCTTTTGCCACAAAACCTTGCCAATTTTCCGGCAATTTATCGACTATTATCTGTGCTTCTTGCTGACTACTAAAATCTGCAAATACACATGCGCCCGTTCCGGTCATTCTAGATTGAGAAAATTGTGACAACCAATCCAAAGCGTCCGATACAGCTTGATAACGATGCCGAACTACATCTTCACAAACATTTCTGCCTTCCCTCGAAAGGAAGCGCGATATTGTGATTGGTTCACAATCACGTGTCAATTCCACAGCTGAAAATATTTCTGCTGTCGACACATGACAATCGGGCACGATGACTACATACCAAGGTTCCGGAGGAAAAATAGATATTAGCTTTTCGCCGACACCTTCTGCCCAAGCAGCACTACCATGGATAAAAACCGGCACATCTGCGCCGAGATCCAAACCTAACTGCGCTAATTCAGTGTTGTTTAAGCCACATTGCCAAAGCTGATTTAATGCTATTAACGTTGTCGCTGCGTTTGAGCTGCCGCCACCTAAACCACCACCCATCGGCAGTTTTTTTGCTAATTTAATTTTCACACCTTGGTCAACACTGGCATGTTGTTTTAACAATGTCGCAGCACGTACGATTAAATTATCATTATTGTTAACACCTGCTATCGGTGTCAGTAACTCAATCGCCGGATCGTCACTTATTTCAAACTGTAACTCATCACAATAATCTAAAAACTGAAAAGCCGTTTGTAGCTCATGATAACCATCTTCACGTTGACCGGTAATATGTAAAAAAAGATTCAGTTTGGCTGGCGAAAGCCATGTTTTCACTTAACCGTCTCCCAGTCTTGAATAATAAATTTTAAACTCAAGCCTGGATGCGTAATAAAGATCTTAGCGGGCATCTCATATTGCTCAAAGGGCACGTAACGTAAAAATTTCAGTTTCCAGTCTTGCTGCTCAAGATAAGTAATTCGACCTTCACTATCGTATTCAACTTTATCTACTTCCAAATTTTTATATGGTAATCCACGTACCCAGTCTCTTAATGCACTGACAGGAATTTTTAGATTCATATGTTCTTCTAGTAACGCTTCTGGGCTACTTGATGAAATTTGCTGGCCATCACCCAAGAACAATGTCACCTTCTTGCCATCGCCGGTCAATACCACTCCACCCTGAGCAAAAGGCCCTGTTAAATTGATTTGGTAGTTATTTAGTGATTGTCGCCATTTTAATCCAACGTTCCAACCTTCCTCGCCTTGAACAATAGAGCTGCGGCCTTTAATTGCCCATTTATCTAATGTCATCAAGTCTGGAGAGCGCTGCTGCCACATTCCCTCCGGCGTTTTAGGTGCTCGGTACCAAATCGGTTTACATGCCGTGACGGTGATCAACAATAAGATCAAAGAAGCTCTAAAAACGATTCTACTCATTGGCCAAACCGACGCATCGTATCAACTAATAGTTGATTATCTTTGCCTTGCTCTAAAGCTTGTTGCCACACTTGTTGTGCTTCAATCTGTCGCCCTAATAACCACAAAACTTCACCTAAATGCGCTAAAAATTCGGCATCTGCTTGAATATCTGCAGCTTGACGCAAATATCGCTCTGCAACCTCTAAATTGCCTAAGCGATAATACACCCAGCCCAAGCTATCCAGATAAAAAGGATCTTCTGGACTAATCTCTACCGCTTGTTTTATCAGCACTAATGCTTCTTGATGGCGATCGGTACGATCGGTCAAGGTATAACCCAGCGCATTTAACGCTTGGGCATTATTTGGATCTTTATCCAAAACCTTTCGTAAGTCTTGTTCTAAGATACTCAGCCGATTTAAAGGCTCCGAAACCATTGCTCGGCCATATAATAGTTCAACATTGTCAGGATGCAGAACAAGCGCTTCAGTAAACAAATCAAACGCGGCTTGATCTTGGTTTTGCTCTCTTAAAAAGCTCGCTTCAAACAAATAATACTGCACAGCCCGATCAGGATTTTCTTTGCGTAATAATTTCAGGTGATTTTGTGCTTTTTCGATATCACCTTGCTCAGCCAACAAATTGATATAGCGAGCTTGCGCTGCTTGATAACGAGAACTATCAACAGGAACTGAGGCAAACCAAATCAATGCTTGTTCAGTTTGTTTGTTCACCTCTTCAGCTAAACCCATAAAATAAGCTGCTTGTTTTCCTCGATCGCCTTGTTTTAATAGCTGACTAAAAAATTTCTTAGCCGTTTCTCCATCTTTATCTTCTAAAGCTAATAAACCCAAAGCAAAAATAATTTCATCATTTTGAGGGTTTGTCTGATGCAATTGTTCAAAGATCTGACGAGACTCTTCAGTCTGACCATTTTCACCTAAGGATTTTGCATAAGAAAAACGTAAATCATCAGTCGCACCATCGCGATCGACCGCTTTAGCTAACAAGGCAAGTGCCTCATCGCCCTTACCCATACGCTGTAATACTTCAGCTTTCAATACTAAGGCATCTTCGCGGCCAGGTTGTTGTGCTAATACCGTATTAACGGCTTCTAAAGCATCAGCATAATGTTTATAAAATGCCGTCAACTTCGCATAAGCAAAAAGCACTTCTGGATCATTAGCTTGATATTGTTTTAATTGTTGGATAATCGCAAAAGCTTGTTCCGCAGACACCAGCTCCGTTAAGTTTTCAATAATGCGATCCAAAAAATCTCGACGATTTTCCGGATTAAGCTCAAGTGCAGCATCAATCGCTTTGATTGCCGCCTCATGATCACCTTGCAACAATAAAATAGGTGCTTGCATGACATAAACATCGGCGTCGTTAGGATCGACTTCGACCCAACGGTCTAATGCTCGACTAATACGTTGTTGATCGCGTGTAAAAACAGCAACCTGAGCACTCCGTCCTGCCAGTGCAGGCGAATCTACCTCACCAGCCGCTTTATTATAAAGGTCAACAGCAACACCCATTTCACCGCGTTGGCCTGCAATTTCAGCCATTAAAATGTAATACACCAATTCCGCAGTTAAGGGTAAGTCTTCGACTTCTTCTTGCTGCTGAGCGTCAGGCTCTTTATCTTCTATGATAGCAACATCTTGTGATGTTTCAGACGGTGGTTTTTCTGCTTGATGTTCAGGAACTGAGGCACATGCCACCAGTGAGGTGACGACCAAAAATAGTGCGCTTCGTTGAGCAATTCCCATGTATTTTTTCCATTGCAAATGCAATAAATCCATAATTGAACGACCTATCCGGTTGATTTTGATAGAATGACTTCCTAATTTAGCCAATCTTATAACAAATAAATTAATAATGGCTGTAGAGTTTACCAGCATTTAACGACAACAAATCACCAAAAACATATGCAACTTGTCACCTACGGCATCAACCATAATACGGCACCGGTTAACATCCGAGAAAACATCGCTTTTACAGCAGATGTATTGCCTGCTGCTTTGGATTCCTTAAAACAGCATCCCAACGTTATTGAAGCCGTCGTAGTCTCTACTTGCAACCGCACTGAGATTTATTGTCATCTCGACGGTGATTATGACAACGCCATTAATCTTTGGTTGCATGATTTTCACAAACAAGTCCCCGATTCATTGACTGAGTATTTATATCAGTATGAAGGTCATGACGCTATTCGCCATTTATTACGTGTCGCCTGCGGTCTTGATTCTATGGTTCTGGGCGAGCCACAAATCTTAGGTCAAATCAAAACGGCATACAGCCAAGCTCTGAATGCAAAAACGCTCGGCAAATCTTTGGGCCGTTTATTTCAACATGCTTTTACCGTTGCCAAACAAGTTCGCACCGATACTGCCATTGGCAATAGTCCTGTTTCCATTGCTTTTGCTGCTGTCAGTTTAGCCAAGCAAATTTTCAGCAACCTTGCTGATTCCACCGCGCTATTAATTGGTGCAGGTGAAACAATCGAACTTGTCGCCCGCCATTTAAAAGATAATGGCATTGGCCGCATTATTATCGCCAACCGTACTATTGAAAAAGCGCATACCATCGCCTTGCAAGTTGAAGGTTATGCGATCGCTTTAAGTGAAATGCCCGCACATGTGGCCGAAGCCGATATTGTTATTAGTTCAACCGCCAGCCAATTACCAATTTTAGGCAAAGGCACCGTTGAACGTGCATTAAAACAACGTAAACGTCGTCCGATTTTTATGGTGGATATTGCTGTGCCTCGTGATATCGAAGCTGAAGTTGGCAACCTTGAAGATATCTATCTTTATTGTGTTGATGACTTGCATGAGATCATCGAAGAGAACCTGCAGTCACGTCGTGATGCCGCACAACAAGCAGAAGAAATCATCGATACCCAAGTGGAACATTTTATCGCTTGGCTGCGCAGCCAAGATGCCGTGCCAATAATTCAGTCCATACGAGCTAACGCAGAGCACGAAAGTGAACAGTTACTTCAGAAATCATTAAAGCAACTTGAACAAGGTATTTCCCCCGAAAAAGTGCTCAATGATTTTGCCAGAAGTTTTACCAACAAATTATTACATGAGCCGAGCCGTCAGTTACGTCAATCAGGTCTTGATGTTGACTCCAACCTCGTTGACGCAACTCGCCGTCTTTTTAATATCAAGGATTAAGTGTGAAAGAATCCATTCAACACAAACTCGAAACCTTAGTTGATCGCCATGAAGAAATCAGTGGCCTATTATCTGAGCCAGAAACCATGGCCGATCAAAATAAATTTCGTGCACTATCGCAAGAATATGCACAGTTAGAACCAGTAGTTAATAATTTCAACGCCTATACCAGCAATGTTGAAACTATGGCCGATGCCAAAATCATGCTTGATGATGACGATAAAGAAATGCGTGAAATGGCCAAAGAAGAATTGACCGAAGCTAAAGCTAAACAAGAAGAGCTAGAGCTCACGCTACAAAAACTATTACTACCTAAAGATCCTAACGATAGTCGAAATATCTTCCTCGAAGTACGTGCTGGCACCGGTGGTGATGAAGCGGCAATTTTTGCGGGTGATTTATACCGAATGTACAGCCGATATGCCGAAGGTCGTCGCTGGGGCGTTGAACTGGTTAATGCCCAAGAAGGTGAACACGGCGGCTACAAAGAAGTCGTGATCAGAATTGTCGGTGAGGGTGCATATTCAAGACTAAAATTCGAAGGCGGTGGCCATCGTGTACAACGCGTGCCAGAAACAGAATCACAAGGCCGTATTCACACCTCAGCCTGTACCGTTGCGATTATGCCTGAAGCCGATGAAGTAGATCAGATCGACATCAACCCAGCTGATTTACGAGTTGATACCTTCCGTGCATCTGGTGCCGGTGGTCAGCATGTTAATAAAACAGACTCCGCTATTCGCTTGACACATCTTCCGACAGGCATCGTCGTCGAATGTCAGGATCAACGCTCACAACATAAAAACCGTGCTCAAGCGATGTCAGTGCTACAAGCTCGGATTATGGCTGAGAAACAAGACAAGATAGACTCGGAACAGGCAGAAACTCGGAAATTACAAGTCGGCAGTGGCGATCGCAGTGAACGCATTCGCACCTACAACTACCCACAAGGCCGAATCACCGATCACCGCATCAACCTAACCTTATACAAGCTAGCCGAAGTCATGGGTGGCGATTTAGAACAAGTCATCGAACCTTTGATCAATGAATATCAAGCCGATCAACTAGCTTCATTGGCCAGTGCGGAATAAATAAAATAGATGTTTGCAATCTCCTAACATTCATTATTAGAGATCATAGAAAGGAAAGCTATGCGTAGAAACATTAACAAGTACGGGGATCTACTATTAACAGCTGTAACAGTAACTACTCTTCCTGTTCTCTTTTTAGCACAAAGCTTTTTAACCTATTTTTTGGCTGCAGAGTTTTTTTCTTTAATCTTGGTCTTTTCATTTGTATATCCAAGCATTTCAAAAACAACCGAATTCATAAATATAGTATCTAATGCACTTTTCTGGCCTCGCAGTAGAAACTGGCTTTGGATTTGTGCAGTGTTACTAAATGTAATAGTGTTCTATGAGATATTTAAATAAAATCAATCAACCTAGGTCAGACTCGATTGATTTAATAGTTTGTATTTTTTAAGTCCGTCATTTATTTCGTGCTAAAGCCCGAGTTCATTTTCTTTGTTTGCCCAAAGAAAACGAACCAAAAGAAAATGCATCCCATGCTTGCCCTACGGGTTCCCTGCGCTTCTCGATATGACTGGGCACTCTAGAACTCACTTCGCTAACGCTACGTTCAAACAGCTATCGTGCTATTCCAGTCATCTCTGCGATGCTCGGCTACGCATAAGGGCGAATGGGTATGAAACAAAGTTATGAAACTAGTCTAACTTCTAAAATTCATTAAATATTTTGAAGAGAAACCGAGCTTTTTCTATCCCGTTTATTGCCGCCAAAAATTCAGCTAGTTTTATGGATGAAGTGGTCGAGTGTTTGAGCGTAGCGAGTTTTCGACCACGCCATAAAATCTAGTTTAATTTTTGGAAATAAGGCAATGTCGGGTGGCCTTTTCTTTGGTTCCGTTTCTTTTGGCCACGCAAAAGAAATGAACGCCCAGCGGCAGCGAGAACAGAATAACTAAATATTCAAATCTCTTACAACAGTTCCAACCAATCCTGTGGCTTCAAAAAAGTCTCATACAACTCA
>ENA-ORXI01000220-ORXI01000220.1-sediment-metagenome-genome-assembly--contig:-NODE-220-length-45678-cov-12.526677_pt1 | contig 45678 bp, 43 predicted proteins | sample MGYA00237861_ERZ511468 | MGnify/ENA primary metagenome ERZ511468 (study PRJEB26299, sample SAMN06266213) | sediment metagenome | isolation source: Hudson Canyon methane seep mesocosm | place... | reverse complement strand
GGTCTGTTCCATTAAATAAAGGGTAGATAACCGAAAATGGAAATTTTTCGCTTCTTTTTTCAGGACATTTTTTATCACTATCCCAGAAATAGTTTGAAAATTGTTTACTTACATTCGAGTGCTCTTCAAATATATAGATAATATTAGTATCAGGGATGCCAAAATTTGAAGATAGGTTTCTAATTCTATCTTCAAATTCTTTATATGGATTATCATCACTTTCTTGAGGTCTATTCCAGCCAATATTTGTCTTTAATTCAATTATGAAATGATTTTTATCATTTTTTTTAATCAAAATATCTGGCTGAGTATTTTTTACTTTCTTTTCTAAAATTATTTCATATTCATTAGGAAGTGTAACATTCAAATAGTACGCAATTATATCTTGAAAAAACTCGGCGATTGTATGCTTCTTATGCCGTTTAAAGTTTATTCTATGTTTCCATCCAGAGTATTTCATTTTACATAAGTGGAAATATATTGCTTCACTAATCTTGTTTTTATCATACTCTATGCTGTCTAGTTTTTTCTTTTCGGAAAGAGACGCTAAGGCTTTTTCATAATGATCAGAGATGGCGCAAATAGATACTTCTTCAGGTAGGTTCATAATTTTTGGTTAAACATAACAAGTTATTGTTTCGGGGCTTATCATTCTAACTTCTACATTAGGGTAATAAATACTAAAAGAGTTAACATGCCGTAATACAAGATAAGCATGTCTAAGTGTAGACCAAAACCTAACTTTTCCTAATTCTTTGAATGCCCGCTCATGGCTGTAACCAGCTAGTCAGAGAGTTGTACGATTAGGTTGAGATCTATTTTAATCGTTCCGTATGGATTGGCCGTATAGAGCCTAATAAAGTAGGGGCATAGCAGGATTTAGCCTGCACAGTTACCCATCAGATAGGCTAAAGCCCATGCCTCAGATTTAGCATAAATCAAAAAGCTCAGCCAGCAATACTGCTAGCAGTGAGGTATTAACTTATTGGATTATAATGGGTAATATTAAATATCAGTCATGTTTTATAGAAATTAAACTCATTGAAAAAAACATGACTTATACCGCTTGGCTATATATTTTAAAGGCACCGTTTTTATTAAACTGTCTTCGTAGGCTATTGTTTATTGCTATGCTGTCAATCTCTAAACAATCTAAACGATATAAGCAATTTATGTATTAGAAGTTAATATGACTGGTAGCGGTATTGCTGGCTGCCCCCTTGGTTTTCTTTATAACTATTCCTGCTCTGAATTGATAAGCCCTTGTAGGGTTTCAAAGTCTAAAAGATTCACTAATTCGATTAAGGCATTGGCTATTGCGGGTGAATTTTTTTTAATTCGTTCAGCCACCTCAAGCGTTTTTTCCATATCCAGGGCATTGCTTGCATCAGCCAACTCGTTCAATAGTTCCTTATCAAGAATATTAAGATCTTTAGCTGTTAGCAGCATGATTTTTTCTTCTGCTTCAGCTGGCTCTGAATTTTCTGCATAGCGGTAGCTTATGTTCAAATGTTTTGCCATACAGTCAAAAAGCTCAGTTTGATCAATGGGTTTACTGATAAATTCATCTAGTTCTGAGGGCCGTTTTTCATTTTCCAAGGTCTTGAGCGGAAAAGTAGGCAGTGCTGCAATTAGCGTTTTAGCGCCTTCTTCAATAGCTCTTATCATTTTCACTGTATCCATACAGTCCATCACAGGCATATCCAGCAAGATTATCTGTGGATGCCACGATTTAAAAACATCAACAGCCTGTTGTCCGCCTGGGGCCTCGCGTACGAAAAAACCGACCGATTCAAGAAGCTTCTTCATCTCCTCGCTATCAAGCTCTTTATTATAAATGAGCAGTACACGATATTCATTGCCATCGGGTTCTATAGATTTTTTTTGATTATATAGCTCAATGCTGGGTGCTGTGACCGGCTCGATAGGAAGTTCGATATGAAATTTCGTTCCTCGGTCTAATTCACTCTCAACACTAATGTCTCCTCCCATTAACTCCAGAAAGCGTTGAGCCAGAGTTAAACCGAGGCCTGTGCCAATTTTATTGCCTAGCTCACTGACCTGATAAAAGGGCATGAAGATACGTTTTAGACATTCTTGAGGAATACCGATTCCACTATCTATTACATCAAAAACAAGCTTAACGGAATGGTAAAGATGTGTTTGAATGCTTTTAATTTTCAGGGTTACTCCACCTGATTGAGTGTATTTAATCGCATTAGCAATAACATTGCTAAGTAGCGATTTCAGTTTCTCATAGTCACAATAGATATATTGAGGAAGATCTGATTCGTACTCAACATCAAAAGTAATTTTTTTAACTTTGCTAGCTGCTTTCGCTTTATCAATGATTTTATCGAGTAACTCAATGAAATTAACTGCCTGCAAATCCAGGATTGTTTGTCCATCTTCAAGATTCGACATGGCCAGGACATCATTAATAAGCGATAGTTGATGATGTCCACTCTTATTGATGGTGTTGAGATGCTCTCGTTGTTTATCTGAAATAGTTTTATCATCAAGCATCAATTGTGAAAAACCAAGCACCGCATTGAGGGGGGTACGAAATTCGTGACTCATATTGGCAATAAAAATTCCCTTGGCCATATTGGCCTCTTCAGCCTTCTTCGTCGCTTTCTGTAAATCGAATGTTCTCTCTCTAACCCTGTTATCTAGTGCCTCATTCGATTTACGTAGAGCCTCAGCCGCTCTTTTTTGACGCGTAATATCGGTGAATAAACCAACATAATTTCTCACTTTACCTTTTTCATCATACATCGCTGAGATAGTGAGCCGTTCAGCATATAATTCACCGCCTTTCTTACGATTCCATATTTCTCCTCGCCAATGCCCTTGCTCAATCAGTATTTTCCACATCTCAGTATAAAATTCAGAACTTTGCATGCCAGATTGGAGAATATTTGGATTTTTATCCATAACTTCCTGACGGCTGTATTCTGTAATTTCAGTAAAAGTTGGGTTAACATCTATAATAATCCCATTAGCATCAGTCAGAGCAATACCTTCATGAGTATCACTGAAAACATGCGCAGCAAGTTGCAGTTTTTCCTCCGTTAGCTTGCGCTCAGTAATATCAGCATGTGTTCCTGATGCGCGTAATGGTTGACCTTGTTTAGACCATTCAACGACTTTTCCACTATCAAGCACCCAAATCCATTGACCATTTTTATGACGCATCCGTGATTCACATTCATAGTAGTCAAGTTCGCCAGAGAAATGTTTTTTTAGTGATCTATCAGATTGCTCTAAATCATCAGGGTGGGCAAGCTTTCTCCAGTTATCAATAGTGACAGGAGTCAATTCGTCAAGCGTATAGCCGATCATTTCAGCCCAGCGTTCATTTAACTGGAGTTCTCCCGTCTGAATATCCCATTCCCAGGTTCCAACATTTGTTCCCCGAATAATTTCCTGCAATCTCTGCCTTTCATGACTTAGCTGTTTGCGCATTTTCCAGCGACTCAAGTTGTATTGAATCGTACGTTCAAGAGATGATTCATTAAGGTTGCTTTTGCTTAAACAATCATCGGCACCTTTATTGATGATATTCATCATGGCGCTACGGTCATCCAATGAGGTTAATACAACGATAGGACAGGTAGAGGTTAATGAGTCGATTTGAGCTAATGTTTCGCTATAACTACTATCAATCAGGGAGAGATCTAAAAATGCGATATCAAAATAATCCGAGGCTAGCAGTTCCTTTCCCTGTTGCAAAGAGGGTACGCATTTGACTTGAGCACTGGCAAATCGAGTCATTTCTAGATAAAGTGTAAAAAGCTCTTTATGATCGGGGTTATCCTCAAATAGCAGGATTTTTTTTGAATCAGGCATGGCTATTTAAACTGTCAACAATAATTCCGTGTTGATTTAAAGACCAGTAGTCGATTATTTTGTTAATGGCGGAAGCAAATTCATCGGGTTCTATAGGTTTTTGTATATAACTATTTGCGCCCCCCTTTAGTGCTGTTTCTATATCTTGGTTAGAGTTTGATGTGGTGAACATGACCACAGGTATTTCTTTCAGTGCCTGGTTCGATTTAAGTCGTAACAACACTTCATGACCATCATATTTGGGTAGTTTAATATCCAGCAATATTAACCACGGATAGAGTCCTTTGCCATTACCATTGATTTCCAGGATATGATCAATGGCTGCTTTGCCATCATTTAGCCAGATAATATCAATATCAGCTGCGTGTTCTTTGATATAAAACTGAGTGATCTCTGCATGATCCTCATTATCTTCAACCAACAAAAGAGTTCGATTGTTTTTTTCTTTACTCATTATTTTTCCTCTTCATTGATCTTTGGGAATTTTAACCAAAAGGTTGCCCCGTTATTTGGCTCTGACTCCACCCAGATACTGCCGTTATAAAATTTCATAACTTTAGCAGCGACAGCCAGTCCAATGCCTGTGCCTTCCATTTCATTATTTAAGCGATAAAATAGGCCAAAGATTTTTTTATGATACTCTTTTGCTATGCCGACCCCGTTATCTTTAAAATAAATCAGCTGACTACCCTCTGTCTCACTTGCTCCTATATTGATTATAGAGCCATTGGGATTAATAGCATATTTAAGGGCATTGCCCAGTAAATTTTCAAATATTTGCAGGATTCGACTTTCATTTGCATAGAGAGTTGGGAAGCTTGAATCAAAAATCATAGTAACGCTTGAATCTGTTAACTGATTAACATGGTTTGCATGAAAACTTTCCAGTAACTTGTTCAAATCAATTGTTTCTTTATCTATGTCAATGCGTCCCACGCGACTAAGCTCAAGCAAATCATTAATTAACTGTCCCATTCTTCTATTTGAATTGACAACACGGTCCAACTTGTCAACGGCTTGTTCCATTTTTCCTGCCGCGGCAAGTTTTTGGATAATGCCTATAAATCCCATGCTGGTGACTAGCGGGGACTTTAAATCATGCGATACGGTATAAACAAACTGTTCCAGTTCATCGTTGGAACGTTCCAAATCACGGCTTAATTGTTTTGACTGAGCTAATAACTCTTCTGTTTGTCGGTTTTTTGCCTTGAATACAACAGCCGCTTCTGTCAAAGCACCAATTTCATCCTGAATTTCATAAGCAGGTATTTTTGCTTGATGAGAGCCTTTGGAAAGAGCCATAAATGTGGAGGTGAGATTGACAATAGGATTGGTGATGCTGCGACTAATCAGGATAGAGAAAACAGCAATCAAAAATAAAAAGATGATGCTAGACCAAACCATGATAACAATCACTCGCTGCATTAAAGACAGTGCGCTTTGCTCAATCATATTCATCTCTTGCTCCAACTCTAATGCCATCAATTTGGAGTGATAAATAATTTCATAAGCTTCAGCCGACATGACCACATTGATAAGAAATAAATAGCCTCTTGTTCGTTGCACTGCTTCCAAAAAAACCAGTTCATAGTTATTCATATAAGCTATGGTTTGTAAAATATGCTCTGATGTTGGTTTCCTAAAAGTCTGTTTTTTTAAGGTTTGTAAATTATTTTTCACATTGGAAATAGCTGTTTTTGTAAACACAACATCTTTCGAGTCTAAAGAGTCAAAATAGCGCATGGCATATTTTTCAATCAGCAATAGTGTGTTTAAAATGCGCAGATTGTTAATCTGGTTTTCGTTGTTTTCAACTGCTGAAACCTGCTCAATGTATTGTCGGAAATGACTCTCAGCTTCCGATGCTAAAACCCTTATCTCGGTATGAACCAAAGCGAATTGCTGAGTCCTTTGTTGTTGCAATTGACTGAATGTTTTAACATAAGTGTCAAGGTGTTTAATGATATCTTGAAAGTGTTTTGTGTCTTGTTGACTTTGCTGTTTAATTTGCAGGGAAATACGTTGGTGGATTTCATGCACCTGATTAGCCGCACTTTGATGACCCTCGTGAGTATAAGTGAGAGCATGGCGTTGAATTTCCGCAATATCCCGAGAGATACTCACTGCCAAGTGTGAATTTTTAGAGAACTGAACAAAATAGTTAAAATTATTATTGGCATAGCCCAATATAATGCCCGAAACCACAACCATGCCAATTGCGATAAGGCCAACAATAATAAACCCTATGTATATTCTGTTTTTTAACTTCAGTTTTTTAAACATAGCTGATCAGATTGTAAGTACAAATTCATTCCATTTTGAAAGTGTATATTCATAACTGTCCATCACCGTATTCCATATCGCCACATTCTCAAAGCGTTTAATATAGGAGCCGCCGGTACGAATATCACCCGTTTGAACGGATACATTACCATCTGTGCCTTTCAGTGGTTCACTGGCAGGTTTGCCAGCATACCAATAATCCCATTCGGGTTTAGACATAAACAGCCTTGAACGCTGGGGGTTGGAAATATAATATCCCTGTCGGGCAATAAATGCCCCCGGCCAACCAGAAAGCCACCAATTCATAAAAGCGTAAGCAGCCTCCTGACGTTCTCCTACAGATTCTCTGGAGAGGCACATTACACCATGCCATGCCCGGTAACCTTCCTTCGGTGCTGCATAGGTGCAAGGGATACCTTGGCCTTTAAGCGCACTGACACCAGGAGAAAACATACTCTGAATAATCACTTCCCCCGATTTCATCCATTGAACTGACTGAGGCACAGAAGACCATACCCCCCGAAAATGACCGCGTTTTTTATAGTCAATTAAGATTTTAAATAATTCATCCACTTCCTGTCGACTCATATTGCCCATATCTTTAAAATCCATTAAACCCCTGGCTTTTGCAGCTAATGCAGCATCAAAAATACCTATGGTTGGTGCATTAACCAAAGCCACTTTACCTTTGTATTTCTCATCCAGCAACCAGCCCCAGCTCTCTGTTTCATAAGGAATACCTTGGGGAATAACGGCCGAGTTGTAACCGTATGAGTCCGTATTATGTACATAAGGCATAAAGCTGATTTGTTCTGTCGGATTTGCAGCCAGCGATCCATCTTTCTGGATATAAAGAAGTTTATAGGGTGCATCTCCTAAACCAATGTTCGCATTAGCTGAAATGCGCCCCTTTTTAGTCAGGTCATTAATTTCATCCCAATACTTGAGTTTAGAGATGGCTATGGGTTGAATGGCATTGGCTTGCCATAGAATATTTATGCTGTTTGACCATTGTTCATACAAATCAAATGATGAAGGGTCGGTAGAGGCTTTAAGTAATACTTCCGCACTACCTCCAGGGTAAAACTCAATGTTAATCCCCAGGTCTTTTTCGGCTTGTATACGTAATTGCTCTTGTAGTGTTACATGGGTTCCAACAACTTTAATAGTGGGTTTACTGTTGTAGGCTTTAATAATGTTAGGAAACCCCAGCATTGCTGTTGTTCCCAATGTCAAAGTCCCGGTTTTCTTTAGCCATTCACGTCGATTAAGTTTCATTAAAATCCTGAATCAAAAGGTTGCTGCCTTTACTAGGTTGGGTTAGCTTATCGCGCTTTGCTTGATAAGCTAACCCAACATTATTTTATTGATCATTCCTATATTGTTAGACCACTAGTGAAATTGAAGTTATTAAATTTTCGATAAAGAGGCAAAGCAAATATAAACACTTTCCTGATTAGCCATAAGCTTCAGCCTTTTTATACAAGCCTTCAATATCTGGATCAAGGCATTCTTTGCCAAGATGGAGTGTGAAGCTTGCATTACTGGTGCTCTAAAATATTGGAGACTCGCACCTAACCCTGTCTCTTTTTGTTTAAAAACCGTAGAGTCAGGCATTTTGTAGAGACGTAGCATGCTACGTCTCTACGTCTCTGGAAAACCTCAGTAATTCTAGCTTATTAATGACATATCAAACATGAAGTACACGGAGAAGCTATTTATAACAACTTATGTCTTATTGTTATTTTAAAATGGCTGAGACTCATAGATAATCAGGAACACTTTAGATAAAAGTTTAGTCCATTAAATCAAGGCCTACAAATTCACTTAATTCTTTATAACGGCATTTTTCAAGGTCAATGCCACCTAAATAGTAAGCAGCCACTGTATTTTATTTATGGCTTTAGCGGCATACTAGCTTCAGGCTCGCTATTACTTGCTCCCATCCAGTTCTTTTAAAGCCCAGTTAACATGCTCCTTTACAATATCCGAGGAATGAGTTTGTCGTGCTAACAAGGCCTTGATTGCCTCAGTAGATTGATTGCTATTTCCCAGTGTTACGGCAATATTTCTAAGCCAGCGGATATGACCTATGCGCCTAATGGCTGAGCCTTCCATTTTTTTAGAAATTCGTCCTCTGTCCATTTGAATAATTCAGTTAACTGACTGTTGTTGAGATTATGCCGAGGGTTATAGTCTTTCTCAGTTGTTAGTTTGGCAAAATGGTTCCATAGGTATTGGGGATAGTACCGAATGGCACTTACTTAAGAGCTTATTTATTACTAATCAATACCTTACGACAAGCTAGAATTAACAAAGCACTGCAAAGACAGCACCTTTATTAGTAAAGTCGGGATGGGGATAATCAACACCCCTTATTTAACGCTTGACCAATATTCCTTAAGATATTGATATATGTATGACCTATTTCTTTACAGGCCCAATAGGCATAACTGTTTTTCCATACACTTCGTTGAGCACTTGAGCTAAAGCAGCATAAATTGCAGAAAAACCGCAAAATATTCCTTCATAGCCTGCGATAACCTTAATAATGCTGCTATGGGTATAATCCCCAAGAGCTAATAAAAAGAATAACAAAGTCAAGGAGGCGAACACTACTTGCAAGGCACGGTTTAATCTTAGTGTGGCAATAAATAGAACCCCAGTAAAAATACCCCACATAATTAAATAGGCAACCATAGCCGCGACCTCAGGTGCTTCAGCCAGCCCCATTTTTGGCATTACAAGCAACATAACCAAAGAGAGCCAGAAAAACCCATAAGATATAAATGCCGTTGTTGCGAAAGTATTTCCTTTTTTCCACTCCATAAGGCCAGCAATTATTTGGGCTACCCCTCCATAAAAGATCCCCATTGCTAATATCATTGAACCTAAACCAAAGAATCCAGCATTGTGAAAATTTAAAAGCACTGTAGTCATTCCAAACCCCATTAAACCAAGCGGCGCAGGATTTGCTGTCATATCCTGTTGCAGGATTATTTGTTTTTTACTTTCTGTTTGCTTAATCTCTTTATTCATCTGTAAACCTTTTTTCTTTTATAAATATGACGCCAAGTTCAGCCAGGTAGGGTGGGCAGGCTTTTTTGCCCACCAATTCAGTCGACCATGATCAATCATAAATTAAAAAAGACATTAATACCCGTGGTGTTTTTGTTGCAGCACCAAAAAATCATGCATCCTCACAGCAATCTGGTGGGCAAAAAGACCTGCCCACCCTACCTTGACTGCTCATAGAGAGGCAAAGAATGTTATTTTTTTAGTGACAATATCATGTTACATATAGAAAAACTTACCATTATTGCTGCATTTGTATTTTTTAGCTCTGATATGAATATTTCTCGCCGTTTGCTTCTTTCAATAACTCTTTGAGCTGCAACTGCTCCTCCAAATGCACCTGAGAGAGATCCCGCAAGTGCAATGGAAAAATTCGAATTTAGCGAAGTGGTTAAAAGCCCCAAACCTCAGTAGCTATATTGACAATTGAGCCTAAAACTTTTTATGGTCTCCGAGTTCAATATTACGCCCAACAAATAATTATCTCAGGGCTGATTATAACAAACTCTAACTCCCAGACCATGTCAACAAAAAGACGAATAGGCACTAAAACCAAACGAGTTAACATGCATTAATTACAAGACTATTAGATACGAATAACATTCTGCACTTGACTGACTACTTATTTTAAAGATTACCAGACACCTGCCACCATGCAGAAACAAAGATTAAGACTCATTTTCACCCCATCACTTTATTATTCCGTTTTACGCTGAAACCCAGCCCTAACACACCTCAACACGCTATAACTATATGCCCCATCAAACAATTCAAACAACGGTTTAAGTGCATTTTTCTGATCTTCAGGTAAAGAAACAATGGCATCTTCTATCAGCTGAATTTCATTTTCGGCTAAATCAATCGCATCATTTAACAAGACACTGCCCTCTTCTATTGCTTGTGCTAAATGCGTATAAATTGTGCCCTCGGTTAACTCTCTTTGTTGTGCCACTTTTTCCACCGTGTAGCCTAGTCTAAATAAGGCCACTGATTCGGCAACGGTATCGGGTATTTCCATATCGGCGAATTCATGCAACACCTCTAAAAACTTTTCACCATACAGCTCTAGTTTCTTTTCCCCTACCCCGGAAATGTAACTCATTTGCTTTAGATCAACGGGCTTTTCCTCAATCATTGCCATCAAGGTTGCATCATGAAAAATCACGAAGGGAGGGACATCCTGATCATCAGCAAGTTCTCTTCGTTTTGAGCGTAAAGCCTCCCATAGCACCGTATCTTTGCCTTGAGCTGCGGCCTTTCTTTCTGCTTTATTACGTTTACCTTTTGCAGGTGCAATATCTTTACGCAACATTAAAGTCTCTTCACTGCGTAATATGGGGCGGCATTTTTCGGTTAATTTAAACGCGCCAAAACCTTCAAAATCGACTTCCACATAACCTTTGGCAACGAGTTGCCTGAACACTGAGCGCCATTGCTTTTCATCCAGATCTTTTCCTATGCCAAAGGTAGATTGCTTATCATGCCCAAAACTTTTGATTCTATCGTTATCCTTGCCTAATAACACATCCATTAAATAGGTCACTCCAAAACGTTGCTCTGTCCGATAGATACAGGATAACGCCTGTTGTGCAGCAATGGTTCCATCCCAGGTTTCTACTGGTTCAAGACAGGTATCGCAATTACCACAACCCTGCTCCAGATGATCGCCAAAATAGGCTAGCAAGGCTTGTCGTCTGCAACTGACCAATTCACACAAGGCTAACATGGAGTCCAGTTTATGAAATTCTATGCGTTTATGCATTTCATCTGCATTGGAACCGGCTAACATTTGTCGTAAGGTGATAACATCTTGCAAGCCATAAGCCATCCAGGCATTGGCAGCTTGACCATCACGCCCTGCTCGGCCTGTTTCCTGATAATAACCTTCGATACTTTTAGGTAAATCCAGATGCCCTACAAACCTTACATTCGGCTTATCTATCCCCATACCAAAAGCAATGGTGGCGACAATGACTACCCCTTCTTCCATTAAAAACCGATGCTGGTTTTGTTGCTTCACTTCATTAGGTAATCGGGCATGATATGGCAAAGCTTTGATACCTTTTCCAGCCAACCATTGCGCAGTAGATTCTACTTTTTTGCGTGATAGACAATAAACTATCCCTGCCTCACCTGCATGTTCAGCCCTAATAAAATTAAGTAACTGTTGTTTGGCATTTTGTTTTTGTACGATACGGTAGCGAATATTTGGACGATCAAAGCCGCTAACAAAGGAATTTGCCTGCTCCAAAGCCAGGCGTTTAATGATTTCTTCTCTGGTTTTATCGTCTGCTGTCGCAGTTAAAGCTATACGAGGAATATCTGGGAAACGTTCATGCAACAGCGACAATTGTAAATAATCAACTCGAAAATCATGCCCCCATTGGGATACACAATGCGCCTCATCGATAGCAAACAAGGCAATATTTATGCGTTGAAATAAAGACTGAGTCCAGCTAGAAGTTAAGCGTTCTGGTGCTATATAAAGTAAATCCAGTTCCCCCTGCTGTAATTGGTGTTCAACTAGGCGGGCCTCATCCATGGATAAAGTTGAATTTAAAAAAGCCGCTTTAACACCAAGCTGATGCAGAGCCGTCACCTGATCTTGCATTAGCGCAATCAAAGGTGATATCACAATACCCACGCCATTTCTGACAATAGCAGGAATTTGATAACATAATGACTTACCCCCGCCAGTTGGCATTAACACCAGAGCATCTTCACCCGCGATCAACCGCTCAATAATCTCCTTCTGCTGCCCTCTAAAATTATCATAGCCAAAAACTGATTTAAGCACTTTTTCAGACTGTAACGCCTCCTCTGGCTGCTTTTTGCTATTGATAAACTACTCCAATTGATCATAACCCATTATAATAGTCGGATTATATCAAGATCAGCCAGGCTAACGCCTCTTTATGACTATTTTAAATACACAGCATTCCCCTAAACTTAGCTATTTGCTAAAGCATAAAAAACAACATTTACTTGTTGATGGTCTTAAAGGCATCGAAAAAGAAAGTCTGCGCATTTCTAAACAAGGCATAATTTCTCAGCTACCTCACCCCAAAACACTGGGATCGGCACTGACTCATCCGCATATTACGACTGATTATTCAGAAGCTTTACTTGAATTTATCACCCCCCCCTTTGCAGATATTTCTGAGACCTTAACTTTTATGCATAATATTCATCAGAATGTTTACGATCATCTTGATGAAGAAATGTTACTGTCAGCCAGTATGCCCTGTGGAATTAATGGTGATGAAAGCATCCCTATTGCCGAGTATGGATCATCAAATATAGGCAAAATGAAAACCGTCTATAGACAAGGCTTGTGGCATCGCTACGGTAGAACCATGCAATCCATTGCTGGCATTCACTTTAATTACTCGGTTCCTGAAGCGCTGTGGCCCGTTTTACATGAGCAAAGTCAATCCACTAAAAACAGGGCTGATTTTATTTCAGAAAGCTATTTTGATCTGATTAGAAATTTTCAAAGACAAGGCTGGTTAATACTGTATTTATTTGGTGCTTCACCCGCAATCTGCAAAAACTTTTTTAAAAGCAGACCGCATTTAATGGCTGAGTTTGATGAGTTTGATCAATACACACTGTACCACCCTTATGCTACGTCGTTACGCATGAGTGATATTGGTTATAAAAGTAAAAACCAGGCCGACTTACAAATTGATTACAACTCTTTATCAGGCTATGTTGAAAGCTTAGGTAAAGCCATAGAAACACCTTATCCTGAATATGAAGAGATCGGTGTAAACGTTGATGGTGAGTACAAACAGCTTAACGCCAACACCTTACAAATTGAAAATGAATTTTATAGTACTGTCCGCCCTAAACAAATAACTGAATCGTGTGAAAAACCGACTCTAGCGTTAAAACGCCGAGGCGTCAGATACGTTGAAATTCGCTCATTAGACCTGGATATCTTTAACCCTATCGGGATTGATGAAAGTAAATCCCGATTTATTGAAGCCTTATTGTTAAACTGCCTGTTACAGCCTAGTCCTCACTACACTGGACAAGAACAGCAGATTAATAACGTCAATCAATTATCTGTTGCTCACCTTGGTAGAAAGCCGGGTCTGGAACTAAACAGAGATGGCCAACAGGTTCAGCTAAAAACATGGGCAAATGAGATTTTACAGTCTATGCAAGCGGTCTGCGAAATACTTGACCAAGACAATCCCGACAGCCCTTATACTAAAGCCTTAAAACAACAAGCTGAGGTACTAGAAAACCCTGAATTAACGCCTTCTGCAAAAATTCTCCAGGGCATGCGAAGCAAGCAGCAAAGTTTTGGTCGTTTTGGTTTAGAAACATCTGAAATTCACAAAGACCACTTTAACAACAACCACTTAGATAATGCATCGACCCATGAATTCGATCAAATGGCTCTTGTTTCAGATAGCAAACAACAAGAAATAGAAGCCAGTGACGATGTTTCTTTTGATGAGTTTTTGAAGCAGTATTTTGCTCAAAATTAAACCCCCATATCATGCTGACAACGTCCAGTTTACATAATTTAGGCGAGGCTGAAGCCTCTCTTCCAAAAATAAAAACCTGATCTAAATAACCATGACATCTTTCGACATCCAAGCTGTTCAGACAGAACTAGAAAATAAAAAACCCCGTAACATATTAAAAGCTGCACTGGAAAATTTTGACAATATTGCCATTTCTTTCAGTGGTGCTGAAGACGTTGTTTTAATTGATATGGCGCTGAATATAAGAAAAGACATTCAGGTTTTTTCTTTAGATACTGGACGCCTGCATCCCGAAACCTACCGTTTTATCGAAAAAGTCAGACAACACTATAAAATAGACATTGAACTACTCTCTCCTGACAGAGATGCATTAGATATTTTTGTTAAAGAAAAGGGCTTATTCAGCTTTTATGAAGAGGGTCATCAACAATGCTGCGGCATTAGAAAAGTTGAACCACTAAGACGCAAACTATCTCAGCTGGATGCCTGGATTACAGGTCAACGTAAAGACCAAAGCCTTGATACCCGAAATGATATCCCTGAAGTACAAATTGATAGCGCATTTTCTTCGGCAGAAAAACAGTTAATCAAATTTAACCCTTTGCTTAACTGGAGCTCGGCACAAGTATGGGATCATATAGAAGCTTATCAGGTGCCTTATAATGATCTGCATGAAAAAGGCTTTATCAGCATAGGTTGCGAGCCTTGTACGCGAGCAGTGTTACCCAACCAACATGAACGGGCAGGACGTTGGTGGTGGGAAGATGCAACTAAAAAAGAATGTGGTTTGCATGCCGGGAATATTAAAAAATAAGGCAACTACTCAGCGTAATTTGAAAATGCAGTCATACTCTGTCAATGTTTATGGCTATGTCACCGTTAAGTGTTGAAAAATGGATGAACTAGCTCTTAAAGCCCTCTCCTGATGGAGAGGGAGGGGAGAGGAGAAATTTAAACAATTCTCCTCTCCCAAACCCTCTCGGCAATAGCTCCTCCTGCATTGCTCTACTTACCTACATCCCTGTAGGCATCCATCAAGAGCCTTAGCAAAACAAGGGAGAGCAAAAAAGACAAACAATTAAAGAAAAAGGTAAGCGCTTATTGAAGCAGGTACTTGCCCTATTTGCCAGGCTTTGTTTTTGCTCCTATACCCAATATTTTAGACATTTTCTTCAGACAAAAAAAAGGGAGCCCTCCAGGAAGGACTCCCTTTTCTTCAAAGTAGAAAATTATTTTTTAATACTTTCAGCAATTTTGTTAAATGCTTCAACCCGCTGTTTTCCAGTATTAACCAGATCAAGACCTGTATCGACAATAACTTGAACCAAGCCAGGTGTTTTATATACCATAAATCCTAAATATGCGACCACAGGGATAGCAACTGCTGAACCGATAAGACCACCAACCCCAACAACACCCAGAAGCTTAAGAATTAAAACCACCAAATCCAATGGAACCAAAACCATTGCGCCAAAATAGGCCAAGACCATGAATGTAAAAATAACAAAAACAACAAACTGGAGTAACCTTACTAAAGCAACATTAACTTTATTCATAACAGTGAATTTCCTACAAATGATATAAAAGTCCAGATTGAATCCCCTTCGATCCAAACCTCAACTTTACTTAAAATAAAGCAACTACTCAGCGTATTATTTTCTGAGGGTGCAGCTTTGTTGACTTATCAGGCTTCTGCAACAAGACGTTGCAGCAGAGCTTACAAGGATATATTTACCCGTCCTTATAAATCAATAATCTGTACCCTTAGCCTTAATCTTGCTGAGTAGTTACAAAATAAAACCTAATCGGGCTATTATATCTTATAAATAGTTAGACTTTTAACTTTTATACTTAATCATAGTCAGTTTCACTAGAATCTATTTCTATCACTTCCTCATTGCCAATAAACAAAGGATGTAGCAGAGCACCAGCTAAAAACCCACCTATATGGGCCCACCAGGCAACATTTAAGGCAATATCATCAAACACTAGCGATGCTGTGGCATTTTGTAATTGCACAATAATCCAAAAGCCTAAAAATGCGATTGCAGGTAATTCAAAGAAAATAGGCAAAAAGAAAACAGGCAACCAGATAACAACCCGAGCATAGGGATAAATAACAAAGTAAGCCCCCAACACACCCGCTATAGCACCTGAAGCACCCACAACAGGAATGGTTAAATCAGGTTCAAAATACCATTGCACAAAGGTTGCAAACAAACCACACCACAGGTAAAACACTAAAAATTTAACATGCCCCATTCTGTCTTCAATACTATTGGCAAAAATCCACATAAACCACATATTGATAATAAGATGCACCCAGCCGCCATGCAAAAACAAACTGGTTAAAAAAGACAAATAACCATCTGAGGACAAACCAAAAGCTGCAGACCAGGCAGGGTTTGAGTAACGAATAGGCACCATGCCATATAGATAGGTCAATTGCCGCTGAGCTTCATCAGGCATCATTTTCATTGCCACAAAAATGAAGATACAGAGTGACATAATGCCCCAACTAACATATGGCGTGGTTTTACAGAGAATACTATCCCTAACTGGAATCATTTTATTTCCTTAGTTTATGCATAGAAGTTAATCCGCTGTCATTGTTAGCAAAACAACTATCGCTTTAATCGACAGCATTTACACAACTTAGTTTCAAAACACCTGTCAGTTTTTTACACTTTATAACCATCTGTATTCTTGTCCACCCAACGTACAGCTTCCGATTGCAATATTTCTTTTTTCCAAAACGGAACTTTGGACTTCAACGCTTCCATAATATAGCGACTAACATCAAAGGCATCCCCACGGTGAGAGCTCCAGACTGAAACCAGCACAATCGGGTCCTCTGGAAAAACATCCCCAACTCTATGCACCACTAGCACATCTAATATTTGCCACTTATGCATGGCTTCTGTAATAATTTTACTCAACTGTTTTTCAGTCATTCCTGGATAATGCTCCAGGGTCATCCCTTTAACATCATCCCCTTCATTAAAATCACGCATGGTGCCCACAAAAATACTGCTTGCTCCATATTTTCCTGCCATTTCAGGGGATGACTGCTGAAACTGCTGAATTTCCTGCCAAGGGTCAAAAGGGGTTTGCAGAATCTTAATTTCCACATCAACCTCCTGTTACCGGGGGAAAAAAAGCGACTTCATCGCCGTCATTAACCAAACAATCAAAACCTACATATTCCATATTGACCGCAGCTAGAATGTTTTCGGGCAAATCATCAGCCTGATTTAACTGTCTCCACACATCGACTACAGAAATAACGGCAACAAACTCCAGTTCATCCTCAGAGCGCCCTACTGACTCTTTTAAACTGGCAAAATAACGGACTTTAATCGACATTAGTAAAAGTTCCTATAAAATAGACATAACATATACAGAATACCACTATTAACCCCTCTCAGTTACTAACATCGAGAGCAATAACATTAAACACACTACACAAAAATGACCAAACTCACTCATTTTAATCAATCTGGCGAAGCCCATATGGTCGATGTTGGAGAAAAAGCCATTACTCAACGAACCGCTATTACCGAAGGTTATATTGAAATGCTTCCAGAAACACTGACATTGATTACTCAGGGTAAACATAAAAAAGGCGATGTATTAGGTATTGCCAGAATTGCCGGCATTATGGCCAGTAAAAAAACAGCAGAATTAATCCCCCTATGCCACCCACTCCCTCTGACTCATGTAGAAATAAATTTAAGCCCCGAAACAGAGAATAATCGCATTCATTGCCAGACAACAGTTAAAACTAACGGCCAAACTGGTGTTGAAATGGAGGCTTTAAATGCAACACAGATTGCTCTATTAACTATTTATGATATGTGTAAAGCGGTTGACCGTGGAATGGTCATTCAAGCAGTGCAATTAGTAGAAAAAGACGGTGGTAAATCTGGACATTGGCAGCGTAGCACTCTTGAATAACAAAACAAAAGATAATTGACACAAAGACGCGGAGACACAAAGAAGAGCAATTCTTTACCTCTGTGTCTCAGTGTCTTTGTGTGAGAATAAAAATCTACATGCCTTTAATGTTATGCTTTTGATTAGTGACTGTGAGAGCAGTCTTATTCGCTCTAAAACATAAACTCGTCTCCGAGATACCATGCATTATTTTTCAGAAGCCATCATTTCGGCCTTACAACTGATCATACAGTTTGATCCTGAGATTTACCTTATCGCCTGGACATCGGTAAAAATTGCCTTGATTGCAACGGTCTTTGCCGCATTCTTTGGCATATTTCTTGGCATAGTCACAGCCATTACACAGTTTCCTGGCAAACGCTTTATTCAGCAAATACTTAATACTCTGATGGCCATGCCAACGGTAATGATTGGGCTAATCTTCTATGGCCTACTTAGTCGACAAGGGCCTTTAGGTGACCTGGGATTACTGTACACTGAAACCGCCGTAATTATAGGTGAGACTTGTTTAATACTGCCGCTGATTATGAATATGACTCTGGTCGCTGTACAGTCAGCAGACCAAAGGCTGATCAGTACTTTACGCATTTTAGGTGCAAAAACACATCAACAAATTCTACCTATACTCAGCGAACTCCGCTTCACCATTCTTGCCGGTGTCATCACTGGTTTTGGCCGGGCGATTGGAGAGGTGGGTGCGGCAATGATGCTAGGAGGAAATATTCAAGGTGTCACTAGAACCATGACCACGGCCATTGCGCTGGAAACCAGTAAAGGTGATTTTGAACTGGGCCTGGCATTAGGTTTATTACTATTGATTATCGCCTTTAGTATTAATTTACTGCTACAAATAATACAAACAAAAAATAAAGAATTTATATAAATTTACATGGCCGTTAACAATCCACAGCTTATTTAAAATTAATGGCTGTAGCCTGTTTAGTTTTCAAGGTTGTTGGTAACAGGGAGCTACCGTCAAGGCCACATGGACGTGTTTACGCAGTATTTTGAAAGCCAAACTGGGTACAAGCTGCAATAAGTTAATAGTCAATTTAAATTTGTTCCCATAAATTATCCAAAGCAAATTCATGTTCTGCAAATCGCTCGGCCATCACCCTGTCATCATCTTTTAAACTTTGTTGCCATAACTCACCTAAAACAATCAATTTAACCAACATCCTCAAAAACATCATCCATGGCAACAGAGAGACCCAGACTAAGGAAGTCACATTCCTCCTTACCGTCTGTAATATGCAATAACCAGTCATTATTTTCTGCCCGCCGAAAACATTCCAATCGCCGGGCATCAATATCAACCAAAACATATTCTTTTAAGCTAGGCAGTTGTCTATAAGCAGCAAACTTGGCACCTCGATCATAAGCCTCGGTAGAATCAGATAAAACTTCAACAATTAAAACGGGATTAGATAAATATTGCTCTGCTTTTTGATCGTTATTATCACAAGACACCATAACATCGGGGTAATAAAACGCATCTTCTTGCTCTACACGTAGCTTCATATCCGCAATATAAGCCTGACAAGGGGTTCCTCGTAGATGTTGCTTTAGAATAGTCGCAATATTTAAACTGACAACAACATGCTCACGCCGTGCACCACCCATAGCGAAAACCTCGCCCTTGATAAACTCATGTTTTTGTTCTTGAAGCTCTTCCCAGACAAGATAATCCTGCGAATCAAAGACTATTTCCCCAGCGGCTTGCATATTTTAAACTCCAGTAATTATTGTTACGGACTATAGCATTTTAATAGCCGTTAAATAAAGTATAGAAATTACTCTATACTTACAGCATGATCAACTAACACCCATCTTGATGCTCCTTACACGTATTTAGACACCCTCCTTCCTATTATGACTAGATATAAATTAATCAGCTTTTTATGCAGTATAAGCTTAATTACCACTTGTACACTGACTCAGGCAAATAATCCTACAGCACCGCCTTTAACTCTGGCAAAAACCTATCAAGGTAAGGCAGATCTGAGCCTGTACTGGGTCAGTGAAAAACTGGATGGTGTTAGAGCTTATTGGAATGGGCGTCGATTAATTTCCAGACAGGGTAATATATACCCCGCCCCCAGCTGGTTTACCAAAGACTTTCCTGACCATGCTCTGGATGGCGAACTATATCTTGGACGGCAACAATTTCAAGCACTACTCAGCATAGTCCGAAAAAAACAGGCCATTAAACATGAGTGGCAGACAGTCCGTTATTTTGTTTTTGACATGCCAGATTCAAACAAACCTTTTAGTCAGCGATTAAAACAATTACAACAGCTTAGCCGTCTTTCCAGCACCCCATATTTAAAAGTAGTGAAGCAATTTAAACTTAACAGCAAAGCGGCTTTATTAAGAGAGTTAGACCGAGTCGTGACTCTAGGAGGAGAAGGCTTAATGTTACATCGGGCTGACGCCCTATACCATGCAGGAAGAAATGATGATTTATTAAAAGTAAAGCTTTATACTGACTCAGAAGCTAAAGTCATTGCCCATATTGCAGGCAAAGGCAAATATACGGGAATGATGGGGGCGCTACTGGTAGAAACACCTGCAGGCTTACAATTTAAGGTTGGATCAGGGTTTTCAGATTTAGAAAGAGCAAAGCCAGCTGAGGTCGGCTCAATTATCACCTATAAACATTACGGAAAGACAAACAGAGGGATCCCTAGATTTGCCAGCTTTATACGGATAAGAGAAGACGCAATCTACCCAGGCAAAAACAGGCCATAATTTTAGGGCATCAATAGCTCACTTTCAGTAATGCCAATGGGTAAACTCATTTCCTACACCCCATCATTCAATAGCCTCTTGTTGAACAGAATTTGCATTTAATAGACTCATTATCTCACTGGCACTGACCGGCTTGCTATACCAATAACCTTGAATAATGGGGCAATTGTTCTCTAACAGAAAATCACTTTGTATATCAGTTTCAACACCTTCCGCCACCAGTTTAAGGTTGAGGTTTCTTGCCAGATCAATGACTGCCAGAGGAACAGCTGTTAAACGGGTATCTTCCAGAGAGGATTTCTCAGTAAGCTCCATGATAAAAGAACGATCAATTTTCAGCTCATCGATGGGCAATTTACGCAGGTAACTGAGACTGGAGTAACCGGTACCAAAATCATCTATCGAAATTTCAATCCCCAATTCTTTTAATTCCTGCAGTTGTTTAATGGTCTTGTCCTCACCACTCATGACCACACCTTCTGTGAGTTCAATATGAATAAGGTCTGGGGAAATTCGATAATTGGTGAGTTCTGCTAATAACTTTTTCTGTAAATTACCACTGTGGAACTGTATCGGCGATATATTGATGGCAACAGGAACTAACTGAGTACCATAGGCTTTCCAGTTAGCCATCGTCTGGCAAACTTGTTCTATCACCCAATTACCGATGTGCACAATAAAACCAATTTCTTCTGCAATGGGAATAAATTCAGCCGGGGAAACAGCTCCAAGTTCAGCATTATTCCAGCGCAATAAAGCTTCGGCACCAACAATGACTTGCTTATCCATATCATATTTAGGTTGATATTGAATACTGAATTCATTTTGCTCCAGTGCCTTATGCAGACCTTGATGAATGAGCATGTATCGTTCCGCTTGTTTTTCCAGTTTATAATCAAAAAACTGAAAGTTATTTCTGCCTTTCTTTTTAGCCAGGTACATTGCACTATCGGCATGTTTTATCAGCGTTTCCACATCCTCCCCATCTTGCGGATACTGACAGATACCCATACTGACACGAGTATGTAATTCTTTGCCTTTGATCGTATAGGTTTTGCTTACTGCATTAAAAATCTTAGCTGGCAAGCTATGGGTAATATCTTCCGAGTCTAGATTTGGCAAGATGATGGCAAACTCATCTCCACCTAAGCGACTGACCGTGTCAGAACCTCTAACAGCAGATTGTAATGATTGTGATACAGCAACAATTAAATCATCACCTGTTCCATGCCCTAGCGTATCATTTACATTTTTAAAATGGTCTATATCGATATAGATCACAGCCAACTGTGTCTGCTCGCGTTGAGCCTGAAGCATGGCCTGATTTAAGCGATCCTGCATTAATACACGATTAGGTAAATCGGTTAAGGCATCATGATGGGCCAGATGGCGCATTTTCTCTTCAGCCGCCGCACGCTGGGTAATATCAGAAAATACCGAAGCATAATGGGTCACATTACCCTGACTATCTCTAATGGCATTGATATTGATCCATTCAAGAAATAATTCGCCATTTTTTCGGCGATTCCAGATCTCCCCGCTCCATTCGCTGGTATCATTGATGCTTTTCCACATTTGCTCATAAAATCGACTATCGTGCTTGCCCGAACTCAACACTCTTGGGTTAGAGCCTTTAACTTCTGCCTGACTATAACCAGTAATGCTAGTAAATGCCGGATTAACGGTCACAATATTTCGCTCGCTATCGGTAATACTAATAGCCAATGGCGATGTCATAAAAACAGAAGCCGAAAGGTTTAATTCCTGAGTGTATTCATACTGCTTCACACATTGCTGTATGGCATCCAGTAACTTTTCAGCATTCAGGGGTTTGGGCAGGAACTTATTAATTTCAAGTTCCAGCATGGTTTCAATCGTTTCACCTTGAGCTTCCCACTTTGCAACTCCACTGGTTAAAATAATGGGCACCGAAGCATCGATAGCGCGAATTTGCTCTACCAATTGCAAACCGTTAATCCCTGGCATAGCAATATCAGAAATAAGCAGTTGAGGCCGATGTTTTTTAAACAGCTGCAATCCTTTTTCTCCATTCTCTGCACTGTATAAAACGCCAACGCGTCGCTCTAAATAACTGCATAAATGCTCACGTGACTCAGGATCATCTTCAACAAATAGTACGGACAACCATTTTAAAGGGTCATGCGGGGAGGACTGGGCTTTTTTCTTTACCGAAACATTGGGTAATAGATCCGGTAATCCTATGGTATTGGAGGGACTAGGCATCACAGGAAAGTAATTTAATTCCAGTAAGGTCACATCATCATGGCGTTGCTGCTGTGGAACCTCTTGTAACTGTAAATCAATTTCTGTTAGTAATGAATCATTGTGAAATTGATTTATCAGTCCTGCTAATATCTCAAAGCCTGGCTTATTTAAATGATTTTCCAGCGTTTCTGTTAATCCATCACTGCACAAGTATATTCTGGCTTCAGACTGACAGGAATAGGTCTGTACTTGGGGCAAGAATTCATCCCCACCGACAATTCCCCAGGCCAGATGATTAGAAGAAAATGATTGTAATAATTCACCGTCATTATCGACCAGAAGAACATCAGGATTACCACAATTGATAACTTCGACAAGATTTAGCTCTGTGTCCAGCTTTACCAGAGTTGCAGCAACAAAATGTCCAAGCAACTGATAATCATAAAGTATTTTATTTAGCTCATCAGCAATACGACAAAGACTAAAACCCTGAGCTGCTAATTTATGAAATCTCCTAGGAATATTGAGTGCAGGTAACACAGCGGATAAACCATGCCCCATACCATCTGCAAGCATGGCATAACAAGCATTCGAGGTCTGTTCAATACAATAAAAATCGCCACTGATTGCTTCTTTCGGCTGATTAAGAATATTTGCCGCTATTTCCTGGCCAGTCCCCAGTATCTGGCTTACATAGCTTTGCAAACGTTGCTCTTCATCCTGATGATGACTGAGGGTTGATTGCAAATGCGTTAAAGTCTGCTCAACTTTTTTCTGTTTATTAATTTTGTTTTGCACTACAACGAGTGCAGAAGCCAGCTTATCTGCATCTACCGGCTTAATAATTATTCCATTGCTGATAAAGCGATGGCCTCCTGTAGCATCTCTGTATCGCTATGAGCAGATAAGAAAACAATCGGTATCTCAGTGTCTATATTCCTTATATTTTGACTCATTTCCAAGCCATTCATAACAGGCATACGAATATCAGTAATGACGATATCGGGCTGCTGCTGTTTAAACAATTGCAAACCTTGCAAACCATTTTCAGCCTCAATCACCACCGCCCCTCTTCTCCTTAGATAAACAGCAAGAAAATGTCGGGCATCCTCACTGTCTTCTACACATAAGATTGTGCTGTTTTTTTAAGGGTAAAGCAGATTTGATTGTTGACTCAGATGTACTCATAATTTTGCTTCCTTAATCTGCTGACTCACTGGTTTTGGTAAGAACAGGCTAAACTGAACGCCATTATCTTTGTTTTCCACGGTAATATTCCCTGACATAGATTCTTGTACGGTCAATTGAGTGATGTACAGCCCTAAGCCACAACCTTCAGGCTTGGAGGTAAAGTAAGGATCAAAAATTTTTGGCAAATCATGCTCATGAATACCGCCGCCATTATCCTTAATGCGAATAATAGCCCATTGATCATTTTGATCTATTTCGATAGCAATTTCACCCTGCTCTATTTGCTGGGACAGAATTTGATCTTTGGCATTATTTGTCAAACATAGTATAGCTTGAGATAATTCACCAGGATGAACAATTGCAACAACATCATTTTGTATAGTATGTGTTGTTAACTTTATTTGATGATGATTTAAGCTCGATTCTAGCAAATTAACTGATTCAGCCACAATGTCTTTTAAGGAGTTTTCACTCAATGGCTTATCATTCTTAAAGAAATTCCTAAAATCATCAATTGTATGAGACATTTTTTGTAATAGTGCATTAGAAATTTTTATCGAATGCTTAACACTTTCAATTGTGGCCTCTCCATATAAAAAAGAGTCTTCCAGTTCCATTAATATAATGGCCAGAGAATTCAAGGGTTGTCGCCATTGATGCGCAATATTCCCTATCATTTCCCCCATCGCCACCATGCGTCCTTGCTGTTGCAACATCAGGTCTTTCGCTCTGTTTTCAGCCACTTCGTATTTAACTTGCTTATCCAGGTTCTTGTTTAAGTTGTGCAGTTGGGTTTGTGTTTCTTTTTGTACACTCAAATCATGAATAACTCCAACAACCTGCTGCAGACTGTTATTAGTATCAAATATAGGGGTCATGCTGATCGATAACCATGAACGCTGTCTACTTGTTTTGTTCACCTGAATTTCAATATTTTTAACCGGGATATGTTGCTGCTGCATTTTTTCTATGGCATTCAATAGTATCCTGCGGTCATTCGAGCGAATTCTATTTGAATTAACAACAGACAATAAATCATGCCCAATAATCGTGCTGGTATCTGTTTTTAGAATATCTGAAGCCTGTTCAGATATATAATTAATCGATAAATTTTTATCTGCTGACCAAAGGACAACATTGGCCTCCGCAACCAGAGTGCTTATTTTTGCTTCCAGTTGTTTTTTTTCACTGATGTCAATGATGATAACCAGAAAATAAGGCGGAGCATCTTTGGGTACAAAAAGCTGCAAATGAACATCCACATAATATACACTGCCACTCTTTCGTTGCAGCACTGTTTCAAATAATTGACCACTTTTATGTTGCTTAGATAAAGGTAGGATCAATTTTTCAAATTTAGCCATGGTATATGTCGGTAGGACATCTAGAGGCGTCATTTTTCTAAGCTCAGAAATCGTGTATCCCAAATTATTCAAAGCACTATCATTTGCAAAAGAAAAATTTAACGTACTGGCATCAAACATATAAATTTCATTGATGCTTGAGGCTACACTATGCTGTAGACGATGACTATCTTGACGCAAGCGCTTATGCTCGGTGATGTCGTACAAGACCATAAGATACTGATGATGGTCTAATGAAGAAACACTCAAAAGGGTCGTGTGTAATGTATTGTCTTTGCTATAAATATCTATTTCAATAGGCTTTTTACTAATTGTCAGTTTTTCAGTATATTTTAGAAACTTTATAAAACTAGTCGAGTCGCTTGGGCAGTGCTGAAAAGCTGTCAATTTACATAGCCAGGAAGGCTTAGCCTGACTCAGTTCATCTAGTTGAAAAGAAAATGTCTGAATGAATGAATTATTTAATTCCAGTATCTCTCCAGAATCATTAACAAGAATCATCGGGACAGGGGTTGAATCAATAATCTTCTGGGCGCATATTTTGCTCATTTTAAGGCAGTTATTATTGTTATTATTATTTGCAACTTAATTTAATCTCGACTAAAGACCTCAGACCTTTCATCCAATATAGTTACTTGCCTTTCAAGGCTTTCTGTTTTCTTGTTCAAATCACTATTCCATAATTCAGAACAAAAACACAGTCAGTATAGTCTTTATTTATACTTTTTTTAGTTGACAGTTAATTTATGATTGCCTAGTAACAGATTTTATGAAGATAAAATAATGATAAAGGAAAAATCTGCCTGCTTAGGTAAGTGCTAGCACAGCCCGACAAATCATTAAAAAAGGCTGGATTACGCTATCACTCACCCCCCCTACAAAAGATAAACTATCTTAGCTTAATGGCATTGGACGAGGCTTTTATTTATGCTTATTACTCGATACTCTAGTTTTTAAATTTAGAGGAAATAGAAAAAACAGCTAGGGCAACTCGCAATAAATACCCCCCCCTCATCGTTCCCATGCTCCTGCGTGGGAATACATACCTGCCTAGGGTCACAGTACGGTATGCATTCCCACCGAATATGGTAGGAACGAGAAAACTGTAGTTTGTTCACAGGCATATTAAGTTAAGAGAAATACAACATGAGGGCAGTGCTTTAGCTTGCTATTTTTAGCTATGAATGGAGGAAAAAGCACTGCGTCCCAACGGACTAATCCCTTAACTTAATGGCTGTGACGCAGAGCGTGGACTATTTTGGTGGTTTATTTATTGCGAATTAGCTAAGCTAGTTTTTGTTAAGAAATGGAATTTTAACACTCTGTTAATGGGATGGCTCATTGATGTATCTTTCAGTTAATGCCACCTGGTAAACATATGACCGGGGAAAATTTAGGGTGATTTAGTAAGAGTCAATGGATAAAAAATTTTAAAACTGGGAGGTCGAGTATTAACGCTTGGAATCAAGCATTCAAGCTTCATTTAGTGGTAAATGAATTGAGTTATATCTGCAGGTAGAAAGTAAAATGCAACTTTAACCCAGCCACCAGAGTGAGTGGCTATGTTGGAAAAAAGAAAAAAAGGGTGGGCAAAGCCCACCCTGACGCAATTAAACCTTATGGTAAATATCTGCGCCTTCTTTCAAGAACTGCTCGGACTTCTCGTCCATTCCCTGCTTTAAAGCCTCTTCATCTTTTAGGCCTTTTTCTGCCGCATATTCTCTGACATCCTGAGATATTTTCATGGAACAGAAATGCGGACCACACATCGAACAAAAATGCGCCACTTTCGCTGAATCTTTAGGCAGTGTTTCATCATGGAATGAGCGGGCTTTTTCTGGGTCTAATGCAATGTTAAATTGATCTTCCCAACGGAATTCAAAACGTGCTTTAGACATGGCATTATCACGCGCCTGTGCACCTGGGTGACCTTTAGCCAGATCCGCTGCGTGAGCCGCTACTTTATAAGTCACAATCCCTTCACGCACATCTTCTTTATTCGGCAAACCCAAATGTTCTTTTTGAGTTACGTAGCAAAGCATGGCACAACCATACCAGCCGATATTTGCTGCACCGATTGCCGAAGTGATATGGTCATAGCCTGGAGCAATATCAGTTGTCAAAGGCCCTAGTGTATAGAAAGGCGCTTCATGACAATCTTCTAATTGCTTATCCATGTTAATTTTAATCATGTGTAAAGGCACATGTCCCGGGCCTTCAATCATGGTTTGAACATCGTGTTCCCAGGCTATTTTAGTTAGCTCACCCAATGTTTCCAGTTCTGCAAATTGTGCTTCGTCATTGGCATCGTAGATTGAACCTGGACGTAAACCATCACCTAATGAGAATGACACATCATAGGCTTTCATGATTTCACAGATTTCTTCAAAATGAGTATATAAGAAGCTTTCTGTATGATGAGCCAGACACCATTTCGCCATGATAGACCCACCACGCGAGACAATACCTGTCATACGCTTTGCGGTCATCGGCACATGATGCAAACGAACACCTGCATGGATAGTGAAATAATCCACCCCTTGTTCTGCTTGTTCGATCAAAGTATCACGGAAAATTTCCCAGGTTAAATCTTCTGCTTTTCCATCTACCTTTTCCAGTGCCTGATAAATCGGAACGGTACCGATAGGGACTGGCGAGTTACGCAGTATCCATTCACGCGTTTCATGAATATTTTTACCTGTGGATAAATCCATAATGGTGTCACCACCCCAACGGATACCCCAAAGCATTTTTTCTACTTCTTCTTCAATCGAAGAAGTCACCGCAGAGTTACCCAAATTACCGTTAATTTTAACCAGAAAATTACGCCCGATAATCATTGGCTCTATTTCTGGGTGATTAATATTTGCAGGAATAATGGCACGACCTCTGGCCACTTCATCACGTACAAATTCTGGTGTAATCGTTTCTGGAATTTCTGCGCCAAATCTTTCACCTGGATGCTGGCCATTATATAGCGCACGCATTTTTTCCATATTTTGATTTTCACGAATCGCAATATATTCCATTTCTGGGGTAATAATACCTTGGCGAGCGTAATGCATTTGACTGACATTTTTACCCGCTTTAGCTTTACGCGGCTTACTAATATGCTCAAAACGCATTTCAGCAGTCGCAGGATCTTCTAATCGCTCTAAACCATATTCAGAACTTGGACCAGAGAGTTCTTCTGTGTCATTTCTTTCTGCTATCCAAGCAGCACGAATAGGCGCCAAACCTTTTTGCAAATCAATTTCTACATTAGGATCTGTGTATACACCCGACGTATCATAGACATATAAAGGGCCATTTGTTTCTGTACCAAAATGAACGGGCGTATCAGATAAGGAAATTTTTCGCATTGGGACTTGTATATCAGGACGGCTGCCTTCTACATAAATCTTTTCAGATGCGGGATAGGAATCAATTTTTACACTACTGGTTTCAGTAGTTGATATATCTTTACGAACAGCGCTCATGGATAGCTCCAGAATTATAATGGCTCAAGCGCAGGAAAACAGTGGCTTTCCTACGCCGGTATTAGCCGGATTCAGGTTCAAAGGGTTTTTCTCAGCTGGCTTTACCAGCACCCCTAGCCTTTGGACAATAGAGTAAAATATATGAAAATGCAGAGAATTGCAAGTTTATAATTTTCATGCAAACAAATAAACACCTTAATAATCAAAAGGTTTTATAGTTTTATTGCATTCTAACAATTTAAAAAACTGCCCTTTTTTGACTTCTTTAGTGCAAAAAAAACACCTACGTAATGTAACTGTAATATTTCTGTAATATTTCTGTAATACAATTGTGATCTTTGACATAATTACAGCATCATAAAATATGCTTGGAACAGTGTAATGAATAATCAAAACATACAAAATACCCCCCTTATAAATCAGGATTTTTTTAAAGCGCTCTTTGCCTTTACTTTTATCTTAGTTGTGGTCTATTTCGTCTCGGCTTTTATCATGCCCGAGTCAGGGAATCATATTTTAATAACGGCCGCGGCCTTTGGTGCCTATATGGCACTTAATATTGGTGCCAATGATGTGGCAAACAATGTTGGGCCGGCGGTAGGTTCTGGAGCAGTTTCATTACTTGGCGCGATTATTATTGCAGCCGTTTTTGAATCAGGTGGGGCTTTGATTGCTGGCGGCGATGTGGTCAGCACCATTAAAAAAGGCATCATTGATCCATCGACAATTACCGATACCAATACCTTTATCTGGCTAATGATGGCCGCCTTACTCGCCGCGGCAATCTGGTTAAACATTGCAACAGCCTTAAATGCACCAGTTTCTACTACCCATTCAATTGTCGGTGGCGTACTGGGCGCAGGTATTGCCGCTGGGGGCTTTGGTGTTGCCAATTGGCCTGTGTTCGGAAAAATTGCTGCAAGCTGGGTAATCTCACCGTTATTTGGCGGTATTATTGCGGCCTCCTTTCTTTATTTGATTAAACGGACCGTGACTTATAAAGAAGATAAAATTGCCGCAGCGAAACGCGTGGTTCCAATATTAATTTCGTTTATGGCTTGGGCTTTTTCTACTTATTTAATCATGAAAGGTCTTAAAAAAATATGGAAACTCGATATCTTAATGGCTGGCGGTATAGGGCTTGCCATTGCTGTTTGTATCTTTTTCATTATTAAACCGTTAATTAAAAAAGCTGCAAACAAGCTTGAAAATTCAAAAACAAGCGTTAATACCTTATTCACTTTGCCATTAATTTTTTCTGCCGCACTACTCAGCTTTGCTCATGGCGCTAATGATGTTGCCAACGCTGTTGGTCCTCTTGCAGCCATTAATGATGCCGTCATTAATTCGGGCATTACTGCTAAAGCAAGTATTCCGATATGGGTTATGTTGGTTGGGGCACTGGGTATTTCAATCGGTTTAGCACTATACGGACCTAAGCTTATTCGCACCGTGGGTAGCGGCATTACAGAGCTTGATAAAATGCGTGCATTCTGTGTTGCTATGTCAGCCTCTATCACTGTTATTATTGCCAGCCAATTAGGCCTTCCTGTTAGTTCCACTCACATTGCTGTTGGTGCTATTTTTGGAGTGGGTTTTCTACGTGAATATCTAAAAAACAGTCACGTTAAAAGAGTAGTTGAAATTCGAGAGCATCATGAACAAGCTGATGACCCTGAAAGAGTTGATCAACTATTAAAACATTATGAAGAATCTTCAATAGAGACTAAAGCCAAAATTCTATCCGAATTAAAAGCTAAAAAAGGTGCCTCACCTATCACCAACAAAGAACGTAAGAGTCTGCAAAAAGGCTATAAACAAGAGCTCGTTAAACGTTCACATTTATACAAAATTGCAACTGCATGGGTTGTCACTGTCCCTCTATCGGGGCTATTAGCTGCATTTTTATTCTTTACAATCCGTGGTTTCATGCTGCCTTAAAACCCTACAGCACATTTACCAATGCTATAGCCAGGGATGGCCTTTAGCAAAACATCAATAAAAATAGCAACATACAGAGCTTTCCCCTCCCTTATTCAGCACTCACTTATTTTTCTGTTAAAAAACCAACTAAATTAATTAAATTCCAGTACAATGGACTGAGTTTTAGCGTTACCAACAGGCAAGACCTTATTAACTCTCACCCCTCTTGAACAACAAAGATTGTTTAGTTATATTTAACAAATGGATTTCCTGCTAATTCAAAATGCTTATCAGCCACATAGAAACAAGCCTAGAAATCCGTTTTCTATACCCCCCGTACATGCAAAACTTCTAATCATACTTGCTTGCCTTCTCTATTTATTTACTCCTCATATCGCTTTGGCAGAAAAGCATTCCATCCTCATTGTCACTGACAACAGGGGCAATATATACAACAACATTAACAAACTACTAACAAGCGACTTACAAGGAAATAACCATATTACAGTTCAAACACTACACTTCAAAAACTTCCGTAGCGATCAGATATCCAACAAAACCACCCGCCTGATTATTACACTTGGTACAAAAGCAGCTGCCATTGTTCCCCCCTCTTCAATTCCAACAATAAATAGCCTAATCCCTGAGAACAGCGTACATCTCCCCTCCTCTGTAACTGACAACAGCTTTTCCATTTATCTTGACCAACCCATTTCTCGCCAGTTAAATTTCATAAATTTACTGCTTCCCAGCTCAAAAAACATTGGTGTTCTGACAAGCGCTTTTTCCGCAACAAAATTACCTTCACTTAATATCGAAAGCAAGAAACTCAATTTAACTTTACATGCTCAGACCATTAATGAAGAAAACAACCTTAATCGAGAGCTAAACCAACTCATCGAAAATATTGATGTGCTTTTAGCTTTACCAGACCCAAGCATTCATAATAGAGAAAACATCCCTTTCCTATTATTATCAACTTATCGCTACAATATTCCTCTAATCGGCTTTTCTAAAACTTATGTGCATGCCGGTGCCATTGCCGCAATCTATTCTTCACCGCCACAAATAGCACAACAAATTTCAGAACTAGCACTGCAAGTTATCAACACACCCAGCTCTGTATCATCACATTCTTTCTGGCCAAAATACTTCAGCATTGCTACCAATAGCAGTGTGGCAAATAGCCTAGGTATACAGTTACCGACTACACAAATAATTAAATCAAAATTATTATCATTGGAAAAATGATTTTTGTTAATAGAAATGATATTATTCAATCTATTACACCAACATAATATTAGCCAATGTCGACAGACACTGAAGCACCTATCTATACAAAATTCGCTATAGAATTTAAAAGCTCGTCTTTCAGCGTACCTGTTCTAGTTATTCAGCACACAGAACTAAAACAGATTAAACATCAATTAAAAGAGAAGATAGCGCAGGCACCTGAGTTCTTTAAAAACTCACCGTTACTGATTGATTTACAAAATTGTAACAATACTGAACAAGCTTTTGATCTAGCTACATTAATAGAGTTCTTACATACGGAAAAACTATTCCCTATAGGTATTAGTAGCGGCAATGAAGAACAAAACAAACTAGCACTGGAATTACATATTCCTCTGCATACGATCCGCAATGCGCACACAGAAAGCCGCCCTGCCAATCAAAATTTAACACCATCGCCTAATGAAGTTGTTGCGGAAAAAACAGACAATAAAGCCAGCAACACCGTTGAGAACAGATTAATTACCCACCCTATCCGCTCAGGGCAACGCATTTATGCAAAAGGTGACCTAACGGTACTCTCCCATGTAAGTGCTGGTGCCGAAATCATGGCTGAAGGTAATATCCATGTATATGGCGCTCTTCGAGGCAAAGCTTTAGCAGGTGTTCAAGGCAACACTAAGAGCCGTATTTTTTGCTCAGCTCTACAGGCAGAACTTGTTTCTATCGCTGGACACTATAAAATAAGCGAAGAGTTAGATACAGTGGATCAGCACAAACCCACACAGATTTTTTTACAAGACCAAGCATTAATTATTAATAATATATAGAGATTGAACCGCTAACAATCTCAAATACACATCGGTAGAGGATAAAAAATTGGCTAGAATTATTGTTGTAACATCAGGAAAAGGCGGAGTAGGTAAAACCACTACGAGTGCCGCTATTGCCATGGGATTGGCTAAAAAAGGCCATAAAACAGCCGTTATTGATTTTGATGTAGGCCTTCGTAACCTTGACTTGATCATGGGCTGTGAACGCCGTGTAGTTTATGACTTTGTTAACGTCATAAATGGTGAAGCCAGTTTACGCCAGGCGCTAATCAAAGATAAGCGTTGTAATCAGCTTTATATTCTACCTGCATCGCAAACACGCGATAAAGACGCTTTAACTCAAGAAGGTGTTGGCAAGGTTTTAGAAGAGCTATCTAAAGATTTTAAGTACATCGTTTGTGACTCCCCAGCGGGCATAGAGCGCGGGGCAAATTTAGCCATGTATTTTGCCGATGATGCCTTTGTTGTCACCAACCCTGAGGTTTCATCTGTTCGAGATTCAGATCGAATGTTAGGCATTTTAGCGAGCAAATCGCGTCGAGCAGAACATGATGAAGAACCAATCAACGAATATCTGCTGTTATCTCGATATTCTCCTGACAGAGTAAAGCTTGGTGAAATGCTGAGTGTTGAAGATGTTCAGGACATACTCTCTTTACACTTACTGGGTGTAATCCCTGAATCTAAATCTGTATTAAATGCATCTAACTCAGGCACCCCGGTTATTTTAGACGAGAAAAGTCGCGCTGGTCAGGCTTATTCTGATGTTGTTGCTCGTTATTTAGGCGAAGATGTGCCTCACCGTTTTATTAATGGGGAGAAAAAAGGCTTGTTTGGTAAGTTATTCAGGAGCAAATAATGAGTTTACTTGACTATTTTAGATCATCAAAACCTAGCTCTGCCTCTGTCGCTAAAGAGCGCTTACAAATTCTTGTTGCACATGAACGCGCATCAAGAAACCAACCCTCCTATTTACCCAAGCTGCAACAAGAATTGCTTGATGTTATACGAAAATATGTTAATGTTGAGCAAGATGCTATTTCGGTAAATTTTGAACAAGATGATGATCAAGAAACCCTTGAATTAAATATCATCTTGCCTGACGAAGTAAGCAAAACCAATTAATTTTTAATTACTATAAAGAGAGAGAAAATATGTCTGATACTATCGGCACTGCGGCTGGGAAAATTTGGGAATATCTGGAAGAAAATGGTGCGACCAGTGTTTCAAAAGTGACTAAAGAAACAGAAATCAGCAGAAATGATGTGCAAAGAGCAATCGGCTGGTTGGCTAAAGAAGATAAACTTAACTTTGAAATGGAAGGCCGCACAGAATTGCTGTCTTTAAAATAAAAACAAAACCTTCATATTTCGTCTCCCCCTATCCAGGCTTTCTTGATTAGCCAATACGACTGAGATCGTCTGGATTTTGGAACGAGCCAAGCGTATTCCATTAGCTATGGACTCCCTGCTTCCCAGCAAACAACACTGCAAGCCCTCAAGTCAATCTATTGCTTTCGTTCACTAATTTTGAGCAATTTACACCCTTCCTAACAAAACAACCCGCGACTGAACTATAAACTAAACCTCTCTTTCTCAGCCAGCTAGGGTGGGCAGGTTCTTTTGCCCACCATTTTTACTGGGATTAGGAATAACTAGGAGGCCAGCCCGAGAATAGAAAGCTTTACGCGGGAAAGCCCTTTTGAGTTGGTTTTTTGTTCATTTGAGGCGAATAGTTGTGCCTTTCAACGAAGAAAATGAACGGGGGAAATGACCAAAAATGACTTTCCCCGTACTAGTGCATAGATTCACGTAGCTAGAGTTATCGAGTAGGCTCTCTATTCTAGGACTAGCTCTTGGAGACAGACAATGCGAGCATTGCCTGTAGATTCACCAATAAGGAACCTTAAAAGAATGAACTTACCCGCTTTAAAGCTCCACTACCATTAAGTTTAAGAGTAATGGTAGTGGAGCGCAGTGCTTTAGCCTGCATTAGGCACCTCGCAATAAATAAACCATTACTCATCGTTCCTACGCTCCAGCGTGGGAATGCAGCTTGTGACGCTCCAGCGTCACGGAACGCTGGAGCGTTCAGTAATGAATTCCCACGCAGAGCATCACTGCCATTAAGTTAAGAGAAATACAGCGTGGGGCGCAGTGCTTTAGCCTGCTATTTTTAGCTATGAATGCAGGCTAAAGCACTGCGCCCCAACGGACTAATCCCTTAACTTAATGGCAGTGACGCAGAGCATGGGAACTATTTTGGTCGTTTATTTATTTCGAGTTACCTTAGGTAACCTAAAATAGCAGTGCTAAAGCACTGCCCCCCGATATGCTTATTTTTATAGCCAAATTATCATGATTGGGTATGAATATTTTTATGATATCCTTTAATAAGATACAACTTATTAGCTAACCCAGCGATCAACTGATTTTTTTAGCTTTAATCACACCCCTGTTTTTTCCCCTCTGTTAACAATCCAATTAGCAAAATAACTTCTTGGTTTATACACGCCATGTTGCACATAATATAATTTATATTCACTATTGATGGTTGCATTAAACAATCGATGAGCCAAGCCAGTTCCACAAAACAAAATCTGATCGTTTTCTTGTATTTCGTAATTATTGGGGGGTAAAACAATATCCTGTTCGCCTGATTTGATGACAAAAACAACCAAATCCAATTGTTTCTCTCGTTTTCGTGGGTCCCTGATCAAATCACCTAATAAAACATTTTTACCCTCATCCAGTAATTGAATAAGAGCATTACTTTTTTCTCTACTAAAATCTATAGTGACTATATGAGGAACTTTCTGACCTACCTTTTCTCGTAAACTTTGAATAATTGATTCCATTTCGTCCTGTCGACCCAGCTTATTCTCCAAAAGATAACGGAAAAATGTTTTCAATTGCGGAGCAATCAATAAAAATAATATTTTTCTGGCGGCTACCAAGGTCGGTTGCATAATCATATCAACTTCAGTTGCATGAAATGCAATCTCATTTTCATGTCTATTTTGTCGGACTATGGTAAAAAGATCCTTATTAAAATAACGCGCGTTTAACAATATACCCAAATTATGCCCGTCATCATCTGTTCCTGAAAGAATACCCACTGCACCTTCAATACCAGCCTGAGCTAATGTTTTGGAAGTAGTTCTACCCACAATATAACGTTCAATATGCTCGTCTTCTTTACTATCATGAGGATCAATAACTGCGGTTTTAATACCATACTTACTTAAAACCCTATTAACCTCATGCCCCATACGCCCATAACCACAGATAATCCAGGTCCCAAGGGGAGGTCTGATATAACGCTCTAAAGTAGCCCCTTTATCTCTAACCAACCAATTATTAAAGGCATAAAAGCCAGGGTTACGCATGGCGGCAGCCAACACCTTGGCAAAGGTTTTAAAGGGATCAACAATATGCACCTCCCCCCCCAAGGTAGCCAAAGTTTCTTCAAACACCTCAACCTTGGACATACTAATAATACCTACATCAGGGTTTAATAAACGAGCCAGTGCAGAAATTTTTAGATTAGCTTCTTCACTGTTGGTAATAGCAATAACCGATTTACAATTAGGCCTGCGTACACCCGCTTCTATTAAATGCTTAGGCACACTGGCATCACCACAAAATGAAGGAGTCGCAACCTTATAATTACGTAATTGCAGCGCTCTGATTCGTTCTTCGTCAACATCAACAATAACAGCAGGAAAGCCGTAATCACTCAAGCCCCGCATCAATACACTACCCGTATCACCAAAACCACAAAGAATAACAAACGGACTATCTATACGCCTAACACCTCTTGAAAAGCGCCACTCTGAAATAGCTCTTAACAAAAAACTGTTCTGAAATAATCGTATGATTGTACCTATGGCATAAAACCAGGTAATAACGCTGACATAAAGGCAAATAATAGCCCAAAAACGCTGAGCATCACTAAACTCAATAGGAATTTCACCAAACCCGGTTGTGGTTGCAGTATAAGTCATGAAATAAAAGGCATGAAAAATACTCATATACTGCACTTCACCATTGACTTCTATACCTGGTATAAAAACCATGCCTAAAATAGAAACCGAATACACAGTAAGCAAGACAATCAATGGGCCTCGCATTTCACGCATTACAATAAAGGTAACGCGACTTAGATCAACTGACGCTGCCATACTAACCCTCTATAAGAACGGCTGAAAAAGAACCTATAAACGGTTAAATAATGTTTCAGAAACCAGGATAATAGTCGAAATCACATTTGCCACTAAAGCACCACCAGTCAAGGATACAATGCTCGACATAATTTCTGGCGTAAGCCCTGTTCCAGTAATATGTACAGCAAATGTCCAATACGTAGCAGCGGCTATTAGTTCTAAATCAGCGACTAAACTGGTTGCTAGCAAAACCGCACCAATCTGTGACCTGTCACCAAACTTTAATACAGTGGCAATTAAATTAACTACGATAACCGCAAACAACTCAAGCACATTATGGTGTGCCGGGTTATCCATCTCGCCTAGAAAAAAACCAAAATTTAATGTCAAAGCCAACACTACAAAAAAACCAAAAATGACTTTCTCTAGATTCATTTCCTATACCTCTAAATTCAATAAGCACAATACTAACAGGCAAACCAATTCAATAAATTGATTTCTAAAAAACCATTTTAACTCTAAACGCCTCTTTCAGAAACGTGATTTTATAAAACTTAGGCCTTAGGGAGGTGGAAAAAAATAATCTTCCAATCTTGCTGGTCTTTTTGTCCAAATATCGGACAATTATTTCTTTCCAGCTCCCTTATAATAAACAGTTCGCGCATTAAATATTATTTATTGCTAATATGGCTATTTATTTTCTGGAGTTTTATTATGCCTATTACCGCAATGGATATGGTTGCCGCTGCCAAATCTAATATTTCTGTTTGTAGCATTGAAGCAGCAAGCCCTCTGCTCTCAACACATTTAATCTTAGATGTGAGAGAGCCTGCAGAATATGCCGCAGGGCATTTGGCTGGGGCCATTAATATCCCCCGTGGTGTTTTAGAATTTAAAATCGGGGCGCATCCTGATTTCCAAAATAAACAAGATGCCGACATTCTGGTTTATTGTTTAACAGGTGGGCGATCTGCTTTAGCAACAGAGGCCTTAAACAAGCTCGGCTATTCCAAAGCTATCAGCATGGAAGGTGGCGTCACTGCCTGGAAAGAAAGTGGACTACAACTGATACCCAACCCTGAGTCATGTCAGAACTAGACTCTCAACGTATTGATAAATGGCTATGGACTGCGCGATTTTTTAAAACGCGCAAATTAGCGACTGAAGCAGTAAACGGAGGAAAAGTCCACTTAAATGGACAACGCTGCAAGCCCGCCAAAGAAGTTAAAGCGGGTATGGAACTGAGTATTTCTAAAGAGACTTTACAATGGAATCTCACCATTGTCGCCATCAATAGTCATCGTCGCCCAGCTAAAGAAGCGGTGATGCTTTATCAAGAAGACCCGAAAAGCATAGAAACCAGGCAGGCTGAGATTATTTTGCAAAAAGAACAGCGTGCATTAATGCCTTATTCCGAACGCGAACACCGCCCCAATAAAAAACAAAGAAGGCAAATTCATCGCTTTAAGCAGGGTTAACTGGCTACTATAGATGGCTTCACAAACAAGTCGGTGGTTTAGGAATACCTGCAATTTTACAGGCATATTTTAATGGACCTTCAGGGAAGAGTTTGTGTAAGTAGCGGCTATTGCCCTTGTCTTCTCCAAACTCTTTTTTAATCGCTTTGGTAAAAACCCGTGCATTAGGTAAATGTTTAAATTTTTGATAATAAGTCCGTATAAACAGAATAATTTCCCAATGTAAGGGGCTTAATTCAATATTGCTTAAGCCAGCTATTTCAATCGCAACAGCCTCACTCCAGTCAGTTAAATCGACTAAAAAACCATCTTCAGTTGTATTTAGTCGATTACCAGCAACAATTAAGTCCATGTGCGAATAAGTTTATTGTTTTCTGTTAACTCAACTAAAGCTGCATAATCAATGACATTAAAGCCAGAAACAAGCTCTTCACCCCCAATCCCTCGGGTTTCAAGTTCTACAGCTAAAACATGCAGATATATTCTATTTCCCAGCATTTGCTGTAATTCATCCTTTAAAACGCCATTTTTCATGATTCTACAAATTGCACTATCAAGAAATACAACATCATCGCCAGTATCAATTCGTTGTAATAAAGCACTATCAATAGACGATTGAAAAATTAAATGTAACATTTAAGGCTACTCAAAATGTGTTAGCTTAAGGCCGACAATGCCAATCACAATAAAACTAATAGACATCAGCCTTACCCATTCCACAGACTCTTTAAAAAGAAAGATACTCAACACGGCAACGCCAACGGCTCCCATACCTGTCCATATTGCATAAGCCGTACCCAAAGGTAAGGTTTTGATAGCCAGCATTAACAAATAAAAACTAGTCCCCCCTGACACCATAGTCACAATACTTGGATACAATTTTGTAAACCCCATATTGTATTTTAGACTCAAAGCAAAAATTATTTCCGATAGGCCTGCCGAAAATAAAAACAACCATCCCATCCACTTCTCCTAATTCAGGTGCAATAAAAAGCTATTTATTCTACAATACATCCTTTAAAACAAATAATACTCAATCATCTTTTCTATGAGTGACCTCGCCAAATACTTAATCAGAAACCAAAAACAGGTGACTAATCACCTAAAAATGCTTTCGAAAGAAAGATGCTTGATTTCTGCATGTTTTGGAGAGGGTGAGAAAGATACTTTTTTAACCGCTATTATAAAAATTGATGAGAAAAATCAAACTATAACTATAGACTGCGGCCCAAAAGAGTATCTAAATAAAAGATTATTAGACAGTGCGATTATTAAATGCTCTACAGAATATCAAGGTATAGAAGTTCTGTTTGAAGGCAGGCGAGTAAAAAAAACAGGCACCCCGAGTCACCCCGCTTTTTTAATTCCCATTCCTAAATCCATTTTTTGGGTTCAAAGAAGACAGTTTTATAGAGTAAAATCTCCGTTATCAAAAGAAAGCCATTGTGCTATTTCCATTATAGACAATGAAACTAAAGAACAAAATATTATTAACTTCCCTCTTTATGATTTAAGTGTCAGTGGTTTTTCTATTTCAAATAAGTCTAAAGCCTTAGCTAATTATTTTGAGCCGACTCAAGAACTTCCTCAGTGTCAGCTTATTCTTGAAAATGAAGCCACCTTAACGCTGGACATTGAAGTTCAGCATGTCACTAACCAGCATGTAAAACCAGAGCGTATTGGATGCCTTATAGCTAGCCCATCCCCAAGAATAGAATCAGTCATTTTGCGATATATGCAAAATATAGAACGTGAAAACAGACAAAAAGCATAACCCCCCCCTATAGCCCCCCCCTGACAACAAACTTTCATGGAAAATATTGCTGACTACCTGGTTAAAAACCCAAAACAAATACTGGTCCACTTAAAAACACTCAAACTAGAAAAATGTCTAATTTCAGCAGGGTTTGGCGACAAGCATTCATTTCTAACCGCTATTTTAGAGATTGATACAAAAAAACAGACTCTCACTATAGATTGCGGACCAAAAGAATATCTAAATAAAGAATTACTTAGCTCAGGACTTGTTGAATGCAAAACTGACTATAAGGGAATTAAAGTATTATTCAACGCTCATGGGATTAAAAAGGCGGGAGGCATTGGTAGTACGGCTTTATCTATAAAAATCCCCACTCAACTCTATTGGGTGCAGCGCCGCCTGTTTTATCGCGTTCGATCCCCTCTTTCAAAAAACAGCTATTGCTCTATTAGCTTTCAATCATCAGAATCTGAAGATTCAAACACGCTTAATTTTAAACTCTTTGATTTAAGTGCTTCCGGCTTTTCAATTACTTGTGATAGTTTAGAAATAGCAAAAGATATCGAATTGGGTTCTGAATACAGCAATTGTGAATTTATTCTCAATACCAATGAAAAGCACAGCATTTCATTTATTCCTCGCAATAGAATTACTATTAATCCAAACAAACCGACTAAAGCTCAGCGAATTGGTTGTGAATTTGTAAACCTTTCTCCAAGAGCTGAGACCGCATTCTTACGTTATATGCAGGAAATTGAAAGAGAAAATAAGAAAAACTTTGATTAATGGAATTATTGACTTCCGCATTGACAGAAAAAAAGATTTACAGCGTTTCTGAACTGAATAGAGAAACCAAAGACCTGTTATCCAGTCATTTTTCTTTTATTCAAGTTGAAGGTGAAATATCTAATTTAAGTCGCCCTTCATCAGGTCATATCTATTTTTCTTTAAAGGATAAATCAGCACAAATTCGTTGTGCCATGTTTAAATCACAACTACGCAGATTAAACTTTAACCCTGAAAATGGTAAAAAAGTTATCATTTCAGCTCAGGTCAGCTTATATGAAGCCAGAGGAGACTATCAGTTAATTGCTGATAAAATGCAGCAAGCAGGTGAAGGGGGACTTCAACTTGCTTTTGAACAACTAAAATCAAAGTTATTTAATGAAGGCTTATTTGAACCTGGTTTAAAAAAACAGCTGCCCACCCTACCCGAACACATTGGTGTTATCACCTCACCTTCTGGTGCAGCTATACATGATATTTTAAGTGTTCTAAAACGCAGATTCCCAGCCATTCCTGTGCTGATTTACCCTACAGCAGTACAAGGCGAAGCAGCAAAATTTGAAATTGCTCATGCTATCGAAACAGCCAATCAACAAGCACAAGTTGATATTATCTTATTAGCCAGAGGCGGGGGTTCATTAGAAGACCTTTGGTCTTTTAATGAAGAAATAGTTGCCAGAGCTATTGTAACAAGCAAAATCCCTATTATTTCCGGCATTGGTCATGAAGTTGACTTTACCATTGCTGATTTTGTTGCAGACCTTCGCGCCCCAACGCCTTCTGCAGCTGCCGAAAATGCAGTGCCTAATCAACAATCCTGGCTAGCAAATTTTCAAGCAATTGAACGCCAATTACAGCAAATTATTCAGCGTCAATTGTCCCAATATCAGCAATCTACAAACTGGCTCAACAAAAGACTACAGCAACAGCACCCTGGACAACAATTTCAACGCCACGCGCAAACACTGGATCATTTAGAAGCAAGACTGCTGGGCGTCATTAGCACAAAAATACAACAACAAAAACAGTTAATTGCCACCCAGAACAATACATTACAACGACACAACCCTGCTAACAAAATAATCCATTTTCAACAGCAGCTCAATTATCTGAGTAATCGACTCAAGAGCTCTATCCATAGCAAGCTTGAGAAACTAAAGTCCAGACAGACTTCACTTGCTCACACTCTGAATGCGGTGAGTCCTTTAGCAACATTGGAAAGAGGCTATTCAATTACCTCAGCAACTGAAACATCAAAGATAATAAGCAATAGTCAACAGTTATCTATCAACGACACCATTAAAACTCGCTTTGCCCAGGGTCATGTCATTAGCCAAATCAAAGAGATCAATCATGAATAATAAAACCTTTTATCTTTTTCTTTGTTTTATGCTACAGCCACTATTTGCCATGGCAAATACCAGCCCTGATCAACTGGCGGTGCCTGGGGGCATTGTTAAAATAGCAGTAGCAGATAAGAGTCAGACAGCTCCAACCGTATTATTTAATAACAACCGTGTTGCCGTAAGCAAGAACAATAGTCATTGGTTTGCTTTAGTCGGTATTCCCTTATCTGCAAAAGCTGGGACACAGCAACTATTAGTTAATAACAGCCAGAAATTAAGCTTTACCATTACGGATAAAGACTACCCCGCCCAATACCTGACCATTAAAAAGAAACGTATGGTCACTGGCTTTACTGAACAAGATCTAAAGAAAATTAATGCTGATAAAATTGCCATCAGCAAAGCCAAGGCAATATGGACAGAGCAAGCCATAAACACTGATTTTATTGCACCTGTGGACGGTAGACTCAGCAGTTTATTTGGTTTAAAACGTTTTTATAACAACATACCCAAACGCCCACATAGTGGACTGGATATAGCCGCGCCAACTGGCACAGCAATACTGGCACCCGCATCGGCCATAGTCATCGATACCGGAAGCTATTACTTTAATGGCAACACGGTATTTTTAGATCATGGCCAAGGCCTGCTCAGTGCCTATTTACATATGAATAAAATAACCGTAAAACCAGGTCAGCAAGTCAAACAGGGAGAGCCTCTCGGAACCGTTGGTGAAACAGGAAGAGTTACAGGGCCACATTTACACTGGATGGTTTATTTAAACAATACCCCCGTAGACCCCGCCTTATTTATCGCAAAAGACATCCCCAGACTGGATGCTCGAAACAATAAATAAACTAACATGACTATTAACAACACGACCATTAAATGTAGATTGGGTTAGCGACAGCATTGATTAGATGCCACCCCCCAAGCCTTTCTCAAAAACAAGATGCATAATCCAAAGCAATTTCCTGGCATTCAAAAAATACTCGCGGATAATCTTGCCGAATAATCAGCTTTAGGCCATATTCAAAAAACACCGCCAAGGTCATAAAGCGCGCCAACACAGCCCAATAACGAGAGCTTGTATTCATTGAGTTTCGCCAGACAGAATGGGTCCAGAATAAAATAGGGGTTAACATCATTAAATGCACCGCATCCCAACTAGACACGGTAAATCCACCCGCTTTTGCCAAACCATCTACCGTATACAAAACAATATTTAGCAAGATAAAAAAGGGCCAAAAAACCAGCCATAATTTAATCAGTCCATTCCAGGAATCAAACAGGTATTGATAGACTGTCAGTTCAGAAATAGCCCCCCACCTAGCTTCTTTGAAAAAAGAATTATAAGGCGTAGCGATATACAACAAGAGTAATAAAAACAAGATTGTTATTAAATACTCTACCGGGGTTCCAAATTTAATATAAGTAAATAAAATCGGTATCGAATAGATATACATTGCCCACCACCTCTTAAACGGAGTAATGCAACAGTTTACTAAACTAACAGGCATAAAAAAACCGCATTCAACACAAGGCTGAATACGGTTTTCAAATGAATTAAAAGCTGTTTATAGCTTTGCTAAGACTTTCGCTACCGTTTCACCCATTTCAGAAGGTGTAGGCGCAATAGTCACACCTAAATCCTGCAACATTTCTACTTTCTCAGCAGCAGACTCCCCTGAAGATGAAATGATCGCACCAGCATGCCCCATACGACGACCTTTAGGCGCAGTTAAACCCGCAATATAGGCAATAACAGGCTTATTCATATGTTTACTTGCATAAACACCTGCTTCAACTTCTTGCGGCCCACCAATTTCACCAATCATCACCACCACTTTGGTTTCATCATCTTGCTCAAATTTCTCAAAGATATCACGATGTGAACTACCATTGATTGGATCACCACCAATACCAACAGAAGTAGAGACCCCAATACCCAATTCTCTCATTTGATCTGCGGCTTCATAACCTAAAGTACCCGAACGACCAACGATACCAACACAACCTTCTATGTAGATATGTCCAGGCATAATACCCAGCATAGATTTTCCAGGACTAATAGTCCCTGCACAGTTTGGTCCAGTTAACACCATGCGTTCTTCTACTGGGAATTTACGCAAGAATTGTTTAACTTTCATCATATCCTGGGTAGGAATACCATCGGTAACCGATACACAATATTTAATGCCCGCTTCCGCTGCTTCCATAATAGAATCCGCTGCAAATGCCGGGGGTACAAAAATAATACTGGCTTCTGCACCTTCTTGTTCAACAGATTCTCTTACGGTATTAAAAACAGGGCGATCTAAATGTGTTTGCCCGCCTTTTCCCGGGGTAACCCCCCCAACAACATTAGAACCATAATTAATCATATCCTGTGCATGGAAACTTCCGATCTTTCCAGTAAAACCTTGCACAATCATACGTGTTTCTTTATTGATTAAAATCGCCATTATGCTGCTCCTTCTTTAGCCACTTGTTCATTACGTGCTTGAACTGCTTTTTCAGCCGCTTCTGCCAACGTGGTTGCGGTAATAATAGGTAGGCCGCTGTCTACGATAATTTTGCGACCTTCTTCTACATTAGTACCTGATAAACGCACGATCAACGGTATTTTCATATCGATTTTCTTAACCGCTTGCACCACACCTTCAGCAATCCAGTCGCAACGATTAATCCCGGCAAAGATATTAACCAGCATGGCTTTTACACCTTCGTCAGCCAATACTAAACGGAAAGCTTTTTCAGTACGCTCCGCAGATGCACCACCACCAACATCCAGAAAGTTAGCAGGTTCGCCGCCCGCCAGTTTAATCATATCCATGGTTGCCATAGCAAGGCCTGCACCATTGATCATACAACCAATATCACCATCTAGGCCAACGTAGCTTAAACCACGATCTGCTGCAGCCGTTTCCCGCTTATCTTCTTGTGTTTTATCACGCAACTCAGCTACTTTTTGCCTACGGAACATAGCATTATCATCAAAGCCCATTTTGGCGTCCATAATCATTAACTTACCGCTACCGCCGGTCACAACTAATGGATTAATTTCTATCATATTGGCATCTAAATCGCGCATGGCACGATAACAGCCAGAAATCAATTTAACTGCAGGGCTGATTTGTGAGGGTTCTAAACCTAAAGAAAAGGCCATTTCTCTGGCTTGAAAGTCCAATAAACCTACAGCAGGATCTATTTGAATTTTGTTGATTTTTTCAGGTGTTTTTTCAGCAACATCTTCAATATCCATACCGCCTTCAGTAGACCCGACCATAATGATACTTTCATGCGCACGATCAACCAGCAAACTGAAATATAACTCTTTCGCTATATTAGTCCCTGCTTCAACATACAATCTTAAACAGACTTTACCAGCTGGGCCAGTTTGATGAGTCACCAAACGTTTACCCAGCATGGATTCAGCAGCGGCTTCTACTTCTTCATGAGATTTACAGATTTT
>ENA-ORXI01000219-ORXI01000219.1-sediment-metagenome-genome-assembly--contig:-NODE-219-length-45688-cov-6.241586_pt1 | contig 45688 bp, 47 predicted proteins | sample MGYA00237861_ERZ511468 | MGnify/ENA primary metagenome ERZ511468 (study PRJEB26299, sample SAMN06266213) | sediment metagenome | isolation source: Hudson Canyon methane seep mesocosm | place: USA:Hudson... | reverse complement strand
AACCAGCAGACTGCAGCTGTTTCGCCATATTATCTTTTTTACGATCCAGTGGCTGATCAAGGGTTTTAACCCCATTAGTATGACTATATTGACCGGTCAAAATTGCCGCTCTACTCGGGGTACAGATAGAGTTATTAGCATACATGCCATTAAAGCGAATGCCTTCAGTGGCTAACCTATCAATATTAGGGGTTTTAAACACCTTTGATAAACGACCGTTGTAGCTAGATACCGCATTAGCAGCATGATCATCAGACATAATAAAGACAATATTGGGTTGTTTTGCCAATACTTCTACTGAGATAGCACTAGATAAAACCACTGCGGCAACAGAAGAAAATTTCAGGCTAGTCTGCAGGGTACGTTTAATTTTATTTGTTAAATTCATAATTTATATTCCAAGCTAAGCCAGTGTTAGTCCCACGTTAATGATAAAAAAGCATCGTAACTTGCTTCAGGAGCATCCAAATCAAGCGGGTCTTCGACAATCGATTGCCAGTCTGCTAGCTGTTTCATCATGGTGGCAACCTGTTCTTGGTATTGCGCTTGGTCACTTAAGTCATGCATTTCTAACGGGTCAGCTTTCAAATCAAACAGTTGTGTTCGCTTAATCATTGGGTAATAAATCAGTTTAAAGTCTTGGCTTCTCACCATCCGTTGAAAATGACGATAGGCACCAAAAACATTGTCATAAACCGCGTCTTTCTCGCCGTTAATAAGTGGCACTATGCTGGGTGCATCAACACTCTTTGGTATGGCTAATCCGGCCATTTCAGCCGCAGTTGGGAAGACACTATTTAAATAAAACATACCAGTTTTGGTGGTATCTGCTGGAATATTAGGGCCTTTGACAATAAAAGGTGCTCGAATACTATGGTCATACTGGTTTTGTTTGCCCATCAAGCCATGACGGCCCATGGCTAAACCATGATCTGAGGTGAAGACAATCAAGGTGTTTTCTGCCTGACCAGTAACTTGTAGCTGCGCTAAAATTCGACCTATTTGTGCATCGGTATGCTCAATCATCGCGTAGTATTTACTAATTTTTGCTTTAATATTTTTCTCTGAACGAGGGAAACCTGTTAATACTTCATCACGAAGGTAATAGTCACCTTGATCAAACGGGTGATATTTTAAAAAGTTTTTAGGTGTTGGGATCTTTTGTGCTGGATAACGTGCTAAATATTCATCAGGTGCATGCAAGGGATCATGCGGCGCAAGAAAACCAACATACATCATAAACGGTTTATCACCGGCTTCACGCTGAGCAAGAAAATCAACGGCTGCATCTGCTACTACTTCACTGGTATGTTTGCCGCCTTTATAATCTGTGAATGCATCATCACCTGATTTTGAACCATCAAAATCGGTAAAGTGTGCATCCCAATGACCACCCTTCTCATGACGCGACATGCCATTTTTATGAATGGCTGTACCATGAGTAAAGCTTCGCTGCCATACATCCATAGATAAATGCCACTTACCGGTTTGAAAGGTATCGTAGCCAGAATTTTTAAAGGTTTCACCAAACGTTGCATGTTTGGCAACAAAGTTAGCGTCATTTACGCCCCTTGCATCAAGCCCTGTACGATATAAATGGCGACCAGTATTAATCATTTGACGACTCGGTAAACAAACAGCGCCTGACCATGCCCCCTGATTAAAGACATGAGAAAACCTCATGCCCTGTTTCGCTAACTTATCTATATTTGGCGTATTGATATCTTTATTACCAAAAGCCGATACCGTATCGGGAGCTTGGTCATCCGTTAAAATAAAAAGAACATTTAAGGGTTTTTCTTTTAGGCTATTTGCATCAACTTTTGTAGTGACACTGGCATCACTACAGCCACCAATGAATGCAGTGACCATTATTGATAATAGTGCCATGGATAATGAGCCTAACTTATACACGCTACCTGTATTAGCGTTTAAACAATTCTTAAAAGAATTCATTAATAGTGCCTTTATGTGGTCTTAATAATGTTAAGTGATTGTCTTAGGGGGAGTCATGAACCAAGACATCAACAGCAGTATAAAGCAAACTACACGAATAAATGACCTTTGTAAAGAATAGACACATCAGGATTCGCTATTTATTACCTAACTTTACGTTTTGGTGATTTAACCAACATAAAGAACACAAAGCGTGGTTTCGAGATAAGGGTTATGAAGGGTCTACAAAGCAATACAATGCTGGCTAATGCTATCAAGCCACAGGTGAAGTGTTGCGGTATTCATTAATTTTTATTCCTTTTTGTCCATTGTAATAAAGTTATCTTCTTTTGCTCGTTTTACACTTAGTTTTCGTGTTAATTTCATTAAAAACGGCCATGCCCACAAACCAAGAAACATAGAAAAAATATAATGTATCGATCTTTTGTTGATTGAAGGTTGATTAAAGCCGTCCTCGTACTTTATAAAGTGTTCTAAATCAGCTGTCTCTTGCAATGGTGAAGTCATAAGTACGAGTCTGTTATTTGAGTTTAGAAAATGTCCTACTAGAACGAAGTGACAATATCGCCGGGAGCGATATTGCATGAGCGAAGCGAGCCCGAAGGGGGAACCTCATGGATGAGGTGAATAAAGTAGGTCACCGTTTATACGCTCACAATAGTTAGGTCAAAGTAGAACTATGAAACAATCAAGTCAGGATGGTAAGAGAACAAGTAGATATCAAATCACAGATGCATTGATAGTACAGTACAATTATCGTTTGAAAACAATTTGCAGATTACAAGGACTTGAGAATGAACAAGGATGAGACTGAAGTTGAAAAGCTGCCAACGATAAAAATATTTTTTGAAGCCCTCACGCTACCTAAAAAACACTTTCTTACTCTTTTACGTTTTGGATCTCCATTACTGATACTAATTACCATACTTGAAATTTATACGAGATTGTTTATCAAAATTGAGGAGCTCTCAGTTTTAGCAACGTTTACAGTCTATGTAGTTGTAATTATTGCGTTAGCTCTGGCGGTTATCGGAGCTCATAGAGCTTTTCTTTTAGATGAATTTGATGTTAGAAGTACTAAAATAATTAGATGGGAAGGGCGAGAACTAAGATATATTGGTTGGTGGATTGCAATAGTGTTTTGTATATCGATAGCTACAATCCCTTTTCTATTTCTTCCATTATTTCCATATATGAATCAAACATTGTTTGAAAATGTCTATGTCGTTCTGGCTTTAATTCTTTTTGCAAATATACCCATATGTTATTTCATATCACGTGGATCGTTGCTTTTGCCTGTTATAGCAATAGATCAGAATATGAATTTATCGCATGCATGGACATTATCTAGAGGAAATGGCTGGCGTCTCACACTCTTAATTAGTGTGTTTCCATTTTTGACGAGTCTTGCTTTTGAATTCTTACCTGACTTTGATTCTATCTTGTATTCAATTTTAGTTGGAACAGTTTGGCTTATTGTTGGCGTAATTGAAATTGGATTGCTTTCACTTAGCTATTCATATCTTTCAAGATCATCTTCGGACGCTGCAGACTAGAAAACTAGTCTTGTTGTATGAGCTGGCTCGGTATTATATGTAGATAGCTAAGCTTAGCTAACTAAACTTTGCTATCATGCCCACTGCCAAATAATTTTGGCATTAATTATTAATAGATTGAATTAGGATTATCATGCCAGAAATTATTGTAGAAAAGAACTTAAGCGAAGCACGTAAGGCTGAATTAGGTATTGCTGAGTGGAATATTTGGGATTGCCCAGTAAGAGGATTCCGTTTAGATTTTGATCAAGAATCAGAACATTCATATATCCTAGAAGGTGAGATTGTTGTGACACCAGATGGTGGTCAACCTGTAACTGTTGTACCTGGTGATTATGTGATTTTCCCTAAAGGCTTAACAAGCATGTGGCAAGTCACTAAGACGTTGAAAAAACATTATATGAAAACTGCTGACTAGTTAGAAAGTAGCTTTTCAAATACTAAAAAGCCCTAGGCAAACTGTCTAGGGCTTTGTTGTTTCTAGGCACAAGTAAACTGGTGCTTTGTAAACAGATATTAGATGCTTTAAAACTGTACTGGCTGTTTGACACCAGCAGTTTGTTTAACCGGCTTCTGTGTGCTCTCAGGTGCCGTTAAATATTCTAAGGCTCTCAAGACAAGTGAACGGGTAATCGTACCGACTAAGCGGTTATCCATCACGACAGGGAAACGTTTATAGGATCCTTTAAGAAACATTTCTGCGACTTCGATGATAGGCGTATCCACATCGATTGATTCAATGCCTACGGTCATAAATTCAGATACCGATCCAGCCGCTGTTCCTTGATAATAACCAGCATCTAATGCCACTTGCATACAGTCTTTTTCTGAAAGAAAGCCGACCATATTTCCATGTTGGTCTAGGACGGGTGCTCCCGAAATTCGAGATTCTAATAGTTTGTGTATAGCAGCTAAAATATCCATGTCTGGTGTGAAGGTCACTTTGTTGACCGACATGTAATCTCTAACTTTTAAAGAATCGAGCATGGTAAATCTCCATTTAAGTCATTCACTACTATTAACTTTCTTGTGCCGCTTTTTTTGTAGCACATATCTCTTTTTCTTCAAGACTGCATGTGCCGCCACAACTGCCACCCAATCCCACTTGGTTCAAACCACCACAACTACCTTTAATCGCGGGTCTTCCCAGTAGTACTCCAATTGCCATACCTAAAACGGCAATGGCGATTACAATAAAGGTAGCAATAAAAATCGACATCTAACCACCAAAGTCATCTAGGAAGATACTGTCACTCTCAACACCAAGATCTTCGAGCATACTGACAACGGCTGCATTCATCATTGGAGGACCACACATATAATATTCGCAGTCTTCTGGTGCAGGGTGATCTTTTAGATAGTTATCCTTAAGTACATTATGGATAAAGCCAGTGTCGCCTGTCCAGTTATCTTCTTCAAGTGGATCTGACAATGCAACATGCCATTTGAAATTGTCATTTTGCTTTTGCAGTATGTCGAAGTCTTCAACGTAGAACATTTCACGTAAACTTCTAGCGCCATACCAAAATGACATTTTACGATCACTATTCAATCGGCGTAACTGATCAAAGATATGGGAACGCATGGGGGCCATACCTGCACCACCGCCAATAAATACCATTTCTTTATCGGTATCTTTGGCATAAAACTCGCCAAACGGACCTGAAATAGTTACCTTATCGCCTGCTTTAAGATTGAAAATATATGAAGACATTTGTCCTGGTGGTAAGTCTTCTTGTCCCGGAGGTGGTGAAGCAATCCGGACATTCAGCATAATAATGCCTTCTTCCTCTGGATAGTTAGCCATTGAGTAAGCACGAATAACATCTTCTTTGACTTCAGATTTAAATCGCCACATATCGAAACGATCCCAATCTCCTCGATAGTCAGTATCGATATCAAAGTCTTTATAATTTGCAATATGAGGAGGACATTCGATTTGAATAAAACCACCTGCACGGAAATCTACGTTTTCACCGGTAGGGAGTTCTAATACAAGTTCTTTGATGAATGTTGCAACATTATCGTTAGAGCGAACAGTACACTCCCATTTTTTAACACCGAAGACCTCTTCAGGTACTTCGATTTTCATGTCTTGTTTGACTGAAACTTGGCAAGAAAGTCGTTCGCCTGCGGCAGCTTCACGTTTAGTAATAAATGACTCTTCAGTCGGCAATATTGAACCGCCACCTTCAAATACTTTTACTTTACATTGACCACAAGTACCACCACCACCACAGGCAGAAGAGACAAATAAACTGGAATCTGCTAATGCACCCAATAATTTACCACCGGCTGGTGTTTGAACAGTTTTTTCACCATTGATGACAATCGAGATATCACCAGTTGCAACTAATTTTGATCGAGCATTGAGAATCAACATTACCAATGCCATGATAATGAGTGTGAATAGTACAATACCTAGAATGATTTCCATTACAGTTGAATCCCCGAGAATGCCATAAAACCGAGAGCCATTAGGCCTGCAGTGATAAAGGTAATACCCAGGCCTTGTAGACCATCTGGCACATCTGAATATTTTAATTTTTCTCTTATGCCGGCAATGGCAGTAATGGCTAATGCCCACCCTAGGCCACTACCCACACCATAAACGGCACTTTCAGCAAAGTTATAGTCACGCTCGACCATAAACAAGGTGCCCCCCAGAATGGCACAATTTACCGTGATTAAAGGCAAGAAAATACCTAAGGCGTTATATAAAACGGGAGTGTATTTATCCATGGCCATTTCAATAATTTGTACCATGGCTGCAATCACACCGATAAAACTGATCAAGCCTAAAAAGCTTAAATCAACATCTGGAAAACCGGCCCAAGCTAAGGCACCATCTTTTAACAATAATTGATAAATTAGGTTGTTTGCTGGGACCGTAATAGCTTGCACAACAATAACGGCAATACCTAGACCTAAAGCTGTTTCAATTTTTTTCGAGACCGCTAGGAAAGTACACATGCCTAAGAAAAATGATAAGGCAAGGTTCTCAACAAATATTGAACGGATAAAGAGGCTTAAATAATGTTCCATTTAAAGCACCTCCGTCCGGTGAACCTGATGGATTTGATAGTCTGGATCTTCCACTTGTTCTTTCTTCCAGCTGCGAATTGCCCAGATCAATAATCCAATGACAAAAAATGCACTTGGCGGCAATAACATCAAGCCGTTAGGAATATACCAACCACCTTCATTGGCAACAGGTATCACCGTCATTCCAAATAATTTGCCAGCACCGAGTAATTCACGGAAAAAGGCCACAACCATTAAGATAAGACTGTAACCAAGACCATTACCAATGCCATCTAAGAAACTTAAAAAAGGTGGGTTTTTCATTGCATAGGCTTCAGCACGGCCTAATACAATACAGTTAGTGATGATCAGCCCCACAAATACAGACAGTTGTTTGCTAGCTTCATAGGCATAGGCTTTTAATAGTTGATCAACCACGATAACCAATGAGGCAATGATTGTCATTTGCACAATAATGCGGATCGTAGACGGGATATGATTACGGATGGAGCTGATAATCATGCCAGAAAAGGCGGTAACTGTAGTTAGCGCGATACTCATGATCAACGCCGCCGTCATATTGGTGGTGACAGCTAAAGCCGAACAAACACCAAGCACTTGCAAGGTGATCGGATTGGTATCAATCAATGGATCTAAAACATTAGATTTTGCTTCACTTGCCATCTGTTATTTCCCCATCTCAGCACGCATGTTTTTCAAATATGGACCAAAAGCATGATCCCCTAACCAGTATTTCACTAGGTTAGATACGCCAACACTAGTCAAGGTTGCCCCTGACAAACCATCAACTTTATGCTCAGCGCCCGCAACCTTGTAATCAACAAAACCACGGATTACTTCAATTTTTAGCTGACCTTGGTCGTTAAAGGCTTTTTTACCTTTCCATTGCTTGCGCCATTTTGGATTATCGACTTCACCACCTAAGCCAGGCGTTTCAGCATGTTCATAAAACTGTAGGCCACCGATAGTATTAAAGTCGGCGTCAAATGAGATAAAACCATAAAGCGTTGACCATAAACCGTAACCATGAACAGGTAATACGACTTGTTTGACGGTGTCGCCTTCTTTTAATAAATAGACGGTCGCTAATTTGGCTCGACTGCCGATGCCTGCAATATCTTGATCAGCTGTTAATGCCACACTTTGAGCTGGATCAGATGAGGCTTTACGTTGATCGTAGCTGCTGACATCGATGTCTTCATATTGACCGGAGTCTAAGTTAACTACTTTTGTTTCAAACTGTTCAAATAGACTGTTAATGTCGCCATCTTCAGTTAATAAACCGGTTACAGCTAAGATGTTTTTCTTAATATCATTGGCTTTATTAATTGTTTGTAATGGTTTGAGAACAACCGCCGATGTTGATACCAAGATTGAACAAACTAGACATAGCAATACGGCCACGAAGATTGTCTTTTTCGGATTATCATTTGGCAATGCTAATAGATTGCCTATGAAACCTTTATTTTTTGTATTTTCTGCCATGTGTTTAACTTCGCTTTAGTCTTCGTTGAACATTGGCACGCACAACAAAATAATCAATCAATGGTGCAAAAATATTACCAAATAATATTGCCAACATAATGCCTTCCGGGAAGGCGGGATTTACTACTCGAATCAATACCGCCATAAAGCCAATTAAACCACCATAAACCCAACGACCGGTATTGGTCATGGCTGCAGATACAGGATCAGTTGCCATAAAGATCATGCCAAATGCCAAACCACCTAAGGTTAAATGCCAATACCAAGGCATAGCAAACATCGGGTTAGTCTCACTGCCAATCAAATTGAATAATAAAGAGGTAACGACCATGCCTAAGAACACACCAAAGATGATGCGGAATGAAGCAACGCGGGTATAGATTAAAAATGCTGCACCTAATAAACAGGCTAGTGTTGATGTTTCACCGATAGAACCTGCCATTGAACCTAAGAACGTTTGTGTCCAAGTAAAACCAGCATTGGTGATGGCTTCAATACCACCAGCAGCACCTAAGGCTAACGGTGTTGCACCACTAAAACCATCAATGGCAGTCCACACTGCATCACCTGACATTTGGGCCGGATAAGCAAAATATAAAAACGCACGACCAGTTAACGCAGGGTTTAGGAAGTTTTTACCCGTACCACCAAAAACTTCTTTACCTAGAACCACACCAAAGATAATACCTAGGGCAACCTGCCATAAGGGCGTTGATGGTGGCAAGGTTAATGAATATAACATTGAGGTAACTAAGAAACCTTCATTCACCTCATGGTTACGAACAGCAGCAAAGATAACTTCAAAGGTACCACCAGCAATTAAGGTGGTGAGGTATATAGGAAGAAAATATAAAAGGCCATGGAACATATTGCCTACGACGCTATTTGGATCGTATCCAATGCCGATCAGGTTCAAAACCCAACCTCGCCAGTTATCTAGCTCTGAGATACCTAATGAGAGCATCGCAGTGTTAGCTTGGTTACCGGTATTCCATAACATCATCATTAAAACGGGGAATGTCGCTAATACGACATAACTCATCAAGCGTTTTAGATCGATGCCATCACGGACATGTGGCGAACCACGCGTCACGTCTTTGGGGGTATATAAGAATGTATCCACCATTTCAAAAAGGGCGAAATACTTATGATAAGGGCCGCCTTTCTGAAATGAAGGTTCTAGCCTGTCAAGGAAACGTCGCAAACGGGCCATGATTATCCTTCTTTTTCTATTTGAGTTAAGTTGGTGCGTAGCGCTGGGCCATAGTCGAACTTGCCGGAACAGACAAATGAGCATAATGATAAATCTTCTTCATCTAACTCAAGGCAACCAAGTGTTTGTGCAGCATCGGTATCTTTAACGATCAATGCACGCAGTAATTGTGTTGGCAAAATATCTAATGGCATCACTAATTCAAATGCGCCCACAGGTACCATCGCACGCGGGCTACCATTTTGTGACGTTGTTAAGTTAAATTGTTTGTTGCCAAGCAGTTTTGAAACAAAGACGTTTAAGGCAGAGAATTTTTTGCTACCCGGTTTGATCCAGCCAAAAAATTCGCGCTCATAACCTTCAGCAATTACCGAAATTTGATTATGGAAACGACCTAAATAAGCTGCCCAGTTATTAGCAGTATGACCGTGTAATACCGAACCTGAAATTACACGTGATTGCACATTTTGAACTTCATCTTTGACTAAGTCTTCAGTATTAGCGCCAAGACGGGTGCGTAATAAACGAGGTTTATTGACCAAGGTACCAGCAAGGGAAATAATTCTTTCAACCCAAAGTTGCCCAGATGTAAATAATTTACCGATAGCAATCACATCTTGATAATTGATCTGCCAGACTGTTTTGTTGGCACTGACTGGATCGAGATAATGAATATGGGTACTCGCTAATCCAGCAGGATGAGGACCAGAAAAACTATGTACTTCAACATTAGTTTGTGAATTAACGGGTAAGTTTGTATCTGCGCCACAGACAAAAACTTTGCCGTCGGTTAAGCGACTTAATACTGTGAGACCGTTATTAAAGTCTTGAGCGTATTCATTAATAATAAGTTTAGGATCTGCAGCTAATGGATTGGTATCCATTGCAGTGACAAAGATTGAATGCGGTGTTGATGTTGGCTCAGGTGATTTGCTGTATGGGCGAGTTCGTAACGAAACCCACAAACCTGAATCTAATAAATTTTTCTTAACGACATCGCGATCTAAGTTAGCAAGTGAATCTTGGTCATATTTGTCGAAAGTGATTTCGTCATCGCCAGCAAGATCAATAATGACTGATTGCAAAACACGTTTTGCACCACGATTAATTTTTTTAACAGTACCTGCGCCGGGCGAAGTGAAATGTACACCGGGATTTCTTTTATCGCTGAATAAAATTTGTCCCAGTTTTACTTGTTGACCTTCTTCGACCATCATCGTTGGTTTCATGCCAATATAGTCACTACCAATGATGGCAACCGAATGGGGTTTATGAGCATCAAAAATGGTTTGTTCGGGCTGGCCCGCGATGGGCAAATCAAGCCCTTTTTTTATAGAAAAATGCATAGATGCTTGGTCGGAGACAGTTAATCTGTCTTCGTTGCGCACTCCTTTTATCCAAAGTGTCGTTATTATAGATAGTGTTAGGTGTGATTGAAAGGTATTTACGGCGGCTAAAGGCTTAAAAATTGATGTCAGACAGCTTTTTAGTGAAGAGATATTATTAATATTTGTTGCTGTTGTATTTTGTTATTGAAACTGAGCTTTGTTTTTCTGACGAAATAAGCTCAAGCAAAGAACGAATTTTGGGAAAATAAAAGCATTGCAATTCGAAGCTAACCGCTATGGCTTAACGTTATTGATTAATAATCTGTTCAGAAGAGTGTTTTAGCCAAAAAAAACCAATAAAAAAGGCGATTAAAGTGGCCATTGCTGCAATACTGAATGTAACCGTAGGACCAGGCGATAACCAAAAATAACCACTAAATAAGCTGCCAATGGCACCGCCTGCGCCAAAGCTAACACTACTGTATAAAGCTTGACCTCGACCTTGATTGCGCCCTGTGAAATGTTGGTGAACCCACGCTATGGCGGCAGCATGAAAAGTACCAAAGCTGGCTGCATGTAATAATTGAGCAAATAATAATAAATACAAATTGTCAGGGAAAAAGCCGATTATTAACCAGCGAATAGTGCTGAGTAATAAGCTGACCAATAATACTGCTCGAATGCCAAACCGTGGTAGCCATCGATGCATAAACAGAAAGATAATTACTTCGGCGATAACTCCTAATGCCCATAATTGACCTATCAAGCTGCGGCTATAAAGGTGCTGCTCTAGGTAAATAGTATAAAACGTGTAATACGGACCATGACTTAATTGAACTAAAAAACTGATGCTTAAAAAAGCGATAATTTCGGGACGTTTTAAGATGGAACTTAAAGGTTGCTGAGTTAAGCTGAGGTGGCGAGAAGCTGATTCTGGCACGGTTAAACTAATTAACCAAATCGCAAACATACTGATTAAAATGGCATAGGGAACAATGCTCGCATCGAAGAATTCTAGTAGTTCACCTAAGAAAACAACAACGATGATAAAACCTATCGAACCCCAGAGACGAATTTTACTGTAGTGATGACTATGTTCACCTAAATGCTGCAGGGTGGTGACTTCAAATTGTGGTAACGAGGCATTCCAAAAAAAACTAAAGACCAACATTACAGAGGCGATCCAAAAGTAACTTTGATCTATTAATATGCCTGCAAAGGTGACCGCGCCGGCAAGGCTAGCAAAACGTACAATACGCATACGTTGACCATGATGATCAGCAATCCAACCCCAAATATTGGGTGCAATAATTCGTGTGGCTAATAAAATGGCAGTGAGTTCACCAATTTCTCTGGCAGAAAAATCTAACCATTGCAGGTAGAGCCCCCAATACGGGACTAATACACCTAATGAAGCAAAGTAGAAAAAATAAAAACCAGATAATCGCCAATAAGGCGTATGTGTGAGTGGCACTCTATGCGTTAAGCTTGGGCTGGGATCACAGGAGTTCCTGTGCTGACATCCATATTTTGAGCGCGATGGCGAAGCATATGATCCATTAATACCAGTGCTAACATCGCTTCAGCGATAGGTGTTGCACGAATTCCAACACAAGGGTCATGGCGGCCATGGGTCACAACTTCAATAGCATTACCTTCGGTGTCGACACTGCGGCCAGGAAGTCGCAAGCTTGATGTTGCTTTTAATGCCATGCTGACTAAGATATCTTGGCCACTGGAAATGCCTCCAAGGACACCCCCTGCATTATTGCTGAGGAAACCTTCTGGGGTGATTTCATCGCGATGTTCGGTACCTTTTTGAGTGACAGCATCAAACCCTGCACCAATTTCAACACCTTTGACAGCATTGATACTCATCATTGCATGGGCAATTTCAGCATCTAAACGGTCAAAAATAGGTTCACCTAAACCAGGAGGAACATTACGTGCGATAACGTTAATGCGCGCGCCTACCGAATTGCCTTCTTTTCTTAAGGCATCCATATAGTCTTCGAGTTGTTGTTCTTTATCAGGATCTGGACAGAAAAATGCACTATTTTCCATATGATCCCAGTCTAACTTTTCAGTCATGATCGGACCTAGTTGGGCTAAATAACCTTGAATCTCGATGCCATATCGTTGTTTTAAATATTTTTTAGCAATGCCGCCAGCAGCCACACGCATAGCTGTTTCACGAGCAGAAGAGCGACCACCACCACGATAATCACGAACACCATATTTTTGGTGGTAGGTATAGTCGGCATGCGCAGGGCGGAACTGGTGCATGATATTGCCATAATCTTTTGATCGTTGATCGGTATTTTCAATGATCATGCCGATAGGTGTGCCGGTCGTTTTACCTTCAAACACACCGGATAGGATTTTAACTTGGTCCTGTTCACGGCGTTGTGTTTCATGACGAGATTTACCGGGCTTGCGGCGATCAAGATCACCTTGCAAGTCAGCTTCACTGAGTTCTAGGCCAGGAGGACAACCATCAACGATGCAGCCCAATGAAGGACCATGGCTTTCACCAAAAGTTGAGACGGTGAAAAGTTTTCCGAAACTGTTACCTGACATACTAATTTCCGATGTTAACGAATGGGCGAAAAAGACTTAAACGATGAATAGGGTAGCAAATCCTAGGAAAGCTACAAAACCTACAACATCGGTGACGGTGGTAAGCAATACACTACCAGATAAAGCAGGATCGATACCCAAGCGTCCTAATGCTATAGGAATGGTGACACCTGCGAGTGCTGCAGCAATCAAGTTAATAATAATAGCGGCGCCAATCAGCAAACCTAGCTGCAAACTGCTAAACCAAAATATAGTGACGATTGCGATAGCGATTGCCCAAATTAAACCATTGGTGGCGCCGACAGCAATTTCCTTTTTTAATAACCAACGTTGGTTTTTATCATTCAGTTGGCCTAAAGCCATAGAGCGAATAACTAAGGTTAAGGTTTGACTACCTGCAACACCGCCCATGCTGGCGACAATCGGCATTAATATCGCTAAAGCAACTTGTTTTTCAATGGTGGTATCAAATAAGCCGATGGCCCACGAGGCTAAAAATGCGGTGAGCAAGTTCACACCTAACCATAAAGAACGGCGGTGGACACTTTTTTTGACTGGCGCAAAGGTATCTTCATCTTCACTTAAACCCGCCATGCTTAACATAGAATGTTCAGCATCATCACGGATAACATCAACAACGTCATCAATAGTAATACGACCTAATAAGCGATTATCTTTATCAACGACAGGCGCTGAAATCAGATTGTGTTTTTCAAAACGGTGTGCAACATCTCTATCATCCATGGTGGCAGGAATAGCATCAATTTGATGCGACATTACATTGTTAACCGTCATAGATCTGCTACGGCTGACCACTTGTGATAAGGGCAGGGTTCCGAGGTATTTATCTTCATGATCAACGACATATAAGCTGTCGGTATTCTCTGGCAAGCCGTTTAGCATACGTAAATAACGTAATACGACTTCTAAGGTCAGATCAGAACGGATGGTGATCACATCGGTATTCATCAAACCGCCGGCAGTATCTTCCTCATAAGCAAGAATTGTTTCGATACGGCGACGGTGTTGGCTGTCCATGGCACGTAAAACTTCACGCATGACATGTTCAGGCAGATCTTGCAGGATATCGGCAACGTCATCGGCATCAAGATCTTCGGTTGCACTGATTAAATCAGCGGTATCCATATTGGTCATCAAATCGGCGCGAACATCATCACCAATATAAGACAAGACTTCACCACGTAGATCTGGGTTGATGATCGGCCAACAGATCCGTCGTTCTTCTGGTGGTAGCGATTCTAATAAGTGAGCGGTTTCAGCAGGATGTAGACTGGCTAGTAAGCGCCGCATGCGTACAAAGCGGCCACTTTGAAGTGCTTCTGCAAGCGTATCAATTGGCTGGTTACCGGCATATTTTGGATCTAGCTCTGACATAACCAAGTCTCAGGTAGTTGGATTTTAAGCGTTTCGGGCGTTATTTTAGCCTCTTACAGGGTGACTGGGTAGCGCTAAATATAAGAATGTGAAGCTACGCGTTTATTTGATCTAATAATACGTCGGCTTCAAATGGGGTCGCCATGTTCATTATTTGCAAGGTATTTTCAGGCAATTGACTTAGGTCGGTTTCATTAATGACTTGTTTGACTTCCAGTAGCGCGTTTGGATGCATGCTGAAATGCTCTAAGCCCATCGCTAATAATAAGCGGGTATAACGTGGGTCACCGGCCATTTCACCACACATGGACACAGGAATGTTATATTTTTTTCCAGCCTCTAATGTCATATGGACGAGTCGGAGAACGGCAGGGTTTAGTGGATCGTACAGGTAGTTCACTTGATCATCGATACGATCCACTGCCAAGGTATATTGAATCAGATCATTGGTGCCGATAGATAAAAAATCGACGTGTTTAGCAAACATTTCAGCACAGATTGCGCTAGAAGGGATCTCAACCATAGCGCCGGTTTCAATTTGATTATCGTATTCAATCCCTTCTTTATCGAGCTCTTTTTTGCATTGTTTCAAAATTGTTTGGGCCTGAATTAGTTCAGGTAAGCCTGAAATCATAGGAAACATGATTTTTATTTTGCCAAAGGCTGAAGCCCGTAAAATAGCGCGAAGCTGAGTTCGAAACATATTGGGTTGATTTAGACATAAACGAATAGCCCTTAATCCTAAAGCAGGATTTGTGCTCACGGTTTGAGTCATGTTGCGACCACCATCAACCGTTTTATCGGCACCTAAATCAAAAGTTCGAATCGTGACAACCTGATTGTTCATGCCTTCAACAACATCACGATAGGCTGCGATTTGTTCCTCTTCTTCAGGAGGTGTAACACGGTTCATATAAAGAAATTCAGTTCGGTATAAACCAATGCCTTGTGCGCCAGCATTGCTGATGGTACTGAGATCTTCTGGCAGCTCCGCATTTGCTAATAAGGTTATCGCTTTGCCATCTTGTGTTTTGGCCGGTTGAGATTTATATCTGCTGAGTGACGAAATATGGGCTTCAAAAGCATCGCGCCGTTGTTGATATTCTGCGGTGGTAGTGTCATCTGCACCAGCGATTAAGGTACCGGTTTCACCATCAACAATAAGTGGCTCATTATCTTGAATATAGCGTCGGATTGATTCGATGCCAACGATAGCTGGGATGCCTAAGCTACGGGCTAAAATAGTGGTATGTGAAGTGGCACCACCATGTTCGGTGACAAAAGCAGCAATGCCTTGATGTTGCATTAATACCGTATCTGCGGGAGTGAGATCTTCCGCGATAATAATATGACCTTTAAGGCGGCCATCTGTAAGTTCATGATCACCGGCATTTTGATCAGCTAAAATGCGATGAATACGATTAACAACATGATCAACATCATCACGACGAGTCCGTAAATAAGGATCATCCATTTCATTAAAGACATTGATCAGAGCATCACGTTGTAGTTGCAGAGCCCATTCGGCATTACATCGTCGTGTTTGAATCATCTCAATCGGTACTTTAGTTAATGATGAGTCATTGAGCATTAACAAATGTGTATCAATAAAAGAGCTTACGTCGGCAGGCGCATTAGCCGGAATCTGATCGCGAATAGATTTGAGTTGATGCCTAGCATCCTCGATGGCATCTAATAAACGATCAACTTCTTGTTCGATTGAAAATTCAGGGATCAGGTATTCGCGAACATCAGGTTGGTTGTGAAATAAAATATGGGCTTTGCCGATGGCGATGCCTCGTGAAACACCAATTCCCTGGAGTTCAAGTGTCATTCACCTTCTCCGAAATAATCGTTAATTAATGAATCGATATGTTGCAGCGCTTTTTCAGCATCATCACCATTCGCGTTGACGGTAATTTCAGTGCCTTTTGCTGCCGCAAGCATCATCACGCCCATAATGCTTTTGCCATTAATAGTGCGACCATTACGTGATACTTGAATGTCACAGTCAAATTGTGAGGCTGTGGTAACAAATTTGGCTGCTGCACGTGCGTGCAGGCCGAGTTTGTTGATAATGGTGAATGTTTGTTCAATCATTTTTGTATCCTGAGTGATGGCAGCGAACAATGCCTTCTTGTCCTCCGGTGATCGCTTTATCTTCGAGTTCGCTAAGGTTCAAGTTGGGGTAATTTAAAACTCGCACTAACATCGGTAAATTAAGCCCAGAGATGATGCTGATATCTTCACGGTCAGAAACTGCACAGGCAATATTACTTGGCGTAGAGCCAAACATATCGGTGAGAATTAAGATGCCATTACCTTGATCTAAACCTTGTAATTCTTGATCAAATTGCAATCGTATTTGTTCTGGACTATCACTAATTTCAATCGAAATGACTTTGGTGGGCAGTGGGCTACAAGACAGCATTTGACGCGCTGTATTGATCAGCTCGGCACCAATTTGATTGTGAGATACGATGAGAATGCCTACGGTCATTAATGTTCTCTATGTGTTAGTCAGCCGATCGATGATGGATTTGTCTATGCAATAGAAAGCAATTGTATGCTAACTAGCACCATGGTTGGCAACTAAGATTTATTTAAAGTTTTAAATTGTATCTTGCTAGTCGCTGTTCATCTGCTGTTGTTGCCGATGTTTTAACGTTGTTTCAGCATCATAACCATCACTTGTTTTCATGGTTAGCCACGTTACTAGGCGGTTATAAATCGAAGCGGGTGACGTTATTGACAGTTGCAGTAACGGGAACGTTAAGCCGTCGATTTCGTAATTTTTTATTGGAGATAAACTTGCCGTGTTTTCGAGACTCGTTTTGAGTTCCACGACAAAATCGAGTTGATGTTGTTGATTAAAAGCATCGTTGCCAAATAATTGTGTCACTGAAATAAGGCCTAGTTCACGACTATGAAGCAAACCTTGAGACATCGCTGGGCATGAACCAATGAGCTGTTTGTTTATTTGTGTGAATTCAATAATGTCGTCGGCAATAAGCTGCTGGCCTTGATGTAATAGTTCGAGTGCAAAACTACTTTTTCCAATACCTGGCTGGCCGATAATTAAAATGCCGTGACCATTCACCTGCATGAACACACCATGATGATCAACTGAATTTGTTGTTTGAGACATTACGACATTAGTCGTCGATGGACACTAACAACTCAAAGATTTCATCGGCATTGTTCGCTGCGCGGATTTTTTGACAAGCATCAGCGTCTCTAAACAAAGTAGCTAATCGTGCTAGATGCTGAAGATGGTGGTCGCCACCTTCTTCAGGGACCAATAAGGCAAAAGCAATATCGATAGTTTGGTTATCTGCAGCATCAAAATCAACCGGCTGTTCTAAGGTCATCATGGCTGCAATGGTATAAGGAATATTTGGGATTCGGGCGTGCGGAATGGCCACGCCCTTACCCAGTCCTGTACTGCCTAACCGCTCTCGGTCAAGCAAAGCATGAAAAATTTTCTCTGCCGTTGTCACAGTAGTATTCGCTGCTAACATTTTGCTAAGTTCTTCGAGAACACGTTTTTTACTAGCTGCACCGTTGTGGTGACTAATGTTATCGCTGCTGGCGAGTTGTGCGGCAATGAGCATAGAGAAGCCTAAATTAACTCGCGTTATTTTTCATGTCGGCACCATCAGCTTGATGATGATTTTTGATTTTATCTTTGTATTTAATAACTTGACGATCAAGTTTTGATACAAGGTTTTCAATAGCGGTATACATATTTTCATTTTCGTCAGAGGCAAACAAGTCGGCGCCGCTTACATGCACCGTGGCTTCTGCCTTTTGACGCTGTTTTTCTACAGTCAAAATAACATGAACATTTGTCATGCGATCAAAGTGACGAGTTAATTTCTCAAATTTTTTATTAACGTGGTCACGTAGACTATCGGTAATTTCAATATGTTGTCCGCTTAAGTTTAATTGCATAATGATTTACTCCGTTGGTGGAAAAAAACTGGCATGTTTAAACCAGCCGCTTACGTTCATTAGATGGTGATATCGCTAATGATTCACGGTATTTTGCAATGGTTCGACGAGCAACATTAATGCCTTGGTCGCCGAGAATATCAGCAATTTTACTATCACTAAGTGGTTTTCTTGGATTTTCTGCGGCCACTAATTTTTTAATGATGGCGCGAATGGCTGTGGCCGAACATTCGCCTCCAGAATCAGTACTCACATGACTGGAGAAAAAGTATTTCAATTCAAAAATGCCGCGTGGGGTGTGAAGATATTTTCTGGTGGTGACACGAGAAATAGTAGATTCATGCATCTCAACTTCGCTAGCAATATCTGCTAAAACCAGTGGTTTCATGGCTTCTTCACCAAAGTTTAGGAAGTCTTTTTGTTTTTCAATAATAGCTTCAGTCACTTTTATTAATGTTTCATTGCGACTTTGCAAACTTTTCAAAAACCAACGCGCTTCTTGTAGGTTATTTTTTAAATAGGTATTTTCTGAGCTGTTGTCAGCTCGGTTGATCAATTGGGCGTAATGGTCAGCAATTTGCAAACGTGGTGCATTATCAGGGTTTAGAGAGAGCAACCATTTGTTATTGACTCTGCGGGTATAAACATCAGGCACAATATATTCAGTTTTTTCGATCTGAATTTGGCTACCAGGGCGAGGGTTTAATAATTGAATCCCCTGAACCAATTCAGTGAGCTGCTCTTCAGTCACTTTTAAAGCTCGTTTGATCTGCGCATAATCGCGTTTTGCCAAGGTGTCTAAGTGTTTATCAATGAGTTCAGTCAACAAATCAACATGGTCAATTTGAGACTCATATAATTTAAGCTGAATTAATAGACATTCTCGTAAATCACGAGCGGCAACACCGATAGGATCAAAGTGCTGAATACGATGTAAAACTGCTTCGACCTCATCATCTTCAACTTCTTCAAAACCCTCACCAAGACTTTGCTGGATTTCTTCAATCGTACTGTTGAGGTAACCATCATCATTAACTGAATCAATAATAATCGTAGCGATACTCTGCTCTGTTTCTGAAAATGGGGTTAAGCGCATCTGCCAGAGTAAATGTTCTTGTAAAGAGTCACTGCTTTCGTCTTGATTATCTCTTTCAATACCGTGATCTGAAATTTGATTACTAGTGCTTGCCATACCTGATGGTTGGCTGTCGTAGGTATCTTCCCATTTACTATCTACCGGAAGTTCGTCTGGAATATCGGTATTTTCAAGTTGGGTAATATCTTTGCTAACAGGTTCATCTGTTGCCTGATCATCTTGTTGAGATGCGGCATTGTTTTCGAAAACGAAGTCTTCTTCAACATCAAGTAGGGGGTTTGTTTCTAAAACTTCTTGAATTTCAGCTTGTAATTCAAGAGATGACAGTTGCAATAAACGAATAGCCTGTTGCAACTGAGGGGTCATGGATAGGCTTTGGCCTATGCGTAACTGTAATGATGGTTTCACTGACGACTTTGATAAAACTGTTTCCGCATGACTTCATATTACCGCAGTTTGAGGGTGATTGCCTATACGTTTTTGGTAATTTTTTTTTGATCTTAAAACACAGTGACAGCGGTGGATTTAAAACTTAACCAGACAGTGTCTGCTATCGCTAAATCCAAGTGTTTGAGCGACTCTGGACTAATAATTGCTTGGAAGGCTTCACCACAGTCTATGGTGAGGCGAATTGTATTTGTTTCTTGTGCGATTAAAACGATGCGACCTTTGAAGCAATTGCGCATACTTGAATCTAATGCTTTATGAGAAATAATGATCTCTTGCGGGTCAATAGCAATGTGATTGGCATCGTTTAAATCACTGTTGGCATGTATCACCAGTTTTCCGGTATCAAAGTCATGCTGGTCCAAACTGCCATGAAATAAATTTAATAACGGTGCGGCAGTAATTTTTCCAGCATGTAAATTTAATGTTTCATCTGCAATCGCAAGCCCTTGAGGATGATCATGGGTCGAAAAAATAACGGTTTTATTAGCTTTGTTAGCAAAAGACTGAATCGCGCCTTCTAATTGTTTGATATGGCGTTGATCAAGATGTGAGAAGGGTTCGTCCAATAATAGAATATCGGGATCATAAACAATGGCACGGGCAATCGCCACGCGTTTTAGTTCACCACCGGATAAGGTTTGAGCTGCCTGATCTGCGAGATGAGATAAATTAAGTTGCTGCAATGTTTTTTCAATCAGCGAATCATGTTGCGCGCGAGCTATGCCTTGGAGTTTAAGCGCTAAGCCAATATTATCGCGAACACTACCGCTTAATAGATAAGGCTGTTGGCTGACCATCGCTATTCGGCGACGTTGCTTAGGCTTGAGTTTATTAACAATGACTTGGTCGAATAACGATATCGTTCCCTGATTGGCTTTTGCCGTAAAAGCGAGCAAGTTCATTAATGTAGATTTGCCTGCGCCATTTTCGCCTAATAACGCAATGCATTTTCCAGAAGCTATGCGTAATTCAGCAATATTTAAAATACACACATTGTTGTGTGAAACCTTGATATTGTTTAATTCGTAGGCCGCAGTCATTGTTTAGGCCTATGTAACCATGACAAAATAAAATTGAGTACAAAAGCAATAATTAATAGCAATAAACCCAAAGCCAAGCCTAATTCAAATTCACCTTTACTTGTTTCCAGCGCAATTGCGGTGGTCATGGTGCGAGTAAAGCCTTCGATATTGCCACCTAACATCATGGCAGCCCCAACTTCACCAATCGCACGGCCAAAACCGGTCACTGCTGCGGCTAAGATAGCGAGCCGCATGGTTTTTATGACATTCCAAGCTAAATTAAATTGATTCGCACCTAAGCTAATTAAAGTGGGTTTTAATCTGGGGTCAGCACTATTAACAGCGGTAATAGTGAGATTCATCATGATGGGGAAAATCAAAATGGCTTCGGCAATGATAACGGCAGTAGGGGTATATAACAGTCCCCAGTGGCCGAGCGGACCTAAACGGCTAAATAAACCATACAGTAATAAACCGATAACAACGGTGGGCATCGCCATTAAGGTATTTAATAAATGCTGAATACTATTTTTGCCGATAAAGGTATTTAAAGCCATCAATACACCGGCCGGCACAGCTAAGATTACTGCGATTACAGAGGCTATCAGTGAAATAGAGACTGAGGTTGCAACAATGCGATAAATACTGTGATCAAACGACGTAATTAACTCTAATGCTGCAATCAAGGAGTCAATAAAATATGTCATTTGTTATGTATTGTTACCTTAATTAATTAAACCCAGGCGCTGACAGATGGTCAAGGTGGGATCTACGCGGTTCATACTATAAAAGTGTAAACCAGGAGCACCAACATTAATTAACTTTTCCGTAAAATCTGTTAAAAAATCCAAGGTAAAGGCCTGTAATGACTCAATATCATCATGGTAACTTTCTAGTTGTTTACGTAACCAACGCGGAATTTCAGCACCACAACCTTCAGAAAATCGTGACAGTTGGGAAAAGTTATTGATCGGCATAATGCCAGGAATAATAGGGATATCAATGTTTTGTTGTTGGCAGCGGTCGATAAAATAAAGGTAGGCATCGATATTATAGAAATATTGAGTAATAGCACTATCAGCACCCGCATCCACTTTGCGTTTGAAGTTAGCAAGATCGGCATCTGCCGATTGAGCTTGTGGGTGCACTTCAGGATAAGCAGCCACTTCAATCTTAAAATGGTCCCCGGTTTCTTGGCGAATAAACTCAATTAATTCGTTAGCATAACGAAAATCTCCTGGATCACGCATACCGGAAGGTAAATCACCACGCAGAGCAACTAAGCGGCGGATATCATGTGATTGATAGGTATTAAGGAGCTGGCGAATACTTTCAGCAGTAGAACCAACACAAGATAAATGAGGAGCAGCATCAATGCCGCTTGTTTTTTTATCTTGCTGAATTTCAATCACAGCGTCCAAGGTATTATCTTGGGTAGAACCACCAGCGCCAAAGGTGACTGAAAAAAACTCAGGTTTTATTGGTGCTAATTGCTGGCGGACATGTCGTAGATTCGCTATGCCTTTTTCAGTTTTTGGAGGAAAAAATTCGCAACTAAGCGTGAGGTCATTTGCCATGATGAGATCTAAAAAAGTGAGAAAAAAGGGCCGACCTTTAGGTCAGCCCCTTGTTTGACTAATAACGGTAATGTTCAGGTTTATAAGGACCCGTCTTATTCAAGCTTAAATATTCAGCTTGTTCCGTTGTAAGCTCGGTTAAGTTAGCGCCGATTTTACCTAAATGAAGGCGAGCTACTTTTTCATCTAATGATTTAGGTAATACATACACTTCATTTTTGTAGGTATCACTGTTATCCCATAACTCAATTTGGGCCATGACTTGGTTAGTAAATGATGCTGACATAACAAAGCTTGGATGACCTGTTGCACAACCTAAATTAACCAAACGGCCTTCAGCCAATAAGGTAATGCGTTTGCCATCAGGGAAAATTACTTGGTCAACTTGTGGTTTTACTTCTACCCACTCATATTGACGTAAAGAGGCCACATCAATTTCTGAATCAAAGTGACCGATATTACAAACGATAGCTTCGTTTTTCATCGCTTTCATATGATCATGGTTGATAACATCAACATTGCCGGTTGTGGTTACAAAAATATCACCTAAGTTAGCAATATCATCCATATTTACTACACGGTAACCTTCCATTGCGGCTTGCAAAGCACAGATAGGATCGATTTCAGTGACCATTACCGTTGCACCCATGCCTTTAAATGCTTGAGCACAACCTTTACCTACATCCCCGTAACCTAATACAACACAAATTTTACCGGCAATCATCACATCAGTTGCACGTTTGATGCCGTCTAATAATGATTCACGACAGCCATATAAATTATCAAATTTAGATTTGGTAACTGAATCATTCACATTGATTGCTGGTACTTTTAAGCTACCATCTTTCATCATTTCATATAAGCGATGAACACCAGTCGTTGTTTCTTCTGACAAGCCTTTCACTTCAGCTAATAATTCAGGATATTCATCATGCATGATCTGCGTTAAATCACCACCGTCATCCAAAATCAAATTTGGACGCCAGTTATCGGGGCCAAAAATAGTTTGTTTTATGCACCAGATAGCTTCTTCATTGGTTTCACCTTTCCAAGCAAAAACAGGAATATCTTGAACTGCAATGGCAGCAGCAGCTTGATCTTGAGTTGAGAAGATATTGCATGATGACCAACGTACTTCAGCACCAAGATCGATCAAGGTTTCGATTAATACCGCAGTTTGGATCGTCATATGCAAACAACCGGCAATACGAGCACCCGCTAGTGGGTTTTTGCCAGCATATTCTTCACGAATTGCCATCAAACCTGGCATTTCAGTTTCAGCAATTTTGACTTCTTTTGCGCCCCATTCAGCAAGGCTAATGTCGGCGACTTTGTAGTCTGGTGTCAGGTTTTCGATAGGCGATGTCATTTTGTTTCCTTAATATATATTTTTAGATGCCGGCAGCAGCACGTAATGTGTCAGCTAAGTCAGTGCGTTCCCAAGTAAACTCAGGCTCTTCACGACCAAAGTGACCATAAGCAGCGGTAGCTAGGTAAATGGGGCGAATTAAATCCAACATTTTCACAAGGCCAACTGGACGCAAGTCAAAAACTTCGCGTACTAAGGCTTCCAATTTATCTTCAGCTATTTTTCCAGTGCCAAATGTTTCGATGCTGATAGAGGTTGGTTCGGCAACACCAATAGCATAAGAGACTTGAATCTCACAGCGATCAGCTAAACCCGCGGCAACAATGTTTTTGGCAACATAACGGCCGGCATAAGCAGCACTGCGGTCAACTTTTGATGGATCTTTACCAGAAAATGCACCACCACCATGACGAGCCATACCACCATAAGTATCTACAATGATTTTACGACCTGTTAAACCCGCATCTCCGACAGGGCCACCAATAATAAATTGGCCAGTTGGATTGATGTGGAAAGAAGTATCTTTAGTAATCCACTCTGCAGGCAATGTTGGTTGAATAATGACTTCCATTACGGCTTCTTGCAGATCTTTCAAAGAAACTTCAGGATTGTGCTGGGTCGATAAAACCACGGCATCGATACCGACGGGTTTACCATCTTCGTAAACAAACGTGACCTGGCTTTTAGCATCAGAGCGCAACCACGATAAAGTACCGTTTTTACGTACTTCCGCTTGGCGTTTAACTAAGCGATGGGCATAGGTAATAGGCGCAGGCATTAAAACGTCGGTTTCATTGCTGGCATAACCAAACATTAAACCTTGGTCACCGGCACCTTGGTCTTCTGGTCGTTCACGATCAACACCCATCGCGATGTCGGAAGACTGTTTACCAATCAATGACATCACCGCACAGGTTTCGCCATCAAATCCAACATCAGAACTGTTATAGCCGATATCGGTAATGGTTTTACGCACGACATCTTCTAAATCAACCCAGGCAGATGTGGTGATTTCACCAGCAACAATAGCGGCACCTGTTTTGATTAATGTTTCGCAGGCAACACGTGCATTGGGATCCTGGCGCAAAATTTCATCTAATACAGCATCAGAAATCTGATCAGCAACTTTATCAGGATGGCCTTCTGATACAGATTCAGAAGTGAAAATTGAACGGTTACTCATGAGCAACTTACCTCAAATTTATATGTTTGCTTAGGTGAAGAGAGTTGTTGTATGTGCGCACCAACATGGGCGGCAACAGATGACACAACGCTCATTATTATTTATATCTACATTAATAATGAACGCGGTTAAAAAAAATTTGAATAAGCCTAGCAGGATAGTACCTGTCGCAGCGTTCCTTATTCAGGCCGTAAATTTTAGTCGAGTTACAAGAAAAAAACAAGATATAAGCATCACTCATAAGTCTAAATCTTGATGTGATCAGAGCAATTATTTGGCGTTGAGAATTATATTTCTAATCGATGCCCATGGTTTTTTAACCATTGTCTCGTTTGTTTAAAGTTGGGATATTGCTTTTCGACTAATTGCCAATATAATGCCGAGTGATTGTGATGTGCAAGATGACACAGCTCATGCACGATGACATAGTCGATCACATCGACAGGGGCTAAAATTAATTTCCAATTAAACTGAATATCACCATTTATTTTGCAGCTGCCCCAGCGAGCTTTATAAGTTTTAACGCTGATCGAGCGTGGTTGCAATCCCGTTTTTTCAGCCCAAAATTGCGTTTGTGTTTTTAAATACTGTTCAGCTTGTTGTTTGTACCAATGAATTAATGCTTTTTGAATTGATGTTTTAGTTGCACGGTTTAATCTACCTATAACATCAATATAGGAGTCAACTTTGTTTACAGAAAGAGTGGTTTCTTGTGAATGAAGACGTAGGGTATATGGTTCACCTAATAACAAAAATGTTTCACCATCAATGTATTGTTTTTCTATTATTGGGTGTACAGCCTGTTGTTCTAGTTTATGTTGGATCCATGCGGTTTTCTGGACAATAAATTTTTTTGCGGTAGTCAATGATAAATTCGATGGAATATGAATGGATACTCCACGGTGGTTTACTTTTAATGCCATGGTTTTTCGACGTGTACTTTTAATGATGTTGACGTTGAAACCATCGCCTTCAATGATATTACTCATAAATTTCAAACATGCTGTCGAAAGAAAAACCAACATTCTACGCCTTGATTTGAGAAAATAAGCGATTGAATTGTTATTTTATTTGATATGACCCAAGCTGAATATACCCTTAAACAAGCACACCGCCTATCGGTAGCGCCAATGCTGGATTGGACTAACCGAGATTTTCGGTATTTTCTGCGCTTGATTTCTAAACATTGTCTGCTTTATACCGAAATGGTCACCACGGGGGCTTTGATTCATGGTGATAGAGATCGTTTTTTAGCGCACGATATTAGCGAATATTTATTAGCATTACAGTTAGGTGGTTCAGATCCAGCTGCACTAGCGCAGTGTGCACGTTATGGTCAGGATGCGGGTTACAGTGAAATTAACCTCAATGTTGGTTGCCCGAGTGATCGCGTGCAATCAGGCAGTTTTGGTGCTTGTTTAATGGCTGAACCCAAATTGGTTGCAGAAGGTGTGGCAGCAATGCAGGCGGAAGTGGATATTCCCGTTACTGTTAAAACACGGCTGGGCATTGATGAGTTGGATAGTTATGACTTTTTATGTGACTTTATTAGTCAAGTTGCCGACGCGGGATGTGATGTATTTATATTGCATGCACGCAAAGCATGGTTGAATGGTTTAAGCCCAAAAGAAAATCGTGATATTCCACCGCTAGATTATCAGCGGGTTTATCAAATTAAACAGGATTTTCCCGACCTACATATTGATATTAATGGCGGAGTGCATACACTGGCTGATGTACAACAGCATTTAAAGCAGGTTGATGGTGTGATGATGGGCCGTGCGATTTATCATGATCCCTATTTGCTTGCTGAAGCAGATCAGACCTTATTTGCCGATAATCATTCGATACCTACTCGTCATCAAGTGATAGAGCAAATGTTGCCTTATATAGAGCAGCGCATGACCGAAGGGCGACCATTAAAATCTATTACTCGCCATTTATTGGGATTATTTCAAGGTCAAGCAGGTGCTAAAGCTTGGCGACGGCATTTAAGTGAATATGCTCATATAAAAGGAGCAGGGCTGGAAGTTGTGCAAGATGCCTTAGCCTTAATTCCGCAGGCCGGTACCTTTATTAAGTAGCGATATAGCAAACGTTGATAAAGCAATTATGCAAACAATGATAATACTAAAAGCGATAAAAACAGGAATATCAGACGCACCTAACATGCCAAAACGAAAGGCATTCACCATATATAAAATGGGATTTAATAAAGAGACATTCTGCCAAAAGTCTGGCAATAAATTAATAGAATAAAACACACCGCCTAGATAGGTTAAAGGTGTCAGGATAAAGGTTGGAATAATAGCGATTTCATCAAAGCTTTGGGCGTAGATCGCATTGATGAATCCACCCAAAGCAAACAAGATGGCACTTAAGAAAACCATGCTAATGGTGATCAATAGATGCTGTATTGGCAATTGCGTAAAAAATAACGAAACGATAGTGACTATCAAACCAACACATAAACCTCGCGCTGTTCCACCGGCAACATAACCTGCAAGGATCAGATAATTAGGTATTGGTGCGACGATTAATTCTTCAATATGGCTTTGAAATTTGGCGCTATAAAACGATGATGCGACATTGGCGTAGGCGTTATTAATCACCGCCATCATAATAATGCCAGGCACAATATAGTCCATATAACTAAAGCCGCCCATTTCCCCAATACGACTACCGATTAAATTGCCGAAGATAATAAAATACAAGGTCATGGTGATCGCTGGCGGCAATAGGGTTTGTGGCCAAATACGAAGAAATCGCCTGACTTCCCGGGTTAACAGAGTGGAAAATGCTATCCAGTGACGTTGATGTTTGTTGGTATTCATATTGAGATGTCAGTGGTTTCAACGAGGCTTAAAAATAGCTCTTCTAAACGGTTTGCTTTGTTTTTCATGCTGCAAACTTCAATACCTTGTGCGGATAAAATAGTAAATAAACCATTAAGACTTTCTTTTTGATCAAGTTCGACTTCTAAAGTGGTATCGTCAATGCGCTCAACCGACAGTTCACTTAAGTCGATATCTTCAGGTAAAGGATATTTAAGATCCAAGATAAAGGTTTCTTTGTCTAGACGATTTAACAAGGATTTCATATCGGTATTTTCGATGATTTTACCTTGATCAATAATGGCAATTTTGCGGCATAGATTTTCAGCTTCTTCCAAATAATGGGTCGTTAGAATAATCGTGGTGCCTTCTTCATTTATTTTTTGTAAAAAAGTCCACATTGAACGACGAAGTTCAATATCAACGCCCGCTGTAGGTTCATCAAGGATTAATAACTTAGGTTTATGCATTAACGCACGAGCAATCATTAAACGCCGTTTCATACCGCCAGATAATGATCGTGAAGCCGTATGGCGTTTTTGCCATAAACCAAGTTGATTTAACAGTTCATCAGCTCTTGGTTCAGCTTGCGCAGCGGTCATTCCATAATAACCAGCTTGGGTGACTAAGATGTGTTTGACTTGCTCAAAACCATTGAAGTTAAACTCTTGTGGAACTAAACCGATATAGCTTTTTGCTTGCTCAGGATCGTCATCAATATCACTGTCAAAAACCTGAACTTTACCTTCAGTTTTAGTCACTAATGAGGTAATGACACCGATGGTGGTGGATTTTCCCGCCCCATTAGGACCGAGCAAAGCAAAAAAATCACCTTGTTCGACTTCAAGATTGATATCGCGAAGTGCTTCTAGGCCATTTTGATAAGTTTTGCATAAATTGTGGATGCTTAAGGCTTTCATGCGAATGGTTCGAGCAGTTTAAAAGGCGCTAGGTTATCATGCTTACATGACAGAAGATAATTTTCGATTGCCACAAAAGGTGTTTATCGAACCACCAAAAACAGAAGCAGAACTATTAAAACGATGTCAGCTCATGGCAGGGAAAACCTTAGCTCAGATTGCGACTGAGTTAGCGGTGATGGTGCCTGAAGATCTAAGTCGACATAAAGGGTGGGTGGGTAATTTATTAGAAAAACACCTTGGTGCTGATGCCGGAAATAAAGCCGAACCTGATTTTATTGGGCTTGGCATAGAGATGAAAACCTTGCCCTTGAATGCTCAAGGCAGACCTAAAGAATCAACCTATGTATGCACAGTGTCGATGAATCAGACAGGGATGCTAAGTTGGCAAGATAGTTGGTTTAAAAGAAAATTATCTCGAGTGTTATGGGTGCCAGTAGAAGCTGATAACACTATTCCTCTAGCAGAGCGGTATGTCGGTAATGCTTGGATCTGGCAGCCAACAGCAGAGCAAGAATCCATGCTAAAAAATGATTGGGAAGAATTAATGGATAGGATCGTTTTGGGGGAACAAGCAGAAATTACGGCTAAGGAAGGTCAATATTTACAAATTCGACCAAAAGCGGCTAATAGTCGCATATTAGCAAAGGGAATTTCCGATAGTGGAACGATGGAGCTTATTAACCCAAAAGGATTTTATTTAAGAACATCATTTACATTACAATTAATGCCATAGATAAAACTTGCTGTTCAGGTTAAAAACAGTGCAAAATGTAAGGACTAGGCTCTCAGAGAACTTAATAAGGAAACTAGAGTTCAATGTGTAATATAACAGCACTAATCATTGATGATACTGAAGAGTTTAGAGCCGTTTCTAGTGCAATGCTGGAAACGTCAGGTTTTGATGTTGAAGTTGCTAGCTCTGGTAATGAAGGTTTAGCTTTAACCAAAGAAAAGCGCTTTCATTTGATCTGCTGTAGTAATAATTTATCAGATATGTCCGCCAGTGACTTTTGTGGGCAATTACGCGCCATTGATGGCTATGACTTTGTCTCTGTATTGGTGCTTACCGATGTTGATAATTCTAAAGTGCTTAAACAAGCATTATTAGCTGGCGCGACAGATACCTTTAGCAAAAATGAGCTTGGTGAGTTGCAAGCTTACGTCGAGCGATTTGTGCGTCGAGAGACTCGCCAATTTCCTGGTCGAGTGTTGTTTATAGAAGATTCTCGTGTTCTACAAACCATTATCCTAGATTTACTTACCGACATGGGCTTGGACGTTGATGCCTACACCCATGCTGAAGATGCTTGGGATGCATTTCAAGATGGTGATTATGATCTTGTGCTTACCGATATTTTATTGGAAGGAGTGATGAGTGGCATTACCTTGGTACGTAAGATTAGGCGTATACAAGGTGAAGAAGGGAATGTGCCTATTATTGCAACCTCAGGTTTTGATAATAAATCACGGAAGATTGAGTTATTCCATTTGGGTGTTAACGATTTCATTTCCAAACCAATAGTGCGTGAAGAGTTACGTCAGCGAGTGATTAATCACGTGACGAGTTACCAAAGCCTTCGTGAGTTACGAGCGCAACAAAAATCTTTACATAGTTTAGCGATGTTAGACGAGCTGACTCAATTGTTTAACCGTCATGCTTTACGTGAATTTTCGGGTAAATATTTTGGTGAAGCTTATCGTTTTAATCGACCTTTATCGATGGTGGTATTAGATATTGATCATTTTAAACAGATAAACGAAAGTCTTGGTTATGAAAAAGGCGATAGCATTTTAGCCCAATTAGGATCATGGTTAAAACGTTTTGTACGTGATGTTGATATGGTTGCTCGCTGGTCAGGAGAGGAGTTTGTATTTTTATTGGCAGATTGTAATCAAATTACAGCCAAGGAATTAATGGAAAAACTATTAAACCGACTCAAACAGTTTAAACCATGTGGTATAGAGGTAACGGTGAGTATCGGCATTGCAACAACTGATGATGATAAACAGCACACATTAAATAGTTTATTCGATTTAGCGGACAGTGCGATGTATCAGGCAAAAATGGCAGGAAGGAATTGTATTGAGATTTATGATGGTGATGAAGCTGAATCAGGATCGGATTTAAGTTAATAAGCCGTTAAAAAATCGACACATTGCTCATAAGTCAGCATAAAAACACCATGGCCGCCATGTTCAAAATCTAACCACATAAACGGTGTTTTAGGCCATTTCTCCATAACAGCAAAATCACTATTACCAACCTCTACAAATAACAAACCTTGTGATGTTAAATGTTTTGACGCACCAGCAATGATTTTTTCGACTAGAGCAAGACCATTATCATCAGCTTCAAGTGCAGATGCAGGTTCATGTCGATATTCTTTCGGTAATGTGGCCATTTCATCAGCACCGACATAAGGTGGATTGCTGACAATAATGTCATATTGTTGAGTATCTAACTCTGTCCATAAATCAGATTGAATAGCATGGACTCGATCATTTAAGTGATGTTTCTGAATATTGATATTAGCTACATCAATCGCATCTTGGCTAATGTCGATAGCATCAACCTGAGCATCAGGAAATGTTTCAGCACAAGCAATTGCAATACAGCCACTACCTGTACACAAATCAAGTACCGATGATACTGAATCTGGATCGCTAAGCCATGGCATAAATTGATCATGAATTAATTCTGCAAATGGCGAGCGAGGAATTAATACTCGCTCATCAACAAAAAAGGGTAGCCCAGCAAACCATGCTTCATGAGTGAGATAAGGAACGGGTACACGATCTTGAATACGACGTTCAACTAGCTTAACAATTTGTTCTTTTTCCGCGTGAGTTAGTCGAGCATCAGCAAACAGTTCAGGAAACTCAGTGGCAGGTAGGTGCAAACTATATAAGATAAGTTGCAAGGCATCATTAAAGGCATCTGCATTGCCATGACCATAGAATAGCTCGGCTGCACTAAATTGCGATGTAGCCCAACGCAACATATCTCTTAAGGTATGCAGTTCTTTGATGGCTGATTGCTGACTATTTGTCACTTATTGGGAAACATCCACAAAGTGTCCGGCAATAGCCGCGGCAGCAGCCATTGAGGGGCTTACCAAATGTGTACGCCCACCTAAACCTTGGCGACCTTCAAAGTTACGGTTTGAAGTTGAAGCACAGTGTTCACCTGAACCTAGGCGATCTGCATTCATTGCCAAACACATTGAGCAACCCGGATCACGCCATTCAAAGCCCGCTGCAATAAATATTTTATCCAAACCTTCTTGTTCTGCTTGTAGTTTGACTAAACCAGAGCCAGGTACAACCAAAGCCTGTTTTAGCGTATCCGCAACGGTACCGCCTTTAATAGCCGCTGCTGCTTGACGTAAGTCTTCGATACGAGAGTTAGTGCAAGAACCAATAAAAACACGATCTAATTGAATATCGGTAATTTTTTGATTGGCAGTCAACCCCATATACGTTAATGCTTTTTCCATACCACTGCGTTTAACAGCATCTGATTCATCATCAGGGTTTGGAACCGTGTCATCAACAGCAACCACCATTTCAGGTGATGTACCCCAAGTCACTTGAGGTTTGATATCTGCGGCATTTAATACCACTGTTTTATCAAACACAGCATTAGCATCACTATGTAAATCTTGCCAAGCGGCAACGGCTTTATCCCAATTGTCGCCTGAAGGTGCAAATGGTCGACCTTTTACGTATTCGATAGTTGTATCATCAACAGCAATAAGGCCAACACGCGCGCCAGCTTCGATGGTCATATTACATACCGTCATCCGGCCTTCTATAGATAATGCTTGAATCGCTTCACCTGCAAATTCTATGGTGTAACCAGTACCGCCAGCGGTACCCAATTCGCCAATAATCGCTAAAACAATATCTTTTGCAGTAACACCTGCATTACATTGGCCATCAACTCGCACCAACATATTTTTTGCTTTTTTCTGAATCAAACATTGGGTGGCTAAAACATGTTCGACTTCAGAAGTTCCGATACCAAATGCGATAGCACCAAAAGCGCCATGAGTAGAAGTATGTGAATCACCACACACAACCGTCATACCGGGCAAAGTCGCACCTTGTTCAGGACCAACGACATGTACGATGCCTTGACGTTTATCTGATAAATCAAATTCAGTGACACCAAAGTCTTTACAGTTCTTATCTAAAGTTTCTACTTGTAGGCGCGAAATAGGATCAGCAATACCTTGGTCACGGTTATTAGTGGGCACATTATGATCTGGCGTAGCTAAAATTGAATCCAAGCGATGTGGTACACGCTTAGCCAAGCGTAAACCTTCAAATGCTTGTGGTGAAGTCACTTCATGTACAAGTTGACGATCGATGTAAATAAGTGCGGTACCACTCTCTTCGGTGTGTACAACATGTTGATCCCATAATTTGTCGTAAAGTGTTTTAGCTAAAGTCATGGTAAAAATCTGAAATATGTAAAAAATGTAATTATACAGGTATGAGAGAGGCAGCTCTATGCCATTAAGACGGGCAGGTAGAGTTAATGATGAAATTTTAGGTAAAAAAAAGCGGGTAACCCGATAGAGTTACCCGCTTTGATTTTTTGCTTTGGAAAGTGGTTATTCCATATTAGCGTGTCTATATCTCATTTCTTCTTCTGGAAGACCTTTCTCATGTATAAGATGAGAAACGATTGCTTCTAAGAAAATTAATGTAGATAATTCAAACATGGTACCCATAGGCATGCCTTTTGTTGGAGCAAAGCTATCGTCGTTACCAATTTGAATCGTTTGATCTGCTAAATCACCAATCGTTGAGCTAGATTTTGAGCAAATCAAAACCACATTAGCGCCTTCAGATTTGGCTTTATTAGTAAATGAAACAAGTTGAGTAGTCTCACCAGAACCAGAGATAACGATTAACAAATCGCCTTTACGGATGCTAGGAGTACTAATTTCGCCTTGAACAAATACTGCATAACCACTATGCATCAATCTCATACCTAGAAAGTTACCAACTAGTTTTGAGCGACCTGCACCTGTAATAAAGATACGTTTGGCATCATCACACATTGAAACCAATTTAGCTTCGTATGAATCATTAGTAGAACCAAGGATATCAGTGATTTTATTTAAGAGTAGATCTTGATGCATTTTAATTTTTCCTTATGCTGCGTCAACTAAAGCACGTAATTCTTTAGCTGAATCTGCTGGAGAAGGAGCGCCGTAGATAGCCGCACCAACAACAACGATAGAAGCACCAGCTTGAACAGTGCTTTGGATTGTATCTTTGTTAATACCACCAGCAACAGAGATTTTAACATCCAAACCAAGACCAGCAATTAATGCTAAATCAGCGAAAGGAGTTTGACCTGCAGCTTGAGCGTCAAGACCAGTGTGAACACCGATGATTTGAGCGCCATTTGAAGCAGCTTCTTTTGCAACAGCAGCTTTATCTTCAACACTGATTAAATCAACTTGAGCTTCAGAACCATTAGCGTTAGCAGCTTTGATAACACCGTTAACAGTTGCAGCATCAGCAGCACCTAAAACAGTACAGATATCACCACCACCTTCATAGAAAGGTGTTGCTTCGTATTCGCCCGCATCCATAGTTTTAAGGTCAACTAAGATTTTTTTATCAGGGTGAGCAGCTTTTAATGCTTTAACAAGCTTTAAGCCATTATATTTGATACATGGAGTACCGATTTCTAGAATGTCAACATAAGGTGCAACTTGTTCTGCTAAAGCCATAGTTGCGTCGAAGTCTAGAGAATCTAGAGCCATTTGGATTTCTGCCATGATATATACTCCTAAAAGTAGTAGATTTATTGTTTACACGTTAATTACGCGATCCGGAACTATAATTCAAACAACCACACGATGTCAATTAAGGTTGTTGTTTGAAAATATCAGCCCAAGCACGGGATTATTGTTACGTACTTGAGCTGATAAATTTGGTTATTACTGCAATTACGCTTCTATTTCAGCAAGGCGATTTGCAAGTAATTCTTCAAGTTTTTCTAATGCTTTTGCAAAACCATCAATACCTTCGGCTAGTTTTTCTGTCGCCATACGGTCTTCAGCATGCATCGCTTCAAAAGTAGCTTTATCCATATTGATTTTTTCAATATCAGATGACGCTGCGTTATCTGCAGATAATTTGCGAGGTAATTCAGCTTCAGTTGATTGCAATTCGTCAAGCAATCCAGGTGAAATAGTTAACAAATCAACACCAGCTAATTCTGTGATTTCACCCAAGTTACGGAAGCTTGCGCCCATAACTTCAGTGTCATAACCGAATTTTTTAAAGTAGTTGTAGATAGCGGTTACAGAAACTACACCTGGGTCTTCATTAGCTGCATATGATTCTGTGCCAGTATCTTTTTTGTACCAATCAAGGATACGACCAACAAATGGTGAAATTAATTGGATACCGTTTTCAGCACAAGCGATAGCTTGGTGCAAACCAAATACTAAGGTTAGGTTACAGTGAATGCCTTCTTCTTCAAGTACTTTAGCCGCTTGAATGCCTTCCCATGTTGCAGCAATCTTAATTAAGATGCGCTCACGAGATACACCTGCTGCTTCATATTGAGCAATAAGGTCACGGCCTTTAGCAATAGTGGCATCAGTATCGAAAGATAAACGAGCATCTACTTCAGTAGAAACACGTTGTGGCACGATATCAAGAATTTTCAAACCAAAAGATACTGCTAAACGATCAAATGCCAAGGTAACAACTTCAGCAGCAGATGCGCCAGCACCAGCAGAGTCACGAGCACCTTTTAATGTGTCATCAACAATACTTTGATACTGAGGCATTTGTGCAGCAGCAGTGATCAATGATGGGTTAGTCGTAGCATCACGAGGAGTAAATTTTTCGATTGCTTCGATGTCACCAGTATCGGCAACAACAACAGTCATTTCCTTCAGCTGGTCAAGTAAATTTGCCATATTAGAGGGCCTCTTAAATCATTAAAGTTAAAACTTACAATCCGCCGTGAAGCGGACTGAATTAAAATTCTCTATATCTCTTATATATAAACCAAAGGTGAAGTTAGGTTTGCTCTAAAACCATTGGCTATCGTGTAGAAGAGAACAGTTACAAGGTTATTAACCTTGATTGCTAATATATTTTTCGACGCCAGTTAACACCTGGGTGTTTGCCTGGTTGCGAATATATTGCTCAACGCCTGTTGCTGCAGTTGAGTTAGTTACTTGGCTTTGAATGTATTTTTCAACACCAGTCACTTGAGTGCTTGTATTAGCTTGATTGCGAATATAACGCTCTACACCAGTCAAACCGTCATTATTAGTTGCGCTAGCAGATGCTGCGCTCGCAGGTTCTGATGAAAACAAACCTGTGAAAAAGTCGCAAATCGAAGCAAATAAACCTTTTTGTTTCATTAGAAATACCCCTGTTATATTTAGTGTTCTTAATCCCTAAAGCAGAAAAGTCTGCGGAATAGAGCAAATTACTATTTTAGCTTAACTGTGGCAAGTCAGAAGAGTGAAACAAAAAGCGATGAATACTGCTTCTACGTTGTTGACCACATTTACACTACATCTACAGTTAAACACATGGTCATGTGTCAGAAACTGCGCGAAATTGCTAAATTAGCATAAGACCAAATTAGCGGAGATTCTAGTGACAGTTAATCACTCACTAGAAAGTAAAAAAACGAGTGACCAAATGATCACTCGTTTTTAATTTCTACTTAGAATAGCAGACTTAGTCAGGCTTATGCAGCGTCGACTAGAGCTCGCAATTCTTTAGCTGATTCTGCTGGAGAGTCAGCACCGTAGATAGCTGCACCAACTACAACGATAGTTGCACCGGCTTGAACTGTTTTCTGGATAGTATCTTTATTGATACCACCAGCAACAGAAATACGGCAGCCTAAGTTTAGGCTTGCTACTAACGATAAGTCAGCAAAAGGTGTTTGACCTGCTGCTTGAGCGTCAAGACCAGTGTGAACACCGATGATTTGTGCGCCGTTTGCAACAGCTGCAGAAGCTACTGCAGATTTATCTTTAACACTGATTAAGTCGATTTGAGCTTCAGAAGCGTTAGCATTAGCTGCTTTAATTACGCCGCCCATTGTTGCTTTATCAGATACACCTAGAACAGTACAAATATCTGCACCTGCTTCATAGAAAGGTGTTGATTCATATTCACCAGCATCCATAGTTTTAAGATCAACTAAAAGTAATTTTTCTGGGAATTTTGCTTTTAATGCAGTTACAAGCTCAAGACCATTGTACTTGATGCAAGGTGTACCAATTTCCAAGATGTCAACATACGGTGCTACTTGCTCTGCAAGTGCAACTGTTGCATCGAAATCTAGAGAATCTAGAGCCATTTGAATAAGTGCTTTTGCCATGCTGACATGCTCCTAATATATTGTTTAAATTTAATAATTACGCTAAAAATACGCCGAAAAACTATAAAGCACATTGAGTAACATTGTCAATTGTCTAACATGGACAAACTGCTTAGTCATTGATGTATAGCTAGACAGTATGAATTATTTTATGCCAAGCTGTGCTGCAAAAGAGCTTATGAGCGCAGCTTTAATGCAAAATTACATCTGGAACTGAATAAACAGACATGAATAAAATTGATGATGTTGGCGGTTTAATTATAGATATGGATGGTGTGCTTTGGCACGGCAATAATCCAGTAGCGGGATTAAAAGAATTTTTTATGACGCTGAGAGATTTATCGATACCTTTTATATTAGCAACCAATAATGCCAGCCTTACTCAACAGCAATATATTGATAAATTAGCCTCGATGGGTGTAACCGTATCAGCAAAAGAAATATTAACATCGAGTATGGCAACCGCGTCTTATTTAGCTGAACATTTGCCCGAAAACCAACGAAGAGCATTTGTGATTGGTGAGGATGGTTTACGGAAACCATTGATAAAGCAGGGTTTTACATTAACTGATTTATATCAAGTTAATCAGCCAGAGAAAAACATTCTGGATCAAGGTGCTGATATTGTGGTGTCAGGTTTAGATCGCAAATTAACGTGGGATAAGTTAGCGACAGCGACACTTAATATAAAGGCGGGCGCCCTATTTTATGCCACCAATGCGGATACAACCCTGCCCACAGAATTGGGTGAAGTAATGGGTAATGGCGGTACCTTGGCGGCATTAGAAGCAGCAACGGGTGTCAAAGCAATTTCAATCGGTAAACCGGAACCCATTTTATATCAACAAGCTTTGGCACTATTAGGAACACAACAACATGAGACGATTGCCATCGGTGATCGTTTGGATACTGATATCTTAGGTGCGGTGAATGCCGGCATGCGTAGCATTATGGTATTGACAGGTGTTTCATCTGAGCAAGATATTGCGAGTTTGGATTATGAGCCTAGTTGGATCATGGCTGATATTAACGATGTTGCACAAAATTTAAAACATTCTGTATTAAAGACTTAGGGAGAGAAAAATGAAAAAGATGATTAATAGTGTTGAAAGCTTACTCGAAGAAAGTCTTAATGGCTTTGCTAAAGCACATGACGATATTATTCAACTTAATCATCAACCTCGTTTTGTGACAAGAAAACAAAAAGCTAAGCAAGGCAAAGTGGCGCTTGTTTCTGGTGGAGGCTCAGGCCATGAACCACTTCATACCGGTTTAGTAGGTCAAGGAATGCTAGATGCTGCTTGTCCAGGGCAGATATTTACTTCTCCCACACCAGATCAAATGATGGCAGCAGCTGAAGCGGTAGACAATGGTCGTGGCGTATTATTTATCGTTAAAAATTACGCTGGTGATGTGATGAATTTTGAAATTGCTGGTGAAATGTTGGATTGTGAACATGCAACTGTATTAGTGAGTGATGATGTTTCCCTGCCTAAAGATCACAGCACGGGGCGACGAGGTGTGGCAGGCACGTTGATTATTGAAAAAATTGTCGGTGCAGCAGCAGAAGCCGGAGCGAGCTTAATAGAATGCAAAATCTTGGGTGATCGAGTCAATGAGAGTACAGCATCGATGGGTGTGGCGTTAACGAGTTGCACCGTACCGGCTTTAGGCAAACCCACCTTTGATATTGGTGACAATGAAATTGAAATGGGTGTAGGAATACATGGTGAACGTGGCCGTGAACCGATGAACTTGGCTAGTGCTGCTGATATTGTTGAACATTTAGCTACTGCGATAGATACCGAGCTAAAACCACAGGCAGGTCAGAAAGTATTGCTCCATGTAAATGGTTTTGGTGCAACACCAGCGATGGAGTTGTATTTGGTTTACGATTTAGCCGTGAAATATTGGCAACAACGTGGTGTTGAAATTGAACGCTCATTAGTGGGCAACTACACCACATCACTAGATATGGCGGGTTGTTCTATTACACTAACCTTACTAGATGACGAATTAATACAATTATGGGATGCGCCGGTACATACTGCTAATTTAAGGTGGGGCTAGTAACAAAGATTTCACCACAGAGACACGGAGGTCACAGAGCAAGATGGATGATAATGTTTTAACAGGTAAAATTATTGGTGCTGCGATCGAAGTACATCGCCAACTGGGGCCTGGCTTGTTGGAATCAGTATACGAAGAAAGCCTGATATTTGAACTTACAGAACAAGGCTTGCAGGTCAAGCAGCAACTAGAGCTCCCTGTAGTTTATAAAGGCAATCAACTTAACACTAATTACCGAATAGATATTCTGGTGAATGAAGAAGTTATTCTGGAGCTTAAATCGGTTCAAAGAATAGAAAATATTCACAAAGCTCAACTGTTGACTTATCTAAAGTTGGCAGAGTTACGCTATGGTTTATTACTTAATTTTAATGTGGCAGTGATGAAACAGGGTATTTGCAGATTACTCAATGGTTAACTGTTTCCAGCAGTTAAAGTAAAAGCTATAGCAATAAAGCAAAAATAAAATATTTACCACAGAGACACAGAGACACAGAGATCACAGAATATTGAATAGTTGATTTTTACCTCTGTGATCTCTGTGTCTCTGTGGTGAGTTATTGTTGTTGTAAAACATCAGCAATGGCACATATCATTAACTGACTAGTACGGGCACCGGCATCGATATGACCAATAGCACGTTCACCTAAAAATGATGCCCGACCTTTAGTGGCAATCATATCCTTGGTTGATTGCATGCCCTGAACGGCAACTAATTTAGCTTTTTCTAAGGCGGTATTTAGGCTGTCATTAGTATTCACGCTATTTTGTAAGCTATTTGCAACAGGGATCAAGGTGTCCAACATCGTTTTTTCACCGAGATCTGCCTTACCACGCTGTTTGACGGACTCTACACCTTGAGAAAAAATAGCTGCAAAACCAGCAAGGTTCATATCTTGTTCTTTTGCTGCTTTACTCATGTTGATAAATAAAGTGCCAAACAAAGAACCTGAAGCTCCGCCCATGGTAGACATCAAGGTCATGCCGATTTTCATAAAAGCTGCTGACCAGTCCATGGCTGATAAATCCTCGTTGATAGCGTTAAGCGCATCCAAACCACGTTGCAAATTCACCACATGATCACCATCACCAATGGCTTTATCAAGCTCGGTAATTTCATCTGCATTATCATTAATAGTAGTTTGTATTGCGAGTAATAATTGAGGGAGTGGGGACGCGGTATTGATCATGATTATTCCAAACTATCGAAATGTTTATTTCTGGTAATGATACCTAATAACTCACCACGGAGACACAGAGATCACAGAGAAAGATAGATGATAATCATTTAAGGGTGAAATTTTTGTTGCTACGGTTGTTAAAATGCTTAAACGCCTTTCTCCTTGTACTCGGTGGTAAGAAAATAACATTTACTGCCACAAGCCAACACAAGACATTCACCACAGAGGCACAAAGTGCACAGAGTTAAAGAGTGAACTATTCACTACTCTGTGATCTCCGTGCCTCTGTGGTAAATATTTTTAAAATATCAAACAAAAAAAAGCCCCGACCATAAATGGCCGAGGCTTTCTTTAATCTTACACAAGAATCAAATCAAACGATTTGAGACTTTAAGCAGTTTGTAAACTTTAGAAGAATACGAAACCACCAAGTGAGTAGATATCAACATCAGCATCGCTGTTGCTTGTATCGTCTTCAACTTGAGTGTATTCAGCAACTAACTTAAGGTTAGCATTTACGTCATGGTAAACACCAACAGTGATACGGTCAATTGAATCATCAGATGATGCTTTTTTGTTTTCTAGATCTGCATAGCTAGCAGATACTAAAGTAGTACCATTGAAACGGTAACCAGCTTGAACGATGTATTGTTCCCACTCTGTATCAGTTGATGCTACTGCAGCAGTACCATTTACTGCTGCTGCTGCTGCTGTGTAACCAGTAGTTCCTGGAGTACCTGACTCAAGAACTGCTGCTGATCCGCTTACTGCAGCTTGAGCAGCGGCAGAACCTTCAGCATCAGAGTATTGAGCCATAAACTCAAAGTTGTTTACAGATAAAGTACCACCGACAGTCCAAGCACTTTCGTCATCAGATAGATCAGTGTTTGAACCGAAAATGTCATCACCTTGATGCATAGCACTTACCCATGCAGAGTAAGAACCGCCATCAAATGCGCCAGCATAAGATAAATCGATTTCATAACGTAAGTCTTCAGAATCTGCTGCACCAGTAACGATGCCACCTGTTGGTTTGTCACCAGCAAGACCGATTGAAGGACCACCATTGTCTAAAACAGCTAAAGCAATTTTAAAGCCGTTCATGTCAGGAGATGTCCAACGAACTTGTGAACGCCATGCAGCATAGTCATAACCAAGACCGATACCACCTAGAGTTGTTGTACCGTTACCTGAAGTACCGTAACCCACACCCCATAGAGTTTGGTCAGTCAAGATGTTGTGTGAACCATATAGACCTAATGCTTTACCCGCTAAAACTTGACCGAATGAACCGTCAACTGTGAAGTAAACTTCACGTTGCTCACCAGCGCCGTAGCTATCTTGGTTTGTAGACGGTGAAAAAGAGATATGAGCTGCGATATCAAGACCATTCATTGTTGGTGCTTTGAAGTCAAAGTTCAAGAATGCTGGTAATAGACCATCACGAACTTCGTTTACATCACCACTTGTGCGGTTGTCGTAATCACTGAAAGTTACGAATTGGTTGATAAGACCACCAACTTTAACTTCCCAACCATCTTCAGCAACTAGAGTTGCTGATTGAGCAGTGCCAGCTGCTGCTAGAGCAACAAGACCTGCAAGTACTTTTTTATTTAATGTCATTTCTGTATACCTTTTAATATTGTTAACAGATTACTTAAGTTTCTCTCGTAACCGGATTTAAATTCGGTTAACAACGTATTCTCCACATTGACAGAGACTTTGCAACCCTTTTTCAACAAAAAAGAGACATTTTTACGAATGAAGAAATTATTGTGTGTTTTTTACAACAAATGTGACTGAAGAGATTTATAATCAGGTAGTTGCGAGGTTTAGCTATACAGATACATTAAGGATGTTACCCACGCGGCCATTCGCTTGAGGTATTGCTGCAATTAATTTTAATGCCGCTTGTCCTTCAGCTTCAATCTGTTCGTTGGCTAATTTTAATACTGCGGTGCTGTGATCATTAGCTGTGCGTTGTGCAGATAGCATAGGTGAAACTTGTTGTGTTCTATTGATATCCACATTATTTCTCCTCGTGTAACTTCTCACCTATTATATAGGAAGACACTAATAGGCAATCGTTAATGCGTTTTCATTATCAATTTAAGCACTCTATGCTGGATTATTAGTTGTAACTATTAGGATGATGGCAAGCGATATGCTTAATGAAAGACATAAAAAAGCCCCAGAATCTGAAAAGATGACTGAGGCTTTTTTAATATTCTTGGTGGCTCGACCTGGAATCGAACCAGGGACACAGGGATTTTCAATCCCTTGCTCTACCGACTGAGCTATCGAGCCGTTAAGGTCGCGTATTAAACCTTTTGGGACGAATCATGTCAAGTGAAAAGCGGATTTAATTTAGGTTGATTACTTGTCCAGTGATAATGACCATGTTGTAATGTCGGGCTTATTTTGTGGTTTTATCTAGTGGAAGGGTAATGAAGTTACGAGGAAAACTAAGATTTTGGATGACGGTATCCGTAATATTGGCGGCAACATTCTTTATTGTGCCTGCAGTTTCAGGGCAGTCTTGGCTGGACATGGTTGATGAGTGGCTAGGTGAATATCAACAAGCCGTAGAACAAGCTCAAGAAGATAATGATGATGACGACGACGATGAGCATGAAGGTGCTCTGCCTGTAGGTGATCGTACGGTGGTATTGGACGATGAAACCAGTGAATATTCAGGCATTGAAACAATCACCTTACAACAAAGTAGTTATTTTCCTGAGAATAAAGCCCATGCTCAAGTGTTGGATGCCAGTGTTTTATTAGATCGTCGCTCACAATATCAACAAGCATCAGCGGCTTTGAATGTAGCTCGGGTTAAAGAACGTTCTGCAGCACAAGAATTAGCACGATTAAAAAAATTGAGTCAGGGTGCGGGCAGCGTTGCGACTAAGAATGTGAATTATGCTGAGGCGGCATGGCGTGAAACCCGAGCAGAATTACAGGGCTTTCAATTTCAATTACAAGATGTCGAAGCTAAAACAAAACAAGCTTGGGGTACCACGATTGCAGCTTGGGTTTTAGAGTCAAAATCAACACAGTTAAATCGATTATTAACGTATCAAGATAGTTTATTGCTGGTGACCTTAGGAGCAGATCAAACTTTGCCAGAAGATGTCACGGTGATTCAGTTAGCTCGTGATGGTGATCGACAACATGCACGCAAGGCTTATCTTGTTGCATTAGCGATGAACCCTGCTCAGCAAACTCAAGGTGAAACGTACTTTTTCCGTACGGCAACAGGCAAATTACGCTCCGGTATGCGGGTTGATGTTTGGGTGCCAGAAACAAATGAAGCTATAAACGGCGTGTTTATTCCAGATGAAGCGGTGGTGTGGTATGCCGGACAAGCGTGGATTTATGTTGAAGTTGATGAGGGGGCTTATCAGCGTCATTCACTAAAAGAGAGTTTAAAAGTGGATGGTGGTCAGTTTATTCAACAGGGCTTAGCATCCGGGGATAACTTGGTTTTAACGGGATCACAAATGTTACTTTCAGAAGAATTTAAGTGGCAGATCCAAGATGAGGATGATGACTAATGTTGTATTCGTTTGTCGTGATTATCTTGTCAGCCATTATTAGTAATTAAACTATGTTATCTAAAGTAGTCGCTTTTTCCGTTCGTTTTCGGGGTGTGGTGGTCGCACTGGCATTATTATTAATGGGCTACGGCATGTATAAGATCGCCAATGCTAGCTTAGATATTTTTCCCGAATTTGCTCCCAAACAAGTCATTATTCAAACTGAAGCTCAAGGACTGACCGCTGAGCAAGTTGAGATTTTAGTCACCCAGCCCTTAGAAAATGCGCTCGGTGGTTTGGTGGGTACAGAATCGATTCGATCGCAATCGATACCAAGCTTATCTGTTGTGATCCTTACTTTTTACGACAGCACCGATATTTATCTTGATCGGCAGTTAGTATCTGAGCGTTTATTAGGATTGAGTGATGCCTTGCCAGAAGGTATTGGTCCCGCATTAATGGTGCCGCTGGAATCTTCATCTGGCACGATTATGACCATTGGTTTGAGTTCTGATGAACATGATCTAATGACATTACGTGCTTTGGTTGATTGGACTTTATCTCCTAGATTGTTGAGCGTAGAAGGGGTGGCTGATATCAATGTATTTGGCGGCCATGAAAAGCAATTACAAATACAGCTCGATATAGACAAATTAAATCGCTATGGCATTTCGGTTGATGAGGTGACCAAGGCAGCTGAGCTTGCAACGGGATTAGTAGGCGGTGGTTTTATTGAGAATAAAAACCAACGCATGGTGTTAAAGCTAAGTGGCCAACCGGTGACAAGTGATGATTTAGCTAAGGTGGTGTTGCAAAAATCAGACAGTACAACTTTATTTTTAGGTGATGTGGCTACGATTAAAGCAGCGCCGGCGCCAAGTATTGGTGGTGCAGCGATCGCAACTAAACCTGGCGTTGTATTGATGGTTATTGGTCAATACAAAGCTAATACCTTGGCTGTTACACAAGGTATTGAAGCAGCTTTAGTAGAATTTAAAGATGGTTTTGAAGCTGAAGGTATTGTTCTGCATGATGATTTGTTTCGTCCTGCAAACTATATAGAAAGCTCGTTAGCTAATATCAGAGAACATCTAATGGTCGGTGGTGGCCTAGTGATGTTGGTGTTGTTCTTGTTTTTGTTTAATTTACGTACCGCCATTATTTCTATGACCGCGATCCCTTTATCCTTGTTTGCGGCTTTGATTGTATTGCTGGAATTTGGCGTCAATATCAATATTATGGTGTTGGGCGGATTAGCCATTGCATTAGGCGAAGTGGTTGATGATGCCATTATTGATACTGAAAATATTTTCCGCCGATTACGTGAAAATACTCATCTAGCTAATCCCAAATCGACGATGGATGTGGTCTATGAAGCGTCGATGGAAGTACGAAGCTCAGTGGTATATGCCAGCTTTATTGTGATGTTGGTATTTGTGCCCTTATTAACCTTAAGCGGTGTGGCGGGGCGGATGTTTGAACCCTTGGGCATTGCTTATATCTTAGCGATTTTTGCTTCTTTAGCTGTGGCCTTAACCTTGACCCC
>ENA-ORXI01000217-ORXI01000217.1-sediment-metagenome-genome-assembly--contig:-NODE-217-length-46051-cov-12.608801_pt1 | contig 46051 bp, 33 predicted proteins | sample MGYA00237861_ERZ511468 | MGnify/ENA primary metagenome ERZ511468 (study PRJEB26299, sample SAMN06266213) | sediment metagenome | isolation source: Hudson Canyon methane seep mesocosm | place... | reverse complement strand
ATTGCAGCACAAATGCTGGCTAAGAAATTACCTATGATCGATGATTTAAGGGATGAATCCGATCATGAAAACCCAACCCGTCTGCTTATTATTCCCAAATCAAAACGGATTGATACAGAATCGGTGATGTCGCATTTATTTGCTACCACGGATTTGGAAAAGAATTATCGGGTTAATCTGAATATGATTGGCCTGAATGGTAAGCCCGTGGTTAAAAATCTGCGCAATATTCTGGTTGAATGGTTGCAGTTTAGGACTGAAACAGTGCGTAGACGTTTGCAATATCGTTTGGATAAAGTGCTGGCTAGGTTGCATATTCTGGATGCTTTGTTGATCGCTTTTCTCAATATTGATGAAGTGATTGCCATTATCAGGGAATATGATAAGCCCAAGCCCGTGTTGATGGAGCGCTTTGGTATTACGGATATTCAGGCTGAAGCAGTTTTAGAGTTAAAGCTAAGACATCTTGCCAAGCTTGAGGAAATGAAAATCCGTGGCGAGCAAGAGGAGTTGGAGAAAGAGCGACAACAACTGGAGAAAATATTGGGTTCTAAGCGCTTACTCAATCGTTTAATTAAGCAAGAACTACAAGCGGATGCTGAGAAGTATGGAGATGATAGGCGTTCCGCTATCGTGTCTAGAGAGGCTGCACAAGTTTTAGATACCACGGCATTAATAACAAACGAGCCCTTAACTATCGTGATGTCGCAAAAAGGCTGGATACGCGCGGCAAAAGGTCATGATATTGATGTACATAGTTTAAATTACCGTTCGGGCGATAAATATTTAGATTCTGCCAAAGGTCGTTCTACGCAAGCCGTTTATGTTTTAGACTCAACAGGGCGCGCTTATACTCTTGCAACGCATGATTTGCCTTCTGCGCGTAGTCAGGGGGAACCTCTGACAGGGCGATTGAAACCACCAGCAGGCTCCTTGTTTACTTATCTATTCTCAGGTCAGGCTGATGACTGGTATGTAATGGTCAGTAATGCGGGCTATGGTTTTAGAGTGCAACTGAAAGATCTGCAAAGTAAAAACAAGGCAGGTAAGGCTGTCATTTCATTGCCAGCAGGTGCCAGCGTATTAATGCCCGTAGCGGTTAATAATGATTCAGATTTAATTGCTGCGGTAACAACGCAAGGACGATTGTTAATTTTTCCAGTAGTTGAATTACCGGCTTTATCCAAAGGAAAAGGTAATAAATTAATACAAATTCCGCCAGCTGATTTTAAATCAGGTGCTGATGCTGTTGTTTCAGTGGCTGTTTTTGCACAGGATGGGGCCGTTAAAATATTGTCTGGGAAAAGACATTTGACTATTAAAGGCGGTGATATAGAGGTTTATTCTGGGCTCAGAGCAAAAAGAGGCACAGCCTTACCTCGTGGCTTTCAACGTGTTGATGGACTGGAAAGTTAAGCCGCTTGTCAGCGCTGTTGTGCTTACTGAGTGGGCTTTAGTCCACTGCTGCAAGTAGTCTTGTAATGGTGAGCAGCCTAAGCTGCTCATGATTACCCTGTTTTATGAATTGAATAGGCAGTAGATAGGTGGGCTTTCTGCTATAAATCAGCCCTTCTTGTTCCCATGCTCCCGCGTGGGAATACATACCTGTCTACAGTCACAGCATGGTATGCATTCCCGCCGAATACGGTGGGAACGAGAAAGCTGTGGTTTGTTTACAGGCATGTAACTAAGTTGATAAATTTGCTAATGATCTTTTTTTGATTTACCTAAGCATTAGCATCACTTACAATTCAGCATTAGTTCATCAACAATAATAATACCTGGAGGGTAATATGTTTAAAATTCGTTCTTTGGTCACTGCTTTGGCGTTAGCTAGCTCAGCGACAGTTGTCTTTGCTCAGGCTTTGCCAACGACAGCACCAGCACCTGCTGATAACCCAACAACTGCTGAAAAAGTAGCGTTAGGAAAAATGCTTTACCATGATCCTCGTTTATCTTCTTCAGGTACAGTGTCTTGCGCATCTTGTCATAACACCATGTTAGGCGGTGAAGACAATCGCGCTGGGTCTGTAGGTGTGGGTGGTCAAGTCGGTGGGCGTAGTGCACCCACTGTATGGAATTCGGCTTTTAATAAGGTGCAATTCTGGGATGGCCGTGCAGCAAGTTTAGAAGAGCAGGCAGCAGGTCCGGTAACAAACCCTATCGAAATGGGTATGAAAAGCTGGGACGATGTGGTTGTGCGTTTGAAATCTATTGAAGGTTACCAGGATGCTTTCCAGAAAGCATTTGGTAAAGACTCAATTTCTAAAGATACAGCAACTAAAGCTATTGCTGCTTATGAAAGAACATTGATTACTCCAAACAGTGCTTATGATAAGTATGTTAAAGGTAATAAAAAAGCAATGACTGAGCAACAAATTCGCGGCATGAAAAAAGCAGTAGCAATTGGTTGTACTTCTTGTCACAGTGGTCCTGCATTCAATGGCCCTGGTACTTTCCAGAAATTCCCTGCGATCGATAATGGTTATTTTGAAGCGCAATATAGCTTTAAAGATGATAAGGGTTTAGCTGAAGTGACTAAAAAAGCAGCTGATGAGCATATGTGGAAAGTACCTACTTTGCGTAATATTACTTTAACAGCACCTTATTTCCATAATGGTTCAGTCAAAACCTTAGATAAAGCAGTTAAATTAATGGCTAAATTACAATTAGGTCAGGATTTATCTAAAACAGAAATTGCTGATATTGTGGCTTTCTTAGGCGCCTTATCAGGTGAATTTCCTAAGCAGGAAATGCCTGTATTACCAGTAGCATCTGGAACTACATTTAATTAATAAATATAAGCTAGGGTGGCACTGTCCACCCTATGTTATCAGTTGTTTTGTTAATTAAATTGCTAATTACTCAGCGTACAATGATGGGTATAGCTCTAAAGCCCTCTCCTGCTGGAGAGGGTTGGGTGAGGAGAGGTTGAAATAAATTCTTTTTTCCCCTATTCTTTTTGCCTTTAGTCATAAAGAAAAAAGCATTCTGCAAAAGAGAATTGTTTAATTCCTCCTCACCCAACCCTCCCCAGCAAGGGAGGGCTTTAAGAGCTAGTTCATGTTGTGGAATTCCTTAACGGTGAAATAGCTTTTTTTTCACATTATATCTTCAGTTCTTACATTCATTGAGTAGACATGTCATTCTGAAGCTAGCTATTAATTTTGGGGCGAAGGCTTTAGCCTTCATCTGCTAAAAACCTGGCTAAAGGCCTGTGTCTCAATTTATTCTAAAATGACAACACTTTATTATTACCATAAAGATTCTTTGCAACATGATACCTGCTTAGGACATCCAGAAAGTCCTGATCGGCTAAGTTATATTAATGCAGCTCTAAATCAACATGGATTTGATTCCTTGCAAAGAATAACAGCTGAATTACGGCAAGATATTATGCAGATAATTCAGCGGGTTCATACCCAGGCAATGATAGATAAAGTATTACAAAAAGTACCAGAGGATAGTTACCTTTCTTTAGATCAGGATACCGTATTATCAGCAGGCTCGGCTCATGCCGCTTTATTAGCGGTTAGTGCTGTTTGTGATGCAGTTGATAAAGTGTGTAATAAACAAGCCAATAATGCCTTCTGTGCTGTTCGTCCACCAGGGCATCATGCTGAACCTGCGCAACCCATGGGCTTTTGCCTATTCAATAATGTGGCTATTGCAGCTGAATATGCAAGAAAGCTACAAAAGATCAAACGTATTGCGATTATCGATTTTGATGTGCATCATGGAAATGGTACCCAAGCCGTATTTGAGAATAATGCTGATGTGTTTTATGCCTCTACACATGAAATGCCCAATTACCCGGGAACAGGTTATCCATCGGAAACGGGGATAGGCAATATAGTCAATGTAGCACTGGCCTCAGGAGATACTGGTGAGCAATTTCGAGAAAAATATCAGCAGATAATCTTCCCGGCATTAAAGCAATTTAAGCCAGATTTAATTTTCCTTTCCGCAGGCTTTGATGCTCATAAAGATGATCCCTTAGCTAGCATAGAATTGGATAAGCAAGACTACCAGTGGTTGAGTGAAGAACTGATGCATATTGCTAACAATTGTTGTGATGGTAAAATCATTTCAGTGTTAGAAGGGGGCTATAATCTTTACGCTTTAGCTGAATGTGTGAGCGCGCATATCGCCGTATTAATGAAAGCCTAAGTGATCGATTATTTCAGTCTTCGTTGTCATAATGAGTTAGCCAAAAGTAGAACCATTCCAGCCCCAAAAATTAATAGGGCAATTACTGAATTCGATATAAACCCGATCAGCAGGTATCTTAAGCTGTATATTGATCAGTTGACTGATGGAGGCTGATAATGACTTTGCTTGCTCACTACTTAAACCGATGCTTTTAAACTCAAGATAAGCCAGGGGTTCATTATTTCCTGCAAAAATCATTTTCGTCTTATCATTCAGTTCAATCATAATATAACGTTCTGGTTTGCCTGTTTCCTTGGAAAGAAGTTGAGAAAACTGAGTTAATAATTCAGAAGATTTTTCTTTATTAACCGAAATGTTAGTTTTTAATTTTAAGTAAGGCATGTGGCTCTGATCCTTGATTGTTTATTCTGTTAATAAGTTGGTGATTAACCATTCAATATCAGTGAAATGACCAAACTCACAGGCTTTCAATATTCCTTTTTTATCAATAATGATATGGGAGGGTGTACCTTGTAATTGATATAGTTTAAAGCTTTCTGCTGAATACAATTGAGTATTTAGATAGTTTATCGCATTGCTCTTGATTTGTATCTTTTCAGCTTCCTTGCGCTGAATAAAGTCTGGCACATATTGCCTGATTAAGCGGCTTACTTGATCCTCTGAAACAACTGAAGCCAGCGTATTTATTTTATCCATCGCCACAGCAAAAGGGATGTGATAGGGAAGACGGCCATCAATTAATCGATTGTTCTCTGTCAAAACCCGATTAGTTTCCCCAACGACTATATGCTGTTCCAATAATAACTTTAAGTTATCCAGGGTGTTGAGTTCAAAATCTTCAAAAGCGGTCGCAATACCCAGAACAGTTAAACCTTTGTCGGAATATCTCTGATGCAGATCGATTGCTTGCGGCAAGCTGTATAAAAAACAGCCTGGACAATTAACTTGAAAAACTTCGATTAAAACAACGCGGCCTAATTCATGCTCTAAATTGCTCGCATTACCTTGCAGCCACATAGAAATCTGCAGTTCAGGGGCTTTCTTTCCAATCAGTGGAATATGAACCATAGATAGATGCTGTTGTTTGTTAAGGCAGGAGAGGAGTATGTCATCATTGGTTTACTTTGATCTGTCAGGCTTCTTCTGATAAATACTTTTCGGTGAAACCCCAAAATACTTGATAAATGCGGTACTAAAATTACTGGCGTGATTATAACCCACATGATCCGCAGCGATATTGACATGACAGCCAGATGAATCAAGTAATTGATAAGCTTTATTCATTCGAATTTCCAATAATACGCCATAAGGGGTGTTATTAAAAAAGTGATGGAATAGTTTTTTTAACTTAAATTGATTACAAGCAACGCGTTTTGATAATTGTTCAACTGAGGGTGGTATTTTAAACTCCTGAAATAGAATTTCTCTTGCTTTGTTGGCTATTTCTTTATCTTTTTCTGTGTAGGTATCTTTGGTTTTATTCTGAGGTGAGAAAACTGGTTTAAGTTCGGAGGCTAATAGCAGCATGGCCTGACCATGGATAAATATTTTATTGTTTTCATTAGTCGCTGTTATCGACAGTAACTGATTTGCAAGCATCAGTCCATGTGCGGTGATGGGTTTGTAGCTAATATTTTGTATATTATTGCTATTGCTGAATGTCTTTTTAATCTGTTTGTTGTCAAAATAACGTAACAGCCAGTCTTTGCTCATGGCAAAACGTAATTGCAGAATAGAATCACCCGCCTGGTATTGACGTTCACCGCTACAGGAGTTAAATGTTGTGATAGAAGTATAGCCTTTATTAAATAAAACCTCTTCTCCCTGATGACTAACAAAACACGAACTTCCTTTTATACCCAGTGTGACAACCAGACGAGCTTGCTGGTTATTCATATGACTTACTACAGCTAAATCTTTATTGGGTTGATAATTGCTTTCTATATAGCTTAGGTCTTTTTCCAGTGGGTATATATCTGTATATCCATTACCCAGTTCATTCGGTAATGGTTGATGTAAACAGTGCCTCTGCTGTAGCGTTTTTAATGCATCATTTCTAATTCGCCAGCGGGTTGGGCGAGTTTTTGAGTTAGTCATTGCAAGACCAGTAAACAGGCATGGTTGTATAAATAGTCCCCAAAGTTATGTTTTCCTCAGCATCTGATTACGTTTAGCATACAAAATATTCCTTTTGGCATAGTAATGCAAGTGGGAATTATTTTCAACAAGCGCTAATATGACCGCATTATTACAGACCAGCCTATGCTGGAATTGAAAATAATTGATTAAAACGTATTATTGGAAATTTTAGATTATGAAATACTCCCCCTCCAGAGCACCATTTTTAGTTAATGGTATTGCTTCTTCAATTACATTAGCAATACTGATGTCTTCTCAAACAGTATCAGCAAAAGAGAGTCAAGCTTATGAGTTGGCTCCAATTTCTGTTGTTTCTAACCCTGTTATTAAAGAAAATCATCTGGATTTATTTTCCAGTATCTCTTCAGTTGTTACTGAAGATCAGTTGAAAGACCAAAATGCTTTGGATTTAGCTTCTGCTCTGCGCCGTACACCGGGAGTTCAAATTACTCGCTTTAATCCAGTCGGTACTTTCAGTGCAGATGGGGGGGATGGTGTTTTTATTCGTGGCATGGGAACCAGTCGGCCGGGTAGCGAAATTAAAACTTATGTCGATGGTGTGCCTTTATATATGGGGGTGTGGGGGCATCCAGTACTGGATCTATTGCCAATTAACGGTATGGAGTCGATTACAGTTTATAAAGGCCCTCAGCCACAAATAAATGGTAATAATTTTTCATCCATTAACTTAACTACTAAGCGCGCTGTTGAAGAGGGTATTCATGGTAGTGCCCGTGTTTCTGGCGGTATTTATGGCACGATTACCGAACAAGCCGATATCGTGGGTAAATATGGTGATTTAGATTTTATGTTAGCTCAAGGTTTTGCAAGTTCAGATGGACACAGGGACAATGCGGATGGCGAATTAAAAAATGTTATGGGACGGTTGAATTATCAATTGAATAAAAATTGGTCTGTCGGTAGCAGCTTTTTGTACAGTAATAACAGTGCAAAAGACCCTGGTGACAGTAGTACTGTTGCTGCTTCAATGCCTGAATACAGGAGTGAGGCAGGTATGGTCGCTGTTAATTTGTCCCATGAATATGAGAATGTTCGAGGCGATTTAAAACTATACACTACACAAGGGGAAGGTAATTGGTATGATCATCCTCATAATGGAAACAATGCCAATATTACGGATACTCTGACTAACTTTGAAACCTATGGTTTACGTTGGCAGGAGCAATTGTCTTTATGGGATGGCGGAACGGTGACTGTGGGTGTTGATAGTGACTGGATTTCTGGTGATGTGACTGATCAGGGAGGATTAGGAGCTACGCCTTCTCAAGGGTATTACGATACACCGACTTTTCGCTTAACTTCGCCTTATTTGTCTATAACACAGGCTATAGACCTTAATGATGATTGGTCAATAGTACCTTCTGCAGGTATTCGTTATTACAACCACAGTGAATTTGAAGAGCAAATCAGTCCTCATGCCGGCTTATCATTAGTTTCTGAAAAACTGACTATATATGCCAATATATCAAGAGGAATAAACTATCCGGGACTAGAGGTTGCGACTCTTTCTAAATATATGCCTGCACTCACAAATACTTGGATGCAGCTATCGCCTGAGCAAGTTGAACATGGTGAAATCGGTTTTAAAGCGACACCTTTTGAGTTAACTCAAATTGATGTGAGTTTCTTTAATGATCGCATTAAAAACCGCTATGTATTTGAGTTTTTTCCAGGAACGCCTAAATTTAGAAATTTTGGTACTTATACAATGCGTGGTTTTGAGGTATCAATTCAGCAAGGTATTACAGATGACTGGAGTGTCTTTGGTGGCTTGACCATGCTGGATCCAAGTATTGATAATCTTCCTTATACGCCAAAAACTGCTGTTTCTGGCGGTATAAATGGAAAAATCAGTAAAATTAACTTAGCGATTGATGCACAGTATCAATCGGAGACCATGACGATTAACAATACTTCGAGAAATAGAAATGCAGGGGGAAGTGGTAATAATGTCAGTTCTTTAATTGTGCTTAATGCCAGAGCGGGTTATCCAATTCCTCAGTTAGGAGAGAAAGGTGAAATCTTTATTGCTGGTGAAAACCTGTTAGATCGTGATTATGGCTATCGTCCAGGTTACCCTATGCCAGGCATTTGGGGGCAAATTGGGGTATCAGCTAGCTTCTAGTTAATATTAATCTCTACCTGCCTTTTCATTGCTTGGAAGGGTAGAGTTTGTACTCACTATATTTTTAAATTAAGTGGCTATTAACAAAGTACAGCTTAGCAAAAAATTAGCCCATCTTGTTCCCATGCTCCTGCGTCACTGCCATTAAGTTAAGGGATTAGTTTATTGGGGCGCAGTGCTTTAGCCTGCTAATTTCATCAATGAAAGCAGGCTAAAGCACTGCGCCCCATTCTTGTGTTGCTCTTAACTTAATGGCAGTGATGCTCTTGCGTGGGAATACATTCCTACCAAATGCGGTGAGGACTAGAAGCCTGTGTGTTTATAGCCATTTTAAGTTATGAGATATTTTCTTTGTGCAGTGGAAGCAAAGATACATTTTTAACTCTTGTCATTCAAATTTATTGTCTCGTGTTTTATAAATTAAATAAAAGTTATATAGCTCTGATCATGTTGTTGCTGGTTTTGAATGGCTGTGTTTCAAAGCAATTGTCTAATGATCCAAGTATACAAAACGCTTTGCTTATTCATGCTGATCGTGTTTTTGATGGCCTGCGAATTAGAAGCAATACATCTGTATTGATTGTTGATGGCAAGATTGTTCAAATTGCTGCGCAGGGTAAGATTAAAGCAAAGGCAGCAGAAATTATTGATCTAGGCGATGCCACTCTTTTACCTGGTTTTATAGAGTTACATGCTCATCTTAATTATAAAAAAATCCCTGCGGAAACAGTGCTAAAGCACGGCATTACTACCATTCGTGATTTAGGTGGCCCAGTACATAAACCTTATGGTGGAAAAGGCAGTCTACGAGTGATAAGTTCAGGCCCGATCATTACAGCTGTAGGAGGTTACCCTATCCCTGTATTGGGTGAAAAAGATATTGCCATCCCTGTAGCAACGCAAACACAGGCACGGTTAGCGGTGCAGGATTTGGTTGAACAGGGTGCAGCTATTATTAAAATTGCTTTGGAACCTGGTGGAGAACAGGGGGCTCCCTGGTCGAGTCATCATGGGCATCATAAACCTGCTCACCATTCTCATGCTGTGCATGCAACTGAATCGACACAAAAATGGCCTTTGCTATCATTATCAGTCGTTAAAGTAATAGTGGAAGAGGCACATCGTCTAGGTCGTAAAGTGACAGCCCATATAGGTGAACAACAAGGGGCAGAAATAGCGATTAATGCGGGTGTGGACGAGTGGTCTCATATCCCTTGTGATGTTATTCCTGAAGAGTTATTAGAACGAGCGGTTAAGCAACAGATTAAAATGCTAACGACTATTGATACTTTATCTAAATGTTCCGGTATTTTTCATAACCTTAAGGTCTTAAGCTCTTTAGGCGCCGAATTTTTATATGGAGCAGAAATTGCTCACCCAGACATTCCTTGGGGAATTGATGTACAAGAGCTGATCTATCTACAAAACAAAGCAAAAATGACAGCGCTTGAGGTTTTAACAACCATTACATCAAAAGCAGGGCAACACTTGAATATACCATTGTTAGGGACGCTTAGCGCTAATGCTCCGGCTGATATGATCGCAGTAAAAGGTAATGTAATAGATGATTTAAAGCGATTGGAATATCCTGATTTAGTGCTGTCAGGTGGGCAAATAATCGTGAACAATTTTAGCCAATAAAAGCAGTTGAAGTGATAGTAAGGATATTAGCTGATATGAGTCATAAGCCCGGTTATGATAAATGAGTTGTAATACGCTATATAAGGAGTTATTCCCAAGGTCTACCCAGTCAAGCGTCACTGCCATTAAGTTAAGGATGCGCCCCACTCTTAACTTAATGGCAGTGAGTCAAGCGTGGGTACAAGCTTTGTCGGGAATCTATTGCTCTGCTTATCCTTTGTTTTCAGAGTGCTGTAATAAATAAAATAGTTTTTCAATTTCATCACTGCTTACTGGGCGGGAAAACAAATAACCCTGAAATAATTGACACTCATGCTGTTTTAAAAGATCAAACTGTTGTTCAGTTTCCACGCCTTCAGCCAGTACATTTTGCCCAAGGTTTTGTCCCATTTTAATAATCGTCTCAACCAGTAAAGCATCACTAGGATCAGATATAATATCTTTAACAAAACTACGATCAATTTTTAGCTGTTTGATTGGCATTCGTTTTAAATAGGCCAGAGATGAATAGCCTGTTCCAAAATCATCAATTGCAATAGCAACCCCCATCTCCGTCAACAGCAGCATTTTCTTAACTGTACTATCAATATTTTCTATCAGTACACCTTCAGTCAATTCCAGCATCAAGCACTCAGCGGATAAATGACTGAGTTTAATCGCTTGCTTAACCTGTTGCACAAAATCAGGCTGGTGAAATTGTTTGGCACTCACATTGACAGCAATGTGCTTGATAAAAACACCTTGCTGAGCCCAATATCGCATTTGTTGACAGGCTGTATTTAAAACCCACTCTCCAATAGGTAAGATCAAATTAATCTCCTCGGCAACAGCAATAAATTCCTTGGGCATGATGATGCCTTTGTCAGGGTGTAGCCATCGAATTAATGCTTCTACACTAACAATTTGTCCAGTCGCATCCATTTGAGGCTGATATAGCAACTGAAATTGATTTAGGTTTACTGCCTTTCTTAGCTCTTTTTCTAGATCTAATCTTTGGTTCGCTACCTCTTGCATACTGGGCCTAAAAAAATTAATCGCATTTCGACCCTGCTCTTTTGAAAGATACATAGCAGTATCAGCCTGCTGGATGATGACATTGGCATCATCAGCCATCTCTGGGAAAACTGAAATGCCTATGCTGGGTGAAAAAGATTGTTCACTATCAATCAAGTGATAAGGTTTATTAATCGCTACCCTAATTTTTTCAGCTACATTACGAGCCTGATTAGCCGCTTGTTTTAGACTGACCGCGCCATTGGCAATTAGAATCACAAATTCATCACCGCCAAAGCGACAAGCGGTATCTTCTTCTCGAATATGCTCTTTTATCCGCCTGGCAACCTGAATTAACAATTCATCTCCGACAGCATGTCCAAGGGAATCATTAAGTATTTTAAATTTATCTATATCTAGAAATATCAAAGCACCGAAAGTTTGCCTTCTTTTTGAAACACTGACCTCCTGTTCCAGACGATCCAATAATAAACGCCGATTAGCTAAGTTAGTTAATGGGTCATAATAAGCTAAATTTCGAATGATCTTTTCAGCCTGTTTTTTATCGCTAATATCTGAAAAAATACCGACATACTGAGTAAGCTCCTCAGACTCACTCCTCACTGCAGTAATAACCAGCCATTCGGGATAAATTTCGCCATTTTTACGTCGATTCCATATTTCACCCTGCCATTTACCCTTGCTATTTAATGTTTTATACATCTGTTGATAGAATTCAGCTGAATGCTTTCCAGATGCTAATATATTAGGGTTTTTACCTATCACCTCTTCTTCGCTATATCCGGTAATATTAGTAAATGCAGAATTTACCTGTAAAATGCTACCATCAGACTGAGTCACTAAAATAGCTTCATGCGATTGAAAAGCTGTAGCTGCAATACGCAACTCTTCTTCCCGCTGTTTTTTCTCTATGGCAATGGCTGTAAGTCGCGCAATGTTTTGAATAAACTTTAAATTATTAGGCTCAGCTGTCCTCGCTTGTTTAAAAAAACAGGCGAATGTCCCCAATACCTCACCACTAGAAGAAATAATAGGCTCTGACCAACACGATTTAATCCCAATCAAATTGATTAAAGGTAAAGAACTCTGACAGTAAGGGTGAGACAAAACATCCTCAATTATGACCTGTTTACCAGTAAAGCTGTAGAAACACCATTTACAGTAAGTATAGGGGTTGCCCAGAGTACTGATATTAATGATATTGCTTTAGATGAGCTGATTTCTATTGTTGATAACCGGCTCTATAGTGCGAAAGAGCAGGGGCGTAATCGTGTTTGTTCTCATGCATAATAAGGCGTTTGCTTTAGCCGGCCTTATTATGCAAATTCAGCTAATTCTCATTCCCACCGTATTCGCTGGGAATGCATACCGTGCTGTGTTCCTAGGCTGGTATGTATTCCCACGCAGGAGCATGGGAACAAGGTGGGCTAGTTTTTTGCTAAGCAATTCTTTGTTAATAGCTATTTTAAATTTTAGCGATGATTGTCCACTGTTGCCGGGATAATATTCCCTTGAGCCTGCATGCTGAGTGCTTTAGGGTTGGATTTATAATGTAGGCGAATAACATTGGCCAGTGCCAGTTTGGTCTTTTCATCGACTATGCAAAGTTGCTGTTCAGGCAGGGCAGCGATAATCGCAGTTAATAGCTGATCTTGTGGTGAGACAAGTTTTTCAACCCAGGTACTTAGCAATGCTTTATCAATAATAGCGGGTAATGAGCCCATAATACCCACATCATTTTGATCGTGGATCAATAAGCCTGAGGTTGTCCCTCTATCCAGGGTTAACACCTGAAACAAATAGAGTGTGTGGTAAGCCCGTTGTTTGCTAAAATCTGCCTCAGTTGGGCTTGAATTCTTTTTAATGGCATTGCTGAATATGTCTACATAACAATCAATAACGGCTTTGCCTAAGTTGTTGGCTAAATTGAAATCAGCTTGAGCATTAGCACTGTTATATTCTTCCAGATAAAAATGGGAAACACCGCGATGTCTTTCTAATGCGGGAATATAGAAATAGCGATCACCTTGAGCAGCAGCCAGTTTAAATTGTTCAGGGGCTACATTTTTTAAGCATTCAGTAAATAATGCTGTGTCCTGACTATCTTCAATTGCAGGATTAAGGTCAGCCATCATCCGCCAATAGGCTTTGCCATCACGCATTTCTGTCCAGCTGATATGCATATGGACCGAGGGAGCGAATGGGTTTTTAGGGTGAATTATGGTCGATAGCGCAGTTGCAGATGCCAGGTTTTTAGTATCGTCATCATCATAATGTACTTGAGATACATTGACTGAACCACGGTTAAAAAATAAATCATTGTTGGCAACATAACGCACTCCACCACCATGCTTTCCTTCATCACGTAACCATTCTATGGCTTCAAATGAGGACAATTGCTGATTTGAGCTGACAATCTTATCCAGTTGATTGACAAAATACTGTTGTAGCTCTTCGACTAAAGTATTTGCTGCGCGGGCGTTTATTGATTGGGCTTTGCTTCTGATCATGATTTTATTTTTTATAAAAAAAAGGGTAATGCTCGCGCTTTACCCTTTTTAATTGTAGCAATGTGGATGAAATTTGCGTAAGGAAGTGGGACTTTAGTCCCGCTTTGCCAACAGCGAGGCTAAAGCCACACTTCCTGATCGCCTTTATGCGGTATATTAAACTTTTGGCATAGCTTTTAATTTATCAACCACCTTATCACCAAACTCTACAGTGCTGATCATTTTGACCCCTGCACCTGGTTTTGAAAGGTCAGCTGTTGAGTAACCATCAGCAAATACACCTTGCATGGCAGCCCAGACATTTTTAGCTTCGTCAGCCATATCAAAACTGGTTTCCAGCATCATGGCAACTGAACCAATCATAGAGTATGGGTTAGCAATGTTTTTACCTGCAATATCAGGTGCTGAACCGTGAGAAGGTTCATAATAGGCTTTTTTATCGCCAACACAGGCAGAAGGCATCAGGCCTAAAGAACCTAAAATACCACCACCTTGATCACTTAAAATATCACCAAACATGTTTTCCATCACCATCACATCAAACTGAGTAGGTCTTAGGCATAAATGGGTTGCTGCGGCATCCACAAGCATATTGATTACTTCAACATCAGGGTAATCTACAGCGACTTCTTCTAAGATTTCATTCCATAATACGCTAGATTTTAGTACATTACTTTTATGAATATTGTGCAGAACTTTCTTTCTGCTAGAGGCTAATTTAAAGGCTTGAAGCAGAATCTGACGAATTTGATCTTCATCATATTCCAGTGTTTCTTTTACATAGCGTTTACCTTGATCATTAACGCCTGTTTCTTTGTTACCGAAATACAGGCCGCCGACTAGTTCACGAACAATCACCAGATCAATACCTTCACCAATCACTTCTGCTTTTAAAGGTGAGAAATGCGCTAATTCTTTAGGTAAAGACACCGGGCGGAAGTTTGCATAGGTGTTATAACGACGACGCATGGGTAATAAGGCACCGCGCTCTGGTTGTTTATCAATAGGAATGTTTTTAGATTCTTCATGGCTTAAACCAATAGGGCCTTTAAGAATAGCATCTGCACTGTCACAAATATCTTTTGTTTCCTGAGGAAAGGCATCACCTGTTTCAAAATAAGCACAGGCACCAAATAATGCAGGTAGCAATTCAAACGTTACATCGTTACGCTGTTCAACAAGCTTTAAAACTTTTAGTGCTTCCTGAGTGATTTCAGGACCAATGCCATCACCTGCTAAAACCGCGACTTTATAATTCTTCATTCTTAACCTTATCTATCTTAATCTATAAATATATTGTTCCCACGCTTTGCGTGGGAATACAGTTAGTGACGCTCCTGCGTCACGGGGACGCAAGAGCGTCCATGTATGAGTTACCACGCAGAGCGTGGGAACTATCTACTAATCCAGACTATTCTACTACATCTGGCTATTGTCGTAATAATTTCAAAATATCGTCTGTTTTTTCTTGCATTAAAGGGATATCAGCACGAGACTCTACATTCAGTCTTACCACGGGTTCGGTATTGGATGATCTCAGATTAAATCGCCAGTTGCTATATTCAACACCGATACCATCAGTCATATCGATATTAATCGCATCTGCTTGATAGGCCTCTAAAACACGATCAATAGCCGCTTTGGGATCTGTTAATTTACTGTTAATTTCACCCGATGAAGGAAATTTAGCTATACGTTCTGCAACCATTGAGGATAAGGTTTTGCCTTGTACACAGAGCAGTTCAGCGACTAATAGCCAGGGAATCATGCCGCTGTCACAATAGAAAAAATCTCTAAAATAATGATGCGCACTCATTTCACCACCATAGATGGCATCTTCCTTGCGCATACGTTCTTTAATAAAAGCATGGCCTGTTTTTGACATAACAGCTTGTCCACCCGCTTGGGAAACAATTTCTTGCGTATTCCAGGTAAGTCTGGGGTCATAAATAATCTTGGCGTTTGGCTGTTTTTTTAGAAATGCAGCCGCTAACAGACCGACTATATAATAGCCTTCGATAAATTCACCGTTTTCATCAAACAAAAAGCAGCGATCAAAATCACCATCCCAGGCTATGCCCATATCGGCATTATGCTGTTTAACCATATTACTGGTATCCGCACGGTTTTCTGGTAACAATGGGTTGGGTATACCATTAGGGAAAGTATCATCAGGCTGGTGATGGACTTTTATAAATTCTATCGGTAAGCCAAGTGTCTGGAATTGTTTTTCCAGCAAATCAACCACATGTCCAGCCGCACCATTGCCAGAGTTAACGACTAATTTTAGCGGTTTAATGTTTTCAGCATTGATATAGCCTAATAAATGCTCCACATAGGCATCTAAAATTGAAACTTCTGAATAGTTGCCTACGGTTTTAATGCCTTTGTTTTCTTCAGCTAGCCAGGGCTGTTGTTCAGCCATCAATTTAATATCGTTCAAGCCGGTATCACCTGAAACCGGTTTACTTTGTTCTCTAACCAATTTCATGCCGTTGTAGTTGATAGGGTTGTGAGAGGCGGTAACTTCAACACCACCATCAACAGCAAGGTGACTGGTGGCAAAGTAAATTTCTTCGGTACCAACCATACCAATATCTGTTACATCACAGCCTTCATCTTGCAGTCCCTTAGCTAAGGCCATTTTTAAGCTGGCACTGGTTGCTCTGGCATCGCCGCCAACAACAACTGTTTTGAGGTTAAGGGTTCTGGCAAAAGCTCTGCCAACTCGGTAAGCTACGTCCTCGTTTAGCTCTACTTCTAACTCACCTCTAATATCATAGGCTTTAAAACAGCTTAATTTATTTTCCATTATTGCCTCTTATGTATTTCAATAATTGCTTAGATTTCAATTACTCAACCGTTGTATTTATGCTGTATTCTAAAATAAAGTAGTTAGAAATTCATAAAAATTTATTTTAATTGCAGGGTCTCAGTTGCAAAAAGCAGTTATAATGGCGGTTTTTAAACAAAGAGGATTAAAACAATGACTGATAACTGGATAGCTCCTTCCATCCTTTCTGCAGATTTCGCTAAATTAGGCGAAGAAGTTGATAATGTTTTAGCTTCAGGTGCCGATGTCGTCCATTTTGATGTTATGGATAACCACTTTGTACCTAACTTGACTATTGGCCCATTAGTTTGTGATGCACTTAGAAAACACGGTGTCACTGCGCCTATTGATGTGCATTTAATGGTTGAACCTGTCGACAGAATCATTCCTGATTTTGCAAAAGCAGGTGCTAGTATGATTACTTTTCACCCAGAAGCTTCAACACACATTGATGGTTCATTACAAATGATCCGTGACCTAGGTTGTAAATCTGGCTTAGTATTCAATCCGGCAACACCTTTAAGCTATTTAGAATATGTGATGGATAAAGTAGATATTATTTTATTAATGTCTGTTAACCCTGGTTTTGGTGGTCAATCATTTATACCTTCGACATTAGATAAACTACGTCAAGCAAGAAAAATGATTGATGACAGTGGTTACGATATTCGTCTAGAAATTGACGGTGGTGTTAAAGTTGATAACATCCGTGAAATTAAAGCAGCGGGTGCAGATATGTTTGTTGCCGGTTCTGCTATTTTCGGACAACCTGACTACAAAAAAGTAATTGATGAAATGCGTGCTGAGTTAGCAAAAGCATAAAAATCTTTACCTAGAAGAAGGGCTTGTTGAGTTAATCAATACGCCCTTTTTTTATGCCTGCAACTTTATAATAGTTACTTACAGATAAAGGATAAAGAACACTACTCATGTTAGTATTAAGCAATTGCTTTTACAATATATGTGCTGTAATTTATAGGGATTAAGATGAAGATTTTTATCAAACTGCTGGTTTTGTTATTAATTCTTGCCTGCGCCTCGCCTTTTTTTATCAGAGGGCCTAATGGCAAACCTTTGATGAGTCTAAATAAGCTTAAATTTCCTGAGCTAGCAATACCTTCTATTGCAACTTTAAAAAATAAGTTGGATCTGTTTAATTCAACAGAAAAGATGAGACAGGCAAAAAATAAAGGGGATATTGAAGTTTATAAATGGCGGGATGAAAAAGGCGTAGTTCATTATTCTGACCGACAAGATAGAGATAAAAAGGGCAAGTTGACAGAGATTAAGGGTATTTCAATTTTATCTTCTGCACCTGCTTCTACAGTCGAGCATAAAGAAGAGAATGGCCTTGATTTACCAAGTCCAACCACGATTCCTTTAGCGAATATACCCAAGCTAATTGAAGATGCTAAGAAGGTTGAGCAAGTGTTACAGCAAAGAAAACAGTGGCAGGATGAGGTAATTGATCAGCTTTAAATGTTAGTAGCAGGGGCTAAGAATTTATATTAACTTGAACTTAGTCGGGTATTTTTACAAACCGATCACTAGGGTCAGTCACACTATAAAGCTACTCGATTACCAGATAACTTTATCAACTGCTTCACCCCATAGCCATTTACTCCCCCTTTTTTCTTTTTTAGTGTGTTAAATAATGTTAATTGTGTCAGTTATTCTTACATTTTATCAAAAAAAAAAGCTAACACTATTGGAATTCATTTTATAAACAATTAGTTAGGTTTGTTGGCATTTTTTGTGCTTGTGTTGAATAGCAAGATAAATTTGCTTTATTATGAATAATCCTAGGGCGAATATGTCAATTGTTAGACTTTTAATCGTCCAGCGCACTCAATTATTTTTTAAAACTTGAACTAGAGAAAATTGGAAAAAATGAATAATTTTAAGAACCTTATATTTATTATAGCTTTGGTAAGCTCAACTTGTGTGAATGCATCATTACTTGATAATGGGAATTATACTCACGACACAATATCAGGCCTTGATTGGTTAGATGTAACCGAAACTAGAGACTTATCTTATAACTATGTTGGATCTCAATTCGATGACGGAGGTGTTTTTAAAGGATGGCGATATGCTAAATTGAGTGAATTGGATTCTTTAGTATCTAATAATGTAACTTTATTAGCATTGGGGGGTGTTGGTTCCGCAGATCAGTACGACTATCATGAAATGGATGTTTTAATAACCTTATTGGGGGATACTCTTGAACCATTCCTTGCAGAAAAAGGCACTGATGTAGCAACTACATATAATCATGTTCTAAATCCAATTAGACATGAGTCAAATGCTTTATTCTTTGGTTTACGAATTAATGGAACTAGTCAGGGCTCGGTTCTTACTACAATGAGATACACTGATGCTGATGGAAGCTTAGTTGATGCGGCTTATTATAATAGAGGAGGATATGTCGGCCATCCAAATTTCGGAGGCTCTAGTAGTGGGTCTTTTTTAGTTAGAGAAGTTGCTCCTGTTCCTGTTCCTTCTGCAATTATATTACTAGGATCTGGTTTAATTGGGCTTATTGGAGCAAAGAGAAAGCACAGCTAATTCGGATACCTCATAAAAATTGGGCAAGCCCATTGGTATTTATTATAAATCAGTTGTTTATATTGGATTTAGATAAGAAATAATCAGTGGGTTAGTCTTCAATACAGTTACCAGTTACCAGTTACGAACGATAGAGTCAGGTACAAATTAAATGACAAAAACACGAGCGGTCCCGAATAACGAATTAGAGATAATGGGTTAGGTTTTGACTCCCATTAAAACAAATGAAAGAGCAGTATGAGCCAAAGTTGAGTGCTGAAAAATAAAGTGTGGATGAGCGTAACAGAATTTAATGAAGAGAAGAAGAGCAAAGAGAGCCGAAGTAACGGGGCTTTAATTTTTCGTAGCTATATACAAATCACAGAGTACTTCTATTCAGCCTCTCAAGACACGGCGTGAATACATCCTTGCTGCCAACAGTCTTGAGAAGCAGAATAGAAACAACTTCAATCATTCGTTACCTGTGGTTTGTTAATAGCTATATAATTTTTTGTAATAAATTAGTTTGTAGCTTTCGAGTAAAATCAGAGGGATTTTGAATGTATAAGAAAGCTAATTTTATTTACTAGTGTCACTTTTGCCTATTTTTTAAAAAACAGTCCTTATTTTTTATTATAAAGAACACGCAAGATTGAGGCTACATGCTAGAATTAAAACTGAATTTTTTATAGCAGATAATAAATTATGTTGATCGTAGGTATTGGCGCTTCCGCAGGTGGGCTGGAGGCATTGGCTCCATTTGTTTCTAATTTGTCTGAACAAGAAAATATTAGCTACATTGTTGTTCAGCAGCAGGACCAGCATAGTTCTGTTGCTGTATTTGATAAATTAAGCGATGCAACATCCTTGATTGTTGAAAAAGCCGTTGATGGTGAGACTCCTAGACCCGGTATTATCCATATTGCTCCAGATGATTGTGATATTCAGTTGAGTGAGGGGCGCTTTAGATTAAAGCCCGCTTCTGATGTTCAGTATGTACCCTGCATTGATCTATTATTCAATAGTTTAGCTCAGGAACAGCAAGCATTGGCAATTGGTATTATTTTGTCTGGCAATGGACAAAATGGTGCCTGTGGGATTCAAGCTTTACGGCAAGCGGGAGGGGTTACCATTGCTCAGGAACCTGATACTGCTCTGTTTCCAGATATGCCTAGAGCAGCGATCCAGATTGGTGGTGCTGACTTGACACTATCGCCAGAAGAAGCTGCAAAATTTTTACCCCGTATTGTCAATCGTTTGAAATCAGTTTCTTTATCTTCAGCTAACAAGGGGGTTATTAATTCGATTGTTGATGAAATTTTTACCACAACTGGCCTTGATTTTGTCAATTACAAAGAAAGTACCATTAGTCGACAAATACAACGGCGTATGGCAATTCTACAAATCTCCAATTTCAAAAGTTATTGTCAGCATATTGGGGCGAATCCAGAAGAGAACTTTCAGTTAGCCAATAATTTTTTAATTTGTGTCACCTCATTTTTTAGAAATAAACAATGCTTTGATGCTTTAAGGTTGGCCTTACAAGAAGTTATCAGTAATAAAAATCCTGGAGATGATATCCGTATCTGGTCACCTGGGTGTGCGACTGGAGAAGAAGTTTATTCCATTGCCATGTTGCTGGCAGAAGAGTTGGGGGCATCCTTTTCCCGTTATCGTATTCAGATTTATGGTACAGATATTAATGACAAAGCAATACAGGTAGCGCGAAAAGGTGTTTATAACCAGGCCTTGCTGGCACAACTTCCAATCAATTTGCGTGATAAATATTTTACTCGGCATCAGTCTGAATACTCTGTATGCAAACTCTTAAGGGAGCGGGTTATTTTTTCTCGTCAGGATCTTATCAAAGATCCTCCTTTTATTCGTCTGGATTTGATTAGTTGTCGAAATTTGCTTATATACCTTAATCAAGCTCTGCAAGAAAAGGTCCTGAGCATTTTTCATTATTCGCTACGAAATAATGGGATCCTTTTCTTAGGGAATGCTGAGTCTTTATGGAGCCTTAATGATGCATTTACTGAACTGGATAGAAACAGTAAATTATTTATTAAAAATAACAGTCGGGTCATCCGTCCAGAGTTGACTGCCAAAAGATCGAATCATTTTAATGCAACGCCTGTTGAATTGTATTCAGCTGAAACAGAGCAAAGTTATAAGAATTTGGGGCTTAACAAACTGGTAGAAAAGTTCTCTCCACCCAGTGTTTTAGCTAATCTTGAGGGCCATATACTGGAGTTTTTTAATCATTGTGACGGTTTTATTAAAATCCCACAAGGAAAAGCTGACTTCAACTTGTTTTCAATCATTGATCCTGTTTTTAAAACTGAATTAAAAGCCCATTGTTACCATGCCCTGAATAGCAAAGAGGAGGTTTCTAGTCATCTTGTTGATTTAGCATCTAGTTCAGATTATGGCAGTTGTAGAGTTTTTATAAGGCCTGTATCTCACCCTAAACAGCATGAAAAATTACTGTTAATTTCTTTTCAGTTTATTGAAAAGTCTGCAAACAGTGATACTGATACAGCTGATAATGAGGGTGTCAGAGATATAAAGCATGACCTACTGACGACCCGTGAAACATTGCAGACAGTGACAGAAGCACTGGGGTTTTCTGATAATCAATTGCAAACCCTGAGCGAAGAAGCGCAAACAAGTCATGAAGAATTGCAATCATCTAACGAAGAATTGGAAACTTCAAATGAAGAGCTACAATCGATAAATGAAGAACTAACCTTGGTTAATGATGAGTTGTCTAAAAAAACCAATGAGTTAAGTTTGGCCAATGATGATCTCAATAATATCCTGGATAGCCTGCAAAAAGCGGTGTTGGTGGTTGATCAGCATTTAATGATTACTCGTTATAATAAAACCAGTAAAGAATTTCTAGAGGTTTTTAAAATAGATGAACCCTACAGCCTGACAACGTTAGACAGTGTTTTCAATAATGAACAATTGAGTTACCACACTCAAGAAGTGATTAAATTGAAGAAAAAATATCAGAAAAGGCTGGCGCTTCAAGACAGCTATTATCAACTTAATATATACCCTTATGTGAGTACTAACGATAGTCATTCTACTGGTGCGGTATTGAGTCTGTTAGATGTGACAGAGCGCTATCAAGCAGAACAGCAAATTAGCTTATCGGCAAAAGTATTTGATGCGGCTAATGAAGCGATCATTATTACCGATCATAATAATAGTATTGTTTCCATTAACCCGGCTTTTACACAAATAACAGGTTACGAAAAAGAGGATGTGACAGGTAAAGATCCGAGTATTATGGCCTCAGGTCATCATGATGAGCTGTTTTATCAAAATATGTGGCAGGAAATAAAACAGCAAGGTATTTGGCAAGGTGAAATCTGGAATCGGCGCAAAAATGGCGAATCTTTTCCTGAGTGGCTGTCTATTTCTACCATTAAGGATGAAAAAGATGAAATCAGTAAGCATATAGGTGTGTTTAGTGATATTAGTGAATCATATAATAATCAACAGATTATTCTGAAACAGGCAAATTATGATGCGCTTACGGGCTTACCTAATCGTAATTTATTTTATGATCATCTGGAGCAGGCGATAAAAAATTCTCGGCGCTCGGGAAATCTATTGAGTGTGATGTTTATTGATCTGGATGGCTTTAAAGATATTAATGATGCTTTAGGTCATTCTCACGGTGATATGGTTTTACAACAAGCGGCTGAAAGGATGAGTGAAATATTCAGAGAAGTCGATACTTTTGCTCGTTTTGGCGGGGATGAATTCACGGTATTATTGACTGACTTGACATCTGAAACGGATGCAATGCCTATTGCCGAAAAAATTCTGCAAGTCATTAAAACCCCGATCACGATTAATCAGAATGAATTGCATATTACTGCCAGTATTGGTGTGAGTTTATTTCCAAATGATGGAGATGATATTGAAACCTTATTAAAAAATGCAGACAGTGCAATGTATACTGCGAAAGCTGGTGGGCGTAATGGCTATCGTTTCTTTACCCCGGTGATGCATGAACGGGCTAAAGAACAACACAGGATTGCCAACGATATAAAAAATGCAGTGAATTACAATAAGTTTGAAGTTTATTATCAACCTGTCTATGACTTCAAACAACAATGTATTGTTGGTGCTGAGGCTTTGATACGCTGGAACCATCCTGTTCGTGGTTTTATTGCACCTGACAAGTTTATCCCTATAGCAGAGAGACTGGGTATGATCTCTTCTATTGGAGATTTTGTACTGGAGCAGGCTTGTCGATTTATGGCAGAAATTAATCGTAATCGACATCAGCCTTTATCCATTGCTATTAATTTCTCTCCAGGACAGTTCTTGCCAGACAATTGCGCTGATAATTGGCTAAAAATTATTGAGAATACAGGTATGGATAGCAGTATGGTGGTGATGGAAATTACTGAAAACCTGATGATGTCACATCAGAATAGTTATCTAAAGCAATTGGAAAAACTCCGAGCTCATGGCGTTAAAATCGCGTTGGATGATTTTGGCACGGGGTTCTCATCCTTAAGTTATTTAAAGCAACTTCCTTTTGATATTTTAAAGATTGATAAATCTTTTATCCGAGATATTCTGATTGATGACAGTGATGCGTCTCTGGTTGAATCAATACTGAGTATCGCAGAAATTTTTTCACTGGAAGTGATTGCTGAAGGCGTGGAACAAAAAGGTCAGGCTGATTTCTTGATTGAACGACGTTGTGACTATTCGCAAGGCTATTATTACAGTAGAGCTGTGCCAGAAGATGGATTTGTGAATTTACTAAAGCTTGATAAACAACATCATTGAAACTAAATAATAGTCCTGTTATTGCTATTACACTTCACGCGGTCACGACTGCGGATTTCTAGCGGCTGATTTTATGCCGATAGCGGCGGTGCTGAAACAGTTACAGAGCTAGCTATGTGCCTGTTTCAGCATCTTGCTCTCGACAAAAATCAGCTCGCTATAAATTCCACATCCGTCACCGCGCGAAGTATATTCTGGAGCAATTAGGCCGCTTGTGATATTTTAAAATACAACTCTGGATTAGATTGTATGGTTCATCATGAAATTATTACAGATTATATTTTGTACCCTTTTACTTGCTGTTAGTTCTGTTATCCATGCTGACTGTTTGCATAAGCAGATAAAGGTTCAGGTATTAGGCTCTGGAGGACCTGAATTAACTGATGGAAGGGCTTCAAGTTCTTATCTGATTTGGTTAGATGGGAAAGCGCGGGTGTTAATTGATGCTGGGCCTGGAAGTAGTTTGAATTATGAAAAAAGCGCTGCAAAGTTAAACGATTTACAGACCATTGCCTTTACTCACTTTCATGTAGATCATAGTGCTGATTTTGTTGCTTATATCAAAGGCGCTTACTTTACTCAACGAACTCAAAAATTAAATGTATTGGGTCCTGAAAGTAACGGATTTATGCCGTCGGCTACAGAGTTTAGCAATAGATTACTCGGCAATCATGGCGCCTTTCCTTATTTGCAAGAATATCTTTCTCCAAGCAAAGAAAGTAACTTTAATATAGTCGCTAAAAATATGGCTTTAGATAATCACAACAAACAACGTGCTTATCAATCCAGTGATTATTCTCTATTTACAATTCCAGTTCATCATGGTCCCATTCCGGCATTAGCATGGCGTATCGATTTTTCTGGCTGTTCGATTACTTTTTCAGGTGATATGAGTAATAAATTTAACACCTTAGCAATGTTAGCCAAAGGCACTGATATTTTAATTGCTCATAATGCAATCCCTGAATCCCAACAAGGAATTGCTCGTCGTTTACATATGCCACCTTCTGAAATTGGTAAAATTGCCCAACAAGCTGCGGTGAAAAAGTTAATACTCTCACATAGAATGATGCGTACTTTGGGGACTGAGCAGCAAACATTAAGCATAATCAGAAAATACTATCAGGGACCTGTTTTATTTGCTGATGATATGGACACGTTTATAGTAAAGAAACAATAATCCTTAGCCCTCCTCTCGGCAATAGTTTCTGCATTACCCCTGTAGGCATCCACCATGAGAGGCTTTTAGAGCTTGTTAATTTTATTGAATTTCATTTTTCAACACTTATACTGAGATAGCCAAATTTATTTTTTGCTAATTGTTAGTGAAGAAAACAAATATTGATGTGAACTGAATGAAAGCTTATTTATACAATATTGTTAATAGCTTTACTCAAGGCTGGTTTAAAGGCCCAGTGAGTGGCCTAACGAGTCGCGGTGTGGATTTTAGTTATATTGTAAAATATTCAGGAAATGCTAATGCTGCAGATTGTTTGCCGATGCTGCTGGCATTACATGGAGATGGTGATACAGTAGACAACTTTTATCAGGCTGCGTTGAATCAATTTAAAATTAAAGCACGTATAATTTTATTTAAAGGGCCTATTTTACATGAGTGTGGTCGAGTCTGGCCGTATTCAGCAGAACAATATGCTGACTATGGAGAGGCCTTTTGTGAAGCTATAGATCAGCTTGTAATTAAGTATGCTACTGTAAATAAGCCTATTTTGCTTGGTTTTTCAGGAGGAGGGGCAATGGCTTATTATCAAGCAGTAAAACATGGGAATAGTTACTCTTATATTTTTCCTGTTTCTGGGTTGTTAACTAATGAACAATTGGGGAAAGGGCGATTGAGATCAAATGTCAGGGTGTATGCTTATCATGGCAAAAGTGATGAAGTGATTCCTTTTTCGGCTGCTAAGAAAGCGGTTCATATTTTAAAAAAGAATAAGGTTCTGGTAAGTTTTACAGCGTTTGAAAGTGGTCATCAGGGAATATTTTCCGATATGAAATCTGAGATAACTCAAATAGTTGAGGAAAAATTATTAAAACTATAAAACATGATTAATTCGTTATTTCCCTCCTCTGATAAGAAGCCGCATTCTTTAAGTAGCATTGCACAAGGTAATCATTCTTTTCGCTCGCTCGGACCTGACTATTCTATAGACATAGAGGTTGAGCATGTTCCTGATTCACGTCTGGTTCTTTTTAATAAGGACTTAGCCCAGCAGTTGAATCTTTATTTACCAGAGTCTGAACAGCAAGTTGAGAAAATAATGCTGGAAAACTTTGCCTGGTTTAAACATGATAATCAGGACCCTAAACGGGTTAAAAGTGACACAGTCAAAACTTTTTTTTCCACTCGCTATCAGGATTCCGATGATAAATCTGAAGGCAGTGCTTTAGGGGACGGGCGTGCAATTTGGGTTGGAGAAATTATCAATGAACTTGAATCAGGCCAGTTGCAATACTTTGATTTTGTATTGAAAGGTACAGGTGCGACTGAATTAGCCTGGTTAAACCACCCAAGAGAAAGTCATAAAGATGGTCAGCTAGGTCTGACTGAAGCGGTCCATGAGTATATTTACAGTCTGGCTGCCAAAAAAAATGGTATTAATGCGGTGGGTGTTTTAGCGGTAATAGAGCTTCCATTTTTGCGTAAAGTTGATAATGAGAAAGCTGCAATTGTTGTCCGTGTCGGTAACCATCTAAGGTTTGCGCATTATTGTTATTTTACAGATAATGCCGAACAGCTAAAGAAACTATTTGAGTATGGTTTGAAGCGAGATATGGGGCTGCCTTTAACACATTCGGTTAGTGCCCAGGATATACCTAATTATTTAGAATTTATTGTCACCAATTTAGCTTCAGATGCGGCAATTTATTTTGATGTTCATGCTGTTCACGGCTCTCCTACCTTTGGCAACATAACATCTTGTGGAGGAGCCATTGATTTTGCTACCTTTGTATATACTGACGCTCATCATGGCAATTATAGCTATATGTCAAAAGGGGTGAACTTACTGGGTGGTGTATGGGGGCAAACTGAGCAATTTTTTAATTTATTTAGCCTGCTTGTTGACTCTCTTAAGAATAGCCGATTTGAACATGAAGCTGGCATTATGCCGGTAGAATATTATCTTGAATCTTTCAATGAAAGATTTGAACAGCTGTTAACCTCTAGATGGTTGATTAGACTTGGCTTGTCAGAACAAGAAATCGACAGTTTGTCGATTGAAAATAAAGAATACTTTTATGATAATGTGAAATTGATTTATCAGCTAAATGGATTAAAAAAGATCAAGTTTAATCAAGGGAAAGTGATTATGGCTGCATTTGAACCCAGAAAAATTTTATCGGAGACAGCCGGACATATCGAACATTTTGACAATCTTAGGCTTATTTGGGAGCAACTGTTCAAAGTGAACCGCAGTTGGGGAACATATAAACTGATAGATGCAAAACCCTATATAAAAGCTTATCAACAATCAATCATTAACATTGTTGATGAACTTAAAGCCTCAAAACAAGTGCTCGCTCAGTGGCAACAGCGGAGTAAGGCTATTAATCTGTCCGCAAGAAATGAACCTGGAGCAGACTTTTTTTATCATTCTGAGCGATTTTTTGCATCTAAAGATGTTTTAAAAAAGATTAACTGTGGAAATATAAAATGGCTTGAAATTAGTGAGGCGGCAGAATTATCGACTTTAAAACTAGCTGATCATGGCATTGTGGCAATGAAGTAGTTCATTATGCTGGGTGATTAGATCTTATAAAATCAATATGCAACTAATTGCTTTTATCTTCGTCGAATAAAAAAGAGAGGTGGATATCATGAACACGTTAACTACAGATAGAAAAGGTGACCATAGTTCCGATTATGAAGGCTTGGCTCAGATTATCTATTTATTACAGGCGCTGGCCTTTTTGTTTGGCGGAATCACTTTTGTTATTGCTGTGTTTTTAAATTATGCCAACAAAAAACATGTAAAAGGGACGTGGTTAGAATCGCACTATAATTGGCAAATAGAAACCTTTTGGGTCGCATTGCTTTTAGTGGTGGTTGGAACACTGACATTACCTTTCTATTTTGGTTTTGTAGTGTTGATTGCAGCTACTATCTGGGTGATTCATAGAATTGTATCTGGCTGGATCGCTTTAAATAAATCATCAGTTATTAAGCAAGGTACGAAATTACCTTTTATTTGAGTTTAGCTGCTAACAACCGCTTATCCACATATAAGCAGAAATAATTAACAAAACAATAATGGGCTGTAAAATAACCTATTGTTGTTATAATTTTGTTGTAAGTTGTTGAATTCATATATCATTAATCCTTATGTGTAATAATTGTACGATTTAATAGCCTTGTAATAAGAACAAGGCCTTAGGGAGTGTTGAAAGGGGTAGTCCACAGAGTTATCCACAGTAATTGTGCACAACTAAATAGCTGAATAGAATTGTCCTTCAATGCGAGGTGATGCACGATATATAGTTTGATTAAGTGTTGCCTAACCGATTAAATTAGTTGTTGTAAATGGTCAGTATTGACCTGGAGTAATAAATGAATTGCAAGAATTGTAGCTAGGTAATTGAATGAATATGATTAATAAACCATCGTCAAAACTGGAACAGAGACAAAAGTGGATTTCTGATGCTGCTTATTATAAGTCAATAGCACGAGAATCTATGCCAGGTTTAGATCGTCTTGACTGGTTGGAAGCGGAAAAGGAATATAGAGATGAAATGGCTAAACGCATTAAATTTGGGCTGAGAAGAATAAATTGAGCTGTGTATAGTTTCTTTGTCTATTTTGTTGAATGAACAAAACAGCCATCCCAGTCTGTTGCCGGAGGTGTTTGCAAGAATTGTTCAACTCTTTGTAGATAAAGTTGGTAGAGTAAATGAGGCGTTTTTCGGTTGAGTTTTTCTAATTCACTCCTGGCCTGTTCAAAGCGTTGCTGGCGGTAATGATTTAAGGTGAGTTGCCACTGCTCTAGTTCAGGATTAGATTGTTTGCCTAGGTACAAGGGCTCGAAGATTTCAACTGCTTGTAGTTTGCCTTTAACCCTTACCAGATCGATAGCTCGGCATTTAATGCTATCAGCAACCATATTTTTTGTGCGTTCAGAAATGAGTATTGTGGTTCCGTAGATCTTATTTAAACCCTCAAGCCGTGAAGCCAGATTAACCTGATCACCAATCACGGTGTAATTAAATACCTGTTCACTACCAAAATTGCCCACTCGCATGGGGCCAGTATTTAAACCTATACCAATGTAAATCTCTGGTAGATTCTCATTTACCCATTGCTGACGTAATTGTTCAGTCAATCGTTTCATCTGTAGAGCACTTTTGACTGCTTGCAAAGCATGTTTGGGTTCTTCAACTGGGGTGCCCCATATTGCCATGATGGCATCACCGATAAATTTGTCGATCATGCCTTGTCCTTGCATAATCACATCACTCATTTCAGTTAGGTAACGATTCATGAAATTAGCCAGGGCAACGGAATCCATTTTTTCAGAAATACTGGTAAAGTTTCGGATATCACTGAACATGACGGTTAATTCTTTTTCTTGTCCTGATAATGAGAGTTGGTCTGGGTGTTGTAATAGTTGTTCAACTACTTTGGGAGCCAGATAATGACGGAAAGCGCCTTGAATAAATTGTTTTTGTCGTTCGACTAGAAAATAATTGCTTAAAGTCACCACTAGACAAATAATGACAATAGTCAGTAAAGGGTATGTGATCCCGACTATACTGGCGTTTTTAAACAAAAACAGATAGTTTCCGGCTATTGTTGCTAATACGATTAACAGTGCACCGATCGCCCCGACTAAGGGTCCCGTTCTAGTCAGCAATAAACTAAGTGATAGTCCGCCAACTATCAGTAAAGTAATCGTTATACCTATTTCCGTTAAAATATCATGTTTCAGGGGGTCTGCAGCCAAAATATTGTCAATAATATTGGCGTGAATTTCAACTCCCGGGGACATACGTGAAAAAGGGGTTGTTTGTAGGTCGAGTAATCCGATAGCAGATGTTCCTAGCAAAACGATAGCTTGATTTAATTGCGGAAATTTTTTGTCGTTTAATAACTCCACGGCTGATATGTATTCAAAGCTGCGCCAGGGGCCTCGAAAGTTGATCGTCATTTGTCCTTGATCATCGGTAGGGATGAAGTTGTTGCCAATTGATAAGCCAATAAGTCCCCGCTTGCCTTCGCTTATTGATTCGGCTGGATGAATTTTTAAAGAATTTTCATTCATGGCTATTCTAGCAAGCTCTAGTGCCATCGATGGGTATGGGGTTCCGTCAAGAGCAAGTAATAGAGGGACTTTATGCACAGTACCTGAGGATTCGGGAAAGAAATTGAGAAACCCTTCGCTGAGTGCCTGGGCAATTGAAACCTGGTTGATCGCTGCCCGATAAACGGGGATTAATTGTAATTGATTAAAGCTGACATTGTCTGTGGCAAGGCTTAAATTTGCAGATGGGAAAGGAAGGTCAGCTGGTTTTTTTAGACCATCATCCTTGCTTATCATGGCATAACCTAAGACAGAATTGCCTTGTGCTAAAACATCACCCAGTTGTTGGTCATGGTCTAAATTACTCGTTATAGATGAGAAGGAACTGGCAAGTTGTGGATAGCTTTTTAAAAAATGGATAGGTGAGGTTCGATCGGGTTCGATAAACATCATATCAAGACCGATGGCTTTAGCGCCTTGTTGCTGGATTTTTTCAACGAGTACCGAAACAATATTACGTGGCCAGGGCCATTGCCCCATCTGTGCCAGGCTGGGCTCATCAATATCAATAATAATGATTGGATGACGAGGTGCTTCAGCTCCACGCCATTGAAACATGGTGCTGGTTAACTGATTATCCAGAGCTTGTAGTAGTATTGGCTTGTTAGTGCCAAAGGACAGGTACAAAAGACAGGAGAACAAAACACAAAAAAGGCCTGCTTTAAAAGGTGTGGGGGTTATTAGTTTTGACCATAAGGGGGTCAACGATCCGCTCCAAAAACCCCAATAAAACGATCAGTACCCGCTTGAGCGGCAAAGTTTCCTGCGGTTGATGCTGCTGCTGGCCCATAAAATGCACCATTGACCGTGCCGGTATTAGGCGTGCTGATGGTAGCAGAAAAACCGGCACTGGAAACGGTAGTTGGAGCAATACTTACATTGAGTGCAGGTGCACCGTTTCCAGCAGGAAAGTTAATTGAACCAGCAGTGAGCATGCCTGTGTTGAAGTTTACATTGAAAGAGGAGGTGCCTGAGGGCATATGATTGTATTGACCTGTACTGGGTATGTGTACACCTTCGGCTCTACCATTATATGTAGCCGAAAAATTAAGCGTGGCAAAATCGCTAGCTGAGGTAGGCTCACCAGCAACCCAGAGCGAGCCTGGCATATGTACATGATATTCATCTCCCGAGCCAGGTTCAGTATAAGCAATCTCCCAGCTACCCCAGCTAGCATAATTGGCTAATTGGTCAGAAGGTTTTTCAGTGATTAAATAGTTTCCATGCGTTTTTAAAGGACCACTGCTTCCTGCAAAAACAGGTGTGCCACCACCAATGCCGGTGGCAAGAATATGCTCAGAAATATAAGCAGAACCATTGCTCCCGCCAAATTGCAGATTATTGAGAGCAGCTGTTGATGGTGCAGCGTCGATGGCATTAAGTGTGCCACTGATATTGCCTGTGTCGCGGTTAATAGTGAGGCTGAAATCGTTGGCATTTTGATTCATGAACAAGCGTCTATCAACATCAATTTGATTCATGTCTTCACCCACACCAATAGCAAAGCCTTTCCAGCTGACGGTGCCTGTCGAAGAAACTGCTGTTGTTCTGTTTCGAAAGCCGGCAGCAGTAAGTTGCCAGTTCTCTAGTGTCGCTTGGCTAAGAATATTATAAGTATTACCGTTGGCTACGAAGCCCACCCCTGATGCCTGGTTACCGTAGAACTGGGCAAAACTGCTACTACCATCAATTGCTAAAATCGGTCCTGGACCAACATCGACTATATCATTACCGAAGACTTTAGTGACGGTCATGCCTGTCCCTGAAATGTCGCCAAAAAAGAAACCGTTTCCTGTGTTGGCTGAATTAGGTATAACAACGCCAAATATTTTGCCGTTATGCCAGTTGACTTCCAGCTCAAATGATTGGCCGAAGCTTTCAAAGTCGGTTGATATGAGACTATTTAAAGTGCCCAGTAAAGGACCTGTATAGCGGTTGATTCCTGTACTGGGTAGAGTCAATGTAGGGGTGCCGAGAAATCCAAGCTCTCGGTATTTATAGCTAGGGCTATTGAATAAAGTATTGAGTGTAAAGACAGAGAATTCCCCGGTATTATCTGTAATTGTTTCAGCCGTATTGAATGTATTTGAGGTGCCAAGCAAGGTTAATGTACGGGTTTGCCTAGATACTTTTGTAAACCCTGTATAAGATAAAGAAGGGTCATAGTTATTAACGGTAAAGGGTGTGATAGCAAAATTACCCTTATTTGTAGTCGCTGTACTGCTCAACTTTCCCGCGCTGGTTTGCCCTGAAAGACTTCCAAGCCAGCTAAGGTCTGCAATATTGACTGAGACTTGCTGATCATCTTGTACTGCCGAGTAGCGACCCGATATTGATGCGATGCCGCCAGCAGTGGTTGTTAATGGCTCTTTTAAAATATCTGTGGTGGTTGTTTGTGCAGGTGGATCAATTGCAGGTAAAGGCAGTGGATCAGTTGATTGCGCTGATAAAGTAGCTGACGGGGCTTCTGTTTGATCTGTATTGCTCGTTTGAGTGTCATTATTTGTCGCAACTTGATCATCTCCATTGTCAATGCTCTCTGTCTCAGTAGTGGATTCAGTATTACTGGATTCTGTGCTTGTCGATTGTTGTTGTGCTTCCGCTTCTGACGATGTTAAAGGGTCCAGAGCATCCATATCTGCAGCTGTAAATGGAACTGGATCAGAAGGGGGCTGATTTTGTGTTATGTTTTTGATACCAAACCCGGGTGTGGAAATATCGATGCTGCCCTGAGGATTACGCACATAAATTCCTTTACCCCCCTGAAACACAACGTCCAGTTTGCCATTACGCACTTTTCCAGCATACATGGAACCACGAATACCAATTGTTGCACTGGGTGTTTCGGTGGTGAAATTTTGTGCTGAAGTTTTGGTGATGGAACCACCCAGCACACGGAAGATACCTTCATTGACCTGAGAGGTCATCCTTCCTTGTTGTTTTTCACTGTCCCAGGCATAGTCTTTGACCATAAATTCACTGACAGGCCCCAGACTGATTATAGTGTTGTCAGTAAACATAATTTGCAAGCGGCTACGTTTACTGGTTTTGATCAGGTCCCCGGTATTGACTTTAGTTTTTAAGCTTAATGTGCGGCTTACTTTCAGTGCATCAATTGCAATGGCCTGACCTCGGATAGCAATGATCTGTCCAATCTCGGCTTTAGAGCTTGCAGGCAAGGTATTGCTAAAAACAAATAGCAGCAATATTGCTAATAATTTAGTTGAAACATTATTCCATCTATACATTGTCATATCTCCATCGGATTTAAAACAGGTAGCTGAGAACAAAGTTAGCGACTTGTTTATCATATTTATATAAACCAATATTGGAGTGAGTATCGGTGTATGCGTATTGTAATTGAGCGCGTAGTTGTTGCTGATTAACCTTTGAGCGCCAGAGCGGGCGACTTAAGCCCACACGTAATTCTCGAAAATCTTCCCGCCGTTTATCACTAAAGAGGGGTTCTGCTTCATCGTGATCAGAGTGATAGTAGCGAAACCCGAGTTCTGCCTGAACTTGCCAGGGTAATTGGCGTTGATAACTGATTGTAAGCAATTCACGTATATAGCTGAAGTAGTCTTTGCGGGATTGGTTAAACTCAACACCAATAGAGGCAGATAGTCTGTTTTTACCCCAGCTCTTAGTTTGTTTAAATTCTAAACGATAAATTTCGGCATCCCGGTCTGAATTAGCATAATCAAGTGAGGAAAATTGGGCGGCAAAACCCAAATTAAAACTAGCGTCAGCTAACCAGTTTTGTTCAGCGCTGACCCCTGCTAAGGTCATATAGCGCTTATCATCCAGAATCAAGTGGTTGAACTGTCCTTGTAGTCGTGTCTGCCATTGACCCTTTTGCCAAACAGGCCCACTATTCAGGCCAAAAAGATTAAGGTTGAGGTTTTGTTCATCAGCATAAGTGGAGTTATGCAAGATAGCAGATGAAAGCCAGCCTAAACTTTTAGGGTGCTTACGATAAATATGATTGAGCTGGATGCTGTTTTGGTTAATAAAATCTTCTTGTGCAGTTGAACCCGTTCCACTCAGAGTAACATTACCAATAATAGTTTGTATTTGTTGATCAACGGGGGATGAGTGTATATTGTCATCAAAGCTGATTCCAACAGACACTAAGCCGTTAAAATTATGCTGCTGGGCAGTTTTTTCTATTAAATCCAGATAACGTTGGATGTTTTTTCTGACTGTCGAAGGCGGATTGTTAGCAAGAACTTGCTTGAAATTACTCTCAGCCAATACCAGGCTACCCAATTCAAAATAACTACGGGCTAATTCAAGTCGTGCTCGATCTGCCCGTGGCTGAGCAATAAGTACCCGTTCAAACGCAAATGATGCTGTCTCGAAGTCCGCTGTCTCGAAAGCACTGCGTCCTAGAAAAAAGTCTAACTCAGGGTCGCCAGATTGTTGCCTTAGCAGCATATTAAACATCTTATTGGCAGAAGAAAAGTCACCACGCTGAAAAGCCTTTTTAGCGGCTTGAAAATTAACCGTTTCGTTTGCATACAGAGGCTGGGTTTGCAAAAAAAACAAACTGCCAAGTAAGAGGGATCTCAGTAAATGGTTATGTAGTAGAAATGCTATTCGCTTCAACCTTCCTCCTAAAAACTATATTGAACAAGCAAATTTCAGCCTTTAAATTGTACTTGTTTTAGCAATTGAAATCATCTGGGAAAAAACATAAAGAGTCTAATCGTGCAAATAAGGAAAGAGTAAAGATCTCTTAATAAAGTTATGTTTTTACAAGTTATATTAGTTGAAATAGAGGAAAGTGCTATTAGTTTTTTATTAAATTATAGCCGTGGTGTTGTAAGTAATCCCTGATTTTAGCTTCTCCGTGTACTTCATGGTTGATATGTCATTAATAAACTACAATTGACTATTCAACTGAGGTTTCCCAGATACGTAGAGAGGTAGCATGCTACCTCTCTACAAAATGTCTGACTCTACGTTATTAAACAAGAAGATACAGGGTTAGCTACGAGTCTCATATATTTTAGAGCAGCAGAAATGCAAGCTTCACACTCCATCTCGGTAAATAATGTCTTGATCCAGACATTGAACGGTTGTATAAAAAAGGCTGAAGCTTGTGGGTAATCAGGTAAGTTAATAACTAAACTATGAATATTGTTTTATTAGAACCTAAAAATAGAGAAAACCTGGCTACTGTTATTAGAAGTGGACAAAACTTTTCAGTAAATACTGTTTTTGTTATAGGCGGTTTTGTAAAAGATCAATATAAGGGAAATATCCATAAATTTTCGCATCAAATGAATACCCAGGATGGTCTTGCGACAGTTACCTTGATTTATTTTGAGCAATTATCTGATTTTTTGCAGCATTTGCCAGCACAAACAACGTTGGTTGTTGTTGAAACGGTGGAGGAAGCCAAAGACTTAAGGTGTTTTAAACACCCTGTAAATGCCACTTACCTGTTTGGGCGAGAGGCAAAAGGCCTGACTAAATCAGATGTAGATGAAATAAAGCAGTATTTTGAACTATTAAATAAGGGAATCCCCAAAGAGTATATTGAGAACCATAGCAAGACGGCTTATCTGAAATTTGTAAAAATACAAACGCAGCAGTCACTCAACCTGGGGGTATGTGCATCAATCGTAATGTATGACAGACATTTAAAAAGCTGAATTTTAAATGCTTAATAATTGGGGTAAACATAGTTTTCATTAGGGAGGCTTAGCCTCTCTAATGAACTGTGAGTATCTTTTAAATTGAACTTACATATTGATTTATGTATAAATCTGCTGTCTTTCCAGAATCTAAATAAGCATCGAATAAGGAGACAGCATCAGTCAGGCTAATAAAAGCAAATGCGCCATGGCCTTTTTTCATCAGAAATCGTTCATGTAATTGCTCAATAAAATTAATACGGTTCTGCGCTATTAGAGACATGCTATTACTCCTGAAAATTTAATTAGATTTAAATATAAACCTTCTAGTTAAAAAAATCTGTGACCCAGGTATTTAATTATATTTAAGAAATATGATGATACTCACATATTTTAGAATTTAAGAAAATGATATAAGCCTAGCTTGAATTCAAAACAGATAAAGTTTGAAATATGGGGGCGCAGAAGGTATTGAACAGTCAGCAATCAACTGAATTGTTGATAAATGCCAGAGGCATCGGCTATGAAGATTGCAAAGCCGTACTAATATTTTTAGCCATTTTATTGATTTGAATGATGCTGCTAGTGTGTCTGTACTTCAGATGATCTAGCGATGGTTCGTATGCTCTTTCTAGTTTTGTACAGCGACAAGGCTTATGGAATATGACTCAATATGATAGCCTTACGGGTTTGAAAATATATAGTGGAGAACTAAAAGATGGGTTCGGGGTGAGGGTCTTTGCCGGGTGAGCTTATATCAGGGGGGTGTAAATGGAAACCTTGTTTAAGCGAGTGGGAAGGGTGTAAAGCTTTTGCGCTATACCTTAAGTGTTAGTCATCAAGACTGAAATGATACATAACTATAATTAATCATGACAATCATTAATCAAGAAACTATTCAAATTCCTCACTGGGTTACCGTCTACGGAAATCCAGTGAGTCAAGGTAAAATCAAAACTAAAGCAGATGACTTTATAGTTAAAGAACAATTATCTTTTCAACCTGAGGGTTCTGGAGAGCATGTTTTTTTACAGATAGAAAAAACTGGAGAAAATACTGAATATATTGCCAGGTTACTTGCCAGGTTTGCGGGGGTGAGGCAACGTGATGTGAGTTTTGCTGGTTTAAAAGATCGTCATGCAGTGACTACACAATGGTTTAGTGTTTGGTTGCCGGGAAAGGAAGACCCTGATTGGACTCAGTTAGAGTTAGAGAGCATTAAAATTTTACAGGTAAAACGTCATGCCAGAAAACTTAAACGAGGTGTGTTGTCAGGGAATGAATTTCAAATAAGAATCAGAGAGTGGCAGGGAGATAAGCTTAGACTTGAACAACAGCTCCAGCAAATAAAAACGCATGGTTTTGCAAATTATTTTGGCGAACAACGGTTTGGGCGACAGGGGCAAAATGTCAATAAAGCGCTGTCTTTATTTGAAGGAGCCAAGGTTAGGCGTGAGCATCGCAGTATCTATTTGTCAGCCGCAAGATCGTATTTATTTAATCAGTTATTGGCTAAAAGAATTGCAGACAATAGTTGGAATCAGGCTATTTCCGGTGATGTTTTTATCTTTGATAGATCCAATAGTTATTTTAAGGCGGACTCTATAGATGATGCTGTATTAGAGCGGGTGAAATCGGGTGAAATTCATCCGACGGGTATGATGTTTGGGAAAGGGGAAACGGGAACTTCAGCTCAGGCAATGCAGTTGGAAACAGAGATTGTTGAGAATAATCAAGCATTGGCGAATGGCTTGATTAAATTTGATTTAACTTCTGACCGTCGTGCTTTAAGAGTACTGGTGAGCGATTTACAGTGGCAGTTTGAGGATGATACAACGTTATTACTCAGTTTTTCATTGCCAGCAGGTAGTTATGCGACAGCATTGATCAGAGAGTTAGTTGATTTAAAAAGTTAAAAGGCTATTTGAGGTAAGTTATAGTATGTGTATTGATCAATACGCTTAGCTGAGGCATACTTTAGTTTGTTCTATATTTGATTTACAAAATGTGGCTGTACAAAGTATATAATTGGTTTTTTATTAAAAAATATTGCATCCGTATAGGTTTGCCTGGAGATTGAAAGTGGATTTAGCACAAGCATTGGGTTTAAATGTTTCTGAACAAGACCCTGATTTGGTTCATCAAAGGTTACATTTGTATATTAATCTCAAATTAGCTTCTTGCGGACAACCAACCTGTTTACAGGGTGAATCAGTCGATTTCATGGCGACAGCAGATGATATGTTGCGTAGCTTTGTGGAAAAAAGCCGTCAATTGGTTTCTTATCATTATCCTGCTGATCAACGGATACAAAACTTTATTGATAGCTATTTAGCTGATTTAAATCTAAATGATATTCCAACATTACCAACGCTTACGTTTGAGTTGGATCGCCATGGTATAGCCAGAGAGCTATCTCTGCCGGTGGGAAAAGATACCTATAACTCAGCATGTGTTTCCAGCTATAGAGTTAAACAAGGGGTGTTACATAATCCAGCAAATGACCGTAGAACCACTAAAGGTTCATTCCATATCGCTGCGGGTGGGTTACCGGTTCCAGGTGATAAAAAAGAAGTGCCCAAACAAGCTTTTGCAGCAATGTTAGGACATGCGTTGAATCCCCCTAAAGATTTGACCATGCTGCCCTATACAGCAAATGAAGATACGCCTGCCTATATGTTTACTTCTTTGTTGTTAAGGCCGACTGTTTGTCCTGAAATTCCAGGAATATCAGAAAAAAAATCCATGGAAATCAGGTTTTTTGCACCAGGCACTTTGGTCAGTAACCTGGATTTTGTAGAAAGTATTTTTGGCAATGGGGGTAACCCTGCTTTACCTGAATTTGATGCGGCATTAGATGTGGAGCATTGGACGGGGCAAAGTGGCTGTGTAATATTGGCTCCGCATTTAGTTAAATTAACCAAGAAAGAGTTAGGTTTACCGCAGTGGGATGATGCCACAGAGCGCCAGCGTAAAGACGGCATGTGTTGGGAAAAGGCGGATGAATTATATAACGATGGTCAGGCTTTTAAACTAACTGCCAGGGATGAACGGGGCGTTATCGTTACTATGCTGGCTGATAATTATTTTGGTTATTGTAAAAAAGAAGTGAAAACTCAGATTGGTTATGCCGCCAATCTTTATGGTTTTGCCGAAGAGGAACATGCGGGTGGCGCTTTAGCATTTCATTGTAAGAACCACGGTAATGATTACGGTACTGGCAGTGAGAGTAAAGAGGCTGGCTATAGTTTTGCTGACTTGGTAAAAAACTATGGTGAATTAATGGATGTGATGCCTGAAGGCTATGCTGTTGATAAGCAATATCCTGAAATTATCTATGTACCACAAGATGTGAAAATGGATGTGATGGCACAATCTATATCGTGGAAAAAAGATAAGTTGACCTGGAATGCCGATAAGAAAGTAGTCACTCTACGTCTTCAGCCAGGAAAAATATACGTTAAACCTAATGGCTATAAGCTGGAGTTAGTCAAGCATCCGGCTGCGCCTTCATGGAGGTTGATAGGCACAGCTTCTGAGGGTACTTTTTGTCATAAGCCCAGCACCGTATCAGGCGGTGGAAAGTCAGAAATATCTAAATCTATCAGTGATGCCGTTATTTATAATTCATTATTTGTTAGTGACCTGAATGAAGATTTAGATAGAGTTCAGGCGATTTTTGATAAGAATTATAGTTACAGGTTTATTGTTAAGGATGAAAACCATGATAGCCGTCAGTTATTAAGTGCCAAAAGAAGTCTTGGCTCGGTGATTAAATTATTAACACCATCAACAGGTTACACAGTTGAATATAATGAATGGGTAAGTTCTATTCCTCCTTATATTAGAGCACTGGTGCTGTTAATAAAGCGGTTTTATCAGGTAGAGTGGGGTGATAACTGGCGTAGCTACTTTTCGGCTGATATTGTTGATGGTTCGCCTGGGCATGATCTTAAGTTTGAAGGTCGACAGATTATTGCCAGTTTCTTACGCGTAGGCTTTAATGCCCAGGGAGGATGGCGAACCTTTAAAGTGCGACAAGACTTTTATGCAGCTGAAAAAATACAAATGGAAGATGACATCACCGCTTCCGTTGTCGTGCCAGTAGGCTTACTGAATGGATATAGCGATCAGAATGAACATTTTGATAGTGTGAAATTAACCAGCAATTGTGAGTATCGCTTATTTCAACGTCCTGATGATGCCGTTATTGCGGGCTATGATAAGCAAACTGAACTTAACATGGCTGGGCCTGATAATTTTATTGCTAATTATGAGCCTCTATCGGGAGATAAACTGGCAGAAGTCGTTGAAGACGTGTTGATCATGTCTAAATATACTCCGCCAATGCATGATTTGTTAGAGCAGACATATAAAGAGGGGGCAGGCATAGTTGTTTCATCAGCTCATCCCAGACTGGTTAACGGAGTGCCGACTAAGAACCCGCGTTATTTAGAGCGACGGGCAGATGTTATCAATCCTGTACGTAAATATATTGCGGATTTAGGAGTGCGTTTGCATCGAAAAATTCCTCTGGCTGACAAGGTTATTCACCCTGTTAATGCAGTATTGGCTGGGCGTCGAAACAATCCTCCAGAACCCGGTATTCGAGCATTAGCCGTTTATAACCCAATTCATTACCAGCAATTACCTGAATTGTTTATGGATTTTATTTGTTCATTAACGGGTAAATCACCTTCAACTACTGGCGCGGGTAGTGAAGGCGCGTTAACAAAAGGGCCATTTAATGCTTTAAGGGCAACAGCTGATTTGAATAACGCACTGGTGTCTTATATTTTAACCGGCTATCCAGGTTTTTCCAGTTCAGCTGGGCATATCGGTTCTTATGTGAAGGTGGATCATGATATTAGTTTATTAATTCCTGAAATATGGACACGATTAAAAACTAAAGAAAGAGATCCTGCTTATTTGATTGAGCAGGGCCATATGGAGGCACTGGATGACTTTGAACACGATGGCCGTAAAGTTTTAGCCAGTCGTCTGGGGTATCGAATTACTGAGCAGTTTGTCCATGAATTTATGGGGAAAATCTTTGACAACCCGACTGCTGTATTAACGGAAGATATTCTTAAGCCAGAAACCCAGAATCTGGATGATTATGTTGATGGCATTCATAATATTGTTGAAACCCAGCAAAAGGTTGCCCAGCAATATCTGGATGATGGTAGTGTTGCAGATGCATGCCCTCCATTACAGGCTTTATTGCATATTATGGCAAAGGGCAGTTATCAAGGTAAAGATGTTCATGATCCGGCAATAAGGGATTTGTTCAGCAAAGAAAATTTATTAGCTTCTAACTGGTATCTAGAGCGATTGCAAGTGAAGCAGCAGCGCGATATTGCTTTATGGCGTAAGCATGTGGATAGTTTGCAGAGGTTTTCTGAACTAGAAAATTATGCTGATGAAGTCGAGCGTCTGCAGATAATAAGCAGGCTTAATAATGCGAAAGTAGAACTGGAAAGAGTTGAAAATCCGGATTATTTAGATCAAATGGTCGGTATGATTGGTGCTGATCCGTTGAGAAAACCAGCTCAATCAAGTTAGTTCTACAGTTATCAATTATTGAGTAGCAAAACCAAGTAATTGTGATTTTGTTACTCAATGGATATATTTAGCATGAAATTCACGAAGAAGAACATACTTTCAGAGGAAAGGCCTCAGCGCTTTTAGTTAAGAGACATACAACATGGGACGCAGTGCTTTAGCCTGCTATTTTTAGCTATAAAATCAGGCTAAAGCACTGCGCCCCAATGGACTATCCCTTATTTTAATGACAATGAGGGACAGGCTCCTAAGTATACAAATATTGAGTAACATTTATTTGTGATTTTCATCACTCTCTAAAAAGCTAAAATATGTTAGCCTTTAGTTATCTGTCTATGAGGATTTTCTGATGGTTTTCTCAATCAACTCAACTAATAATTTCTCTACTCGTAGCATAGGAAATGCCCAAGACAAGCAAAAGGAAGCGATTGAGCGATTATCTACAATGCTGCGGATTAACAGTGCAAAAGATGATGCCGCAGGCTCAGCTATTTTTCAACGACAAACATCCGGTATCAGAGGTGCAAATCAGGCGATTCGTAATGCCAGTGATGGTATTTCATTTGTACAAACTGCCCAGGGTAGCTTAAGTAACGTTAGCGACAATTTGCAAAGAATGAGAGAGTTGGCAGTACAGGCAGCCAACAGTACCACGACTAGTCGAGGTGCACTGCAAACAGAAGTAAATCAACTGTCGCAAGAAAATACCCGGGTTAACGGAACATCTTCGTTTGCTGGGCAAGCTATTTTTCCTCCAGAGAGCCAAAATGTTTCTTTTCAAGTCGGTGCAGAGGGGGGTAGTGAAAACCAGATAGCTGTTGAACTTAATTCTCTGGATGGATTAAATTCAGTGAGCTCTGCGCAAGGTGGTAATGCGATTGATCTTTCAACAGCCGAATCGGCTCAATTAGCCATAGATCAAATTGATGCAGATCTTGAAGCCGTCTCACAACAAGCGTCTAATTTTGGCGCAGTAGAGGGGCGTTTTAGTGCGGCTATAGCCAGTGCAGAGGAACAATCCCTTAATTTGCAGGCCGCTAGGAGCCGTATTGGCGATGCTGATGTAGCAAAAGAAATATCAAAACTGATACAAAATCAGATTCGTGATAAGGCCAATAGCGCAGTTATTTCACAGGCTAACCAATCAAAAAAAATGGTTTTATCGCTACTAGGCGGTGGTAAATCATAGTAAGTTGTTGATCATGTTCTGTTGAAAAAGATTTTAGCTCCGAGATTAGAACTGCGATATATAATATTGTCCGTTGCTAGTGATGAATAATACAAGAAGAGCTGAAATGATTTTTGATACAACTACAAATAAACAATGCTGATGGAAGGAGCTACCGTCAGTATCGGATTAATAAACCCTAAAAGCCCAGACAATGTTGGCTCGGTTATGCGGGCAGCAGGTAACTTTCGAGTTGATAGTGTGTTTTATACAGGGCAGCGATACCCTAGAGCTATTCAGCGTAAGCCAAGATCAGTCGATATGAGCCGCAAGGTCAGCCAAAATATTCCATTATCTAAAGTTTCTTGTCTGCTAAAAAACATCCCGGATGATATGAAAATAGTATGTGTGGAATTTGCTGAGAATGCGATGGCTATAACTACTTATCAACACCCTGAAAAAGCATTTTATATTTTTGGTCCTGAAGATGGTTCAATTAGTCAGGATATTATCGATAAAGCCGATGCGGTGATTTATGTACCGACAGTTGGTTGCATGAATTTAGGCGCATCAGTGAATGTAGTTCTTTATGACAGAACTGCTAAATCTTCTCTACGTTATGAAAGTAATGAACTTATTCGTCAAAGCCGGGATATTAACAATAGGTTAAAGGTTGCTCGGTAGAGCCTGCAAGCTAACTAATTGGGTAACTACTCAGCGTAATTGAAAATGTAGTAATATTCCGTCAATGTTGTATTAAACGGGTTTTCTCTTAGGCCCTCCTTTGCTGGGGAGGGTTGGGTGAGGAGGGATTAAACAATTCTCTTTTGCAAAATACATTTTTCTTTATTTCTAAAGGCAACAATAATATGGAAAAAAGAAAATATTTTAAGATCTCCTCTCGACAATTGCTCCTGCATTGTTCTACTTACCTACATTCCTGTATGTATACAGCAGGAGGACTTCAGAGATCATTTGCGCTGAGTAATTAATTACTTGCTAGTAAACTGTTCAAGATATTCGTCATAACCTTCTGCTTGTAAGTTTGCAACTGGAATAAAGCGCAAGGCAGCGGAGTTGATACAGTACCGTAGCCCTGTGGGTTTGGGCCCGTCTTTAAAAACATGGCCTAGATGCGAATTGGCATATTTACTGCGAATTTCGGTTCTAGGGTAAAGTAGATAATAATCTGTTTTTTCGACTATATGTTCAGCGTTTAAAGGCTGAGTAAAACTTGGCCAGCCAGTGCCTGATTTATACTTGTCTATTGATGAAAATAATGCTTCACCACTGACCACATCTACATAAATTCCTGCCCTTTTTTCATCCCAATAACTGTTTTTAAACGCTTGTTCAGTCGAATCCAATTGCGTGACTTTATATTGTAAAGGTGTCAGTTTTTTGCGTAAAATTTCATCAACTGGTTTATTGTATTTCTGTTTGTCAGGGAGGATGAGGTTTAAGTTATCGCCCCAGATTTTAGACAGGTACTGGTCTCTACCCGAGTTGTAGCGGTAATATTTATAGCGTAGAGGGTTTTTCTTATAATAATCCTGATGATACTCTTCAGCCGCATAAAAGCGCTGAAATGGAATGATTTCTGTCACAATTTCGCTATCAAAACGAGCAGAGGATTGCAGCTGTTGTTTACTAAGTTCGGCTTGTTGCTGTTGATTTTTAGTGTGATAAAAAATAACAGGGCGGTAATGTTTGCCACGATCAACAAATTGACCTTCGTTATCGGTCGGGTTAATTTGTCGCCAGAATACCTGCAATAAACGGCGGTATTGAATGACTTTAGGGTCGTAATAGACCTGTACTGCTTCTACATGTCCAGTATTTCCGGCAGACACTTGTTTATAACCAGGGTTAACAACATCTCCTCCACTAAAACCAGAAATAACCTGATGCACGCCAGGTACTTTTTCAAAGTCTGATTCAACACACCAAAAACAGCCCCCAGCAAATGTGGCAATAGATAATGTTGATGGGTTTACTACTTGAGTTGCTTGTTTAGATTCAGCACAAGCAGAAAGTAATAAAGTAAAAGACAGGGTAAGCAGTGAGGTAAATCTGATTTTCATAATTAAGATGCAATGATAAGATTTTATCCATAGTAATAGACTGACCCTAGGAGAAGAAAAAAGTTTACCGTCTCTGGAAAAACATTCCTGATCCCCCATTTTAATTACTCAGTGTAAGTTTAATGGGTATAGCTCTTATGGGCGCATTGCTCTACCTTCAGCACCAATACAGTCATCCCAGACTCTCACTTCCTCAGTCAACAGCATTGCCTGCAGAGGAGGGATTAAAAGCTAGCTCCGTATATACAGCAATGACGGAATATTACTGCATTTTCTAATTACGTTAAGTAGACAACAGTTGTTTTAATATTGAATTTTATATATGCTTATACGGATATTAGAACAAGGTAGATTATGTTACCCACTCAATTTTTTAAATGTTTATCTGATGACACGCGTTTACGTTGCATCACTTTATTACAGAAAGAGGGCAAACTTTGTGTGTGTGAATTGACTGTTGCACTGGCATTGTCACAACCCAAAATATCAAGGCATTTGGCTTCCTTGAGACAATGTGGATTATTGCAGGACAGCAGAGAAGGGCAGTGGGTTTATTATCAGATTAACCCTAAGCTGGCAGAATGGACGGCTCCTTTACTACAAAATGCCTTAGCCGCTGTGGAATTAACAGAGGATTTTAAAATTGATTTACAACGCTTACAGCAGATGGAAAATCGGCCAGAAATGACTATCTGCTGCTAACACCACTTTAATAAAATATAGGAATCATAATGAAAAGATTACATGTACATATTGCAGTAGAGAACCTGCAACAAAATATCGAATTTTATAGCACGATGTTCGGTGCTCAGCCGACTGTTAAGCATGATGATTATGCTAAATGGATGCTGGATGATCCGCGAGTTAATTTTGCAATTTCTAACCGTAGTGCTCAGATTGGCTTAGATCATCTTGGTATTCAAGCTGATAGTGATGACGAATTAAAAGACATCAAACAGTGTCTGGATGCGACTCAAAGCCCAATTGAAACCCAGGAACAAGCTTCATGTTGTTATAGCAGTTCTGATAAACACTGGATTACTGATCCACAAGGCATAGCATGGGAATCGTTTCATTCATTAAATGAGATTCCAACTTTTAATGATAAAAAAGCTGACTCAGATGGCGAGAACCCTTTCGCTTGCCGTCCTGCTGAAATAAAAGAGACTAAGAAGTCATCCTGCTGTGGGTAAATAATATCAGTATCAATAGGTAGACCCTGGAAGTGAGGCTTTAGCCTCGCCTAAATTTAGCGAGGCTAAAGCCTCACTTCCACTAATCTCTCTTTTTTCTCCAAAGGGAAATATTAGAAGGGGTCTCTAAAGTCTATCTGATTACCCATGAGCTTCCGCCATAATATATGGAAAAGAATAAACTCAACGGCCACGCGTCATCCCCGAGGTCTGTTATCGGGGATCCATTCAGAGTAAATTAGATTCCTGCTAAGAGAATGC